>Ga0209417_1007053_pt1 | contig 11079 bp, 10 predicted proteins | sample RifGroF2_FD_184002 | JGI IMG/M metagenome (GOLD analysis project Ga0209417, IMG submission 184002) | Groundwater microbial communities from Rifle, Colorado, USA - Groundwater F2 (SPAdes) (version 2) | ecosystem: Environmental > Aquatic > Deep subsurface > Groundwater | place: Rifle, Colorado... | reverse complement strand
CCTCTCGCTGACTCGTGAAGACATCCATTTCGTTCCGAATTTGGTACTCATTAATCCGCCATTCAATTCAAACGAGACGCTCCGAGCAGCTTCCAAGAAAATGGGTTATGGTGCAAAACCTTTGATTCCTGAACTATTTCTTCGAAAAACAATTGAATTATTTGGAAAAACCGTGAAACTTGCATTGTTTACTCCTTATGGGCTAAGGTTAAATATGGATCGCACCAGTAAACGACTATCGTATTTTCTAGACGGAATATTTCCCGAAATTTCTGGAATGATTAGTCTCCCAAAAGATACGTATCAAGATGTATATTTTCATAGTGAAATATTGTTTTTTAACACCGAACATGCTAAGCCTCACTATTTTATGAAATGGGGGGAAAATAATGAGCTTGTCAAAAAACATCCATAAGCAACAACCACAGTTCGTGACAATTGAGTATTTACTTAAGGCTGAAAAACTTACTGTTCCTAATTACCAAAGATCCTATAACTGGAAGACGGAACAAGTGGATGATTTCGTTGAAAGTATTAGGGATTTGTGCAAAAACAACTTCCACGATGATTTAGGGGCGATTAACGAATTCGAGAATTATTTCGGGCCTGTAATGATAAATGGATCGAAACGCCCTCACGAAATAATCGACGGGCAACAAAGAATAGCAACCTTTATACTTTTCCTTTATACTATCAAGCGAACCTTACAGGATGAGATTAACAAATCAGCTGCTACTGCCAAGTATTCCGGCGAATCGATCGATGCAGCACAAGATTTTGTCCGTCGAATTGAAGGAACAATCGCTCAGTCCACCTTTCCGAAACCAGGAAAAAAGACCGAAAAAAATTATCTCTTCGTTCCTTTCCAAGAACGCGATCGACGAGCGCTAAAAGCGATTTTGGAAAATCAAGATGTTAAAAAGTATAAATCCACTCGGCTTGTAAAAAACTATGAAATTCTACGGCAACGACTCAAGGCATTGTTGCAAGAAGACTTTTTTAAAAAATATGATTATCAAGAGCTTGATAGGTTGGTATTTATGGCTGGTCAAATTCTTGAAAATACATATGTACTTAGGACTGAATTATCTGACATTTCGAGTGCGTTTGCTATTTTTGAATCATTGAATAATACCGGTCTACAATTAACACCTTTCGACTTGTTGAATGGATATGTCATGAGTGAATGCACATCGAACATCACCGACGACTGGAAACGTATGATTGCAGACGTACGTGACAAAGACATCCCAGTCGAGGATTATACATATTATTGGTGGCAATCAAAAGGATATGACACACCAAAAATCAATCTCTATAATGAGATTAAGCAACTTATGTCAACCGAAGGAAACGACAAAATTGCACAAGAATTAATGAATTGTATTGAGGACCTCGATGAGTATCTGAGCGATAATACATACTTGAAAAAGTATTTGTCACTGCTCCAAAGAAAACGGATAATTCCCTTGTATATTGCTATGAAAGAAAACTCATATTCATCAACGAACATTGATGAAATAATGAGATTCGCACTCACGTATTCAATTATTGAACTGAATCTGCTTGGAAAGTCTCCTGGTGTTTTTCAATACCGACTAAAAAAGATTCTAAATTTGATATCCGGGACTAAATCTCTCGCCATTAAAAAAGTCAAATCGGAAATTCGTGAAATTCAACTAGACTTCGAATCGTATGATACCGATACTGTTTTTGGCAATCTTCGCAATGGCGGGCTTCAAGATGACCAATTGTATAAAACTCTGTTGCTTATGCTGATGGAAAATGAGAACAAGGGTATTTTACCGGATTTCGACAATATCGATCTGGAGCACCTCTTTCCACAAAACCCCTCTGAATCATGGTATGATCACGCAGAATGGGTACCGATGCGTGATGAGGATAAACAGAACAAATATATACACGCGTTAGGAAATGTCGTCTTGATCGATAGTAAGCTAAACCGCAAAATCAAGAACAAGTATATTCTTGAGAAAGCAGCTGATATCGAGAGAACTTTATCATCGTGTGATTTTCTCAAAACTGTAGCATGGAATAAAATCGAGTACGCTTCATTCACACCAGAATACATTGATGCTCGCACAGAGACACTTATTGAAAGAATTGTAACGAGTAAAGTGTTGGGTTTTTAACAATTATTGTCAAGATTCATATTTGTGAATATGAGTTAGTAATTTTTGATAATGGCTCACTTCGCCTTAATGTGTATTCAATTGTGCCCCCCGTCCTACAAATCGAGGGGCACTTTTTTATCGCGCTTAGGCTTATCAGCTAGCAACCCTATCTTGGAACATTTTCTCCAAAGAATTTTTTTAACCTCATACATGCGTGGTGTATAATGAGTATGGGTGATGACTATGTCTGAAGGAAATATTCAAATCACATCATTGACACAAAACGTGGTAATCCATGATATGTTTTGGGAAATCCAAAGAATGGTGACTCGTGAAATACGGTTTCGAATTAGCACGGATTGTAATAGTGCGATTGGTCGAGTCTTGTACGATGAATCGCCCGATTATTATATGATTGAATTTCACTACATGGATCCTCCGGATGACGTCATTGCACACGAATTGCAGCACATACTTAACTGGTACTGTGGCGAACATGCCGACATTATAAAAGTGTTTTATGATTCGATTGCATCCTTATATGCGAATGATTTTTCGAATTTCATTGAACACAAACGTATACATGAAAAACTTCTTCGACTTGGAATAGTGAATGACGATCTTGAGTGGATTGAGACAATAGACGTAATCACTAAAGATTCTAGTATCCAGGATCATCAATTGGAAATAGATGTTTTAGTGTTCTGCAACTTGATCAATGTTTCGCCACATATGGTAAGAAAGTACGAGGATATTGTTCAAAAAAAGGCCCCAGTTACGTGGTTGACAGCTAAAAAAATAATGTCTCATCACTCATCTGTGATAGCTTCACCGATGGCAATATCTAGCGAAGTTGTTAAGTTGATGAAAATACTGCGAAACATCATGCAATATGATTTTTTATATCCTGACGTTGACGGTATGATGAAATTTAGTTTTAAATTCTATCAACCAATAATCTTTTTTAGTGAACGTAAGTTGCGAGCATGTAACGTGATTAACACGCAATCATCTACAGATTCCGGGAGACTGTGTTTATTCCTGCGGCGTACCGGATTCTCGATTGAGATGTTTAACAAACCAGATGAGACCGCTTATAAACAATTGCGTACTGACCTTGAGGAAATGACGGTCGAACACTTTTTGATTACTCAACAAATCCTCTTTTTTTTGATTGAATGAGCTGATATGACGACTTAAGCACTGTGCATAATATTGTCTGCGTTGTTATTGACAATATTGACCATCGACAGCGACAAGACTATATTTTCCTCGGTTGAGATTCCGGCTTTTTCTTTCAAGAGTAGCCGTCTTCACAATCGCGGATCCTCGTGATATGATGATTTCATTGACATAACAAGGGGGAAGACAATGGAATTGATCATCCATGAGGGCGTGAAGCTGACGCCGGCGCAATTGCATGAGATCCACGAATGCATTATGAAGGAACCGGCCGAGGGCTGGGGTTACGACAACGACAAGGGATGCCGCGAGTTGATGCAGCACGTTGAGCTCGAGGGTTTCGAAGGAACGTACCTATACACGGTATGCGTACCGCACGGGACAATTACTATTAGGAAAATTTCGGCGTAAAATTGTGAAACAATCAAAAACCATTTTCATTTGTATACGTGAATTCAACTTGACTCGATTACTCATGTAGACTACAATCGTGTCATGGCTTCATACTGGGTGAAAATATGGCGGGATATTTGTTTGATATTGGCGGAACTCCAGCAGAGAACGTGTATCGCATTCCTGGCAGAGGGTTCTTGTTTGTTAATAACGTCGGGGTCTGTGAAGATTTCATCTACACCTTTCAAAACTCTTTCACGAGCTCCTTCGACGTCCGATTGCGTTTCATGATGGAACTTGAGCGGATTTGGAAAATTCCGCAAAATTACGCAAGCCTAAATTACCATATCTACCACGGCCTGATTGATGCATCCGGATTTACTGCCGAGTGGGAAGTCATTCCGGGCATAGGAGACTCCCCAAGGAAATTATAAGCACACAACTAGAAAGCCCCTGGATCCATTTGGATTCCGGGGCTTTTATCGATTCTTTTTCGTTTTAAGTGTCAAAACAAGTGTCAACTGCGGAAGGGTGCGGAGTCAAACGGCTAACGATGGCGGTAATTCCGGTGTGCCGGCACCTGCCTGACGTGCAGGGGGTCGGGGGTTCAAGCCCCTCTGGCTTCACCATCCGTATATTAAGATGTTTATTCGTTCATTAAATGGTAAAACCGCTACATTTGGCCATTTAGAATGAGTAAACATCTTTTATTTTTATCGAAAGTTGATCAATTTAGGGCCACAACATCATCCGGCATTTCCTGCGGACGATTTTGTGACCCTTTTTTTCATATTCAGTTTATTTATTGAATGACGGGGGTTCAGGGCAAATGACGACGGGGGTTGAAAGGCAATCGAAAAACGGATGTTGTTGCATGTACTCCGGATCATGTACTCGTGTTGACCCGAAAGGGCTTCGATTGCCTTTCGATCCTGGTGTTCGATTCCCTGTGGTTTGTCCAGGCAGAAGATCCACCGATCTCGACTGATCACCAGCACATGATCGAAAACAACCTTAAATTCGAGATTTTCCTTTTTGGACTGGTATGGTTTTTAATCAGTGGGTAACTCATGATATCATATGGGTAGAAACCCGGGAGATGAGAAACCATGCCAAGCAATAACTCGAAATATACGGAAGAAATGAGAGAACGAACGGTTCTCCACATATTGAATTCAGGAAAGTCGGCGACGTCGGTCGCGGAAGAGTTGGGAATCGATACGAATACGGTATGCAAATGGGTGAGGGACCACCGCCGAAAGAACAACATGCCCAGCGCCATCGAAACAAGGACTCGGGAACACGCTGCGAAAACGACGGATCCAAATGATTCGAAACGAAAGGTCAAGGAACTCGAGAATCGACTGAAACAGAAAGACAAGGAACTAGCCGAAGAAAGAGAGAATGTCGAGATCCTAAAAAAATCCCTGCACATCTTTATGCGAGCACGCGACGAAAATGCGAGGCGATGAAACGCCTGGACTCCCGCTTCAGCGTGCGGAGGATGTGCAGAGTGCTGGGAGTCAGCGAAAAACAGTATTACCAATGGCGAATCCAGGAAGAGCAACGAAACGGTCGGCGTTTGGAAGAGCGAGAGCTGGTCCAATGGGTTGAGAAGGCCTTCCATGCGAGCGATGACGCCTATGGGTGTCGGAAGATTACAAGAGAGCTTAGAAACGAAGGAATCGCGGTCAGTGAATGGAAAGTGCGCCGGATCATGCGAGAACATGGCCTCTACTCGGTCACGCAAAGGAAGTACCGACCGTTTCGACATCATCAAGAAACCAATCCATATAAGGAAGACCTCGTGAGGCAGCAATTCCGTCCGGAAGGTCCGAATGTCGTTTGGGCGGGCGATATCACCTATATCAAGACCCGAATCGGCTGGGTCTATTTGGCAATCGTCATGGATCTTTATAACCGTGAAGTGATCGGATACGCGGCGAGTCAAAGAATCGACACCGAGCTCGTGAAACGAGCGCTTGGAGAAGCGGTTGGACGGTATCCCGATACCCAAGGAACGATCTTCCACAGCGATCGCGGGACTCAGTATGCCAGCAGTGGCTATCAAAACACTTTGACGTCATACAAGATGCTTGGCAGTATGTCAAGAGGAGGATGTCCCTACGACAACTCATGCGTCGAGAGTTTTTTCGCGCAATTGAAGAAAGAGCGCATCTACCGCAGAAAGTACCAAGACCTCAGCGAAGTGAACGCCGACCTGTTCGACTACATCGAACTCTTCTACAATCGAAAGCGGATCCACTCGACCCTGAATTATCAAACGCCAATCGGATATAGATTTAGTAATAGGCCTTTATTTTCCGGAATCTAAGTGTTATTATATATAAAAATGAATAGATTCAGAACAGAACAAAGGTACCAAGATGCAAAAACGCAAAACCACTGATTAAATTCCACTTAGTCCAGAACGACAGTTGAGACCTACACTTACGATTTGATTGGATCAACAGTACATCGCGAAACCTATGTCAAAAAAGTTGGCGGGGTAACGCAAGACCTCTACGAAATCCGATATCTGATCGATTCCGATGGTAACATCACTGGCTTTGTCTATGAGGATGATACCTATTACTATTTAAAGGATATACAAGGGAACATCATCAGCATCATTGACGAGTCGGGAACCGAACTCGTCCAATATGAATATGATGCTTTTGGCAATGTCATCAATAATCCCGACGACCCATATGGCGACATCTTCGAGATCAACCCCTATACGTATCGCGGTTACCGTTTTGATTCTGAAATTCGAATGTACTATCTTAATAGCCGATTCTATAGTCCTATCATCGGAAGATTCTTTAGTTCTGATGGGCTTTTGGGTGATACCGGCAACATTCACTCAACTAATATGTACTCTTATTGTTATAACAACCCCATTGCAAATACGGACTTATTAGGATATTCAGTAGTAAGTTTTTTGGGATTTTCCATTACATATGGGGCTTTTGGGGGTTCAACAGTCACAATTTCATGGATTATTGACAGTTATGGAAATCAGGGATTGTTAATTACGGTTAGTTTTGGTTTCTATTTACCAGGAGTTTCACTGTCGTGGACACCATTTTTTTCTTGGCGAAGAACAATTTATGATTTGAAAGGACTATCATATATCGTCGGTGGAACAATAGCGTCTCCAGTTTCATTTGGCGTTGAGACTTTTTGTGATAATAAAGGGTTGGCGGGTATTTCGCTGAGTTTCGGTCTAAGTTTCCCTGCGGTCGAAATCCACTTTGGTAAGGCGATTACAGTACTAATACCATTCAATAAACAGAAATTAATAGAGAAGAATCAAATTGTTGTATTTATTCAAAGGATTGGGGAGATATTGCGTGGCCTATTTCGTTGATAAGTATCTCGTTTCTGTTCTCTTTTCCTTTTACGAAAACTATCAATTATCAACGATTGCATTTGATATAGACAATTTTTCCATTTCTGGTCCATTTATTGATACGATGATATTCCAATATGATAAAGTGACCAGGGTGGTGCGAGCGAAAATTGTTCCGTTCTTAAAAATATATGTTAACGGACGATTCTTTACAATTATTTCGTATTTTCCTGGACTTATTGTTAATAATTTTATGAAACACAATGTTGGGTGTGAAATATACAATAAAAAGACTCACAGCCCAAATCATTCTTCGGTTCAATATTGGATAAATAATAAATAGTGTGAGCGTTGTGATTAACGTAGGGATAGGTGAGTTGGATTTACACCATAGGTGATAGTCGGCGATCAATCATCGTGCCAAGTCGCGATTCAGAACAGTCAGAGAAGACGAGAGACATATCACCACATTCGAACAGCAACATGATAATGTCATTTAGATAAACTTGCCACTTTTCATTGAAATTCAGGATAAACTTGCGAATGACAAGACATGTTATTATACACAAGTTGATCGCTTGTGTCGAAGTGCCAATCAATTCCAGCAATGGAAATGGTTGGCACTTTTCATTTTCAAATGGATGTGTGTGACATCAATGAAAGATCCGATTCGGGTGTGGATACACAAACATCGATCGGATACAGATTTAGTAATAGCCATATATTTTCGTGAAAAAAAGTGCTATGATAAATTCACAGGATAAAGTCATAACGACTCAAGGATACCAAGGGGAACGAACGCTTGACCACTCTTAATATATTTACAAATACTCTTTATATTGTGAAATTAAGTGCAAATATAGAAAAACGATTCATCAGCATCACAAAGGGATAATCATGCGATAACGCCGATTCACTCATTCATAGCCATTCATTCCAGAACATGATATCCATAGATACAACAAGACAATACAGAAATGAGGGGCACGAAATGAGACTTATAAGTAAAGTTTTATGTATATTACTCATAATCAGCATAATGGGTTGTGAGAACCAACCGACTCAGGAAACCTCCTTGAAGAACGATTTAGAAGTGATCATTGAAGATACGGCTTTAGGCACCGTTTTTGGCGGCGGCTCCTATGCCGCGACGGAACAAGTGTATCTTCAGATCATTCTATCTGAAAATGTGATTTTTGATGGATGGATGATGGATGGAACTCTTATTTCGCTCGAAACTGATTTTTACTTTACGATGCCTGATCATGACGTAACATTAATCGCCAGCGCGCATCGAATCGAAACGATCGAGATCAAAAGAATGAATATGCTTCTACCGCCAACAACGCTTTACTATTTCCCGGGGATAGAATTTACAATCGAGGGATTGGTTGTTGAAGTCGAATATGTCAATGGTGATAAGGTAATTATCGACAATGATGATTTGGAGATTATATATCCACAATTTGATCTGGAAAAAGCTTACACGGTAACGCTGAATTACGAAGGATTCTCTACCTATTTTCTTGTATTTTACGAGGAAATCAGACTAGTGATCAATACATTGAAAACACTTCTTGTCGTTGGCGAAACGGTTGATTACTACTATCATGTAAATGCTGATCTTGTTGGCAATGGCGATGATCTATACCAAATTGCCGTAGTAAACCCTGAAATTGCGGAAGCGATCATAGATCCATCCTATCCCCAACATGCGCAAATTACCGGACTTCAAGCAGGAAAAACCCAAGTGGTGATCACCTTGGTTTCAGATCCCATGATCAGTCAAACCGTTGATATCAATGTGGTAGAAGCATTGCCGCCGGTTGAAAGTGATGATTGGCCAGGCGAGTATCTAGGCTTGATCTTGGATGATTTGTCACTTGAATTAACACCGATCATCGGAACGACATATACCTATGTACCAAGTCAAATATATGGTGACTACTATTCTTTTAGCATCGAAAACCCGGAAAATTCATTGGATTTTGTGGCATATGCCCTCAATATGGAAACCAAAGGATGGTATATCAATCGATACTTGCCTAATTATGCAATATTGACAAAGAACAATATACGCATGTCTGTTTCTTATAACAATGTCACGAACCTTGCATGGATTCATATTGCCAAACAAGGACATGATTTTCTATCAATGGATATCAAAGATGATTTATTACAAATCATCAGCGGCAAGATTCACGAAGATGTAAGTACATTCATACTTCCTGATTTTATGTTTTACGAGTATGCTATGTCACCATCTTCGTGGCAACATCCGTATTCAGAAATCATTCATGTATTCGGTCATTCCTTAAATGACCCGCTATTTACGATCAATGCATATGTGGATGAATTAATGAATATCGGGTTCACCACCTTCGAATCGAATGATACGATTTGGTACTTGGACCCAAACGAGACCTATATGATACGTTATTGGTTTTACGAAACACATATACAAATGGAAATCCAATCGATCGATTATTATCAAGACACTTTTCATTTCTCTCATGATGAGGACATCTATCGTTAATGATCATGTGGATAGGTATGGAAATGATTGAGTGGACTGCGATGCGATATTGTTTGGTAGGAGATGACTCGGCTTTGGCAAACGCCCATTTTGGATTAGCGGAACCGAAAAGCTTCAACAGCTGCGTACGAGAGCAACCAACTCAAGTCCTTTAGAGCAAATTGCCATTTTTGGCAAGACATCTGGATCGACTTGCGAATGACAACACGACGGAAGTGATGATTGTATTGAAAACCAAGACTAAAATCGTTGTCACTAATACCTCGGGAATCATTGGACTCTCGATCGTGGGAGGGTTCTTTGTCATTCTCTTGATTTTTATTTTATGTTACGATGATCCAAGTTGGGATTCAACCGCTTTTCTGTTTGTTGTTTCCTTTCTGCTCTGTTGGATTGGGTTATCTGGATTCCTGCTCATTCGGATCATTCACGAGAAGGTTATCATCGATGAAGAAGGAATTTCGGCTCGCTTGTTTACCGAATCAAAAGGGATCTTACGTATCCCCTTCAATCTGATCTATCGAAGCAAATATGAAACGATACCATTTTCGCAAATCGTCGGAATGAAGGACGGATGCATGATTACTTCTGAACAGACGCTCCAAACGCTTGTCATTCTCACGAAAACGGGCAGAGAGCTACATTTGGCAAGTCACCTATATTCAACAAAAACCATGGACGAGATCACCGCCGCACTTCGACAACAGATCAACATCCATTAGGATGATGGGAAAATATGGTTATCAACCCCGCTACATCGTCAGATGGTCACGATCCGCATTGACGATACCACATTCCGTTCAATATAGAGAGCGAATGAAAAGTCATCGATTTTGAACGAACCCGTGTAGGTGCGATTGACATTCCATTCGGGTTCTTTTCTTTTTAACGTTAACAATGATACAATAGGCTTGAATGGATAGCGAATGGATCCCTGAGAAAACCACGGAATCTTGAAGAATCATGGAGAGGAGATCGACCATTCATGCCAGACAACACCGCAATCGTATCGGAGCAGCGTGAAGAAGAACTTCGCGATCCCCTGACCGGCTTACACAACCGAACGTTTTTCCAAGATGAATTGAACCGAATCGACACGGTCGAACATCTCCCGTTGACGATTCTATTCTGTGATGTCAATCAACTGAAACTGATCAACGATTCCATGGGATGCGCCACGGGAGATATGCTCCTCAAGTCGATCGCCGCGATATTCACGGAAGTTTGTCGTCCGAAAGATGTCTTGGCGCGGGTCGCAAATGACGAATTCGCGATGATCTTGCCACAAACCGATGAGCCCGGCGTCGAACGCATCATCGAACGCATAACCGATCAAGTCGTCAATGATCCGCAGAACGTCCTGAAGGCGTCCGTCACCTTCGGATTCAAAACCAGGCATCGCTCCGACGAAAAGATCAGGGGCATTCTCCATGAGGCGAATCAAGAACTGATTCGGATGAAAGCGTCCCAACAAGACA
>Ga0209417_1007049_pt1 | contig 11083 bp, 9 predicted proteins | sample RifGroF2_FD_184002 | JGI IMG/M metagenome (GOLD analysis project Ga0209417, IMG submission 184002) | Groundwater microbial communities from Rifle, Colorado, USA - Groundwater F2 (SPAdes) (version 2) | ecosystem: Environmental > Aquatic > Deep subsurface > Groundwater | place: Rifle, Colorado... | reverse complement strand
TTCGACTACGAAAGCCGCAGGTACTTCCGCGAACAGCGTTTTGACCTTATCATTAACGAAAATATTGAATCCCTTCTTACCGCCGATCGCCATCTCCGCAAGCGTTATAAGCGCTCCGCCTTCGCTCACATCAGATGCGGAAAGAATATTCCCGTTCATTATATTATTATGTATCAGTTCATAAATTTCTTTTGCGGTTCCCATTCCGATTTCAGGTACTTTTGTTCCCAGCTGGTCAAGTCTGTCGAAAAATATAGAACCGCCTAGATTTGCACCCGAATAATCCCCGACAAGAAGGATCGGCGAACCGGATCTTTTTAGATCGGGTGAGATAGTTTTTTTCCAGTCGTCAACTAATGCTCTCGCGGAAATACAGACTACAGGAGGAACTTCGATCGTCACATCTTTTGATTTATATGTTGATGAAAGAGAATCTTTTCCTGATATGATAGGTGTTCCGAAAAATATGCACGCTTCGCTTAAAGCTTCTGCCGTCTGATAAAGATCTGACAGGTTGGTTTCGGTCGGTTTCGGCCAGATATGATTTTCGATCAGGAATGTTCTTTTCGGGTCTCCTCCCAAAGCTATCACATTGCTCATAGCTTCGTAATATGCCCATAAAGTTCCTTTATGGGGATCAATTCTGTTGAGTACGGGATTTAGTCCGTGCCCGAAAACGAGCGCCGCATCTGAATTTTTAAGCGGCTTTAAAATACATGCCCCTGTCGGGCCGTCGTTTTTCTTTCCGCATAACGGTCCTTCAACGCAGGTTCCCTGAACCCCGTGGTCATACTGTCTGATGACAGGCTCCTTTGAGCACACATTCAAATGAGAAATTATATCTTTGAAAGCTTCTGTGTAATCTATTTCCTCTTCGTAGAATTCGGCGTCTTTCAGCCCTGCCTTCGGCTTTGTGATCGCCGTTATAGTCTCAAGCGGCTGCCCGTCATGCAGGAAATCCATGTCGAGATCGCAGACAAGCTCTCCGCCGTCGTATATGGTAAGTCTTCGTGTATCGGTCGCTTCACCGAGAACGAAAAATTCAACATTATATTTTTTACATACTTTTTCAATTTTAGGAAGATGTTCTTTCGGTACTGTTGCGACCATCCTTTCCTGCGATTCCGATATCCATTTCTCAAATGATGAGAGTCCGGGATATTTTAACGGAATGTGATCGAGATGAACAACTGCGCCTGTTTTCTCTCCCATTTCACCCACAGCTGACGAATATCCGCCGGCACCGCAGTCTGTTAGAGCTGTAAAAATATCCATGTCCCTGAGTTCGATCAGACAGTCGAACATTCTTTTTTCCTCGATCGGATTTCCGATCTGGACAGCACCGCTGTTTAATGATGATGTTTTTTCTGTCATTTCGGCTGATGAAAATGTCGCGCCGTGAATCCCGTCCTTGCCTGTTTTTCCTCCAAATGAAACGAACAGATCGCCCTTTTTGCATTGTCCCTTTTTTGCGTATTTTAACGGAATTATTCCGTCCGCACCGACGAGAACCGTAGGTTTAGGCCCGAAATCTTTATGAAAATGGAATGACCCGTTGTTCGTGGGGATACCCATTCTGTTCCCGTAATCCCTGACGCCCTCTATTACTCCGGTAAGTATCCTTCTCGGATGAAGACAGCCAGGATACACATCCTCCATTTTCATGTCGGGATCCCCTAAGCAGAATATATTTATTGATGAAATGTTCTTAGCGCCTTTTCCTGTGCCGGCTATGTCTCTCAAAACTCCGCCCGTGCCCGTCATGGCTCCTCCGTACGGATCCAGACCTGAAGGCGAATTATGGGTTTCCGCTTTGATGCAGATACCATATTCCTCTCCGTCGGCTTTCGCGAACCTGAAAACTCCTGAATTATCCTCGAATTTTGAAATTACATCCGGGTGGGCAATAGCTTTTTCGGTATCTCTGACAAGACCGATTATTGATCTTTTTTCGACTCCGTCAAGTATCACTTTAGCCTTGAATGTTTTGTGTCCGCAATGTTCAGACCATGTTTGAGCTAAAGTCTCAAGCTCTACATCATAAGCGTCTCTGCCTAATTTCTTATAATACTCCTGAATGGTTCTCATTTCGTTCAGGTTGAGGAATAATTTATAATCTGATGCTTCCATAAGTTCTTTATCTGACATCGTTCGTATCGGGATTATTGCAGTTTTCTGAGGATTAAGATTAACTAGCAGGCTTTCCGGTTTATGAAACAGTTCCATCTGTATTTGGGAGTTCATAAGTACTCTGTCCCTGATTGCTGCAAGATCGTTATCGCTCAGATCGTCTTTGAAATAATATGTATAGGATATCATGACAGCAACATGTCCGTATTTTTTATCTTTCAGCTCTTCAGACACAGTTTCGGCCTCAGGATTCATAACTCCCGGCTGAAAAGCGATCTCTATCTTTTTCGGATGATCCTTGTAAAAATCGTCATTGACAAGATATTTCTCGGTTATAGGACAGACAAGAATATCTTTTGCAATATCTTCCGCGTCTTTTTCCGAAATCCCTTGAACATAAAAATTTTTAACGATCTTCATTTTACCGATATTAATTGACAGAAATTCTCTTATCTGACCTGAAATATGCTTTTCTTTCGGATTACTTACGACCGGTATTACTGATATTTTTTGAATTTGAGAAGACATCTTGACCTCACATAAAGTAAGCGGGAAATATAAGATTTCATCATTTTGTTTGCAAGTTTATAAATAATGAAAAAATAAGTTCTTAATTTAAGTAATAAAATCTGTTGACAGTATTTTGAACAAACTTTATATTTTCATTCCCTTCCCTGCAAAAAAGATTCGGAAGGGTTGTTTATTTGTTTAAATAGCGGACAGGAAAGTACATGTTCAACAAAAGAGTGGTAATAGCGATCGGCGGAAATTCTCTTACACCGACCGACAATTCGAACTGGATAGGTTCGCAGTTCAAAAACACAAGAACAAGCATAGAATCTTTGATACCGCTTGTTGAAAAAGGTTATTCGGTAGCGATAACTCACGGTAACGGCCCCCAAGTCGGTATAGCACTGAGACGGGTCGAGGAAACGAGGGACAAATTGCCGGAAGTGCCTCTCGGAGTTCTTGTTGCTGATACTGAAGGCAGCATGGGATACATGATCGAACAGTCTTTGCAGAACAAACTTTTTGACAAAGGTCTTAAAATACCGGTCGCGACTATTTTAACTCAGGTTCTTGTTGACAAGAACGACCCGGCACTAACAAATCCAACAAAATATATCGGAAGTTTTTACACCGAAGAAGAAGCAAAAAAACTCGCGGCAGCGAACGGATGGGTAGTAAAACAGGATGCCGACAGGGGCTGGAGAAGGGTTGTAGGTTCACCTAAACCGATAGATATTGTAAACAAAAATATCATAAAACAACTGCTTGATCAGAAAAATATTGTTATAGCTGCAGGCGGCGGCGGAATACCCGTTTATCTTGATGAGAAAAGGCATTTTGAAGGGATAGACGCCGTAATAGATAAAGATATGGCAAGCGCTCTGCTTGGAAATCTCATAGGCGCGGATGAGTTGTACATAATGACGGCAGTTAATAAAGTTTCTCTGAACTTCAAAAAACCCGATCAGAAAGACCTTGATGTCATAACAATGTCCGAAGCGGATAAATATCTTAACGAAGGTCATTTCCCTTACGGCAGCATGGGTCCTAAGATGAAATCGGCCATAATGTTCTTAAGGAACGGTGGTAAAAGGGTTATCATTACGGCTATCGACAAACTTGTGGATGCTATTGACGGCAAAGACGGAACAAGCATCATTCAGGATTAATATAAAAAAACTCAGGATGGAAATCGCAATGAGTGAAAAAATCAATATCCCAGATCACTACAGAAGATGGGAAGCCGATATAAAGATCGGTAAAAAAGAAGATCATGTGACCATCGGTTACTGGAGAGACGGTTGTAAAGGCTGCGGGATCTGCGTAGATGTTTGCCCGAAACAGGTTTGGGAAATTATCGAGGCAAAAGATAAATGGAACGGACAGGTTGTTCAAGTGACCGACGCTGCGAAATGCATTAAATGCATGCTTTGCGAAGTGCACTGCCCGGATTTCTGCATCAAAATTTATTAAAAAAAATTAAAGAGGTATATCCTTGAAGAAAACAGTCAGGTTTTACTCCGGAGCGGAACTTGTAGGTAAAGCGGCTATAGATGCCGGCTGCAGTTATTTCGGCGGTTATCCTATTACTCCCTCCTCGGAGATAGCGGAATATATGTCCATACACCTGCCCAAACATGGCGGAACATATATGCAGATGGAGGACGAGATAGCGGCAATGGGTTCCATTATCGGAGCTTCCCTTACGGGAGCAAAAGTATTAACGGCGACCAGCGGTCCCGGTTTTTCTCTAAAACAGGAAAATATCGGTTACGCATATATGGCAGAAGTTCCGTGTGTTATCTGCAATGTTATGAGAGGCGGTCCTTCAACCGGTCTTCCCACAGCACTTGCTCAGGCTGATATAATGCAGGCGAAATGGGGTACTCACGGAGATCATCCCGTTATAGCTCTGACACCCGCTTACCTTGAAGAGATCTATGAAATGACCATTAAGGCTTTTAACCTCGCTGAAACCTATAGAATGCCTGTTATGCTTCTGCTTGACGAGGTAATTGCTCATCTAAGTGCCGCAATAGAACTTCCCGATAAAGAACTTATGGTGATCAAGAACAGAAGAAAACCGCTTGTGCCTCCGGAAAAATATTACCCCTACGACACTGCCTACGGCGATGTTCCGCCTATGGCTAACTTTTTTGAAGGATACAGATATCATGTAACAGGTCTAAGTCACGACAAAACCGGATTTCCGACAACCGATCCTGATCTGGTCCAGGCTGACCAGGAAAGGCAGATCAGAAAAGTCGCAAGCAAAGCTGACGAGATATATGACTATGAATCATATTTGATGAAAGATGCGAAGATCATTATTTTCGCATACGGCTCTACCGCAAGGGCAGCCAGAGTTGCGATCGATAATGCCAGAAAACTCGGAATCCAAGTTGGTATGATGCGTTTCAAAGTTTTATGGCCTCTTCCCGAAGCTGAGATACTTAAGATCTGCAGCAAAGCAAAGGCAATAATAATCCCTGAAATGAATATGGGACAGCTGAGTGAAGTTATTGAAAGATACGCCGCTGACAGAACAAAAATTATGAGAATTAATCATGTGGGCGGAGTTCCTATCCATCCTACCGATATACTCAATGTGATCAAGGAGGTTGTATAATGGCTTTCGAATATGAAAAATATCTTAGAATGGATAAAATCCCTCACCTCTGGTGTCCGGGATGCGGAATAGGCGTGGTCCTTAAAGCGATGCTGAGAGCTATAGACAATATGGGATGGGATAAGAATGATATAGCGTTCGTTTCGGGTATCGGGTGTACCAGCAGGGCTCCGGGTTATATCGACTGCAATACTCTTCATACCACTCACGGAAGAGCTCTGACATTCGCAACGGGAATTAAAATGGCAAAACCCGCAAAACATGTAATAATTTTCTCAGGTGACGGCGATGCTACCGCTATCGGTGGAAACCATTTCATACACGCCTGTAGAAGAAACATTGATATGACCCTAGTCGTTGTTAACAATAATACATACGGAATGACCGGAGGTCAGCACTCCCCTACAACGCCTATAGGCTATAAAACAAGCACGACCAGTTATGGTAATATCGATCCTACTTTCGATATCTGTCTTCTTGCAAAGGCTGCAGGAGCATCTTATGTCGCAAGGTCAACCGTAAATAAAGGTAAGGTTCTTGAAAAATATATTACAAAAGGCCTGGAGCATAAAGGTTTCTCAGTGATCGTAGCGACCGCAAACTGCCATACTCAATTCGGCAGAAAGAACAAAATGGGCGATCCGATCTCTTCAAGAAAATGGATCGAAACAAGAGAAATACCTCTTGACAAAGCAAGGAATATGAAAGCTGCAGAGCTTGAAGACAAAATAATCACAGGCGAGTTTATTTCAGAAGAACCGGAACAGACCTATTGGGAAAACTATAATCACCCCATCCACGAATATACCGAGGCTTATCAGGGCATAATAGAAAAAGCGCAGAAAAAAAGCGAGGGGGAGAATAAATGAAAGTAGATCATTATGAAGCCAGATTCGCAGGAGTAGGAGGACAGGGGGTAATTCTTGCCGGGAAGATTCTTGCCTACGGAATGGTAAGCTTTGAGGGATGTCAGGCTATCGAGACCCCTACTTACACGGCGCAGGTGAGAGGCGGAGCAACAAAAGTCGATGTAGTTATCGACAAAAACCACATTGAATATCCCAGAACCGAGAACCTGGACTTTTTTCTTTCGCTCCACCAGAAATCGCTGAGTATATATTATAAGGAAATAAAAGATGACGCTATAGTTGTCGTAGATCCCAATCTAAATCCGAATATACCTAAGAACATGCCGCAGAAGTTAGTTTTGGTTGACCTTATAGAAATTGCCAAGAAAGAAATGGGTAAAACCCTTTATTCGGCAGTTATAGCGGTCGGACTGTTCGCCGGAATTACGAAGATCATTAAGGAAAGTAATATTCAGAAAGCTGTTATTGATAACGCTCCTAAAGGCACTGAGATGGATAATCTCAAAGCTGTGAAGATCGGTATCGAGCTGGGTAAAAAAGCTCTTGAATCGAAAGAAAAGATCGTGATATTAACGATCGAGGACGCCAAGCTGACCGACAGCAATGACTAGAAATTTGAACGGCTGCTAAACGCAGCCGTTTTTATAAATAAAATGACCGGAGGATCTTATGCTCGAACAAAGCCTTCTTATGGTAAAACCACATGCTTTTACCGCCAAAAAGACCGGAACAATTATTTCTATGCTTGAAGATAATGATTTTCAGATCGTCGGTATAAAATCCATCAAATTGACTCCTGAGCTGGCCAGAAGATTCTACTTCGTTCACCAGGGGAAAGAGTTCTTTGAAAGACTTATAAATTATATGAGTACCGGAACTGTTGCGGCCATCTGCGTCGAAAAAGATAACTGCGTCGCTGACCTCAGAAAATTCATCGGAGCTACCGATCCTGCAAAAGCTGCAGAAGGTACGATCAGAAAAATCGTCGGAGTTACTGTTGAACAGAACGGCGTTCATGCATCCGATTCCGTCGATAACGCAAGGAAAGAGATCAGATTTTTCTTCTCGGACATCGAGCTTTATTCTTACAGATACCTGCAGTATTAGAGGAAAAAGTTTTAAGTTCAAGATATAATTTACGGATATAATACAGATACAATACGGATATTTTTATTGACTTACATGCGTTTTACAGGTATATTACGGATACAATACGGATATATCTGTATTTAAACGGAGGGATAAATGCTGGAAAATAAATTGAAATTCGATTTCGCTGTTATGCAGAAGATTATCAATTACATCAGCTACATCGATTCATTTAAAAGTAAATGGGAAGGGATCGCAAAAAAAGAAAACCGCTTTCTGAAAGAACTGCGCAGGATTGCAACTGTGGAAAGTATAGGATCGTCAACAAGGATCGAAGGATCAAAAATGACGAATGAGGAAATAGCAGCGCTTCTAAAAAATCTCAAGATCACCAAATTCGAAACGCGAGATGAGCAGGAGGTCGTTGGTTATTATCAGGTTCTTGAAATAATTTTTGATAATTTTCAAAATATTGATATAACTGAGAATTACGTCAAACAGCTACATGGAATACTGCTAATAGAAAGTGAAAAAGATCAGAGCCATAAAGGAGAATATAAGCACCTTTCAAACAAAGTTGTGGCAAATTATCCCGGAGGCACGCAAAAGATCCTTTTTGAGACTACTGAACCTTATCTGACTGCGAAAGAAATGAATGAGCTTCTAAGTTGGTTCAATGAGAATTCAGCGAATAAGTCTATCCATCCGCTAATTATAATTTCATTATTTATTTATGAATTCCTTTCAATTCATCCTTTTCAGGACGGCAACGGCAGGCTGTCGAGATTGCTGACAACGCTTCTGATGCTAAAAAACGGATATAATTTTGTACAGTACATTTCCCTTGAACACATTATAGAAAATAGAAAAGCTGAATACTATTCCGCATTGATCTCAGCGCAGCAGTATCGAAATGCAGATAAAGAGATCATCGTTGACTGGGCACTGTTTTTCCTGTCTTGCCTTGAAGAACTTATCAAAAAGCTGGAAGCTAAGTACGATCCTGATAAAGTAAAAGGCGGATATCTGAACGACAGACAAAAAACTTTATTAGATTATATCGGCTCAAGAAAGGCTGTTAAATTTGGTGATATTAAATCAGGTTTAAGTGAGTTCTCAGAAAATACATTAAAAAAAGATATTCAATATCTTATTGCTGAGGGTTTTATTGATAAGATCGGTCTTGGAAAAGCTACTGTTTATAAAAAGAGCTGATTTTTTTATCTATTTCTTCTCTTCCCTGTGCGGAAAAAATTTGTCAACTGCAATGATCAGGATGAAAAATATGAACATGAATAAAAATAAAGCCGTCATTCCTTTGAATGATATGTCAATTGCCTGTGAATAAACTGATATTATCTTATCTGAAAACATAATTTTCTCCTTAATGTACCAAAGCTAAAATTAGACCGCCCGCAAGTACCGAACCGATCTGTCCGGAAACATTCGCGCTGACCGCATGCATTAAAAGATAATTTGTAGGATCTTCTTTGAGGCCCATCGTGTGAATGACCCTGGAGGACATCGGAAAAGCCGAAATGCCTGCCGCGCCTATCATGGGATTTACCTTCTTTTTAAGGAAGAAGTTTAACAGCTTGGCAAAAAGAACTCCGCCTGCGGTATCGAACATGAAAGCCACCAGTCCGAGCCCGATTATAAAAAGTGTTGACACCTGAAGGAATTTGTCCGCGGTCATCGTTGATGCGATAGTTATTCCGAGAAGAAGAGTAACCAGACTTGCAAGTTCATTCTGGGCAGCAAGTGAAAGTTTGTTGAGCACGCCGCATTCTCTTACGAGGTTACCGAACATCAGAAATCCTATGAGCGCTACAGCTGTGGGTGCGAATAAGCCTGTAAGAATTGTGACAAGTATCGGGAACAGAACGAGAGTAGCCCTCGATATTTTTCTGTCGTTCCCTCCCCCGTCCATTCTCATCATGCGCTCTTCTTTTGTGGTAAGCATTCTAATTATCGGCGGCTGAATTATCGGTACGAGCGCCATGTATGAATAAGCCGCTACCGATATCGGGCCGAGAAGATTTGGCGCAAATCTTGTCGCGACATAGATCGAAGTCGGACCGTCTGCCGAACCTATCACCCCTATTGAAGCTGCTTCTTTTAAATCAAATCCCAAAAGTGTTGCCAGGATCATTGTGAAAAATATTCCGAATTGAGCGGCAGCACCGAATAAAAGAAGCTTCGGATTTCTGAAAAGCGGGCTGAAATCTATCATCGCCCCTATCGCTACAAATATAAGCAGGGGAAAAATCTCTGTAAGTATTCCTACTCTGAAGAATATCGAAAGTGCACCTTCAACGACCTGACCTGACGGTTCGGTCTGATCAAGGACTGACGAGAACGGTATGTTTGCCAGAATTGCGCCGAATCCTATCGGCAGAAGCAAAGTGGGTTCATAATTTTTTTTAACAGCGAGGAAAATCAGGATTCCGCCGATTATCATCATGACGAACATCTGCCATGTCATTGCTGTAAGTCCAACCATTAAACCTTCCATGCACACCTCTATATTAAAAAAGAACTTAAATTAAAAATGCCCGGGACTGGGCTCGAACCAGCACAGTATTGCTACCACCAGACCCTGAACCTGGCGTGTCTGCCAATTCCACCACCCGGGCAAAATTCAGGTTGAAATATATGATATTCTTGCGGTCAGGTCAAGACTTTTTATGCAACTAATCTTCATCCAGTGAGCTGACCAGAACTTCTCTCGGCTTTGATCCCTGATGCGGACCTATGACCTTATCCCGTTCGAGCTGATCTATAAGCTTTCCAGCTCGTGCGTATCCGACTGAAAGACCTCTCTGAAGCATCGAGACAGAAGCCATTCCTGTTTTTATAACCATTCTCTTGGCTTCTGCGTACTTTGGATCTTCTGATGGAGAACCTCCGAAGTCATCTTCATCGCCTCCCATTGCGGCTATCATCGCAGATGACGGTTTAGCTTTGATCGATATTTTATGAAAATCATGCGGCTGGCTGGCTATATGGCTGACAACCCTGCCGATCTCTTTTGTTTCAACAAGCGCGTTCTGGATCCTGACAAGATCCGAATCGCCCGGGGGAATAAGAAGCATATCGCCTTTTCCAAGAAGCGATTCTGCGCCCTTACCGTCAAGGATTGTTCTGGAATCTATCTGGCTGATCACCCTGAATGCTATACGGGTAGGAAAGTTCGCTTTGATGGAACCTGTAACGACCTTGACCGAAGGCCTCTGCGTAGCCAAGACGAGATGAATTCCGATAGCCCTCGCCATTTGCGCAAGTCTGCAGATCGGATCTTCGACAGCTTTACCTGATGTCATCATCAGATCGCCGTACTCGTCCATTATACAGACGATGAAAGGGAGTTTTTTGAACGGCTCATTGTTAAATTCATTTAATTTGAGCTCTCCGCTCTCTATCATAGTATTATATTCTTCAATATTTCTGGTGCCCGACTGATTTAAAAGCTCATATCTTGTTTCCATTTCTGTCACAAGAGCTTCGAGAAGCCTTACAGCGTCTTCGGGGCTGGTAACTACCGCGTCATCGATCCCGTCAATTTTAAGAAGATGATGTTTCAAAAGTCCGGAATAAACAGAAAGCTCAACTTTCTTTGGATCTATCATACAGAACTGCACCTCTTCCGGAGTCGCCCTGTAAAGAATTGAGATTATAAGCCCGTTGATGCAGACTGACTTTCCTGAACCGGTAGATCCCGCTATTAAAAGGTGCGGTGTTTTTGCAAGGTCAAGAATATAATTCTCGCCGTTGATCATTTTACCCAGAGCTATTGCGAGCTTCGATTTATGCTTAACGAACTTCTCAGAAGATATTATTGACTTGAGATATACTA
>Ga0209417_1007034_pt1 | contig 11105 bp, 13 predicted proteins | sample RifGroF2_FD_184002 | JGI IMG/M metagenome (GOLD analysis project Ga0209417, IMG submission 184002) | Groundwater microbial communities from Rifle, Colorado, USA - Groundwater F2 (SPAdes) (version 2) | ecosystem: Environmental > Aquatic > Deep subsurface > Groundwater | place: Rifle, Colorado... | reverse complement strand
CAGAATATGTAGTTCTAGATAATTCAGATCCATTACAAATTTGATACCCACTAGGAGCAACAGAACCAGCAAACATTTGAACTGAACCTATCACAACGCCATTAGATGCAGAAGCAGGAGCAAATAATGTTTGAAACGCAGAATCAATTTGTATTGGAATATCTGATGCTTTTTGCACAATAATTTTACCTACTAACATTGCATTTGTTGCAACTACTTGTGGAATTTCAGGTGGTTGACATGCTTTTGCTTGGTCTAAACTAGCATCAAACTCACAAAGAAATAAATGTATTCGTGCAGAATCTATATCTGGTCTACACATACAACGATATACCCATATTACAGTATATTTCCCATCTGTAAGTGTTGATAATGTACCAGTTTTAGGATCATATTGAGTATTTGGAAATTGAATTACGATACTATTAGAAAATGTACCATCACCATTATTTATCCATAAAAGCATTGTATCTACACTTGAATCTACTGTTGGAAAACTACTACTATACGATCCTTCCCATGCTTTTCCTGTATTTATAATAATATGTCTATCTGATACTTCTAAAGTAAGTCCAGATGCTCTCTCAAATCTTCTTGTTTCAATTAATCGTCTGTGAATTTTATTTGATAATCCAAGTCCAGGCTCATCCCAGTCAATTACTGAAATACCATCACCTATACGAGCAACAGTATATACTGGAGTATTATTAGACCAATTAATATCTAATAAATTAAGAGTGATAGCATATTGTGGATTACCATCATTATACTGAGCAATAAGATAATTTGTAACCATATCAGTAGTTGCTAATGTTGTTTCATGGATAGTATACTCTGTTATTAAACCAGTATAATCAGTTGTGCTATATAATCTAAAAACACCTTCACTTATTGTAATTGTTCCTAAACCTGTATTATAAGTTATTGTTGGTTTTATAATAGTTCCAGAATTTATTTTTAATTTTGAACCAGATAAATTATTGGTATTATTTTTATTACTAATAGGCATTTATTATCATCACCTTCTTTTCTATGCGTATTGTCCTGAAAATCGTAGTTTTGTATTTGCCAAATTCATAACTTGAATACTTGATATACTCTCAAAATCACAATTTCTAGATTCGTTTGCTGGAATATAGAGGATATAACCATTTATATTGATATACAGAGGTGTGTTTTCTGCTTCTATGAAAAGACTGTTGAGGTGTAATTGTTGGTTGTTTATGTCTTTGAAAACGATGGTTTGATTGTTTTGTGTGAGAATATACCAAGGATCATAATTTGCATCATTTAATTTGTTTGTGGGGAGACTGGATATGTAACCTGAGTGCATTAAATTCCCTATCATTGTTGTTCTCCTTTCTGTTTTATTTTTTATGATAATGGGGTAGATGCCCTTTATTTTCTAAGTTAAATTAATAATTTGATTTTATATAATATTTTATAAATTACACAAAAATAAAAACCCTTATAAACAAGGGTTTGTGGGATTAGGTATTGATAATTATTTTGGTAAAAAATATAAAAATAGGGTAGGGTAGGTTAGACTATCTGTTTAAGTTGATTTAATTGAATACCATTTATTATTAATTTTTGTTTTAAACATTCTATATTATGCCATTTTTCTCTACTATCTATTCTTATTAAATTTATTTCATATTTATCAAGTAATTCATTTTTTAATTTATCATTTTCTTGCTGTCTTTTTAATTTTTCACTTCCACCAAATTTATCTATTGCTATCCTATGCTGTCTTCCATCAAATTCAATAACTAATTTTAAATCTTTAAAATAACCATCACAATACATATGTTTACCACCAACACCTATTAACCATTCCCATGTCTTTTGTGGTTCATAATCATAACCAATTAATTCTTTAACATTATCTAAAACAATTTTTTCAACTCTATGATTTTTATTTACTTTATAACCATAGTGATTACATACATCTAACCATGACATATTTAGTCTTTCTCTATATGTTTTATCACAAATATTAGAAATTTTATTAAAATATCTTTTTGGTGGGTAAATATTATATTTATTATAACATTTATCAAATATAAATTTAAAATTATTTTCTAAATCTTCTAAAGTATGAATAGTGCTTAAACTACCAGTAACTTTACCAACATTACTTTTATGTTGATATTTTAATTTTAAATATTCATTGTATTCATCTTCAGATGCAAACATTTTTACTATAGAATCATATATTTTTCCTTTTAATTTATATTTAAACGCATAACCTTCAATTGTTATATTAGTATTATTTTCAAATTCATTATATAAAGGTATTCTTCCTAATACATTTTTTATATTATTAAAGTTATTAATATAATCTTCATCAGTTGGTCTATAATTTTTGCAATTGCAATCATTTTGTATTTTATCAAAACCGATATCTTTTAATAATTCATATGTAATCCAATTATTGTATATTATGAATTTATGTATATTTTGAGATTTTGTATAATCGATAAATTTCTTATATTCATCAACAATATAATTATATAATTCATTGAATTTATCAAACTTCTTTAAAATATCTATCCATGGTAAACCATAATAATTTCGATATGACTGTGCTTTTAAATTAGAAACACTATTAAAACCTTTAATAGTTAAATGATAATTTTCTTTAATACAAAAATAAAAATTATTTATATATTCTAGTTCTGTATATTTTGGTTGTTTTGGATTATTTAATCTACATTTTTTCTGATTTCTTTTTAAAGTAATAGATTTACAATCATCACAATATAATTTTGCATGATGTACATTATCCATTAATTTACCACATAGTTCACAATTTTTACTTACAATACTCATATAATTACCTCCTATAGCAATTACTTTTCCTAATTAAATGAATAGGGAAGGTGATTTAGGATTGCCACCTTATCAGTAGGTTAATTACTCCTACCTATCCCTATATGTATTATATATTTATTTTATGATTCTGTCAAAGTTTTTATTAATTAATCAATTAAATCAGGATTCTCTTCTTCTACAATATCCCAAGAATTATTTTCATTTTTAGGAGTAAACATCATTTTGATTAATTTATATTCATAATATTGTACAAAACCATTATTATAAATATATGTTCCGTTTTCATCTTCCCCTAATTTATACGATTTAGTTAAACTTATACCTTCAAAAGGCCAAGCAGGGGAAGTATAAATCAAATTAACATCTGCAATTAAACCTTCCATATTATATCACCTCGCTATTATTGTAATGCGTGCATTGTAACATATACTTTATCTATTCCACCAGACCCGTCTGCTACATCAACTGCATAGAGATCAAAATCAACAGAAAGTTCAGTCGCCGATGTAGAATTCATAGTGATAGTAAAATCATTCTTGGCTTTGGCTTTTTTAACATCAAATACACTAACAACAGATGCACCTGTAACTTGATCTGTGATAATGCCCTGCCCAACAATTCTCACATAACCAGCAAATTTATCTGCTGTAAAAGTAGTGGTAGATGTGGTTGAAGGAGCAGAATAACTATATGTAGCAACAAAAACAGTACCGTCCGGGGCTGTAGTAGTATTTAATGTAACAGTTTTTGTCGAAATACTATAGGTATTTACAGTTGTACCAGGTACTCCTAAAGTTTGCTCTGTTCCTACATCTCTACCATTTAACAAATAAATTTTTAATGTACCTGCAACTGGTGTTTGAGAAAGTGTAATAACTTGTGAAGTAGAAGTTAATGTATCTCTCACAGGAACATTAACTGCACCAATAGATACTGCCTTGTTAGTTAACATACCAATTACGCTAAGATCAACTAAAGGCATTTTAGTAGTCATATTCATGTCTTTAGTGTGGTCAAAACTTAAAAGTTTATAATTACCTTGCCCGCCCCGTAAATCTAAACGATCGGCTTTACTTGTAATACTAGAATCTGAAGCATAATCCACATAGAATTTTTGTGCACCTGTAGTATAATCAAAACACGTAAAATTCAACACTTCTTTAATACCAAATTGTAAACTCATAATAAAATTCCTCCTTATTATTTTTATATTTATTTGTATAATATAAAAAATCACACTTAAAATAATGTGATTTTAAATAAACCTGTAATTATTTAATTATTCTAATTTTTCTGACCAGTGTTTAATTTTTATTTTTTCTGGATCTCCACCAGCAAAAATCGACTTATAACTCAAATAATATTCATCAATCTTATTTAAAGCCTTATAAGCGTTTATAAGTTGCCACATAGTCAATTTACCAACATTAAAAACATTAATACTTGGGTGTTTACTACAAACACCACTCATAATATCTACAATATCCTGTTCTTTTTCATACTTTTTATATTTCTCTTTCATCTTTCTTAATTGTTCCATAAACTTTTTCTGAGCATCATTCTCAATTTTAACTTTATTTTTCTCACTGTTAATACAATTCTGTTGCTTTAAAATATCAATAATAAAATTAAAATTATTTTGATATATTACACTTTCTGGATTTTTACCAACCTGAAAATATCCTTCTTTTTTAAAAATAATTTCTTCTTTTAAAAATAAATGTAAGGCATTAGTTATTATATATTTTGATTCTTCTTGATGGAAAGAACTTGCATATAGATATTCAAATGGTTCTATATTTTTATCTTCTTCTAATCCTAATATATCTTTAATCGCATCAGAATCAATACATAAAATACTTAAATATTTATTATATTCCTCAAATCCAACATCATCAAAAATTTCATCTAAAGTTAAAGGATATAATTTAAATAAACCTAAATTAACTGGTTTACCTCTTAAAAATTTTGATACTAATTCTATATCATTCATTGCGACACCAACTTAATTAAATGAAAAATTTTTTGTATTATATATAACCACCTACTGAAATTCTGTTGTTTTGTAAATCAAATATGATCCACAATAATTTTCATTAACTTGTATATCACCCATATCATAAAATGGCAATTTGCCAATTCCTATATCTCTCATAGAATTGAAAACCTCATCAATTTTATTAACTAAAAAATCATATCTAAGCATTCCATAATCTGTTTTTAGAAGAGAATTATGAGTTATAATATAAAAACAAACAGAACCATTTTTATAAGTCATACCATTTGGTTTGTAATTAAATGCCATAGTTATAAATGTTTTAGGTTCTGTTAAAATCGTGGGTATAAATTTATAAGGGTAAATATGAGAATATATTAATGATGTAATATTAAAATCAATTGGAAGTGGAATATCTAAAAAATTATTTTCATTATTTATGAGACACTTAATTATATTTTGATTTTCAATTAATTTCATTAATATAGTTGTTTTGTTAGTACCAAGTTCTGCAAATCTACTCATTTCTCACCTTCTATTATTAAAATAAATTTTTAATTTGTATCCTAAATCCATCACTTACAATACTTCCATCTAAATTTTTAACAAACAATTTAGCATATCCAATACTATTACCCTTTACAATACAACTATTATTAACACTATCTTGTGATGTAATTTGTGCAAGTGAAGTAGGTGATATTCCATCATCATCTGTTAAATAAAATTCGGATTGTTGAGTTATTATATTACCATTATTTTTAAATACACAATTATAATTAGATGTATATCCTTTAATAATACTATTTGACCCACTAATTTCAACAGTAAAGTTATTAACTACATCTTCAATAATTTCAACATTAATACTATCACTAACTTCCTCATTGCTTTCCATATAAACACTAATCACAACACTTCCTAAACCAACAATACTCACAATTCCATCTTCATCAATAGTGGCAATATTATCATCTGAACTGCTATAAATTAAATTAGGTGAATCTACAATCTCTCCATTATCAGTTAATTGAGCATTAATTGTAAGTGATTGAGATTGTGCAATTTGTAGATTATCATTATTAAGGATAGTCAAAGTATAAACATGCTCTTCTTGTTCAACTTCACTATATTTCATTTTGAAAATTAATAATCCCTTTTGTGAAATATCATCAGCAACACTTGAAATATAATAATTATATTTTCCTATTCTATATATATCATTAACATTAATTTGTTGAGTTATAGATGTATTTGACACAGTTAAAAATAATGAATTATCAACAGTTTCTATATATTTATTATCTTCAGTGTTAAGTGATAGAGATTTTGATATTATGCAAGGTATTTGATATGACGTGTTGTTTTTGTGTATGGTTAGTGTGTTGTTTGATTTACTAATTATCCCAACATCTGACACCTGAGAAGTAGTATCTGTTTCAGTACATATCCAATTTTCACTATCCCATAAAACAATATTTCCAATACTTATAGTCTCATCTGGATAGCATAATAATCTTTTTTTATTTGGATTTTTTATAATTGCACTTTCTTCAACAATACGAACATCTCTATCAACATTATTAATTTTTACTAAATTATAACTTGTAGAATTTTTAAATTCAGTTGATATTGTATTTTTCATATTGTTTACATATAGAGATTTTCTATCTTGTCCTCGTCTTGTTTGGTAATCTGTCCACCAAGTTATAATACCAACTCCATTCTACAAAAATTATTAATGGGAGAGTAATTACTCTCCCATTTTATATTAACATAATGTTAAAAATTTTTTTCTCGCAAACCAATAAATCTAAAAGCAGTAGGATTGGCAGCAGTTTTGTAATATAATTTATAAACATATACAGGGAAGTTTTCTAAACTTTCACCTGCTTTAAGAGTAATCGTATTACCATCTGCCACAGCATTATCAATATTAAAAGTAATATCACCTGCACCATCATTTTTCAAAAGTTTAATTTCATAACAATCAACTACAGTATTTAATTCTGCAACACCAGCGTTAGCAGAAAGAGTTACATATCCAGTTATATTAGCCATAGTTATTTTCCTCCTTTAAATTTTATTATTTAATAAGATTTAATTCTTTTTCAAGAATCGTTTATATATTATTAAAATCATAATACCATATTTCTAAACTCACTCTTATGTATTCCTCTAGGACATATTTAAGTTTGTAACCTTAAATATTAACCATTATTATAATATTATTCTATTGCCATTACTTGAATTACATTAGTAGCAGCTAAATGAGTAGCACCAGCTTGTAATACTCTAACACGATTTGGATTTGCTTGAATAGATGCTTTGTCTGTTATTGTGCTAAGTAAAACACCATCTGCATCAAAATAATTAACTAATATTTTAGTAGGAACAAATGGTAAAGGAATATTTGTTTCAAGAGATAATACATCTTGTGCTGTTACTATGCGATTTATAATGACAATTTGTTTTATACCTACATTAGATCCACCAGTGGAATTTTCCACAGTACAATTTGCTGCACTGGTTGTAGTAATAGTCACATTGCCAGCAGTACCCACAGTATCCCATGTAATAATTACACTATTCCCATCAGCAGATAAAAATGCTGTAAAAGGAACTGTTGCTCTTGTATCACCATTAATTGCTGCAGCTAAACTTGTAGCAGAGTTAGCTGCACTTGCACCATTTGTCCATACTCCATTTGCTACTACTGCTACATCTGCTTCTTGGTAATCAACATTATTTATAGTAACTTTCATTCCTGCTTCTCCGGTAGCATTAAAATCAATTACTGCTGTTGCCATATTACCTGGAAAATTAATCAAAGAATTAATTTGTGTTGCATTAGCAGTTACAGAAGTACCAGCACCCAATTTTAAATCTGCAATTGCTAAAACATCAACATTTTTATTTGCTCCAACAACTACGGCTTTATTTGCTAAAACTGTACCAGCAGTTACACCATCTAAAACTACTTCTTCACTTTGAGATATACTTTTAAATTTAAATTCATTCATAATCTATCTCTCCTTTCTTAAAATTATTATTCATTAATTCACTAACCACCTGATTTGTAAAACTTAGAGTATAAATAACCATCATATAGATAATCATTAACTTTTAATTTTAATTCTTTGTCATAAATTGATTTTAATTTACTCATAGTTCCTAATAAATCAGCAGGACTAAAAGTTTTAAAATCTTTATCTGTCAATCTTAATTTTAGTAATTCACCATTATTTATTTTTTCATCTAACCAAACTTTTCTCATATAATCTGCTAATATCCATTGTTCTTCTTCTGTTAAATCATTTGTAAATTCTTCATCTTCATCATCTCTAATTAATGATTGTTTACATTTTTTAAATAAAGACACTGCTTTAGATAGAGTTAATTTATTTTCTATTAACATTTGTTCTTCAGTTAAAGACGTTAAATCAAAATCATTAATTTCATGCATAAACTTTTGAAAAATTAAGTCATAGGAGATTGACATAAATCAAACTCCTTTCATTATTTATTTTTTTCTTGGTTTTGTTTATTAGCTTTCTCATCTTCTTTCATAAGAGAAATTTTAACTTTTGTTTCTTCTTCAATAGTATTAATTACCGATCCTCTTAGATTATCAAAATCTCCAATTGCTAATTCAGCTAATAACTCCTTATTGCCATCTGGAAGTTTTGTAATTTCTTCTTTTAATTCTTCTGCATCTAAAATTGCTAACATACGTTTTAATTCAGAATGTAATTTTATATCTTCATGTTTTAAACTTATAATTCCTAAAGCATCGAATACATCTTTATCAGGAACATAAATATCTCCTATTTGAATTAAATCACTAGTATAAGCCATATTTTCTAACTCTACATAAGGCAATGAGGCAGGAGCAGCAATTTTCATTAAATTAATAGGTCTGCCATTTAACTGAATCCAATGAATTCTAGAGTTAGAGTTATTAATTATTCTAACTTTAGTATCTGGATCAATTGTGTTAAATTCGTTTGATTTAGTTATTGATTGAGTTGTTTTTGCCATAAAAATAAATCATCCCTTTTATATTTAAATTTTATATTAAGATTTTATTTTGTTGTTATGATGCGTATTTCCAAATGAAACCTTTATGAGATTTATATGTTCCTTCACAGCATCCAAGAAGATAAGTTGTTCTGATTTCAGAATTAATTTTTATATCTTTGTATGTGTCCCATGTTTTAATTAATTGACCATCTAAAGTAAATTGATTAATTTTCTTACCAATTCTAGGTATGAATTTGTTTACATCAAAGTCTTTTTGTTCATACTCAGATTTAAAAAACCATAAATAATTATGTGCATAATTATTATTATGAAGACATGCTCTAGAAATATTAGTTTGAGAAAAATTCAATGCTTTAGAAGCATAATTAGCACTTTCCCATTCTTGAATATATTTGCCATTGATAGTACATTGAATAATAGTTTTACTTTTAGATATACTCATATTTTTCTTACCTTCATCTGTGCGTTTAACACCTTTCATTGATTTACTCATTTTTATTTTAGTTTTTTCTGAATGATGACAACCTAATTTACTTTCAGCAGTAGGACATATATTATAAGCAATTTCTTTATTAGTAGCATCTAATGTGTCTATCCAATATTGTTCTCTTGCTGTTAAATCATTCTTAGATTCTACTTTTTCTAATAAAATAATTATAAAGTATTGTAATCCATGTTTATTATAAGAATTTTGCAAATAAATATTTTTATGTTTGTTATTTTTTAAATCTCTAAGATGAGTTAATTTTCTTTGCCATAAATTCTTAGCACTACCAATATAAAATTTATTATTTACTAAATTTATAATTAAATAGATTCCTGGATATTTTATGTCGCTTGTAATGATTTGTGAATTAATTGTTTCTAATATAATCATCTCAATTCTATTTATATTTTTAAATAAAATAAAGGAGTGATTTTACACTCCTTTATTAAATAAACATATTAAATATATTTAGATTATGTAAAACAATAATAAACCCTTATAACGCAACGTTTTTGTACATGCAGTAGTAATTGGAGTAAACAATGGTTAAGCCGAATTTGCGATAACTTTCGAAATCAATACTCATATCAGCATTTTCAGTTTCCCTAACAATAGTTTCACCTTCAAATGCCACTTTAACAATTTTACTTTCATTAGTTGCAACAATAATAGCATATTGATCGCTCAATACTTTACTAGTATTAGTATCATCAGCAAAAGCATTAGGCAATACAATTACACTAGCACCTCTAAATTTACCAATTCTACCAAATTCCCTACGTTCAGTTCTATCCATATCACTCACAAATCCAGGAGTTTCTTCAATAGTACCTGCAAAAGTAGGAGTACAGAAAATAACTACATTATCACCATATGATTGTACATTAGTAATCAATTGACCCATTTGACTAGGTACAAAAGCATTAGCTTGTACTTTCATATTGGCAGATAGACCAGTAAATGAAGCAATTAAAGTGGTTTGGATTTGAAGATTGATTTTTTCCATAATACCATCTACAATAGCATTAATTAAATCAGTCCAATCCACCACACCGTCTAAAAAACGCTCAAATTCGACATATACTGCACCGCCAAATGCTTCCATAGTCATATTAATATAATCAACATCTAATCTTGTTCTTTCAATTACACCACCTAAACCAACTTTGGTAATAAAGTTTAACAAACCACGCTTACCTTTCTTAGTCTTAAATTTAGGCTTTTGTCCTTGATCTAAAATTTGATATTCAACAAAACCACCATAAGCATCATCAACTCTCTTAGGAAGGATTTCATCAACATTTTCTTCCACTAATTCAAAAATCTCGTTCTTATTTTTACGGAAACTTTTGTATCTATTTTTACCATCAGGCACTAATTCTTTAAAAGCATTTCTTAATGCCTCATTTTTTTCAGCAGAAGTATATACAATATCATCTACAATTGAATCATTTCTATTATATGTAGCTTTGGCTAATTCAAAATATTTTCTTTCCATATTAAATTAATTCCTCCTTTAATTATTATATTTATATTTTGTTAATACTAACTTTTTGTACAGACAAACATTAAACCAGATTCCCCAGCAGGTAAAGTTACAACTCTAGTTGCCTGTAATTCAACAGCAGCACCAGCATTTTGAATAGGTTCTAATTCAATTTGACCATTAGTGGAAGGATATGCATAAACAGCAGTACCAGCAGTAATAGCAGCAACAATAGCAGCATAGTTAGCATAGTC
>Ga0209417_1007031_pt1 | contig 11109 bp, 7 predicted proteins | sample RifGroF2_FD_184002 | JGI IMG/M metagenome (GOLD analysis project Ga0209417, IMG submission 184002) | Groundwater microbial communities from Rifle, Colorado, USA - Groundwater F2 (SPAdes) (version 2) | ecosystem: Environmental > Aquatic > Deep subsurface > Groundwater | place: Rifle, Colorado... | reverse complement strand
CCCCGCCATTCCTGCAAGAACAAACCTGTTATCAGGCAGATCCACCTGAAATAGCTTTCTCAGGAGACTTGCAATAAAGAAACCGTTTATCCCTCCTATAAATAAAGTGGGAGCGAATATTCCACCCACACCTCCTGCTCCATTGGTGGAACTGCTGGCAACAACCTTAAGAAGCACCAGACCAGCCATAAAAACAGCAAATAGTACAAAGCTGTCTGAAACATGTCCGAACAGTCTGCCGGTCAATATATCCCCGGAATTGCCCTGAAGGAGTGTCATGATTGTATCGTATCCCTCACCGTAAAAAGGAGGAAAGATATAAATCAGTATCCCAAGAATTGTTCCCCCGACAGCCAGTCTCACATACTGGTTCTTTACTTTTTCATAATTTGATTCAAGAAACAGAGTCATCTTTGAGAAGTAGAGGGAAATAAGCCCCGAAATAATTCCAAGAACAATATACCAGTGAATATTTGAGATATTGAAAGCCTCAGCTACATTAAAAGCGAATAGAACCTTATCTCCCATAAGAAAATAGGCAACAGTTGCTGCAGTGACCGATGAAATTAAGAGAGGGACAATAGACGATATGGTCAGATCAAGCATCAAAACCTCAAGGACAAATACAATTCCGGCTATAGGTGCCTTAAAAATACCTGCAATAGCTCCCGCAGCTCCGCAACCTATGAGCAGCGTTATGCTTTTATTGTTCATTCTGAAAAACCTTCCAACTGTTGAACCTATTGAAGATCCTGTCAATACAACCGGAGCTTCCGCTCCTACGGAACCTCCAAATCCAATAGTCAAAGTGCTGGCCACAATCGAACTCCAGGTATTGTGTGTCCTCAGATATCCTTTCCTTTTTGAAATAGCATAAAGAACCCTGCTGATACCGTGACTGATATTGTCATTTACAAAATACCGGACAAACAATAGTGTAAGAAGCATTCCTGTCAGCGGATATGCAAGATAAAGGTAATTACCTGATTCGCTGGTTATCCCTTTAGTGAGAAGAATGTGAGTATAGTGTATGGTATTCTTCAGAAAAGCAGCTGCCAGCGCACTCAGTAACCCAACCAACAGGCTAAGAAAATACAAGAGTTTTACCTGGTCAATATCAAATGGACTTTTTCTAAAAATCTTTCTGAAAGAAGCGATTCTGAACATAATTATGCAAATATAAAAACATTACTAAACCTTCCCAGTTTTTTATTTAAGTTTGTCCTAAGGTAATATTCAAGGTTTGAGAATCCGGAATTTATATATCATCCTGTTTTTTTTATCTGCTCTGCCTTATGATATCAAATCTCAGGTAGACTGCACTGTACCAGAATCTCCTGTACTCAATTCAGTCTCTGTGGAACCCGAAACAGGCAATGTATTATTAAACTGGGATCCAAGCCCTTCTTCAGGAATTGCTGCCTATGTACTTTATACATATAAAAACGGAGAAGGAATACCAATCGATACCATCTGGAATCCTGAAGCAACAAGTTATATCTACAGTACTTCTGCAACAAAGTATTTCAGTGTTTCGTATGTAGTGGCAGCTCACAGGAGACCTAATTGCGTAAGCCCTCTGTCAAATTATCTTAACACCATTTTTACAGAGGCTGAAATCGATACCTGCAACAGGAAGATTTCTTTATCCTGGAACAGCTATGTACCCTATCCAAAGAAAATTACCGGATACGAAATTATGGCGTCCGTAAACGGCAACAGTTATTCACCTGTTGCCAGGCTGGGCGAGGATAAGGTTAGTTTCATTCTTGACGATTTCATTACTGATGCGGAATATTGCTTTTTTGTTATTGCAGAGTTGGAGGACGGAACTAATTCACAATCAAATAAAACCTGCCTTTCAACCTCGATGCAGCGTCCTCCTGACTGGATAAATGCTGACTATGCAACTGTAAAAAATGAAAAGATATATCTTTCATTTTCTATAGATCCATATTCGGAAATTTCAAATTTCAGACTTGAAAGAAAAACCGGAATCAATGGGAATTTTACCGATATAGCAAAACCTGTTTCATCAAATGGGATTGTATTATTTACAGATGACCAGGCAGACACGAAAGAAGTTAACTTTTACCGTATATCTGCAATTAACAGTTGCAGTAACCCGGTAAGTATATCAAACCTGGCTTCAAATATTGTTCTGAAGCTCGATAGAATGAACAATGACATTTTACTAAGCTGGAATAAATATAAAGATTGGATGGGCTACGTTATTTCATATATAATATTGACAGATACGGGCTCCGGTTACAGGGAGATATCAGAAACTCCAGCCAATGACTCCTTGTATAAGATTGATTATCATGATATTATGTATGATGTCGCAACAGATGAGGTTTGTTTTATGGTAGCTGCCGGGGAGGCATCCAATCCTTACGGGATAGAAGGTTCAAGTAATTCACAGATTGTATGTTCTGCCCCTGTTGAGTTGATAACTGTTCCTGATGTATTTACTCCAAATAATGATCTGGTAAATGACTTATTCAAACCTGTTCTTTCATTCACACCATTAGATTACCATCTTATTGTCAGTGACAGACAGGGCGTGATACAGTTTGAAACAAGAGATTATTTTGAATCATGGAACGGCTCCCGAAACGGGGATCCGGTTCCTGAGGGAGTTTACCTGTGGTACCTGAAAGTAACAACCCCTTCCCGTACAGCCGTTTCTAAAACAGGCACAATTGCTGTATACTTTAACCGGTAAGAATTTTATTTTCGCTGTCACAAGCTTTATAATAGTAACAGCAGAATAGCTATCTTTGCAGGATACACAAGAAGTGCACTATTAGTTTCTATGGCCAATAAGGATATTTTTGATGATGAGGATGTACAACGCATTAAGGCTGAATATGAGTCTCTTGTAAAAAACCTTATTCGATGCAACAAGTCTGGTGACATAGAGCTGATTGAAAAGGCATACAAGATAGCCAATGAGGCTCACTGGAATATGCGCAGGAAATCTGGCGAGCCTTATGTAATTCATCCCATATCCGTTGCTAAAATTGTTAATCAGGAGATAGGTCTTGGGGCCAAATCAATTGCTACTGCACTTCTTCATGATGTGGTTGAAGATACTGGTTATTCATTGAATGATGTTGAGAGGGAATTCGGTCCAAAGATCGCTTCTCTTATTGATGGCCTTACAAAGATCTCGGGAACATACAATAAAGAGACTTCAACCTCAATGCAGGCTGAGAATTTCAGAAAGATGCTCATGACTCTTTCTGATGATCTCAGGGTGATTCTCATAAAAATAGCTGCCTGAGCATAAGAAAATGAAAGTTGCCGGGGAAACAATTTTTCTTTATGCACCCCTGGCTCACCGGCTGGGATTATTTACCATTAAAAGTGAGCTGGAGGATCTTAGTTTTAAATTCCGGCAGCCTCAGATATATGATGAAATTGTAGTCAAGCTAAAACACAGCGAGAAGAGAAATATTGCTCTGATAAATAAATTCTCTCTCCCTATAATTGAAAAGCTCACAGAGGCAGGGTTTCAATTCGATATAAGCGGAAGGCCAAAATCAATATTTTCCATCTGGAAAAAAATGCAGGCCAAAAATGTTCCATTCGAAGAAATTTATGATGTTCTTGCCGTGCGTGTCGTATTCAAGCAGGTACCCGGAATACCTGAAAAAACCCAGTGCTGGAATATCTATTCAATCATTACAGATTCTTATCTTCCCAAACCGGACCGGTTGCGTGATTGGGTAAGCAGGCCCAAACCAAATGGTTACGAAGCATTGCACCTGACTGTAATGGGACCTGAAGGCAGATGGATTGAGATACAGATAAGGAGTGAGCGTATGGATGAGATAGCCGAAAGGGGTTATGCGGCACACTGGAAATACAAAGGCGACGAATCACCTGAGAGCGAACTCGACAAATGGTTGAAAAAGGTCCGTCTGATGCTTGAAAATCCGCAGGAAGATCCGATAGAGTTCCTGGATGAGTTTAAAATGAACCTGTTCTCATCAGAAATCATGGTTTTTACTCCAAAAGGCCTTCTGGTAAGTCTTCCAAAAGGGGCATCTGCTCTTGATTTTGCATATGAAATACATACAGAAGTCGGGAACAAGGCAATAGGTGCCAAGATCAATTATAAACTTAATCCGATCAGCGCTATACTGAACAGTGGCGACCAGGTCGAAATTATCACTTCGGACATTGCAAAACCTGAAAAGGAATGGCTCAGTTATGTGAGAACCTCCAAAGCCAGGGATACAATAAAAGGGGCATTAAAGAATGAGTCGAGAGAAATAACTCAGAAAGGCACTGAAATACTTGAATCGCAGCTGAATAAGTTAAATATTAAACTGAGTAATGATATCATCAAAAAGCTTATGGAATCGTATGAGGCCATAAGCAGGGATGAACTAATGTCGGGTATCGGACAGGGAAAAATAAACATTGATGAGCTTAAGAAAGTACTTAAGAAAAATTCTTCAATTAACGTTATCAGGTATTGGGATCTGAAATTCATAGGCTTAAAAAAAGATAAAAAGGATGAACCGGGCAAGCAACTTAATATCAATAAAAAAGTACCATTCCTGTTGCGCGAGAATGTTGAGAATGCATCCCATTCATATGAAATAGCAAAATGCTGTAACCCGATCCCCGGCGACGAGGTTGTTGGCTACCATAACCCTGAAGGATCGATAGTTATACACAAGCCTAAATGCCCCGAAGCTATCAGGATAATGTCAAATGAGGGTGATCGTATTATTGCTGTTAAGTGGGCAATCCATAAACTGAATTCCTTCCTGGCACGAATAAGCATGAGCGGGATCGACAGGTTAGGTCTTGTTAACGAAATTACAAATATTATCTCCTCTGAGCTAAAGGTCAACATGACAAAAATTAATATTTCGGTTCATAACGGGATATTTGAAGGAACAATCGATCTGTATATTCATCATTCAAAAGATCTGAATAACCTGATTATGAAGATTTCCAGCATCTATGGAATTGAAAGCGTACGGAGAGTTGAAGATTTTTCATGATAGCATTGCATACGGCTCTTTTACTCTCTTTATCTGCAGAAAATATTTACATTTGCTATTATTTAAAATTAGATCAAATATGATTAGTGATGATACAAAGTTCACAGTAAAAAAGATCTTCACTGAGTATCTCGAGAAGAAGGGGCACAGAAAAACACCGGAGAGATTTGCAATACTTGATGAAATATATTCCCGATCAGGTCATTTTGATATAGAGTCACTCTATATTTTCATGAAGAATAAGGATTTCAGGGTAAGCAGGGCAACTCTTTATAATACTATTGAATTACTACTCGATTGTAACCTGGTTATTAAGCACCAGTTCGGAAAAAACATTGCACAGTTTGAGAGGGCTTACCAGTGCGGACAACATGACCATTTAATTGACAGTGAAACAGGAAAGGTAATAGAATTCTGCGATCCCAGGATTTATGAAATCATAAGTACTGCCAGTGAGTTGCATAATTTCACTCCTATGTATCACTCCTTATACATTTACGGGAACCTTGACACTACAAAAAAGGATCATGGTAAAAAGAAATAGTCAAACCGGTATCACAACTTCTTAAAGTCGAATTATTTTATAACTTGGGTTCTGCATTTTTATAACTTATTTAATCTTTTAATATGAAAGTTGACATACTCCTGGGACTTCAGTGGGGTGACGAGGGAAAAGGAAAATTAGTGGATGCACTGAGTCCTGATTATGATGTTATTGCACGATTTCAGGGTGGTCCCAATGCCGGTCATTCCCTTGAATTCAACAACATAAAGCATGTATTGCATCTTATACCGTCCGGTATCTTTCATTCTGATAAATTAAATATTATAGGTAACGGAGTAGTTATTGATCCTGCTGTTTTCAAGAAAGAGATTGATGAACTTAAACCATATGCAGCCGACCTTACCAGCAGGCTTGTGATTTCCAGCAGGGCCAATCTGATTCTTCCAACCCACAGAATACTTGATGCCGCATATGAACAGCAAAAAGGTTTCACCAGAATAGGATCAACTCTCAAAGGCATAGGCCCTGCTTATACGGATAAGACTGGCCGTAACGGGTTAAGGGTTGGGGATATCCTGAACAAGGATTTCAAAACTCTTTACATGTCACATGTGGAGAGGCACCTTTCACTTCTCCGGAACTTTAGTTATGAATTCGATCTGAAAGAATTTGAAAAAGGCTGGTTTGAAGGTATTGATCTGCTTAAAGAATTCAGGATACTAAATACAGAATATCTTGTTAATGAACTTTGCGGCAGTGGAAAAAAGGTGCTTGCAGAAGGTGCCCAGGGAACGATGTTAGATGTAGATTTCGGATCATATCCGTTCGTAACATCTTCTAATACTATAAGCGCCGGAGCCTGCACAGGGCTCGGGATTTCACCCAGGATTATTGGTGAGGTCTTTGGTATTTTCAAAGCATACTGCACCAGGGTTGGAAGCGGTCCGTTTCCTACAGAACTTAATGATGAAACCGGCGATGCACTAAGGAATACAGGTAAGGAATTCGGTTCAACAACCGGCAGACCCAGACGATGCGGATGGCTCGACCTGCCAGCTCTGAAATATTCAATTATGATAAATGGCACAACACAGCTTTTCATGACAAAAGCTGATGTAATGTCAGGTTTTAAAACTATTAAGGTCTGTACTTCATACCGGATTGAAGGGAAGGAGATCAAAGAATTACCTTTCGGCAATGATTTGCATATTGAACCTGTCTACACTGAAATGGCCGGATGGAACCAGGATATATCTGCAATGCACGATTACAACAAACTGCCAGTAGAGCTTACCGGATTTATTGAATTCATTGAGAAATACTGTGGTGTACCGGTGACCCTTGTTTCCGTTGGCCCTGACAGGGAAGAGACTATATTCAGAAAACAGTAATCAGCTTTATTAAACCAATAGAACAAAATGCTTATTCTGCTGAATTAGCAGGATAAGCATTTTTTATTAACTGCAATTTGATGAAATTGACCGGGAATATTTAATATCAGTCTTATTTAATAATATACAGCCATGCATCAACCACGATATTCTCCTGGTAATCCTTCAGCTTCGCAACTGCCGGCCTGAACTGGTCAAATGATTCGGCTGAAACAAGTTCAAACCGGCCTCCCGGCATTGGCAATATCCTGACATTATAACCTTTGTTCTTATATTCTTCTGCCAGACTTCTGGCATATTCAGGTGTTATAAAACTACCGACAATTATGTTATACTTATTTGCAAGCAATTCCTCCTCGGCTCTTCTTAAAGAATCCTGCCGGGCCATCTCTATTGCCAGCAAGGCCTCCTGTGCTCTTCTGATCGAATCTACCACTCTTAAACTATCCTGCCTGCCAAGCCAGATAGCAGTAGTGTCAGCTTTCTTGCGGCCAAATAACCCACCCCTTTTTTTGCAGGATGGCGATAAAACGATTATAATTAGCAATACAAATAATAAAGCAGATAAATGTCTCATAATAAAAAAGTTAAAATGTTTTGAATAATCCCTATATCTGTCTGTTTCATTGGATAATAATCAAAGATATAAATAATTGATGACCAATCCAAATGATAATAATATATACAATGGGTAGAAGGATACTCTGAATTTAGTATATTCGGCATCATAAATACTTAATCATAATCTAAAATCTGATTAAATGAAATCCTTAATTCAATTCTTTGAAGAGAGTGTTGAAAAGTACTCCAGCAATGTTTACCTGTGGGAAAAACCAAATGATAAATATCAAGGCACCACTTATGGTGAAACAAAGAAACAGGTATATGAGTTTGCTGCCGGACTTATAAACCTTGGTATTAAAAAGGGTGACAGACTAAGTCTGGTTTCAGAGGGACGAAACAGCTGGGTAATAGGAGAACTGGGTGTGCTATATTCAGGAGCGATAAATGTTCCGCTGAAGAAATTAAGTTCAGGATTAATCACTCAGGATCAAGAATTATAATGGTATCCTCCAATCAGGCTGCAAAGCTTAAAGAGGTAATCGGAGAGTGCTCTTTAATTGAAAAAATAATTCATTTCGACACACAGGAGGAATATGACGGCAACGAAATCCATTTCAATGAAGTAAGAAAAATCGGAAGGGAATGGCTCGATTTGCCGGGTAACATGGAAACTTTCGAAAAACAATTTAAAAGCATCCTGCCATCTGATTTCGCAAATATCTGCTACACATCAGGAACAACGGCCGATCCGAAGGGGATTATACTTACTCACGGAAATTATGTAACCAATGTTTACCAGGCATACAGCCTGATTGACATACCTTCCTTCTATAAAACACTTCTGATACTTCCATGGGACCATTCTTTCGGCCACACATGCGGGATATTTGCATTTATGGGAAAAGGAGCCAGCATTGCTTCGGTAAAATCAGGAAAAACCCCTATGGAGACACTGAGAAACCTGCCTGTATGCCTTAAAGAGATCAAACCAAATCTTATTATGAGCGTTCCTGCAATTGCAAAAAACTTCAGGAAGAATATTGAAAAAGGGATTAAGGAAAAAGGAATGATAATAGAGATCCTCTTTAATAATGCACTGAAAATATCTTACTCATATAATAAGGAAGGGTGGAACAGGGGCAGAGGTTTACAGAGTCTTAAAAAGCCCTTGCTAAGAATTTATGACAGGATCCTGTTTAGCAAAATCAGAGAAGCATATGGTGGAGAACTTGATTATTTCATTGGAGGCGGAGCATTGCTGGATATAGAACTGCAACGATTCTTTTATGCTCTTGGCATACCTATGTACCAGGGATACGGCCTGAGTGAAGCCTCTCCCGTCATCTCTTCAAATTCTACAGGAAGACATAAACTTGGTTCCTCGGGGGTACTTGTAAATAATATGGATTTGAAAATTTGTGATGATGACGGAAACCAGCTTCCTGCAGGCAAGAAAGGAGAAATTGTAATAAAAGGTGGAAATGTAATGCATGGATACTGGAAAAATGAAAATGCCACTAAAGAGGCAATCAAAGATGGCTGGCTGCATACCGGTGATATGGGGTATATGTCGGAAGACGGATACCTTTATGTGCTTGGAAGATTCAAAAGTCTTCTGATTGCCGATGATGGAGAGAAATTCAGTCCTGAAGGAATTGAAGAAGCCATTGCCGGACAATCGAAATATATTGACCAGTGTATGCTCTATAATAATCAGAATCCCTATACTGTTGCCCTGATTATTCCAAACCAGCATGCTTTGAAGTTGTACCTCGAAGAGAAAAACCTTACTGCCAACTCTGATGAAGGAAAAAGATCTGTCATTCATCTTATTGAAAATGAGGTAAATGAATACAGGACTAATGGCAAATATGGTAATATGTTCCCGCAAAGATGGTTACCCGTGGCAATAGGTATCCTTGAAGAGAGCTTCACTGAGAATAACGGGCTCATGAACTCAACTATGAAGATTGTCAGAGGGAAAATTATGGAGAAGTACCAGAACCTTATTGATTACCTTTATACCCCTGATGCCAAAGTAGTTACAAACGAAAGAAATATTGAGGAGGTTGAAAAGATGAAACTGGGATAATATAACAGGGAAAAGATAATTCTGCTCAAGTCGAAATGAAGAATATCCTTAAAATAGCGGCAGCTGTTTCATTAACCATTTGTATTTCATGTACAGGCAGTAATAAGAAACCGGAATGGAAAATTGCTGACAATCCTATTCTGACGGAATGGGCACTTGAAATTGATCCCTCAGAACCCTGGACCGGATACCCCAGACCGGATGCAGCTAGGGAGGAATGGATCAATCTTAATGGCTTATGGGACTTCTCGGTTACCGGCTCAGTTCAGATCCCGGAAGAATGGGAAGGTAAAATTCTGGTCCCCTACCCGATTGAATCAGCACTGTCAGGCGTAAAAAAAAGAGTAGGTGAAAGTGAGTTTTTATGGTACAGAAGAAATTTCAGCATAACCAGAGCCTGGAGAAAGCAGCAGATCCTTCTGAATTTTGAAGCATCCGACTGGGAAACCACGGTCTGGATAGATGGTAAGATGGCCGGAACCCACCGGGGAGGCTACGATCCGTTCACCTTCAATATAACAGAATTTCTCGACAGGAGGAAAAACCATGAGCTGTTGGTCTGTGTCAGGGATTCCACCGATAAAGGATCACAACCCAGAGGGAAACAGGTATCTGCGCCGGGAGGAATCTGGTATACACCAACAACCGGAATATGGCAAACAGTATGGATCGAACCGGTGAAAGAATCTCATATTTCCTCCTTCAGGACTTATCCTGATATTGAAAAAGGCTCTCTTACATTCACCACTGATGTTGTTAATCCGGAGACAAATAAAATAACCGTTTCCATCCTCAGAGATAACAAAATAGTTGCCAGTGCGACAGGCAATTGTAATGATGCAATTACACTGATGATCCCTGGCCCTAAGTTATGGACTCCGGATAATCCATTCCTGTATGATGTACTTATAGAACTGAAGAATGGAAACAAAACCATAGATAAAATTGCCGGATATGCAGGTTTGAGGAAGATCTCCGTGGAAAGGACATTTGATGGATTTACCAGGCTGCTTCTTAATAATAAGTTCCTGTATCAGAATGGCCCTCTGGATCAGGGTTTCTGGCCTGATGGCATTTATACACCCCCATCGGAGGAGGCTATGGTATATGACCTGGAGATGATTAAGAGAATGGGATTCAATATGTTACGAAAACATGTAAAAATAGAACCCCGGATCTTCTATCATTGGTGCGACAGGCTAGGTATCCTGGTCTGGCAGGATATGCCAAGCGGCGATAAATACATTTTTGGAGACCAACCTGATATTGAGAAAACGGAAGAATCCGTCCGGCAGTTTGAATCAGAACTTAAAAGGATGATAGAAACAAAATTCAATCATCCGTCAATAATTATATGGGTCCCATTTAATGAAGGATGGGGACAGTTCCAGACCGGAAGTATAACACAGCTTATTAAAGACTACGATACGACACGACTGGTAATCAGTGCATCGGGCTGGACAGACAGGGGAACCGGTGATGTGAAAGACATACATCATTATCCTGAACCTGCTATTCCTCCGGCAGAAA
>Ga0209417_1007029_pt1 | contig 11114 bp, 5 predicted proteins | sample RifGroF2_FD_184002 | JGI IMG/M metagenome (GOLD analysis project Ga0209417, IMG submission 184002) | Groundwater microbial communities from Rifle, Colorado, USA - Groundwater F2 (SPAdes) (version 2) | ecosystem: Environmental > Aquatic > Deep subsurface > Groundwater | place: Rifle, Colorado... | reverse complement strand
TTGTTTGGCTATGATCGTTTTGACGATCCAAGATTAGTTCCGTTAATGAATGATCTGTACTCGAATGAATGGAGCGATTATCAAAATCATTTTATTCCTGTTGCGAAATTAACAGAAAAAACAAAAGTGAATTCTAAATACAAGAAAAAATATGACCGACCAAAAACGCCCTATCGACGAATATTGTTATCTGATTTTGTTGATCAAGAAACGAAAGATAAACTGATCACAAATCGCATTTGAAATTTACAATCTATTGATTTTATTAACATTGATGCGAGAATATTCCGCCGCAAAACACCCACAAAAATCCCACAGGACAGTGAAATTTTATCGCGCTCAAATAGGCCTCAATTTTTATCGAAATGAGGGATTTCAGAAAATTTTGTAGGCATAAATTATGGACGATAACTTACGAGGCGGAGCCTAAAAACAAAATAGAGAAAACTGATTTTATCAATGTACAGAAAAAAATTGCTTTATCGAGAGAAATCAGTTTAACATGATAGCGAATATGATCTTGAGACGCATGAAGGTTTTAGATTAAGTGTCAATTTTACGGATGAAATTCTTGGACGAAAAGTCGTACGGCCTGTAAAGGATTCACACCCGATTCGAGCGATGGAACGCATAGACCTAAAAGATAATTATATAGCTGCTGTCTTAAATTTATCTTCGTTATTTTTCTGGATAATGTGCAGGAGGTATTATGCCGCATGATTTATTTAAACGAATACGTTTGCATAGGCTCGGATTTAAGAGTGTATTGAGCAAAGGAGAATGTTTTGAGCAGGGAAAGTTTGTCGAAAAAAATATTGATATAGCGATATGGTGTTATGAGGAGGCAATACGAGAGGGGGATACGAATGGATATTTCAAATTAGGGCGACTGTGCGAACAAAGAAATGAACTTGATCGAGCAATCAACTTGTATTTGACTGGCGCCATGAAAGCAAACCTTGAGGCTAGAGCTGATTTGTTGCGTTTGGTAGGGTTAGCACGAACTGAGGCCGAGTATGCTATGGGGCTGTTATGTGAGCATGAACATCATTGGGAAGAAGCACGCGATTGGTATCGACGCGTTACTTTAAAGCCGGAGACTAAACAATGCGGAGCAGCCTTGTATCAATTAGGAACGCTTTGTCAATCTGATCGTCTCGACGATAGAGATCATCGTATTGTTATTCTGCGAGATTTGAACGAAGCATTGAGTTGCTATGCAAGAGCGGTAAGAGCTGGATCTTCTCATGCATTAGATGCCCTGGTGAGAATGGCGCCATCAGAGGCGCAAGCTTCTTTTCACTTAGCTCAATTATACGAAACAGGAGGGCCAGTCGGTCCCAGGAAGGATATGACAAAAGCGATAGAGCGTTATGAAAAGGCCGTTGATTCGGGTAGTAAAGATGCCGCTGTTCGTTTGGGACAGCTTTATGAAGCAGGCGAACAAGGCGTTGATCGGAATTTTCTAAAAGCCTGTCAATATTATTTGACGGCTATCAAACACAATGGCGTAGAGGCGATAACACCACTAGAACGATTGCTAGAAGGACTCAATGACTCAGCGTTAGAAAGCGATCTAGCCAACGCGGCTTATTATGTCTTGAAACAAAAACCATTAGCCTTGAAATGGTTTAAGAAAGCTATTTTGGATGGTAGCGCTAATGTTGCGCAGAAACTTTCTGCCATTGCTACTTCAGATGCTGAATTTATTTACCGCTTAGCGGAGTCTTATCGAGGGGATGGTGCAACCGATGAGGATTTGCAGCGAGCGATTCATTATTATCTGATTGCAGCACAAAACAATCATGCAGAAGCAAAAAATCACTTAGAGCATTTAGCCGCAGAAGGGAGTGTTAACGCACAGTATGTTTTAGGCGTTGAATATTATCATCGTCAAAATAATTTCTTAGAAGCGGCGAAATGGTGTATGAAAGCGGCAGAGCGAAATTATCCACAAGCCAAAGCTTATTTAACAACAACGAAATTTAGCGCTAATGTTTGTTGGCAGATGGGATGCTTGTATGAAGAAGGGAAATGGATTCCTAAAAACATTTTTCAAGCGTTGATTTTTTATACGAAGGCCAGTGAATTGGGCGATAAAAATGCCTCATTTCATTTAGCCCAATTTTACCAAGAAGATCATGAAGGGATTCCGAATAATCCAGAAAATGTTTTTAAGTACTATATTCAAGCGTTAAACCAAGGGCATTCAGAAGCGTTAATGGTCTTAACACGTTTAGCAACAGAAGGAAGTGCGAACGTACAGTATTTTTTAGGTGCAACATATTATCATCGTCAAAATAATTTCTTAGAAGCAGCGAAATGGTGTATGAAAGCAGCGGAGCAAGATCATGTGCAGGCTAAAAGTTATTTAGCGTCGACAAAATTCAGCGCTGCAGTTTGCGTGCAGATTGCGCATTTATATGAACAAGGAGAATGGGTTTGCAAAGATACTCCGCGCGCCATTACTTTTTATGTGCGAGCGAGTGATCAAGGCGATAAAAACGCTTCATTTTATTTGGCGCAATTTTACGAAACTGATCATGATGAGATGTTAAAGAATCCTGAAAAAGCGTTTAAATATTATGCTCAAGCACTCAATCAAGGCCACCCCGGGGCTTTAGGGGCGCTCACGCGTTTAGCAATAGAAGGAAATGCGAACGTACAATATTTTTTAGGCGCCGAATATTATCATCGTAGAAATAATTTCTTAGAGGCGACGAAATGGTGTATGAAAGCAGCAGAGCAAGGCCATCAGCAAGCTAAGAGTTATTTGTTGACGGTGAAATTCAGTAAAGAGGTCTATTTACGAATTGCACACTGGTATGAACAAGGCGAAGGAGTGCGTCAGAATGTGGATCAAGCCGCTATTTTTTATGCAAAAGCAGGCGAAGTAGGAGATCAAAATGCGTCAGTGCATCTAGCGCAGCTCTATGATGTAGAGCATAACGGGTCGCCGAGAGATCCTGAAAAAGCGTTTCAATACACGGTTCAAGCGCTCAAACAAGGGTATGTTGAGGCTGTAACATCACTAGAACGGCTAGCGGAAGAAATAGGCGCGGGAGCGTTATTAGAGTTGGGCCATTTATATCGATCGCCGTTATTAAATAACCCGCAAAAAGCATTACATTGCTACCAAAGAGCGATGGAAGAAGGCAGTCAAGAAGCCCAACGCTTTTTATCATTGCCCGGTATTGCGAATACGCAAAATTCAAATACTCTTTTTCGGATGACACCACAACCTGCGACACAGGGCTGGAGCCGAAGATATCAACAATTTGATCCGACGATTATGCAAGGCATAGGCGCGCAAAATACAGAAGAATTAGCTGCTATATCAGTGCCGCCGGTAAGGTGATTAATATTATTTATAAATAAGCGATAGGGAATTTTATTTATGCAAGATTTATATTCAGTTTTAGGGTTACCTCCAGATTCTTCTGAGGGAGCTATTAAAAGAGCTTATCGAGAAAGAGCGTTAAATGCACACCCCGATAGAGGGGGTGATCCAGAGCGAATGAAACAATTGAATGAGGCGTATGCGACGCTCTCCGATCCAGAAAAAAGACAAGAGTTTGACGAGGCATGGAGAATTTTCAGCGAATCAGCGGAGAGCCAAGAAGTTGATTCACCCGTAGCCGGCGCATTAGGCGGTTCGACCGCGCACCTTTCCGACACATTTCGGAAACAGCATGCAGAATCGACGCTTAAATATACAGAGCAGCCATTACAGATGGGCTCCGTGGGCGTTTATTTTCAAGCTTTTCATTCAGACCTTTATTTTAGCCAAAGACAAAGCAGGGAAGGTGTTTATCATGACGATATTTTTGCGTGGTTGAGAGGAGATCATGTGCGGTTTCCATTCTATCATCCTTCTTTTCCCTTCCAGGTAACACCTGAGGTTGCTGTTTTATTACTACGGGATTTTTTAAGAGGAAATAATAAGGGAGATCGATTAAATAGCACCCTCGATTTATTATCCGCAGAAATAGAGCATTTGCGAAAGGAAGCGCCTTATTCAGCTGAGATTTCACTGTACGAAGGAATACAGGGAATCTTTTTAAGATTAGAAGACCCTGATGCGGCACCTAGTTTATTGTCTTGTATGAAAGCGATCACGGATTACGCGAAACAGACAGCGAGTTTTACGATGCCTTTTTTCGCCCCTTTATTCCAGGACAAACGTTTTCGTCATCTTTTTTCTCAAGCGCTGCATCAATATTGGATGACCGATGAAGTGACGCTCGGAGCAACTCGTTTAGATGCCTTTGATGGAGAAGAAGCGACGAAAATGATTTTGAATGGTCTTCGATTACGATTGGCCAGAAGTCATTTGAGTGAAGAGCCGAGTGGTAGTTTAAAAAAGACGATTCAATATCTTCGGTTGCTTCATCAATTCGAAGAGGATTTATTTGAATCCGATGAAGTCGGTCATGATGCTGTATTTTATCGAGAAAAAGCGTATCACATTATCGATTGGGCACCTGCGTTAGCTGGAATGGCAAGTCCGCCCATCGTTGTGAATAATTTTTTACGAGCCGGCCTTTATTTTCAATATGCTGCTATGTATGAAGAACAGCCAGCCGTACAAATGGCCGATGAAAGAATGGCGCAACAAATGTATTTGATTGCAGTCAGTATGGCCCATAAAGCAACGCCGAATATTGAGTTTTATGCGTGTACGCAGATGTTAAAGTGTATGTCGCTGTTCAAATACCAAGATCCCGAACTGAAAGAAATCATTCAAGCGTTTCAGCATCGCGCACTCGTTATTGCCGATATATTTCCTTTTTTACATTTGCCACAATCGAATATCGATTTTTTAATGAAAGAAGATGAGCCGGTTGTGTTGATGCGGCAGTTTTTGCATACCTTAGTGAGGGCTATTGAAGAAAATCAATCAAGCGCGGAAAAAATCCCTTTTGATTATGAGCAGATAAGAGTGCTGTATCAAGCGTATGAAGCCTGTTTGAAGAATTGGTATGAAGAACGCCATGCTCCTGAAATGGAATCGAAGTTGCGATTGGATTTAATGAAGGCTTTATTAGAAAGTCATCGCTGGACGTTCGCTGATTTAAGTAAAAATCTCGATACGCCCTGGCTCATGATTGATCGAGATAAAGAAGGATGGATGATACCCACCCGTGCTTTACCGATTCCTGAGCATCCAGATATTGTTAAGTTTCAAGCGGTAGATGGCGTAGAGCTTAATTATCAAACGGGACAAATTGCTTTTTTATTGAATCAATGGGAAAAAGGAAAAAATCCTGCTTATGACGGATTGCTCACGATTTTTGATTTGAGTGAAATGTTGGATAGAAATATGATGGGTGCTATTTTTAGCTTAGATCCTGTCGATCCTGACATGTTTTACCACCCATTCAATCAGATGCGATTTGCGCCGTCTTCAATTTATCAAACGCAAATGCTGCATACGATGTTATTGACGGATTACCTCTTGAAGTTTTTGACAGTGGGACAAGAGGTGCAAGGGCGATATCCCTATCAAATGAGATCATTAGATCAGTTGACGGCGCAGCTCCCGATGCCTTTAAAAAAGATTATTGATGATTTTCATGCGGCACAGCATGAAGAATCATTACATCGCTTTTGGATTGAAGCAGTCGCAGTGCCTGTTGCTATTTCTGACGAACAATTACAAACAGCGGGTGTTTTACGAGTTGCCGCAAGTCGCATCAAGATGGTGGTTAAAAAGCATCAGATGAAAAGAGATATGCATGGCGAGCTGGTCGATAAAGAAGAATCAGATGAAGGTTGGATGCTTTATGTGCTAACGCCAGCGCAGAAGAGAGAATGGGATGCGAGCGGTAAAAAACTACCGGGTTATGCGTTAATCTTTATTCAAGACTGCAATCAAGTCTATTTTTCAGAAGAGGGACAGCTATCTCCAGTTTTCTCATTGGCCGGCTATGAAAAGCAATTAGCCAGGCTTTTTAGACAAAGACGAGAGAGCGATGGAAAGGTTACGCTAAACATTCAAAATAGAGAGCTCCTGTATCGGATTACTCGAGAAGTGACGAGGCGAGCTGAAAAATCCAATCGGTTTTCACCAGAATTTGTTTTTGCTCAAGAATTCACCTCACATTACGACGAGTTTGCACAATATTTCCCAGAGTTCGGCCGACTTCGAGAACTCAGCAAAATAACCGCATTGATACGAGTGATGAGTTCACTTCGAGAATCCAATCAAGAAGCGCTGAAGAAATTAGAAGAGCATCTGAGCGATGGAGCGCATTGGCAAGCAAGAGAAGCCAAAATGCAAGAAGCGGTTCGGTCTTTACGAACGAAATACGATAGCGATTATGCAGAACAATACAGAGAGACTTATAGCAAAATAAGTGCTCAATTTGCAGAATGGCAACGAGATTTTAATGGACAATATAGCAGGCATTTAGAAAAACTACGAGACATTGAAAGGCAGCTAGGCCCGTTCAAGGTTACATCTTCTTCATCAGAAGTAGAAAAAATCGCGCGTGAAAAGCTTGAAGAGATAAAAGGCGATGTGATCAGGCGTTACGGATACAGTGCCTGGGATTGGAAAATATCATCAGAAGCAGAATCAGAAATTGGGAGTCATAAATCAGAATGGGCCAGGCAATTGACCGAAGCAAAGAGAAAAGCGCTGGATAATGCTTTTTCATCGGTTCGGTCGGATATGGGCGACTATACTTATAATCGACTTGTCGAAGGCTTTATCAATGGAGATGGGTCATTATTGGCGTCCCAATTAGCGGATATCACAATTTCAGAAGGGAAGCGGCAAATACAAGGATTATTTCCGGGCAACGATATTGAAGCTGCATTACGCTGTGATTCAAGCGCGTTGTCACGCATTGCAACGGATACAACGCAGAAGCAGATGTCTAAATATAAAGCGGATGTTGAAGCAGAGGTTGTTCGAGTAGCGAGAATTGTTGAAGAAGAAAAGCAAGAGCTTCGAAATCATATCCAAGGTCGAAGACGCTTAGAGTCGAGTTATGATCAGTTGGGTGTACGTAAGCGAGAAACCGATATTGATTTAACCGGGAGATGTTTGTGGGTGCCAGCGGATGTTCTGCATGATGTGGGTGCGATGAGTTCTCGTTTAGTTTATGGTGGTGTTCACGTTGAACCAAGAATAGAGATGATAGAGCCGCAAAATCCTTTATGGGCGCCGATGATTGCCGGCGCGTTTACACAACCGACCCAATGTCGAGTTGATATGTCGTATATTGTCAGCGCGAAAAGTGATGCAACGCCGAGCATTCCTGGCGCAGGAGTAGGGTATCTGACGCATATGAGATTGCTGCAATCGGCGTATGATACATTAGTTGAAGCGCGAGCACGCGGAAAAAATATTGAAGCGATCAAAGCCGCAGCAAAAGCCAAAGTGGCGGCAGAAAGAGAAGCGTCGGCCGCAGCAGCTGCGAGTGGTTCATCAGGTGGAGGTCAAAAACCACCGCCAGGAGGAGGAGCCAGTTCAGGCAGTTCTGATGGATCAGGCAGAGGAGGCAAACCCCCAAAAGATCCGAATGCTCGAGGAGAAGAACCATCAGATGATGAACCTTCGTCTGGAGATAAAGGTGGACCCAGTGAACGCAGACCTCATTCGCCGAGATTTTTTGAAGAAAAAGCATTGAGAGAAGCGGCGGCAGCGAGATTGTTTGATGAGACGTTGAGAGGTGCTCAATCCACTGAAGAATTTGATGCGCGAGTGCAGTCGCTAGGATTAAATGAAGAAGCATCAAAAGTATTTGATCGAGTAGCGATGGTTAAAGGGTTTCAATGTCATCATATTATTAGCCATACGAATGAGGCAACCAAAGACCATAAGCTTTTCAGGTTAGCTGGTTTTGATGTTCAGTCGCAAACGAACAAGATATACTTGCCAACAGGAGAAGGATTGCATCGGACGAGAGCAATTCATTTAGGAAGACATCTAAAAAGTTTAAGTGCAGCGATGGCTAAGAAAATGGACGATATTGTGGATGAAGGTAAAACGGCGGGTTGGACGCAAGAGCGTTATCGTGAGGAATTGCGCGATATGCTCTCAGAAGTTCGCCAAGAACTTCGAGCAGGTAATATTGCACTAAATAAAAACATGAGAAATTGGTCGGTAAGATGGTAGGAGGTAATATATGATTTACTTATGGGAATGGCCACAAGAGGGGTATCTTGAAAAGCTATTGGGTAAATATGATGAAGATGTTTCGCCGGATCGATTTTTGTTGAGAAAAGGCAGAAGATTAAAGGCGGATGAATTTGATAAACCAGCCATTATTACTTTCCGCTCGACAAAAAAAAATATGTCGGAATATGATTGTTTACCCAATAGTTCGCTGATTCCTCTGGTTAATCAACGTATCCGGAAGGTTTTAGAAGATTTAGCACCGGACGATGTTCAATTTCTTGATGCAAAAGTGATGTGTATAGATGGCGAGCTCGAAGGGTATCAGTTGGTAAATGCGATGCATACGATCGTTGGGATAGATCATGAGAAATCGGTTTATACCAAAATGAAGTTAGCTAATCGTATTAGAGGATTTAGTTATCTTACTTATAAGCCTAGCTGCATGGGTACTCATCATATCGCCCGAGATCAAGAGTATTTGGGGAATTTATTGGTGAGCGCAGAAGTTAAACGCATTTTTGATCAAGAATACATTACTGGTGCAGGGCTAGTCCGTCCCGAAGATTTTTATCGACCACTTACTTATGCTGCTTTGGAAGATTGATTTTATTTTTATTATCAAAAGATGAAAACCTCTGTGAAGGGTGATCAGGTAAAATCGGAATCCCCAATCGGGTGTTATCGTAATAAGTGATCGGATACGCTGGAATATGCAGGAACAAGAATTTTAATCTCAAACGCCGAATTTGACATTGGCTTGCCCGAATAAAATAATTTTTAAGATTTCTTAAGAAGCAGAATCAGAAATTGGGAATCATAAATCAGAATGGGCTAGGCAATTGACCGATGCGAAGAGAAAGATCCGATATTTTTAGAATTACAAACGAGAAGAAGTCAGACAGAATCGCGCATCGGGATTTTCAAAAATGTGTTTTTAGGAAGGCCCCTCAAGAGTAAAGGTTTTTTGCATCGTCAAATGGTAATTACGTGGTGTGTGCTCACGCATAACCTTTGGGTGATCTTGAAGATGGCGTGAGAGACTTTGATGAGAAATCAAGGCCAATGCTTTTTAAAAAAGGTGCAATCTCTACATGTGCTTTGAGATATCTGAGTGTTTCAGAAATGGCATACTGCATCACAGCTTTAGCTGTAGTACTCGTAAATTCATCAGACTTCACTAATACTGATATTTTTCTTAATGCTTTTTCATCAGCATGAAGCAAGCCTGCTAATTCATTTTGTATAGATGGAATTGCTTGATAATCAATAAATATCATTAATGAGCAAGAGAGCGCAGGATTATACAAGGTGGCAAGAGAGCGTTGAATAATATTTATGGTGCTTTTAGCGGGATAATCATCGCTTTGAATTTCTTTCCGTTCTGGATGACGTGTCTGTTGGCGCGCAAAATATGTTAATAAATGCTCAATGTAAGAATGCAATCGCGCATCGATATTTCCTTTTATTATTTCAAATCGTGGAACTGTTATCTCTTGCATTCTTCTTTCCTCTCCCTCCTCTTAAAGAGTGCACAACACAAATTAGAATTGGTAGAAAGCACTATCAATAATTTAAATTGTAAAGAATATGGTTTTTATTTACAAAAATAAAAAAAATTATGAATTATCTTTTTGGTAATTCTAACATGTTATAATATTAAACATATCAATCTTATGAGATTTTATGAAACGATATATTTATATTGATCAAGGATGTTGCGGAGCATTGATTCCTGGTGGTGGTAAACAGTCTTTATACGCTGATTTCCATGGGCGTTTGTTTGCAGTAGATGGTTTGATGACAGAAGGGATAGAAACTTGCTCTGGGATTGTTGCGTGGCGGGGAGATAATCACATGTTTTTATGCCATGCTGACACAATGACTGATTTAACAAACCCTCATTATGGATTAATTGGTTGGGCAAAAAATCTTCCAAAAAATGGACAAGTTATATATATTAAATATCATAATTCTTGGGGATCGGACTATTATAAAATGCAAATAGATGAAGTTGTTCGTATTTTAAAAACAGAAGAACCACATATGAGAGTTTCGGTCGCAATAGCTTTGGCTGAAACATCAAAAGTTTTTTTACAGAGAAACATTCTTAGAGACGGAGAACCCGCTATATATTCGATAGGCCCGCCACCAGCACCATTTGATGATATCGAAAGACATAATACGCCCTTGTTTGATTATGCAGGTAGTATTAGGGCAATAACAGCAGAGATGGGAGAAAAAATCCCTCCGATTCTTATTTATAATGATAAAATCACACTAATGCCAACAAAGGTCATTCAATATTACCAGCATCAAAAAAGTATGCATCAGCGGGGAAATTACTATAATCCAAGATTAGACTCGTTTATTGATCCGCTAATAAGAGTCTTAAGGAATCCTCATCCTCAAACTCCTCCCACCCCGCTGGACGAACATAGACCACAAGTTGCTGAAAGAGATCTCGGAGACGTACTCGCTCAAGAAGCACCAATGCTAGGGCACCCTAGTGTATGAGCATAATCTTGCGCTTTCCCTTCTTTCGCCAATATAATTTTTGTTTTTACCTAATTGAGGTTCTAAGTCAAAAATACTCAAGTCCAAATCACCCATAATGGGTTACGTGAAAGAACTGCAAAAAAAATGAGATTTCAGTGAAAGTGGTGGTCTGTCACGCGTTCCGTAGCGCTATTAAATTTACTTTTTGTTATGCATCTCAAGCGCCGAATTTGAAATTGGCTTGTCAGAATAAGGATAATTTTTAAAATCTCTTTACTGGAAAAAATAGAGGGGTAGTCGCCTTTGTTCCCATCGTCTTCAGCCTGCGGCTAAAGAAAAAACAGCACACCCCTCGCAATAAGTTGCTGAAATAGATAACTCATTGATTAACAATGTAAAATCATGGTTTTTACAATTTTTTGTTTTTTGTATGATTTATACACCGTTAAAAAAGCGGTGTATTTTGGTGCAGATCTGCACCAAGGTG
>Ga0209417_1007024_pt1 | contig 11133 bp, 13 predicted proteins | sample RifGroF2_FD_184002 | JGI IMG/M metagenome (GOLD analysis project Ga0209417, IMG submission 184002) | Groundwater microbial communities from Rifle, Colorado, USA - Groundwater F2 (SPAdes) (version 2) | ecosystem: Environmental > Aquatic > Deep subsurface > Groundwater | place: Rifle, Colorado... | reverse complement strand
AGGTCAATTCCTACGTATAATTTCATCAGTGTCCCCTCCTTGGGTTTGGAATATTCTTCTCGACAAAGTAATATTACACAACCTGTGGGAGGGGACCTCTATATGATTATCAAAACCTTCCGACGACCGAGCCTTGCGTAAGCGGCGAGGGAGGAGGATGAGCGACGGGCACGGTGTGCCCTAGCGCGTTTTGCGTTCCGGTCCCCCGGCCTCGGCCCGAACCCCACTGTGGCCGATAGCGTGCCCGAAGAACCCATACCCCGGACGACCCGACTTACTGGAGTACACCCTTGCAAATAAAAACCCCCGCTGTTCCGAGGAGCAGCGGGGGTTTTGTAGGACGGGCTGAATTAGTTGACGTGCTTCATCAGCTGGTCTTTGCGGTGTTTGATCTCCGCTTCGAGCTTTTCGATCTTGTCCTTGGCTTTTTCCTTGGTCTCTTCGGCCCAGTCGCCGATCTTCTCGCGGGTCTCTTTCCCGGACGCGGGCGCGAACAGGATACCGAGGGCCGCGCCGAGGATGCCGCCCACTACGAAAGCTCCGATTATTTCTCCGCCTCTGTTATCTGACATAAGTTACCTCCAGGCAAATTTAACGGCTCCCTTGGCTGACGGAAGCCTTTAGTCAATCTTATACATTGCGGCGGGTTTTGTCAAATGGCCGGCAGGCGGCCGGGGCCTCCGGCCATCAAGCGGCCGAATTTTGCTAACATAAGCCCATGCGCGCGGTCCTCCTGTCATTGGTATTTATCGCCCTTGCGCCCTGCCTGGGCTACGCCTACCGCTACGACGCGCGCCTCAGCGCCGTGCTCAAAAAAGACTTCGCCCGGACCATAAAAAAGACCGCCAGCGGCCGTGAGTTCTACGCCAGGCTGGAGGCTGCCGGCCCGGAGGCCGCCAAAATGCGCGTGCTGGTGCGGCGCAACACCGGCAGGATGTTCGCCTGGTTCGACGTAAAGGAGAACGCCGTTTACCTCAATTCCGATACCATCCTGAAGTTTTTTTCCGCCAAACATATCAAGGACGCGGAGTCCGCGCATATAATCTACAGCAACAAAGAGGTGCGCGCGGAGCTGGTGAAGTACGCCGACGCGCTTTACCTGCACGAACTTACCCACGCCCTGCAGACCTACAAATACCCGCATTACCGCCTGGACATCCCGGAGGCGAACCCGGTGGAGTTCGAGTACGAGGCCTACCTGACGGAAGACCTCTATACCCACGAGAAGCTGAAGAATTCTCCCAAGCTGCTGAAGGATTTCATCAGCGGGGCGTACTACGACATGTACACGGAGAATTCCCTGGGCAGCTACCTGGCCCTTTCCCTGGACCCCGACGCCTACAAGGAGAAGATAAGGAAAAAATACGAGGAGGAACTGGGCGGTTACATCTCACTGGAGCAGGCCGAAGGGCTGCAGAAGAACAGCCTGGCCAATTCTAAGATACTGGCCTACGCTTCGGGCAGTTCCGTAGAGTACGCCGGCAAGAGCGACGGCCTGGCCGCGCTGCAGAAAGAGCGGGAGGCCTACGCCGCGTTCCTCAAGGATTTTTACGGCCGCGTCTGGCCCGTCCTGAGCTCCGAGGCCCTGCTTTTCGTGGGCACTACCGCTATGGAAGTGAAGAATTACCCGCTGGCCCTGGACTGCCTGGCCGTGGCCGACGAGAACTCTCCTAAATACGACCTTTCCCAAAAAGCGCTGGCGGAACTTAAGACCAAAGGGGCCCTGGCCGTACTGGAGGCCGAGGCGTTCATAAAAGACAACGCCGCGAAGATGGGCGTTGAGGAGCTGGGCCAGCATTTAAAGGCGCTGGAAAAGGCCTGCGCCAAGACCGCCAGGCCGTTCCCGGAGGCGCTTTACGCCCTGCGGGCCGGGAATTATCCCAAGGCCTACGCGCGCTACAACCAGCTTTACGACAGGGAAAAGAACCCGGAAAAGAGGGCTTTTTACAGGGAGAACCGGGATTATTTCGAAGCCTTCGACGGGGCCAAAACAGGCGGCCGCTCCACCGATACTTTTAACTTGAATTAATCACTCTAATTGAGTAAATTATATTAAGCAGGCGCAGCCCGAGACCCCTGGAGGGACCATGATCGACATCGCAAAAAATATCGCAACAACTCCCCGGCGCACCAAAGCTTCCGTTATCCGCGAGCTCCTCAAGACCACCAACCAGCCCGGCATCATCTCTTTCGCCGGCGGCCTGCCCTCGCCCGATCATTTCCCTTACGATTTCGTGGCCGATACCGTCAAAGAAATAATGGCCAAGAAGGGCCGCGTGGCCCTGCAGTACGGCCCCACGGACGGCCTGCCCGAGCTGAAGGAAGAGTTCATAAAGTTCCTGAAGAAATACGAGAACATAGACGCCACGCCCGACAACCTGATCATCACCACGGCCAGCCAGCAGGCGCTGGACATGGTGGGCAGGCTCTTCATCGACGCCTCCGACCCGGTCATCGTCGAGAAGCCCAGCTACATGGGCGCGCTGCAGGTGTTCCGCTCCTACGGCGCCGAGTTCATCGGCGTAAAACTGGAGGACGACGGCATCAGCACCGACGAGCTGCAGGAAAAGCTGGAGTGGCTGCACGCCCAGGACGAGCATTACAAGTTCCTCTACCTGGTGCCGGATTTCCAGAACCCCAGCGGCGTGACGCTGTCCGAGCCCAAGCGCCGGAAGATCATAGAGCTTTCCGCGAAGTACAATGTCGCGGTGATCGAGGACTCTCCCTACCGCCAGATCCGCTTCGAGGGCACGGAGCCCAAGATGCTGTACCGCCTGGACAAGGAGACCAAGAAGACCGACAACATCATCTCGCTGTTCACCTTCTCCAAAACCTTCGCCCCGGGCCTGCGCCTCGGGATAATACTCGCCCATCCCCAGATCATCAAGAAGATGGAGATCCTCAAGCAGTCCCTGGACCTCTGCACGTCCAGCCTGAACCAGCTGATAGCGGCCGAGTTCCTGCGCTCGGGCTACTTCGAGAAGCACATCGAAGTGGTCAAAAAAGATTACCGCACAAAGAAGAACGCCATGGTGGGCGCGCTGGAAAAATACATGCCGGAAGGCGTGACCTGGACCAATCCCGAGGGCGGCCTGTTCCTGTGGGTGCGCCTGCCCGAGCACATGAGCGCCGACGATATGTTCCAGGAGGCCCTGAAGGAGAACGTGGCCTACGTGATAGGCTCCGCTTTCCATTCCGACGGCTCCGGCAAGAACACGATACGGCTGAACTTCTCGTTCGCCACGCCGGAGATGATCGACGAGGGCATAAAGCGCCTGGCCGCCACGGTGAAAAAGCGCCTGGTCGCCAGCAAATAACGGCCGCTGAATGTCAGACTTTTCCACCGAATTCAGCAGGAACCTGCGTACCGCCGGCATAGTAGGCGCCGGCGGCGCGGGTTTCCCGTCCTACGTGAAAGCGCAGGGCAAAGCCGAGTTCGCGCTGGTCAACGCCGCCGAGTGCGAACCCCTCCTGAAGAAAGACCAGAAGATACTGGAATATTTCCCTGAAAAGGTTTTCGACGGGCTTGAGCTGCTGATGAAAGCCGTGGGCGCCTCCCGCGGCATCATCGGCATCAAGAAGAAGCACGAGAAGCTCATCCCGCGCCTGGAAGAGATCGCTAAAAGCAGGAAGAATATTACCGTGCTGAAGATGGGGGATTATTCCCCCGCCGGCGACGAGCAGTGCCTGGTCTACGAGGCCACCGGCCGCGTGGTGCCGCCCGGCGGCATCCCGCTCGAGGTCGGTTGCGTGGTCTGTAACGTGGAAACGCTTTATAACGCCGCGTTCGCGCCCCGGCCCGTTACCGAAACTTTCATAACCATCAACGGCGCGGTGAAAAAGCCCGCCACCTTCCGCGTCCCGGTGGGAATAACCTGGCGCGAGGCCGTGGACCTCTGCGGCGGCTTCACGGTAAAGGACCCGGCCTACATCGACGGCGGCCCGATGATGGGTAAGGTGCAGACCGATTTCGACCTGCCGGTGGTGAAGGCTTCCGCCGGCATCATAGTGCTGCCCAAGGACCACCCGCTTCTCGTGAAGAAGGCCCAGGGCCGCCCCACGTTCACGCGCATAGGCCGCAGCGCCTGCGACCAGTGCTCTTACTGCACCGAGTTCTGCCCGCGCTACCTGCTGGGCCATAACGTGCAGCCGCACCGTGTGATGCGCACCATGCTTTTCTCCGGCGGGCCCGAGCATAAGTTGCACAGCCAGTACGGGCTGCTCTGCTGCGAATGCTCGCTGTGCAGCCTGTACGCCTGCCCGGAGAACCTGAACCCGCGCGAGGCCTGCGTGGCGGCCAAGGCCGACCTGCGCGAGCAGAAGATGGGCTTCAAAAATTCGCAGCTCAACACCGGCAAGAAACCGGAGGTCCACCCGGTGCGCGATTTCCGCAAGGTGCCGGTGTCCAAGCTGGTAAAGCGCCTGGGCCTGACCGATTACAACAAGGACGCGCCGTGGTCTGACGAGGTTTATAAGCCTTCTCGCGTGCGCCTCCTGATGAGCCAGCATATAGGCGCGCCGTGCGTCCCGTCGGTGAAAGAGGGGCAGCGGGTGGAGAAGGGCGCCGTGGTGGGGGATGTCCCCGCCGACAAGCTGGGCTGCCCCGTGCACGCGAGCATTTCCGGCACGGTCACGAAGGTGAACGAAAAATACGTGGAGATAGTCGCTTAAGGTTTCAATATGCTAAATGCGATAGGCGGAGTAGAACTTTCAAGCGTGGCCAAGGGCATGGAGGCGGCCGACGCCATGCTCAAGACCGCGGATATAAAGCTCGTCCTCTCGCGCTCCATCTGCGCCGGGAAGTATATAGCGCTGGTGGCCGGCGACGTGGGCGCCGTTAAAGCCGCCGTGGACGCCGGCACGGCCAAGGCCGCGCATTCCCTGGTGGACAGCTTCGTCATCCCCAATATCCATCCCGAGGTTTTCCCGGCCATCGAAGGCACCACCGTGGTGGAGGGCCTGGAGTCGCTGGGTATTATAGAGGCTTTCTCCGTGTCGGCCCTGATAGAGGCCGCCGACGCCGCCGTTAAATCCGCCACTGTGCGGCTGCTGGAAATACGCCTCGCCATGGCGCTGGGCGGCAAAGCTTTCGTCACGATGACCGGTTCCGTGGCCGCCGTAGAGACCGCTGTCAACGCCGGCGCCGCGGTAGCTGGCAAAAAAGGCCTGCTGGTGGAAAAAGTAGTCATCCCCCAGCCCCGCCAGGAACTCCTCCGGGAACTGTTCTAGGGCGGAAAACTCCCGTTTTGGGGCGGTCTTGACAGTGATAGGGGGATGATGTATAACATACATCATGAAGCGAACACAAATCTATCTTTCTACTGAGCAGTGGGATACGCTGCACGCGTTGAGCTTCCGCACGCATCAGTCCATGTCGGACCTGATCCGGGCGGCTCTCGACCGCAAATATTTATACGTAAAGTCCTCGGGTTTTGAGTCCGCGGTTAGAGAGGCGTCCGGTGTCTGGAAGGACCGCAAGGATATAGGGGAGACCGCGGCTTATGTGCGGGGGCTGCGCAAGGGCACGCGGCTGGAGCGGCTGCAGCGGTTAAAGAAGAAGCCACATGCGTGATATCCTCCTTGATTCCGACGTTATTATAGAGATCCTCCGGGGGAACGGCGAGGTTACGGAGGAGGTTATAAGCCTGGGGAAGTCCGGCCGCGCGGTGCTTTTTACGCCTGTTTCCAAGGCCGAAATCTACCACGGCCTCCGCGAGGGCGAGACCGCGCGGGCCGAAATGCTTTTTTCCGGCTGCAGGTCGGTGCCTATAACCGACGCGGTTGGTGAAAAAGCGGGCCATTACCTGCGCCAATTCCACAAAAGCCACGGCATGGACATAGCCGACGCGCTGATAGCCGCCGCGGCCTTCCTCATCAACGCCGACCTGTTCACCTTCAACCGCAAACATTTCCCCATGAAAGACCTCAAACTGCACAAGTTCAAGTTGTCATAAAATTTAAAGGACAATAAAGCGATAGCCGGTATCAGACTAGTTTAACAGTGAGAATGAGGGGGGACTCGCTTCGCCGCGGGCGCCGCGTGGACCGGAACGCAAAACGCGCTCGGCCAGCACCGTGGCCGTCGCTCATCCTCCTCCTTCGCCGCTTACGCAAGGCTCAGTCGTCGGAAGGTTTTGCTAACCCGGTCCCCGCGTCCCTCGCGGAGTTTTCATAGATTTTAATCAGGTTGATCGCGGCGAATATTCCCAAGGGCTAAATAATGAAAAAACTTATTGCACTTCTTCTGCTTGTAATTCCAGCTTACGCCGGCGCTGAAGTATCATCCGAAAAGAAAACTGATGTTTACCGAACAATCACTGACGAACTCCTGAAAGACTGCACAGGTGCAAACAAAACGATTGCTGTGGCCGGCTTTTCCTATTCCGACGGCCGTGACTCCCATGACGGCGGCGTAGTCGCCGAAAGAATAACTACCGAACTGGTCAAACTGAATAGATTCAAGGTAGTTGAACGCAAAGAAATAGAAAAAGTTTTCTCAGAGCTAAAATTCCAGCGCTCCGGAGCCATAAATCCAGACTCCGTCAAAGAAATAGGCAAAATGCTCGGTGCTGATTTGATGACTGTTGGGACTCTAATCGAGCTCCCCAATAAGCAATTGGAATTAAATGTCCGTATTGTTGTCGTAGAATCCGGAGAGATTTTGGCAGCCTCTACTGCCAAGATCGAAAAAGACTGGATGAATCAATACAGGATTCTTATAGAAGAACAAAACAAGACTATAGAGAAACATGTCAAAGATGCAAATGCTTTCTATGAAAAAGGTGTCATCTATCTCGATCTGAGGGAATATGATAATGCTATAGGTAGTTTTGGTATAGCGATTAGTATAAATCCGACCCAGGCAAATGCTTATTTGGGCAGGGGTAACGCTTTTCGTAGCAAGATTGAATGGGATAAAGCAATAGACGATTATTCCAAAGCAATTGTAATTGATCCTAAAAATGCTGTGGCATATGCTAATCGTGGAAATCTCTACGGTATGAAGCGTGAGTATGACAAGGCAATTGCGGATTATTCCGAAGTAATAGCAATTACCCCAGATTCTGCAGAAGCATACTACAATCGTGGGTATGCATATGGCGGAAAGGGGATATCTGAAGATGGCAGAGAAATGATAGAAGATTATTCTAGAGCTATCGCAATTGACCCAAAGTTTGTTCGCGCATACTGCGCCCGTGGGTGGATATATGAAGTTAAGGGTGAGTATGATAAGGCGATTAAGGACTATTCCGAGTCTATAAAGATTGCCCCCAAATTTTATAGAGGATACGAAATGCGTGGAATGCTCTATCGTAAGGTTGGAGAATCTGTGAAAGCAGTAACTGATGAAGAGAAATCCAAAAGCCTTTTAAAGGATTCCACCTTTGATTGAAAAATGGCGCCCTCTTTCGGTAGAAATATCTCGTGCTTCTCAATATTAAGAACTGGAGGGTTTGTGGGGAAACCTGACATTGAAAAGATCATGGCAGAGATAGAAGGACATGGGGATTTATTATTGCGCTTTTTTGTCGTTTTTTCACGATTTGAGTACGCATTAAAAAAAACAAATTATTGGTTGTTTCCTGGGAAAGTGCAACCGGATTGGGATAGATTCGGAAGAGAGTTCTCTTTCCCTGTTGAACTTGCAGATAATTCTGTTCTCAAAGCAATCGAATATTTTAAGGAACAACCTCCCAAAAAGCAGGTTTACAGAAATAACGGTTTGGATTTTGATGACATTGTTTTTTCGGCCAAGGACACTGATAAAGAGAAATTGGTGAAGTACGTAAAGACGGTTCGAAATAATTTATTTCATGGCGGTAAGTATCCGCTCATTTATCAGGAAGATCCTTCTCGTAATCCCAAACTAATTGAAGCCTGTGTTACTCTCTTGTTGTTCTTTTTGGAACATAACAAGTCAGTGTGTGATGAGTTTGTCGGTTTAGACTAATTTCGGGGTGGTTGTTGGGATTTGCTCCAATGTGCAACCTGGCAGGGCGGCGGGGGGACCGGGTTAGCAAACCCTTCCGTAGGCCGAGGCTTGCATAGCGCCGAGGCCGGAGGATGAGCGAGGCACGGTGTGCCGAGCGCGGTTTGCGTCCCGGTCCCCACGGCGCCCTGCTTCGTTGTGAGAAACCCCCAAAATAGCGCTTGATGTGTTAAACCCGAAGATTTGTATAATCTTTTATATAGATTTATAAGGAGATTCAAACATGGCTTCGAATAAAAGAATACCGATGATAGCGGGGAACTGGAAGATGCACCTGACTTCGAAAGAGGCGGCGGACCTGGCCGCGGCGATGAAGAAAGGGCTGGACCCCGACCTGAAGCACGAGGTGCTGCTCGCGCCCACTTTCACCAACCTGCACGCCGTTAAGGCCGCCATCGCCGGCTCCAAAATACTGCTCTCCTCTCAGGACGTAGCCTGGGAAGAAAAAGGCGCTTTCACCGGCGCGGTCTCCCCGGCCCAGATCATAGACGCCGGCTGCACCCACGCCATCATCGGCCACAGCGAGCGCCGCAAGATCTTCCTCGAGACCGACGAGATCGTCAATAAAAAAGTGAAAGCCGCTATAAAGGCCAATCTCGTGCCCGTGCTCTGCATAGGCGAAACCCTGGAAGAGCGCGAAAGCCAGAAGACCTACCGCGTGCTGGAGACCCAGCTCACCGGCGCCTTCGCCGGCATCACCGCCGCCGAAGCCGCCAAAGTAGTGATCGCCTACGAGCCCGTCTGGGCCATAGGCACCGGCAAGACCGCCACCCCCGACCAGGCCCAGGACGCCCACGTTTTCGTGCGCAAGCAGATGGAGCGCATCTACGGCAAAGGCTACGCCGAAGCCGTGCGCATCCTCTACGGCGGTTCGGTGAAAGCCGACAACGTCGACGAGCTTATGTCCCAGCCCGACATAGACGGCGCGCTGGTAGGCGGGGAAAGCCTCAAGGCCGACAAGTTCCTGCGCGTGATACATTTCCAGGCAGTGCTTTCGAGATAAAACATCAAAGGACTACAACAATGGACGAAAAACTTGTGAAAGAAATGATGGAAGACCTGAAGCTCCGCGAGGAGCGCTCCTCGATGCCGGTGCCGGTGGGCATTTCCAACCGCCACATCCATCTGACCAAAGAGGATTTCAAGACCCTGTTCGGCGCCGAGTGCGACGACACCCAGCTTAAGCCCGTAAAGCAGCCCGGCCAGTACGCCTGCAATGAGCTGTTCGATCTTGAGGGCCCGAAGGGGACTATCAAGGGCGTGCGGATGATCGGCCCCTACAGAAAATACAGCCAGGTGGAAGTGTCGGCCGCCGACGCGCGCCGGCTGGGCGTAATGCCTCCTATCCGAGATTCCGGCAAACTTGAGAACACCCCGGGCCTGAAGCTGGTAGGGCCCAAGGGGACCGTGGTACTTACTAAAGGCGTCATTATGTCGAAACGCCACATCCATTTCCTGACGCAGGAAGCCGCGAAGTACAAGGTGAAGGACGGCCAGGAAGTGCGCGTGCTCTGCGGCAAGGGTACCGAGCGCGAGACCATCTACGAGCGCGTGCTGTGCCGCGTCTCCGACCAGTTCGCGCTGGAGCTGCACCTGGACGTGGAAGAAGCCAACGCCGCCGGCATGAAGAACGGGGATTCGGCTTTCATAGTCTGAAATTTTGCTTTATCTTAACTAGCTACCGGAGGATACAATGGACGCACTTGGAATGATAGAAACTAAAGGCCTCGTGGCCTGCGTGGAAGCGGCCGACGCCGCCGTGAAAGCCGCCAACGTGAAGATAGTCGGCTACGAGAAGATCGGCTCGGGCCTGGTGACCATACTTTTCAGGGGCGAAGTTGCCGCCTGCCGCGCCGCCTGCGACGCCGGCGGCGCCGCCGCCCAGAAAGTGGGCGAGCTGGTCAGCGTGCACGTGATACCGCAGCCGCACGGCGACCTTGAAGGCAAGCTGCCGATAAGCGACGGAAAGAAAAAATAATCCGGAATCGGGGATCGGGGATCGGGAATCGGCGGGAACTGAATTAAGTTCCCCTGGTTTCTGATTCTCGATCCCGGATACTTGATTCTCGATCGTTTTTCGGAGGATCTATGCTATTTGCACGAGTAGTGGGTAACGTGGTCTGCACCCGCAAGGATGATAAACTTGTGGGGACCAAACTTTTAATGGTGCAGCCGGTGGGCCTGGACGACAAGCCCCGCGGCAATACGCTGGTGGGCGTGGACGCCGTAGGCGCCGGCACCGGCGAACTGGTGCTGCTGGTGCAGGGCTCGAGCGCCCGCCAGACCACCAAGACGGAGAGCACCCCGGTGGACTGCACTATTTTCGCCATCGTGGACACCATAGAGAAGGACGGCAAGGTGGTGTTCAAGAAATCAGCGGACAAATTCCAGGAATAGCTTTATGCCCTTAAGCGAAGAAGACCTGAAAAAGATAGTTACGGAAGTGGTGCGCAACCTGCAGTCTGACGCCGGCGCGCCCGCTTCGTCCTCCGGCGGCCCCGTATTCGACAGCGTGGACGAGGCCGTGAACGCCGCCGAAAAAGCGCAGCCCGGCTTCCAGGACCTGGGCCTTGTGGCGCGCGAGAAGATCATAGCCGCCATGCGCGAGGTTTCCCGCGCCAATGCCCGGCGCTGGGCGGAACTGGCCGTGGCCGAGACCGGCATGGGCCGCGTGGAAGACAAGGTCATAAAGAACCTGGTCTGCATCGACGGGACCCCCGGCGTGGAAGACCTGCGCGCCGTGTCCTATACCGGCGACAAGGGCCTGACCCTGGTGGAATACGCGCCTTTCGGCGTGGTGGCCGCCATAACCCCTTCTACCAACGCCGTGGCCACCATCATCAGCAACGCCATCGGCATACTTTCCGGCGGGAACGCTGTGGTGTTCTCGCCTCACCCTGCGGCCGCCGGCTGCGTGGCCGACGCCGTGCGCGTGCTTAACAAAGCCATCATTGCCGCCGGCGGGCCCGCTAACCTGGTCTGTACCATGGGCAAGCCCACGCAGGAAGTGACCAAACAGCTTTTGTCCCATCCTGGCACACATATGAATCTGGTAACCGGCGGCCCGGCCATCGTTAAAGTGGCCATGACCTCCGGCAAGCCCTGCAAAACTATAGCCGCCGGTTACCAGATTCATATGTGTG
>Ga0209417_1007017_pt1 | contig 11140 bp, 10 predicted proteins | sample RifGroF2_FD_184002 | JGI IMG/M metagenome (GOLD analysis project Ga0209417, IMG submission 184002) | Groundwater microbial communities from Rifle, Colorado, USA - Groundwater F2 (SPAdes) (version 2) | ecosystem: Environmental > Aquatic > Deep subsurface > Groundwater | place: Rifle, Colorado... | reverse complement strand
TCTCGCCAGCCCAGTTGTTATATGTAATTCAGAATGCAGGGATAGACACCGTCTTCACAAATAGCCTGTTCAAGCCGCACTTAGGAAATCAAATAAGACATATCCTCTCTGCAGAAGAGAAGAGTACTTGTACAACTGCTGAAGAGAATAAAATAACGCAGGGAATGGAGGATGACCTTGCTGCCTTACTGTATACATCAGGAACAAATGCAAATCCCAAAGGGGTGATGCTCTCCCACAGTAATTTCCTGAGTAATCTGGATGGGTGTATACATGCCTTCAACTTCACAGAGAAGGATATATTGCTCGGTGTCCTTCCGCTCTTTCATACCTATGCATTGACTACCACTTTGATATTACCGGTTAATATAGGCGCTACGACGGTCTATCTCGCACGGTTTTCCGGTCCGAAGGTATTAGAATTAATTGAGACATATAAGATTACGGCTTTGTTTGCCATTCCATCCATGTACAGAGTCCTTTTGAGAACCGCCGAGTCAGTCAAACACGACCTGAGCACATTGAGACTTTGCGCGTCGGGAGGAGAACCATTACCGGGCGACGTTCTGGCGGCGTTTAATAAAACGTTTCCTGTCCCATTAACGGAGGGTTACGGACTAACCGAGACTACGGCGATTGTTTCAGTGAATCTTCCCGAAAAATGTAAGTCTGGTAGTATTGGCCCGCCACTGAGGAACCTCGAGGTGAAGATATTAAACGACGACGGTCAAAAACTGCCTTTAAACAAAGAGGGTGAGATCTGTGTAAAGGGGCCCAACGTAATGAAAGGATATTACAAATTGCCTAAAGAGACGGCAGAGGCAATTACCCCCGATGGCTGGCTGAAGACAGGTGATTACGGTAAGCTGGACGACGAAGGATTTTTATGGATTACCGGGAGAAAGAAGGAGTTAATCATCATCAGCGGTGAAAATGTATCACCAAATGAGATTGAACAGGTAATCAGCGGGTATGAGAAGGTCTTCGAGGTAGCCGTTATTGGCGTGCCGGACAAGCTTCGCGGCGAGACGCCAAAGGCATTCATAGCATTGCGTGAGGCCGCGACATGCACCGAAGAAGAAATCAAGAATTACTGTATGCAACGTTTACCACATTACAAAGTCCCCAAATATTACGAATTCCTCAAGGAACTACCACACGGCCCTACGGGGAAGGTATTGAAAAGGGCGCTGAAACAATAGATTATTCATTCCTGGTTGTATTTGTTATAAGGGTTAAAGTAATTATATGAGCTTGCCTTCTTTTTTACCACTTTTGATTACCGGCGTAACCGGGGTGCCTGGCTATAGCGCGTTTAAGTATTTTCATTCGAAATACCCTGACCACGTTACTGCCATTCGCCCTGTCCGATACTGGCCGCTGCGTGAGAAGGGGATTATTCCTCTGGATATAGAAGACCGCAAGGGGCTTGCGGCATTGATGAAACAGAAGCAGTTCAAGTCGGTTTTAAATGGGGCGGGGTCGTGTGCCTTGAAGTCCTGCGAAATGAATCCCGTGCTGGCGTATCGTGTGAATGTGCAGTCGGCCTTAAATATACTGGAAGTAATCGGGGATCATGATATTCGATTGATACATCTTTCTACAGACCTTGTATTCCCTGGAAAATCAGAAGGGCTTTATACAGAAGACGACCCGGTATTGCCTGTCACGATGTACGGCAAGACTATGGCGATAGCCGAAGAGATTATTATGTTGAAAAATCCTTCCGCAGCGATTTTCCGGATATCGCTACCCATGGGAATCAGCGTCAATGGGCATGCAGGGGCTATTGATTGGATACTGTCGCGGTTTAAAAAGAATAATCCAGCCACATTATATTTTGATGAGGTACGGTCTCCCTTCTATTGCGAAGATTTTAATGAGGTTATAGAGCATGCCCTCAGGAATAAAATTCGGGGTATTTATCATCTTGGCTCTCATCGGCATCTCAGTCTTTATCAGATAGGACAGATCGTAAATAAGGTGGGCGGATACGCCCCGCATCTGTTAAAAGGTTGCATGCGAAAGGAAGCAGGCCCCATGCCGCCAAGGGCTGGAAACGTTACGATGAATAACAAGAAGCTTATCCAGGCTTTAGGAATAGACCCGTTTTGCAAGTGGCCTTACCTGGAACACCACGTTCCCAGCGGGAGAGAATGGCATTACGACCGTCCTTCTCATTTTGTCTTTCATCCCGAACAGATTCATACGTGTCTTTACCGGATTCCCGTTGCCTGCTGAATTGAAAACATCCGCATATTTCGATAAATAAGAAAATCAGAGATGGGGAATCCGTTATAGCAGGAACAGGAATTAGAGTCTTTGGTATAGTTATCAGACACAAACTTATTGGAATGTCGCTGATAGATTTGGTGCAAGAATCAACGCCTTAATTCACAATACTCACCCGTATAAAGGCTGATTTAGAATATATTGGAGAAATTTCCAGTATGAGAATGAATGGACAGTGGATGGGAGACGCTGCAGCTACCACAGATACCACTAATTATCTCCGTATGCTTAATTTAGACCTTAAGGGTGAATTTTATGAAGGTAGAGTAATGTTGTTTTATGTGCCTTTTTATAAAGTTTCTAGTATTGCACAAGTTAAAATTAATAAAAATGATGTTGACTCAAATAATGGGAAATTTACGGGGAAGTTATACAACTTTTTACCACTCAGACATGAAAATTTTACTGTTGGAAGATGGGAAGACTTTCCCGCAATCCCTGAAAATCAAATACCTGAAACTGGTAAAGTTGAGGGATGCCTTACAGAAAATAAAATTACTGGAAAATTTGAAACTGACAAAAATAAAAATGGGGAATTTACTTTAGATTTTTACAGTTCGACCGAACCATCTAATTATCCATCTGAAAAAATTTCCTGGGAAGATTTTAAAAATAGGATATTAAAAGATATTCCATACCAAAAATTCATCTTTAGAGGGCAAGGAGAAAGAAAAGATGGTGGACAATGGAGATTGCGTACATCGTTTCACAGAACTGGCAGAGCCGATATCTTTCGTTACAGAGACGAAGATATACCAACTCTGTATGGCTATATAAGCGCTTTTGCAGAGTGTAGGTTTGATTTGAATAATCCACTTGAATATGGGGCATTGTTGGCTCTAGCCCAACATCACGGTTATCCCACTCCTTTATTAGACTGGACATATTCACCTTATATAGCTGCATACTTTGCGTATGCTGATATTCCAAAAAATGTGGTTGATGGTTGCGTTCGAGTATTTATTTTTGATGTGGATGATCGGGTAAATAAAATTGACCACATGAGTAAAATAAACAAAAAGGATTTTAAATCTTTAATACACCTGGATTTCCCCTTGCCTTCATTCTCATATCTTGAGCCGTTGTCTATAGGGAATAAAAGAATGCTTCCTCAGCAATCAGTGTCAATGTTTTCAAACATTGATGATATCGAAGGCCATATTAAAAACCGCGGGAAAGAAAAAAAACATGAATATTTAAAGATTTATGATTTGCCAGTTAAAGACAGAACAAAAGTTATACGAGAGCTTGATTATATGGGCATTACAGCAGCCGCCCTTTTCCCGGGATTAGACGGAGCCTGTAAAGCATTAAAAGAAAAATATTTTTAATATGTGGTCAAGAAAATACGATAAGTGTGAAAAATGTGGAAAAACAAGCCTAGAGCATGTTGCGCAAGGTCTATGTAGAAAATGCTATACTAATAAAATCGAGACGGAACATAGAAATTATGAAAGATTTAAAAAAGGCATACCAAAGGCTTTCTTGACAAAAGAAAAATTAACTGAATTATATATAGACAAACAAATGTCCTTATCAGATATTGGAAGGATTGCTGGTTGTAATCGGCGGTCTGTACATTTTCATATTAGAAAATTTGGAATCCCATTAAGAAATAAGGCAGAAGCAAGAACGATAGCTTTAGACAAAGGGAAATTTAAATATTCTCGCATAAATGACAATGGTGAAATTGAAGAAAAAACTAGAGACAAAATTCATTTTAATGAAAATTTCTTTTCTAAATGGTCAAACGAAATGGCTTATGTGTTAGGTTTAATTTACACCGATGGAAATATAACAGATACATCAATTAAGATGGGTAGATTAACGTTTGCCCAAAGAGAAAAGGAGGCAGTTGAAAAATTTTTAAACCTTATAGGTGCCGATTCAAAAATACTTTATCGAAGACGAGAAAAATATATAAATACTACCGCAGGAGAGTCGTATTATTTCCATATTAATAGTGATATGGTTTATAAACAACTTTTAGAATTAGGATTAACCCCTAATAAAAGCTTATTCTATGGCATTCCCCAAAATTCCAGACGAATATATTAGACATTTTGTCAGAGGGTGTTGGGATGGAGACGGGACTGTTTATATTGAAAAGAGGAATGGTAATCTAAAACTTCGTTTGTTTGTGGTTCTCTTGAGTTTATAACCGTTTTAAAGGAACATTTACGTAAGCAAGGCTTATCTGATGTGACACTTTACGAGGATAAGAGAAGTAAGAAAGGGAATGTTAGTTATTATTTCAGATATGGAACAAAGGACAGCATAAAACTTTTTCATTATCTGTATGACGTAGTCCCTGAGAGTCAATATTTAAAAAGAAAGTATGAAATATTTGAAAACTATTTAGATAGGAATAAAACACCACGACAGCTAATGTTATTTACTTTATATTGAAAACAGGGTTGTAGTTAGTTATAGTAAATATCATTCTTGTACTAATTACTACGCTTTTAAATACTTTATTTGAGATTCTTAAGCCCTCTATGAAATATCAAGAAATAATAACAATTGAACCTGGCAAACGTTGCGGTAAACCATGTATTCGTGGTATGCGCATTACGGTATATGATGTATTGTCATATTTAGCGGCGGGAATGACCACGCAAGAAATACTAAAAGATTTCCCTTACTTGACGAAGGAAGATATTCAGGCATGTTTGAGTTATGCTGCCGACCGTGAGCGTCAGTTACTGATAACGCAGTCATGAATCTCCTTTTCGACCAAAACCTATCGCCAAAATTGGTTGAAAGTCTCGCTGATATATTTCCAAATTCAAGTCACGTACATTTGAATGGACTTGATCATGCAACTGATAACGAGGTCTGGAGATGGGCATATGAACATGGCTTTACAATTGTGACTAAAGACGCAGATTTTAACGAATTAAATACGCTGCAAGGTTTCCCTCCTAAAATAATCTGGATTAAAGCAGGTAACTGTACTACTGCACAAATTGAGAGATTAATACGAACACATTATGAAGCCATACAACAGATGCAAGATGATCCGAACGTCGGGATTCTTTTACTGAAATAGATTTAACCGAACGCTCTGTAAAATACAGTGCAAATCATGTAGGACCTCTGTAATCTAAGCTTGAGCTATCAGTTTTAATATTTCATCCGCCGCATGTTCAGATGCCCCAGGTTTTGCAATCTCATTCATGAGCAAGGATAACTCATGAATACAAGCCTGTCTTTTTTGAGGATTGTTGAGTAATTGTATTGCCTGATTGACAAGCCAGGCGTGATTCCCTCTGCACATAAGACGTTCTGGAACAACCATCTTGCCGGCGAGTTTGTTCACGAGTCCAATGAAAGGGGTGATCAGAAACGGCTTGGCTATAAAGTAGGCAAATGGAGAAATTTTGTAAGCGATAATCATCGGCTTGAGATAATAGGCAATCTGTAATGTAATTGTGCCTGCGCCTGCTATACACAGGGTGGATGCCTTGATTACTTCATGGGCATTTCCTACAACAATTTTACAAGGGGCGTAGTAGTCTTTTGTAATGGTTTTGATAAGATCAAGGTGTTGTTCGTCGCTGCAGGAAATGAGAAATTGTGCCCAGGGGATTTTTTGATGTATCTGTACCGCTGATTGCAGGAACAAAGGTAATAATCGAACGATTTCCTGTCTGCGGCTGCCCGGGAGAAAAGAAACAATGGTTTCTCCTAATTGTTTTTTTAGTTCAGTAACAAGCCCTTCATCAACACCCTCTTTATGAATTTCGTCGAATAATGGATGTCCCACATACGTGACAGGAATGCCGGCATTGTCGTAGAAGGGTTTTTCGAAGGGGTAAATGACGAGTAGCTTGTCTACCAGTTTTTTCATCTTTCTTACACGCCATGGCCCGTGCGCCCAGAGCTGCGGGCTGATATAGTAAATTACAGGGATACCCAGTTTTTTAGCCGCTCTGGCTATATGGAAATTGAAACCGCAATAATCAATCAAGATAACTGCGCAGGGTCTTTCCCTGCTCAGGAAGTGGATGCAGTCCTTTTTCATTTTCATAAAGGTTGATAACTCTGTTAAGGCATGAAGCCACATTAAAGATTTGTGAGTCATGTCATGGAGGCCGTGTAATCCTGCCTTTAACATATTTTCTCTACCGAGACCGTAAAATGTTATATTGGAATCTTTTTCAAGCAAGCAACGCATGAGGTGTGCGCCGTGGATATCCCCTGACGATTCTCCTGCGCTAATAAATATTTTCCTGGAAATTTCAGGCATGAATTACCTTTAAGGCATAAGAAATAAGGTTTACGATAAAAAGTGCGGGTATCAATAGCCAGACAAAGAATAGTACAAAAGAGGTGTCTGTACAAAATAAGGCACAGCGCATATCCAGAGCAAATAGTATGAGGCAAGTGATTGGGAAGGCAACAAGGAATATTACGATTATATAGAAAAACACAATGTGATGGGTGTGGATTAGGGAAAAAGAAAGGAACGTGTTAGACGCATAAAACAAGAGGAGTATAAATGAGAACGTCTTTATTCTGGCAAAAAAGTAGCTTATAGCAGATGCTATGAGGGATACGAATGCTATGAGTAGTAATACATAAAAAAATCCCAGCATAATTAACATAGTTTATTTCATGCGGGGATTTTTTCAAGATAATTATTTAGGCATTCACAAAAACTTACCTTTTATCGGGGGGAAAGTCCTGTTTCACACTAAAAGACAAGCTAATGTATGGCCGTAAATAAACGAACCAGAATACGATCCCGACAAGAAAGACGTCACCAGCGATATTACCCAGAGTAACCGGGAAAAGATTATTTACAAAAAATCCCTTCCAGGCAAGTTGGAAGAGGTCGAGTGTTTTCCCTGCCATTTTTTCAGCAGCAGCAATGACTTCAATGAGAGGTAAGTCCAAAGCGCAGAGTGGAGTCGGTGGTTACAAAGGTGGCGAATTGTGCGCCAATGAAGTTGCCAATAAATGCTATAATCGTATTGCAACACCTGTCATCTGAGGCGGAGCGATCTTCGACTCCCTTGCTGGGGTAGCAGCTTCTTTTGCACTCGCTGCTTTTATCATGGATAGTATCATAGTGATAAATATGAAACTCCAGGCAACATAAGCCGCATAGATAAAATATTTTGATATGTTAGCAATGAATGGAATTTCAAGGGCCTGCGAAAGTTTTATGGTGCAAGCAGTGTACATACCTAAAGGGAAGACCATGCCCCAATAAAGGGGCGTGTATTTATACTGTGTCTTATGAAAGACGTATTTCCATATTCCAATAATGACCAAAAATGGTATCCACCATGTGCCAAATGACCAGAAAAACAAGGTAAATCCTTTTGTAAATCCCAGGAAATCAGCATACGATCCCTGTGTTTTAGGAATGGTTATGCATAAGATTGAACCTGCTAAAGTTGTAATTGCCAGTGCACCCATATTTATCCAGTATGGCGGTACTAGTGCATCAGGGGATATTTTGAAAAATACAAGTCGATACATGATTAGTGTAATCAAGACCATGTAAAGGAAAGAGCCGATCATCCACCACACAAAGGAGGAAAATATCACAAAACTCCCGGCATCCCCAAATTTGGGTGCCAGTAGTCCGCCCAATACGGCCACCGATTGGGTTCCAACGGTTGCGATCAACCAACCACCGTGCATTACCATTTCGATCCTTTGATCACATTTTATAAAGAGGATGTTAAATGTAGATAGAGAAACGATTGTCCAGAGGAAAATGCCAAAATACCAGAATATCTTTGCAATTTCGGGTTGATTTACAACAGAAACAAATTGAGATCCGAGTACATTTGTACCTGCAACAGTAGTGAAAAAAACAAGACTTAATTTCGGGTTGGAAAGATCGTTATACAGGTTTGTCCAGAACATCCTTACCCGTAGTATTTGTAATGATAGAATGATTGCGTATGCAATGATATTTATATAAAAGAGTCCATACGCAATACCCTTAAACCCCAAAAGATTAGCCGCAATTGAGATTATGCCCGTTGACATTATAAATGCAAAATAAGCTGGATGCAATGTCTTGATGGCATTGATGACGAGGTTATATCTTCGTAAAGAGAAAACGACACACAGCGCGATAGTGGGTAGTATCCACAACCACACTGACACTGATTGAAACTTTTCCATCACCGGCTGCGCCGTGGTCTGCAATTCGAAGAGCTTGAGTTGGTCCTTCCAATCAAGTACAGGCATTGATGCAGAGGTTGATTTTCCAGGTATATCTTGTGCCGTGCTTTGCAATTCAAATAACGGTCTTTCCGTCTGGGTGGATTCTCCAAGTTCAAAGATGGGTTTTTCATCGGTTGCCTTAAGTGTCGCTTGCGCATAGAGACTATGGGAAAATAACCCCGGCATTGACCATCCCACGACATGAATAACCGCGACCAACAGAAGCGCCACTGCAATATGAAAGTGATTACGCATAGATGCAAGTTTACGCAGAAAGCTACGCATTGACTTGTAATCCTCCTTTATTTTCGTTTTTATAAACTTACTGCTTATGACTGCCTGTCTGGTAACAAAACGGCGAATACACAGCACAATCACTCAATACATACCGGTTGTCTGACACTCTTCTTAAAACAAAGGGCAAGGCAAACAAAGGTGATAGCAGTGAGAATTCCAAACCCACCGCCATCGTGTCCAATAGCGTCTTTCATTCCACCTAGAATCATTGGGAGGAAATAACCGCCTAATCCACCCATACACCCTACGATGCCGCCCACCGCGCCTGTTTTGATGGGGAAAAATTGCGGAATGAGCTTAAAGACCGCTCCGCTCCCAACCCCAAAGAAGAAACCCATACAGGCAAAGACGATCGTGGTAGGCGCAATGCTTTTGTAACCAGTGAAATTGAAAACAGTAGAGGTGACAAGACATATGCCTATCACTATGTAAACCACATAGAGTGTGTATACCGCACCAAATTTGTCCGAGGTCCATCCACCCAGTGGTCGAAATACTGACGCAATAAAGCAGAAGATTGCAGCCATGTACCCAGCCGCAACAGGTGTTAATTCAAAGCTAAATTTGTAAAATGGCGCCAGATATAGCGAAAAGGTTACAAAATATCCGAAGGTAACCACGTATAAAAGGCAGAGTATCCATACCATCCCGTATTTGAATACCTTTAACTGATCGCCTATCTTTTTTGCAGCCATGGGCACGGGGGCATTTCTTACGGTAAAGAAGTAAACAAATGACATGATAAAGAGTGGAAGGGCGTATACAGGGAAGGTTGGGTGCCAGTCCCCGCCAAACCATGACTTGGTAATCTTTGCAGCAAACAGCGCAGCCAACACTGTGCCTACATTACCAGTCCCAAATATTGCAAGCGCAAGACCTTGTTTACGGGCAGGATACCATCTTGTTACTTGGGCAATACCTACGGCGAATGAGGTGCCACACATCCCATAAAAGAATCCGACTACGAGAAGGAGGGCGTAGTTCTGCACAAAATACGCCGAGGCGGCTATTAGTGAAGAGCCAAGTAACAGACAACTCATTACGATTCTGCCGCCGTATTTTTCTGTTAACATGCTCATCGGAACCCTCATCACAGAACCCATCAGTATTGGCAGCGCTATCAGAACAGAGTTTGCCGTATAGCTGAGATTCCACTGGGTTTTGATGATGGAAGAAAGTGGACCCATCAGTATCCACATACTGAAAGTCAATCCGAATGCCAGCGATGCAATGGTTAATACAAGCGCATTTCCCAATGGGAAAAACGGCGCCTTTATGCATGATGCAATATTGGAAAGTAATTTTTTCGGGGTAATTTTTACCGCAACCGCAACCGATGCGAGGGTTTCGTTTTGCCAATTTCTTTTGCCCGTCTTATAAATATCATACGTCTCAAATATCCCCTTTACCCGTGGATATGCCTTGAGGATTTGCCTGAAAGTCATCTGGTCATTCAATACTTTACCATCGACGGTTACCGTGCATGCTGGCCGTTTTTCCTCAATCTTTGTTACCACCTCATTCAATTCATCAATCGAAATCCCGTACGCATCCACAAAGCACGATAATGGCACATAAAAAAGGTTTTCTTTCTCCACAATGCCGCTTCTTTCAAAGGCGGCTCTTGTAATCGGAAACATCGTTACAACTTCGCCATACGTCATTCCTTCGGAAATCCTTTTTAACCCTTTAGTTGCATCAGTTAGCGCTGCCAAATTAACACACCTCCCCACTTTAAGGTAAACGAAATAAAATACGTTTATTTTGAGCAACCTGTCCGCGTGCATCGCACAGGCAGTTATTGGTGAAAAATTACGATTGACGATTTATGCAAGAGGCAAGAGAATGGCTTCATGCTTCTGGCTTTTCATAAATCTTAAATCGTAAATCTAAAATATAATCTTCCGACTCACCCCGTCCTTTTCTTAAAAAGAGCGGGACTCATTCGGGTTAGGTTGTAGTTACTTCTTTTTTAATCATCGATTTTATCAAAACAAGTATCATAACTTTTTAGAGGGGAATTATAAAAGATTGAAATTCCTGAACATACATGCACTTTTACACCTGCACAAGTGGTATTCCAATTAAATAAATTATTGATATTTAATTTTTTTTACATAACCATTTTAAAATACTGAGCTTATAAAATTACTAATTTTTTTGTTATAATTTTATTAACACCGTTCCAATGGCTTTGCATCTCAAAAATGATATACCTATTTCAAATTTTCATTTTGTTTAAAGAAAGACTATGATTGTTTTGTGTTTGGCAACGGATTAAAAATGAATTGCATTTTGATTATATTATACGTTATTATGATTTGGCGGGGCGTAGCCGCAATCAAAACTAATTTAACCA
>Ga0209417_1007009_pt1 | contig 11155 bp, 12 predicted proteins | sample RifGroF2_FD_184002 | JGI IMG/M metagenome (GOLD analysis project Ga0209417, IMG submission 184002) | Groundwater microbial communities from Rifle, Colorado, USA - Groundwater F2 (SPAdes) (version 2) | ecosystem: Environmental > Aquatic > Deep subsurface > Groundwater | place: Rifle, Colorado... | reverse complement strand
CAACCATATAGGGGTTGTTATTAATCGCAGTTCTTTTTACCGCGTCTTCTTCAACTTGCGTTTCTTTGATTTGCCGCATAAAGGCGGCAATGTCTTTCCCTGCGTTTTTGCTGTTAATGCAAATTTCCCCGCCATAAATCGCGTATTCAGAATTATTTTTCAAACTGACAAATTGGGTGTTTCGAATAAATTCGGGATAATTTAATTTAGCAAAAAGAGTCGCGAATTTAATCGCGTCTGGCAGGATTTTTTTGGCTATCGCGGCTAGTTGCAATATTTTTTGGCTATCTGGCAGTTTAGTAAATCCTCCAACCTCTGGAGTTATCGGGTGAATTGACCGCCCGCCGATTATTTCAATAATCTGGTTGCCAAATTCTCTTAAAACGACGGCCTGCTTAGTTCTGTCAGGAAATTTTTCTATTAATTTCAAATCATTTTCAATCCCAAAAAAATCTGAAAGGGAAAAAAAGAAAATATGCAGCGCGTGGCTGTTAATTATTTGCCCGAGCATCAACAATTTCCGCAACAAAATAGTTTGTTCGGAAATTTCAATTGTCATGGCGTTTTCGAGCGCCTTTAAGCTGGCTAGGGTGTGGACAACCGGGCAAACGCCGCAAATGCGCGCCGTGATATGGGAAACTTCATAATATTTTCTGTCCCTTAAAATCCCTTCCAAAAGCCGCGCGCCTTCTAAAACGCTAATGCGCGCGCTGGCTGCGTTTCCATTAACAATTTCCGCGGTAAATCCCGCGTGCCCTTCAATTTTCGCGATATGGTCTATTTTAATGCGCATAGCGCATAATTTTGAATTTCGAAATCACAATTTTGAATCAATCCTGAATGTTTTAATGTTTTAAAATTCGGGAATTAAAAATTGATTCAAAATTCAAAATTAAAAATTTCTTGGTAGCAATGGGTATATTTCATCCAAAACTCCAAACCTTTGCAGGATTTTATTAATTTAATTTTAGCATGCATCGTACGAAATTAGTGCCGGATCTATAGACACGACCAGGGCCGCATACGCCTGGCGCGATTGTAGCTGGTTCAAGCATCCAATATAAATATGGGCCAGCCGCAAAGAAACCATCAGTGCCAGTTCCGCCTGCCCATGAATTATAATATAGATAGCCGCTGGAACTCCGTCTTGAATCTGCCGGATCTTCAGGCTTGGCAGATATGTACGGAGTAAAAAAAGCGTCAACCGTAGGGTTAGCAACATATGTAACAAATCCTCCAGAGCAACTTATGCTGACGCAAGCCCAGGTTGATGTTGTGACAAATATTCCATTATTCGCGTCAGCCGCCATGTTAAAAGCGGTTTTTAATTGTTGAATATTCGCGTTTCTTTTACTATTGCGCGATTTGCTTCTGGCGCTATTTAAGCTAACTAAAACAATTGAAGCCAGAAGGCCAATTATGGAAATAACGACTAATAATTCTATTAGAGTAAATCCTTTTTGTTTCATGGGTTTGACTGCGTATTGGCTGGTATTTTTGGATATATTTCATCCAAAACTCCAAACCTTTGCAGGATTTTATTAATTTCTTGTTGGCTATATCCTTGTTTAATTAACTGTTTGCTTAGATTATCCGGATTAATATTTTTAATCAGGCCTCGGCAGCCGTCGCAGGGATAGTTGTTTGTCGGGCAGGGCGCGTTGCAGCCAGCCAGCATTATTGGGCCAAGGCAAGGCAGGCCCGCCCGCCGTGACTCGCCGCCAGGCGTGTCGGGCGGGCCTTTTTGGAGCAAACACTCGTTTTGTTTTAATTGGCATTCGTAGCAAACTGGTTGTTGGGGAATTTGCGGCAATTGTTCGCCTAAAACTCCTTTTTCAAAAAGCAGGATAAGTTTTTTCGCAATTTCTAAAAACTCGTCTTTATTTATCGGGCAGCCCGGAATTTCCAAATCAACTTTTACTAATTCTTTTAAGGATTTAATATCCGGATTATTGATGCTTTCAAAATTTTTATAAACATAACGGATTCGCTCGTTTTTGTCCTGGTAGTTTTTTATTTCAGCAATTCCGCCTAAAGCCGCGCAGGCGCCGAGGGCCACTAAAATTTTGGAGCGTTTTCGCAAATCAAATAGCCGTTCTTTATTCGCCTCGGTTACAGGGGCGCCTTCAACAAAAACAATGTCAAAATTTTCCGGCTCTGGCGTTTCTTCTAAAAGGCCCATTTCTCCGATTGTTAATTTTTCCGCTAATTTTAAAAAACGCTCGCCCAAATCCAAAATTGCGACTTGGCAGCCCTCGCAACAGGTTAAAGAAACAATGGCAATTGTCGGTTTTTTCATAAAAAGCGTTATAAATTAATTGCGCAAATCAAGCTTAGATCCGTATATTTTTGCAAATTCACAACCTGGTTTTTGGTTAATTTTTCGCAGACGCAGCCCCAGTGCAAAGAAACGTAATCCCCTATTTTAATATCTTTTAATAATATGCTTCCTTCAAAATAATTTAAAATTTCCCGTTCAATAGATTTTTTTGATTCGGTTATTCTTCCCTTGCTGTCGCTAATAAGCGGCCAAGTTTCAACAATTAATGATTGCGGTTTTATTTTTTTTATCTTTCCCCAGCTTATCCGGCAAGCATCCATTGTTGCCAGGGTATGCGCGGTTTTAATATTTCCGGTTCGGCGCCAAACGCTAAAAACATGGAAATTATGGTGAGGCAAGGCCGTTTTGCTAAATTTTTTTTTGAAATTACTAAATTCCTTAAGCGAAATTTTTTTGTTTAATTTTAGCCGGTCAATTAAATGATTATATAATTTGGCCGCAGGAACATTTTCTAAAGAATGGTTGCCTAGCCAATATGCTTCAATAATTTGTTCGGTAAACGGATTTTTTTGATGATTGGCGCCCGCGATTAGTTTTAAATATGGGTATAAAGTTTCAAAATTTTCTAAAAGAGGCTGGATTGTTCCTGGTTTTTTTCTTGTTTCTGCCTTAGTGTAAAATTCTAAAATATCCGCCTGGTTTTCTGGGCCGCATAAATGCAGGCGGTTAGGCATGAAAGCATAGCGCGTGCAGCGGATTAATCCATTTAAATTTTCAAGTTTATTTTCCATTTTTCAAGGAAAGGCTGGATAATCAATATAATGCCGGCAAAAATCAAAAAAATTGAAATAATATCCAATGATTTTGGCAGAGAAAAAGATTTAAAACTGGAAGCAAGTATTGTTATTGGAAAAGCCAAAGTTAAAATATTTGTAACCAAGCTGGCGGGCGCCAAAGAAAGCGCTTTGTACCAGGTTAAGACATAGCCGAATAAAAATGCGCTCACAACCAAAATTTTTGCCCAGTCATTTATTGTTGGCGCGTAGGCGCTTGAAAAGCTTCCGGAAAATATTCCAAAAGCAAAAATAATCAAAGCGCCGAAAAACATTCTAGCGGCAGCCAAAAGGCGGAAATCGATATTTTTCATAAACTTTTTGACAAGCATTATTTCCGCGGACCAAAAAAGAGTGGCAAGCAAAATCATCAGCTCTCCCCTGCCCCAGGAAAAAAACCTAAAATTAATAGCGGCTAAAATTCCAGCCGCGATAATTATCAGCGCGATAAATTGGTATTTTTTTATTTTTTCCTTAAAAAACATTAAAGACCAAAGTGTCACCCAGACAAACAATGTTTTATGGATGAATGAGGCTTTGATTGCCGTTGTGAGGGCTAAACCTTTAAAAAACAAGATAAATGGAATGCTGCCGCCGATGATCGCAACCAAAATGAATTTAAGCCAGTCAATTTTTTGCAGTTTTTGGGATTTTATTAAAGGCAAAGCTAAGCCAACAAAAGCAAGCCCAACCAAAGCGCTTTTAATCATGGTTAAATAAACCGGATCAATGCCGGAAATAATCATTTCCTTATTTAGAAAATTTGCCAGTCCGCTGATAATGGCGGTTAATAGCGCCAATTTAATTCCTTGAATATATTTTTGATTCATATGTTTTAATTATTTTTAAAATATCTTTTGCTTGTTTCGGGCTTATTTTTTTTATTATAACACTTTGTTGGGTTAAAACCCAGTCATTTTTTTTTACACTGATAATGCTGCCGGCGGATTCTTGCCTGTTTCCAGATTTTAATTTGACAATATCTTTGTTTATTGATATAATCTGCTTAGGGATTGTTAGACACATGTTGTTGCGAAGAAAAAATTAAAAACGAAAAAGCAATAATTAAGCAGGAGGAATAGTTTGTCAAAATCAATACAAATTTCTGATATTCGGCGGGAGTTGCGGAAATTACGGCGGGCAAAGCGTTCAAATCCGCAAATCGGTTGGTGGATCAGGGGCTTTTACCGAGCCCTGCAGTTAACAGGCGTCTTATTGCCAGAAATTCAAGGGTTTTTTGATGAAGAGCTCAAGCAGATGAATAAAGTTTGATTCAGCGGGCAAAAATGCCCGTTTTTTATTGTCAATTTTTATTATTCCGATCGAGATCCCTCGATTCGCTACGCTCACTCGGGATGACAGAAAAAGAAAAGGAACTCACTCGGGATGACATTTAATTTTGTCATTCCGACCGAAGTCCCGCCTTAGGCGGGGCGAGCGGAGGAATCTATAAATCATATACTATCTGATAAGTCATTCCATAATGGATTAATTTTTTCTATGAGATTTATTTTCTTTTCCCGTCGCCATTTTTTAAGTTGCTTTTCTCTGGCAATAGCGCTATAAACATTATCTGTTTGTTCGTAATAAATTAATTGATTAATATTATATTTTTTAGTAAAACCCTCAACTAATTTATTTTTATGCTCCCATACTCTTTTTTTAAGATTATTTGTTATTCCGATATACAATGTTTTTGAATGATTAGTCATTATATAAACATAATATTGTTTCATTTCGCTAGGTGGTTATATTTAATAGATCCCTTGACTCACTACGCTCACTCGGGATGATATCTAATTTTGTCATTCCGACCGAAGCCAAGTTTGACTTGGCGAAGTGGAGGAATCTCGGTCTGTATTTTTCAGAATAGATCCCTCGATTCGCTACGCTCACTCGGGATGACAGAAAAAAACTCGTTCGGGATAGTAGAAGCAGGAAATTTATATCGCGTTGGGGATATTTTTTATTTTATCGTATCTAAATATTGGGCCGTCTTTGCAAGTGTAAAAAGAGCCGATTGCGCAGTGCTGGCAAACGCCTATTCCGCAATGCATTCTTCGTTCAAGAGAAAGATAAATATTTTCATCCGGCAAATTTTTTTCTTTTAATTTTTCCAGAACGAATTTATACATTATTGGCGGACCGCACAGGAAGGCAATGGCGTTGGGAGAAATCATGTTTTTGTTGAAAAGCGCGGTGACAACGCCAACGCATTCATTCCAGCCCGGACATTCTTTATCAATGGTTAATTTTAGATCAATCCCCTGCTCTTTCCATTCGGCGTAATCATTTTTAAACAAAAAATCATCGGGGGTTTTCGCGCCGTAAAAAATTTGGATTTTAGTTTCATTCGGTAAAAATTTATTTTTCCCCCAAAGAAGGGTTCTTAAAGGAATCAAACCAAGGCCGCCAACGACAAGCATGAGATTCTTTATTTTATTATTGCGAATGTTGTGGTCATGTGGCAATTTAGTAGAGATACTTTGGGATTGCTTCGTCCATCCGTTGATGGACTCGCAATGACTGAATAGCGGCCAGCCTTGTCCGTATGGGCCGCGAATTCCAACACTATCTCCTATTTTTAATTTATGCAGAATTTGGGTTAATTTTCCGACTTTTCTAACACAAAGTTCTAAAAAATCTGTTTCCAGCGGATTGCAAGGCGCGAAAGGCGCTTCGCCAAAGCCCGGAATAGATAAAAAAATAATCTGGCCCGGAGAAAAGTCCAATTTTTTGTCTAAATCAAAACGGAACAGCTTAATATTGGGCGCTTGGTTAGTAATTTTGATTAGTTTGGCCGTTTGCGTGGCGTATGGATTTTTCAAAAAAGAATTACGATTTACGATTTAAGATTTAAGAATAAATTAAAAAATTATTCGTAAATCATAAATCAATATTCCTAAATCGTTATGATTTTTCCACTTCCTCCATCACTTCCTCAATATTAATTCCAACCGGGCATACTTCAACGCATCGATGGCAACCAACGCATCCCATCATATTATATTCATCGGGAATTCTGGCAAATTTATGATAATACCAAAAGTGGATTTTTTGCGCGGTATTTTTTAGAAATTTTGGCTTTTCGCCGGCTGGCGAAACCGGGCCGGCAACCTCGGAAAATTCCGAATAAAAACATGAATCCCAGCAGCGGGCGCGCTCGCCGGCGCCTTCAGTTAATTCAGGGCAGTCATTTATTTTGAAACAAAAGCAAGTTGGGCAAGCAATGGCGCACTTTCCGCATTCAAGGCAAATTTTTCCGAGTTCATCCCAGATTTTTTGGATGTGGTTATTTTTTAATTTTTCCCGGCGTAAATTCTTTTTTTCTTCTAAAAAGCTATTATATTTATGCCCGATAAATTTTATTTCCGTATAATCTTTATAATCTATTTCGCTTAATATTTTTTTGCCCTTTTCGGTTGCTGAAAAAATATTATATTTTTGATCTTTCGCGCCTTGATTAATATTATAGAGGAAAATATCAAATGGCAGGCATTTTAAATCTTCAGTTTCAATTTTTCGCAACGCGCCATCAGTAAGTTTAACCTCGGGGCCATAGCCGATAATTAAAGTATTTTTTCGCTGTTTTTGGTAATACGGATCATTGGCAAAAACCGCGTCATAGAGAAGGATTGAGCGAAGATCTAAAATATTAACGCCAAGCAAGGCAATTTGGGAAGATTTTTCCGCGCCATTTTGAATTAGGGCTGAATTTTTAAAAGAAAACATTATTTCTTTTTCCGGAACGAAAAATTTTTTCCATGAAAAAAAAGGCAGCTGGCTGGTTAAAGCCGCCGTTTTCGCGCTTGAGATTTCCTTTATGATAACTTTCTTTTCTTCCTCCTGAGGGGCAAAAACCTGGTAATTATCAACCAAATAAGAAATAAATTTTTGCAATTCTTTTTGGTTCATTCAGTGGTTTTTAATAATTTTTGGCTGGCGGATTTTATTTGTTTAGTTCCGCGTCAATTGCTTTAGCAAAATCCTCATATGGCAGGGCGCCAACAACTTTTTGAAAAATGTTGGAGTTCCGCTAACGCCGGCGTTTTGGCCGTCGACGATTATTGCCTCGGATGTTTCTTGGTATTTTCCCGAGTCAAAGCATTCGTTAAAAGCCGGGCCATTCAAACCAGCGCCAATGGCGAATGTTTTTAAGTCATCGACTTCGGTTATTTGGTTTTGAATCGCGTAGTCATGATATTCCCAGAATTTATTTTCTTCATTAGCGCACATTAAAGCCATGCCCAATTCATAAGGAGGAAAACTTCGATAAATAAATTTAACTTTTCCTGTTTTAATGTAATTTTCGTAAATTATTGGAAAAATTTCCTGGCTGAAAGTATTGCAATGGCCGCAAAGATAACTGCCATATTCAATTATGGTTATCGGGGCGTTTGTATTTCCTAGAACTGGATCAACAAAATCAGCTTTTATCGCGTTTTGAGCTTGTTCTCCGGTTTTAGCGATAATGCTGGCTTGCTGGCTTTCAGCCCGCGGCTTGGTATAGAAAAAAGCGCCATAAATAATCAGGCCGGCGCCGGCTAAGGCGGCAAGAACATACATAATGGTTTTTTCGATTGTGTTTTGGGCTGAATTTTGCTGTTCCATAAAAATAAAAATGATATTGCGCAATGCTTCGGTTTTTAAGAAAACTGGAGCAACAAAGCAATTTCGTTATTAAATTAAAAGTATGCGGTTAAAAATTTACTTTTGGCGCCTCTCGCTGGGACTCTTCTTTCAGTTCGAAAAATTCGGCTTTTGAGAATCCAAAAATTAAAGCAATTAAGTTTGACGGAAAAACTTCCTGGCGGGTATTGAAATCCATGACATTATTATTATAAAACCGGCGGGCAGCTTGAATTTTATTTTCAGTGTCAGAAAGTTCTTCTTGCAGTTTAAGGAAATTTTCCGAAGCGCGCAATTGTGGATAATTTTCGGAAACCGCGAATAAAGTTTTTAAAGCTCCGCTTAGCATATTTTCCGCTTGCGCTTTGCTTTCTGCTCCGGTCGCGCTGATTGCCTTGGTCCTTGCCTCGGTTACTTTTTGGAAAACCTCGGATTCATGGGACATGTATCCTTTGACAGTTTCAATTAGATTGGGAATTAGGTCATACCGCCGCTTGAGCTGAACATCAATATCAGCCCAGGCCTCTTTAACGCGGTTTTTAAGGCGGATTAAGCTGTTGAATACGCCAATGATGTATAGAATTATAACGGCAGCAATCGCTAAAATTGTAATTAATAAGGTGGACATTTTTTAAATGACAAATGACAAAACTCAAATTTCAAATCAAATCCCAATTTCTAAATGCCAAAATAATTTGACATTAGGATTTTATTTCATTGATTTGTTATTGGGCTTTGGGCATTTGGTTTTTTATTTATGTATACTTATCCGCGACTTTTGAAGCGGCGTATGACTCGGGCTTGGTCCGGGCGGAAAATCCGAAGCCATTAACCATTCCCACAATTTCTTTAATCATATCCCGAGTTGGGCCGGTTTGGCCGATATCAACGTGAATTTCCAGTTCGTATTTCGGCCGGATATGCGCTTGGCTCCATTTTTCAGCTTCTAAATATTTATTAAAAGCGTTAAGCAGTTTTTGCGCCATAGCCAGCGACAAATTTGTTTCTTCATATATTTTTTGGCGCAGAGTATGGATATTATTTTTTGTTTCGCGGCGCCAGAAGTACCGGCCTCCCCTGCCCTGCCGGTAGATGACAATTGCGGTTATTAGGCAAACTTTTTGATTGTCTTCTAAATTATTTGTTTTTGAGTCGGTTCCGATAATTAAACAGTATTTTTCTTTAGGATTCCCTTCCATAAAATCAGCCAAGTCATAAATAACATCAGCGAAGCTGATTTTGCCTCTGGTCGGACTGTTGAATTTTATGTCAGCCGTTTCGTTCATTCACATTATTTTATCATCCAATAAAATTATGCGCAAGAGCAAAAATGATTATATAATTATTCGGAATATTTAAATCTGAGAAAGCAGAGATTAAATCCTTGACAAGATAAAATAAATATATAGAATAAAGAAAGTTTGTAATTCATCACAATTTATTAAAAGCGCCTTTAATGGCGCGAAGAGGAGATGGAGCATGAGAAGCCATTTGATAAGAAAGGGATTTATGATGGGAATGTTGGCGGTATTTGTCCTGGCGTTGATGGCAGCTTTCCAGCCGGCCATGGCCGGCGCGACGGACAAAGATTTTGACGCGCAGATTGCGGCGGCTAATGCCCGGATAGCGGCAGCCAAGTTGCGGGGCCAGGCCGCGGACGCCTCCCAAAAGGTTTTCTGCTTGGCAGCCAAGCAGGCCAGGACGGAAGTTAACGCCTACAGCCAGATGTATCGCTGGCTGAAAGCGGCGGAAATTCAGGCGGCAAAGCTGACGTCGCCAGCGGACCAAGTAAATGGCAAAGGTTTTCGCCGGTTTCTCCGCGCCTGCGTGGTAATTGTCCCAGCAACCCTCGGCGGTATGGCCGTGGGAGCGGTTGAAGGCGCGACTCACCTGACTAATTCTCCTTTGGAATACCTCGGCGCTCCGAGCGTTTGCCGGGGCTTGAATACCGCGATTGCCCAGGGCGCGGAAAACGTGTTCCAAACGGGCCGTGAAGCGCTGACGCCATGGCAAGATACTTTGTATGCCAATCCAGCCGCGCTGTATCCCAATGCCAAACGGGTTATGGCCTGGTATCCCCTGGCCCAAATGGCGGCAACTGGTTCTTACGCGGTTCCCGTTCTCCTGACCACCACTGCCGGGGCAACGGCGCTAACGGGCGTATCCCAATCCGGGATGATCGCTATTGATGGCGCCGCGGGCGCTGTTGGTGGCTTCGGCGTTGGCGAACTCGTTAACGCGGTTGAAAAGCCGCTCACCAAGCGCCTGGTGAAGTAAAATTCCTGCTGGCAAATTGCCAATAGGACAAAAAAATAAGCAAAGGCGGATTTATCCGCCTTTTTTATTATTAAAAATCTTCATATCCTGCTTTTTTTCGGGTGTTAACTAAATGATTATTTTTGGCATTTTGGGCAGAAATGCGTTCCCCTGCCATTAATCTTAATTTTTTGGATTTTTGTTTTGCATTTTTTACAGGGCTGGCCGGCGCGGGAGTAGACCTTTAGTTTTAAATGATACTCCCCTGCCCTGCCCTGGGAATCTAAATAGTCATTAACAGATGATCCGCGTAATTTTATGGCGTTAGCCAAAATTTTTTTAATGCCTTTATAAATTTTTTTTATTTCATCTGCCGAGAGTGTGGAAATTTTTCGGGTTGGCATAACGCCGGCAAAAAACAAAATTTCATCCGCGTAGATATTGCCAATGCCGGCAATAATTTTTTGGTCCATTAAGAATTGCTTTATCTTTTTCTTCCCTGGTTTTTTTGCTAATAATTTTTTAAATATATCAAGCGAAAATTTTTTATCTAACGGTTCGGGCCCGTATTCCTTTTCTAATAAATTTTTCGCTTGATTGGTTTTTATAAGTTTTATATAGCCGAATTGGCGCAGGTCATTATAAATGAGCTGGCCCTGATTTTTAAAATAAAAAATTAAGTGGGTGTATTTTTGCAATTCATTATTTTTAATTTTCGCATTTTTATATATTAATTGGCCGGTCATTTTTAAATGGACTAACATGCTATAGTTGTTTGACAAGCTGATGATTATTAATTTTGCCCGGCGCTCAATTTTAGATATTTTTGAATTTAAAACAGCCCGCCGGAAATTTTTTAGGGGGGCTTTTATAATTTTTGGCAAAAATATTTTAATGCCAATAATTTTCTTTCCTTTTATTTTTTTATTCAGCTGGTTTTTAATTGTTTCAACTTCTGGCAATTCCGGCATAAAAATTTATTTAGCAATTAGTTTAATTTTCCAAGCTTCTCGCTAAATCGTCAAGATTATAAGCCGAAGCGTAATTTGGCCACACGCTTAGAATTTTTCCCTGTTTATTAAGCAGAAAATGCGCCGGCGTCCCTTCAATTTTATAAGCATTGGCAATCGCGCCGTTTTCGTCGAGGAGCATTGGA
>Ga0209417_1007008_pt1 | contig 11156 bp, 12 predicted proteins | sample RifGroF2_FD_184002 | JGI IMG/M metagenome (GOLD analysis project Ga0209417, IMG submission 184002) | Groundwater microbial communities from Rifle, Colorado, USA - Groundwater F2 (SPAdes) (version 2) | ecosystem: Environmental > Aquatic > Deep subsurface > Groundwater | place: Rifle, Colorado... | reverse complement strand
CGCAATCACGAGCTACATTAAAACGCACAACCAGAACCCGCGCATTTTTACCTGGCACGCATCAGTCGAGCGGATTATGACAAAGATCGCCAAATGTAAAGAAGCGTTGGAAACACTACACTAGAAATAATAAATAATTTCAAGCCCGACATAATAGGTATTTCTGTATTTACTTATCTTTATGATGAATGTCTTGAAATACTTGATAGATTATCTCATTTTACGGAAATGCCGATCATTCTGGGAGGACCACATGTAACTTTATTTCCGGATGATTTCACAAAAGATAAACGAGTAAGTTATATTGTGCGAGGCGAAGCGGAAAATATTATTTTAGATTTAATCAATACTGCTAAGAAAGAAAAACTGCCTATTATCATTAATTCTCCTATTCCAAGACCACAAGATATTCCTGATATAAACCTTGATATAGTAATGGGTGGTAAATATGTCAAAGTATATCAAATACAACTAAGCAGGGGTTGTCCGTTTTCCTGTAGTTTTTGCAATATTAATTTATTAAATAGCCGTCAAGTTAGACCACGAGATTTAGATTTGTGTATTGAACAGATCAAGGAATCAAAGAATAAATATCCAGGTATTAATACTATAGCCATTACGGACGATTGTCCAAATTACGATAAAGAAAGATTTAAACAATTCCTTATAAAATTTAAAAAAATAAAGGTTGCGTGCTTACTATTGATAATATGAGAGCGGATTTGCTTGATGAAGAAGCCGTAAGATTGTATAAAGAGGCAGGTGGACGCAATATTTGCCTTGGGGTAGAAAGCAGCCATCCAGGGGGAATGGGGTCAGCCACTATTATTTGCTTTCGGCCTCCCTACTTTCCTTAATGTCTGCTCAAGGCTAAATCTTTTTATTACACTTTTTACCCAGCTATCATCACCGTAAGGACTACCTTTAGTAATTGATTTCTTGATCGCTTCCTCATCGCTTTCTGTTTGTGCTTGATTAAGCCAGTTTAAGTAATCATTCGGCGCAGAAACTGGCCAAATTGAGAGAAGTTTCTTTTGTTTGATTGCCCCATTCTCTCTTCTCCAAACGCTGGACCACTTCCAGTTTTCTGCCTTTTTAACCAGATTTGCCCTTCTCGCGTTACGCTCTACATAGCGCGCAAGCGTAAGAAAATTATTGCCATCTTGGCATAAGAATGATTTGTATCTACCCTGATAAAGATGGCCTTGCCCGATAGTGCCTTTTTCGGTATGCCACCTTCTCGTGTGAGTATTAGTGAGCCAACCCATAAATCGAGCAAGGTCCCCATCATTTTTTGGGTATAAAACTAAGTGCCAATGATTAGGCATTATGCAATAAGACAAAAGCCTCATATCAAATTTTTCCACTGCTTCTTCAAGAATAATCTCAAAAAGTTGATAGTCTTTATCGCTATCAAATATCTGTACCCGAGCGTTTGCTCTGTTGATTATATGGTACACATATTCACCAATATCTGTTCTCTTTACTCTTGGCATAAGTATGGTATATCATAAATAGTGGCTGACCCCATTATCCTAAAATAGGTAAATAGGCTTAGGTTATTATTCTTAGCACCGCTTGTCCGATGTTACGTTGGAAATTGTGTCCGCGCGCGTCTTTAACTTAGATTTTGGGCAGATGGATTAACAGGTGAGAAGTTTAATTAAAATTATCTTTTGGGAATATTGCAATACTGCCCCAATAAGCTTTCTCGAACGTATTATTATTTTTAGTAAGAAAGAAAACACCTTTATTACCAACCTTTAATTGAGGGTCAAAGTCTTTAAGGCCACCACGAGTACTCAATATAAAAGTAGCTTCATTGTCTTTTAATTCTCCTTTGAGTACAGCAGCAATATTTATTGTTACAATGTCTAACGTTTCCTTAGAAGGGACAACTTTGACGACTTCTCCGAGAACAATAATATTTGATTTCGCGGGAAGCTCTTTGAGCGGCAAAAGGTAAATTTCGGACGCATAAACAAATGCAGCTAAAGCAACAATAATAAGCAGCAGAACGGTTATTTTCTTCATATTTCTCCTCCTAACGATTATTAGACGAACATCGCGGTCTATGTTATTATATTAAAACCTTAAGACAAGTATACACTGCGTTTTCGCGTCAGTAAAGGGATTCGCTTTACTATTTTTAAGATTTCGTTCATGTATCGCTTTTTATTCACGTTTCATAGCAAACAATGTTCGCCGGAGGCGTTGCGTCTCGCCGTCCCAAGAGGTTTCAAGAAAGATTATCAGTGGCGCCATCTCTTTATATCCACATCCCTTTCTGCAAAAAGAAATGCCCGTATTGTGATTTTTACAGCACAGCCTATCAGGAAAAATCAGCCTCAGATTATATTAAAGTGCTAATTAGTTACCGCTGAAAAACCCTCTCCTTTTCTCGCCGGAGAGTTTAAAAAATAATGGTAAATTTCCTCCTTAAATGCACGGATTATGGTATAATATCGTCGAGAATCGTGCAGTTACACAATTTCTAAGGAGGCTGAACCTATGTATACCAAAGAATCCCGTGATGAACAACTTAATCTGTTTTCGGATCAATTATTAGCTCCTTTTTTAGATTCCGAGAACGAATTGTTTAAAATCACTAAAGCCTTAGACTGGGTAAAGCTATCGGATAAATTATCCGAGTTTTATTCTCCGGATAACGGCCGTCCGACCAAACCTTCCCGCTTAAAAATAGGCCTGCTTATTTTAAAGCATCTCTATAAACTCTCCGATAAGGATACCTTAAGAACTCTCAAAGAGAATATCTACGCTCAATATCTTTGTAATATCTCTCTGGAAGGAACTAAGCATTGTTTACATTCCTCCACCCTGACTTACTTCCGAAAACAAATCGGCCTCAAAGGCATAAAGTTTATTGAAGCAGAAGTCCTGGATTCTTTAAAAAGAGCGAAACTGCTTAAAAATAAAATCTTAGTCTGTGATACCACGGTCGCGCCTTCCAATATAGCCTATCCCACGGATGTATCTTTACTGGAAAAAGTCCGTCAAAGGGCTGTGGGGTATCTGGAGACAGCTAAAGAATTAGGAGCCAGGGCTTACCGTACCTATAAAAGAACCGCTCAAAAAGTATCGCTACGCTATCAAAAGATCCGGCAGCATACCGTTAAATCCCGCAAAAAGGTGCAAAAGCAGCTAAGGCAATTCGCCCAAAGGAATATCCGTCAACTCCAAGAAGCTCTCCGCGATATTCAATCGGCAATAAAAGGCGCTGCCTCTTTAGTTAAAGATTCAGCCGATAAAGTAAAAGAGCAATTCTCCCAAAAGGCTCAAGAATTTATTACTACCGCCTCAAAGATACTCACTCAACAAAAAGATATCTATCAAGGCCTGCCGGTTAAAGAACGTATCGTCTCGGTGAACCAGCCGCATATCCGGCCTATGGTCAGAGGTAAATACCCGGTAGAAGTAGAGTTTGGCCCTAAGATACTGCTTAATCTAAAAAACAACTTTTTATTCTTAGAGCATCTTTCCTTTAATAATACTTCCGACAGCCGGCTCTTAAATATCAGCCTCAAAGGTTATCAAGAGCGTTTTGGGTATCTTCCCACGCAATTAGCCGCACGACATAAGGCTTCTGGTCAAAGGAAAACCGTCAGCTTGCCGAGGACTATAAGATTAAAAAGATCGCGATTGAGAACAAAGGCAAATCTAACTACCTCAAGGGCAAACCCTTTAGAGAACGCCTGCGCCGGTTACGCTGTTCTATTGAAGCCAAAATAAGCTTAAGCAAACGCAAATATGGCCTTGACCGTATCCGTTATACTATGCCCCAGGGTGAAGAAATGTGGGTCCGGCTCGGACTGATAGCCATGAATCTGAAAACATCCGTTGGCTACGGCTAAGGATTAACAGATTTTCAAAGAACAAAGATAAAAATGAAGAGAAAAACAAAGAAATAAGAGAACGCAATAACTAAAAACACAATAACTTTTTAAACCAACCGCTAAAAACTGTAAAAAAGGGTTTTTCAGCGGTAACTATTTAGGCCGGTCTTGGCGAATTAAACTTCCAGGAGCTGAACTGTTACGGAAATATTCAAGCTAATCACGAAAAAACCGGAATTTTGACCGCGCCAAGAAAAGGTCGGTTGCTTATGAAAAAGCAACCGACCTTTGTTTTTAGTGCGAGGAGAGGGAGTTGAACCCTCACAGTTTATGCAACCAACAGCCCCTCAAACTGTCGCGTCTGCCAGTTCCGCCATCCTCGCGTTATTTTTATAATGCTTATTTTAAATACCTGCCCTATGAGTCAATATGTTGGCCCAGGTGAACATCATTTCCGCCCAGGCCTGGTCTAAGCTCATATCACCGCGAAGACCATGAAAAGTCTTAATAAACGCGTCAAATGTTTTTTGAAACCGCGGCGATTTTGGTAAAGATTCAAGCTGATGGATATACGATTCTGTTTCATCCAAGAACTGATTTAAGCGATTGCGCCTTCCTTCTTTGGCCCAGCGGCCAAGGCGTCCCAGATTCACCGCGATATTCAAGGTCAATTCCTGAGCGTTCATTTTTATCTCAGCAGGCCGTGGATTATTATCTCTATCTGACTACGGATATCCTTATCCAAAACTTCCCGGCTTGAATTACCCTGCCCTGGCCTTAAGTTAATCATGGAATCAAAATCAACTTCATCAGTCTCGAAATCAATACCCGCTCCCCACAGATCGGATTGTTTGCTTCCGTCTTGGAGCAATAATTTCTCTCCATCCACATGCAGCTTCCCACCGCCGGTTAAAATCTTACGATTAAGATCAACCACAACCTTGACATATCCGTCAAGGTCATCGGCTATCTTTTTAAGAATCTCTTCATTGGCTTTCTCGCGTATAATCAACAACATGCTCTCGCGTAGTTCTATTATTAAATTTTAATTGCCCCCCATGGAATCGAACCACGATACCAAGATCCAGAATCTTGTGGCCTACCATTAGCCGAGAGGGCAGAAATTCTACCAGGCCTTTTGCTGGAGCCAGGCGTCAGTCTTGCTGACAGTCTTGCTGGTATAATTCCAGGCGGCGCGGACATCCTGGCTGAGGCCATTAAGGGTGTTACAGCCGGCCAGAAAAACAGTGATAAGCAACAGTAAATATAAAACTATACTTTTGCGCATATTATGCTCCTTTAATAAATTTATTCAAGCGCTGTTTTATCTTTTCCTTGCCCAGGACTTCCATTAGCTCAAACAATCCCGGGCCAATAGTCTTACCGCTTAAGGCTGAGCGCACCGGATGAATCAGGTCTCCGGCTTTAATATTTAACTCTTTGACCAAAGAACGAAAGGCATTTTCAATATTCAGGCAGTCAAAATTTTCCAGAGAATCCATTCTCTCAATAAGGAGTTTGAATTCCCGGGAATAATCCTTAGCCTCCAGGCGCTTGACGGCCTCGGGGCTGAATTCTAACTCATCCTTAAAGAAGAGATCGCTGTAGTCCGGAAAATCCGCCAAGGTGGTTATACGTTCACGGAATAATTTCACTACAGATAATAAGTATTTTCTATCAAAATTTTCTTCGATCTGCCCTTTCTCCAAAGAATAAGGCTTAACCAACTCTAATAATTCTTCATCGCTTAATTTTTTGATATACTGGGAATTAATCCAATTCAGTTTTTCCAGGTTAAAGGCGGCGGCGGTCTTGTTGGCGTCTTTAATGTCAAATTTCTTAATCGCTTCTTTCAGTTCAATTATCTCCTGGTCACCTCCCGGAGACCAGCCTAAAAGCAGGAGATAATTGGTAAGCGCCTGGGACAAATAACCCATTTTGCGATAATCGCTGACGGCCGTAGCCCCGGTCCGCTTAGAAAGCCGGCCCCCCTCGGTTCCCATAATCAGCGGCAGATGAGCGAACTCCGGAATAGGGAATCCCAAGGCCTGATAAATAATAATCTGTTTGGGGGTATTAGAAATGTGATCGTCTCCGCGGATAATGTGGGTAATATTCATTAAGGCGTCATCAATCACGCAGGCAAAATTATAGGTCGGGCTTGAGTCGGACTTAATCAAAACCTGGTCTTTGATTACCGAGGTATCAAATTCAATCGGTTCCCTGCGGATCAAGTCTGGAATTATTATCTTTTGCGGGGTAACCTTAAAAATTATAGCCTCACCGTCCTTATAGGCCAGCCCCTTAGCTAATAATTGCTGGGCATAATCCCGGTAGAGTTGAAAACGCTCACTCTGATAATAAATCTCATCCCAGTCTAACCCCAGCCAGCTTAAGGAGTTGAGAATCTCATCCAAATATTCTTTCTTGGAGCGCGCCAAATCCGTATCTTCAATACGCAGGATGAACTTTCCACCTTGGGCTTTGGCGTAAAGCCAGTTAAACAGGGCGGTGCGCGCCCCGCCGATATGCAGGTTTCCGGTAGGGCTGGGGGCGAAGCGAACTCTAATCATTTTAACCTCTGTGAGCGTAGTCCTGAGCTTGTCGAAGGGCGAAGCGAACTCTAAACATTCCTTAATCCTTCTTCTATCGCTTGTGTGTTTAACTGTATAAGCTTGGGGTTGTTTTTAAAGGCCTCGGGCAGGAGTTTTAATATTCCCTCTTTCGATAAAACATTTTTTCTCCCGATATACGCTCCCAAAGCTGCCATATTGGCTGATTTTATATTCCCTAATTTAGAAGCAATATCGCTGAAAGGAATAGAATTAATCTTGACCGAAATATTATCCGTTAAAGACTTAGCCATTGAGCTGTTAATGAAAACATCCGAACCCTTAGCGGCCAGGCCGATAAACTTATCTACCGAGGGCTGGTTCATCGCGATCAGGGTATCAGTCTGCTCTACGCAGGGTGAGGCGATTTCCCGGTCGTAAATGATTATTGAGCAGTGGGATGTCCCTCCCCGGACCTCGGCCCCATAGGCCGGCAAAAAAGTAACAAACTTATTCTCCCGCATTGCCGCCCAGGAAATCAGCTTTCCCAAAAACATCACCCCTTGCCCGCCGAAGCCGCTGATAATAATTCTCTCGATCACAATCGCAACCTATTCTACTGTAAAACAGTGTTAAAATAAAGCCTTATTTTAGTTTCCACCGAAACTAAGATTACAGCGATTAAACCTTCGATGATATATCTCTGTAATCTTATTAAAAATCTTTATAATCAAGTTCTTTCCAATTGATAGAAACCTGGGAAAGAACTTTATTTTATCTTCCCTAAGGGGAATTCCTTGCTCATCGTATTCCTAATCCAATCCATAGCTTCCAGCGGTGAAAGCCCTAAATATGTAGGACAGGACGAAAGTATCTCTACCAAAGAAAAGCCTTTGCTTTCCATTTGGTTTTTAAAAGCGCTCTTTATTGCCTGCTTGGCCTTGAATATTTCCTTGGGCGAGTCAGTAGATACCCGTTCAATCGAATAAACCCCGGCCAGTCCGGCCAGCATCTCTGAAATCTTAAGAGGCAGGCCGTCATTTTTAGCATTTCTGCCCTGGGGGCTGGTGGAAGTTTTCTGGCCGATAAGGGTGGTAGGGGCCATCTGTCCGCCGGTCATACCGTAAACCGCGTTGTTGATAAAAATAACGGTCAGATTTTCTCCCCGATTAGCGGCATGGACGGTCTCGGCGGTGCCGATCGCCGCCAGGTCTCCGTCGCCCTGATAGGTAAAAACTATCTGTCGCGGCTGAAGTCTTTTTATAGCCGTGGCTATGGCCAGGCATCTTCCGTGAGGACTTTCCACGCAGTCAAAGTTCCAATAATGATAAGCCACCACCGCGCAGCCAACCGGGGTAATTCCGATAGTAGCTTCACGAATACCCAGCTCATCAATGGCCTCGGCAACTAAGCGGTGCACCAGCCCATGCCCGCATCCTGAACAATAATGGGTGTCTGCTTCGCGCAAAGATTCAGTCCGGCTAAAAATTTTATCCATTTTAATAGGTTAATATAAAATTTAGGTTAAGGTTGAGGTTGAGGTTGAGGCTTCTGTAGGGACAGAACATTGTTCTGTCCCTACGTTAACCTTAACCTTTTTCTATTTGGTCATTTGTCATTAATATCATAGTTTTATTTATTATCTCTTCCTCCGAAGGCACTCCTCCTCCGGAGCGCCCCAAAAAGTCAACCCTGGTTCTACCATTTACCGCTAATTGGACATCCTCACACATCTGCCCGTAAGACATCTCAATGACTAAAAACCTGACCGATGGCCGGCGGCTGATGATTTCTTCAAGTATATCCGTAGGATACGGCCAGAGGCTGATTGGCCGCAATAATCCTACTTTATGGCCCTGCTCCCTCAAAGATTCAACCGCTTTCTTGGCCAAACGGGCCATCATTCCGTAAGCAACTAAGATGATTTCCGCGTCTTCCGTGTTAAAAATCTCATATCTTTGTTCCCTATGCCGGATATCCTGGTATTTCTCCTGAAGCTTTAGGTTAAATTGCTCCAACTCTCCCATATTGAGATAAAACGACTTCACCACATTCGGCTTCCTGCCTTTGCATCCCGTCGCCGCCCATTCCTTAGCTGATAGCTGATAGCTGATAGCTGATAGCTGTAACGGCTCCATCATTTGCCCCAGCATGCCGTCTCCCAGGATAATCACCGGTATGCGGTATTTATCAGCCAGCTCAAAGGATAAAACCGTCAAATCGTAGGCCTCCTGGACGCTGGCAGGAGCAAACACTAAACAGTGGTAATCTCCGTGCCCGCCGCTTTTTACCGCCTGAAAATAATCCGATTGCGCCGGCCAGATATTGCCCAGGCCCGGGCCGGCGCGCATAATATTGATGATAACTGCCGGCAGTTCTGCCCCGGCGATGTAAGAAATACCTTCCTGCATTAAGCTTATCCCTGGGCTGGAAGAGCTGGTCATTGCCCGCGCCCCCGAGGCCAGGGCCCCGAAAACCATATTAATTGCCGCCAGCTCCGACTCAGATTGAATAAAAACGCCTCCTGCTTTCGGCATATGCTGGGCCATATAGGCAATGATCTCATTCTGGGGAGTGATGGGATAGCCGGCATAGAAGCGGCATCCGGCATCAAGCGCCCCTTGAGCTATAGCCTCATTCCCCGACAACAGGATTTTATCTTTTTTCATTACTTAATTTTTATTTTTGGATTTTGCCTGCCCCGCCAACGGCGGTGGATATTTGAATTCTATTTATACACTTCTATTGCCATATCCGGGCAGACTACGGCGCACAAGGTGCAGCCATTACAGCCGCTGTCTAAAAATATAACCGGATTTATCCCTCTTTTATTCAAGGCCTCATCCCGCTTAATCTGTTTCTTGGGGCAGACGCTAATACAAAGCATACAGCCCTTACATTTTTCCCGGTTGATTTTTATATAAGCCATGGGCTAGTTAGCGAATAGCAGAAAACAGAAAACAGAAAAATATTCCTTACTGTCACCCGTTATCTGTTAACTGTTTTTTGATACTCCGGTAAATTCCGGGCGCGTCCAGGCCGTATTTTTCTAAAAGCTGATTTCTCCGGCCATGCTCAATAAACTCACAAGGAAGCCCTAATCTTAATACCGGGCGATTCACTACCTCCAAAACCGCGCTGCCAAAACCGGCGTCTAATATCCCGTCTTCTATAGTAACTAAATATTTAAATTTATCCGCCAGCCCTAAAAGTAATTCTTTATCCAGCGGTTTTACAAAGCGGGCATTGACTACGCAAGCCTCAATACCATCCTTCTTCAGCATATTCGCGCAAAGAAGCGCCGGATCAACCATCGCCCCTAAGGCGATAATCGCGATATCTTTGCCTTCCCGCAAAACCTCTGCCTTAGCTAACTCAATTTGGCTGGAGGCTGACGGCTGAGGGCTGAGGGCTGACTTGGGATACCTGATAGCGCAAGGCTGTTCTAACTTTAGAGCAAATTCAAGCATTGCCTCTAATTCCCGGGCCGATGAGGCGGCCATCACCACCATATTGGGGATAGCTCTTAAATAAACTATATCAAATAAACCCTGATGAGTAACTCCATCTTCTCCGCTTATGCCGGCGCGGTCAAGGCACAAAACTATAGGTAAATTTTGCAGTCCCACACTTTCAATAAGCTGGTCATAGGCGCGCTGTAAAAAAGTGGAATAAACGGCAATTACCGGCCTTTTACCCTTCTTGGCCAAACCCGCCGAGAAACAAACCGCGTGGGCCTCAGCTATGCCTACATCAAAAAATCTATCCGGGTATTTATCCCTGAATTTATCTAAGCCGGTCCCTTCGGGCATTGCCGCGGTAATTGCCGCGATATTCTTATTCTCTTTAGCCAGTTCCAAAATCTTTTGAGAGAATATATCGGTATAGGTTTGCGTAGTGGAGCCGGCCAAGGGCTTCCCGTCCTTAATATCAAAAGGCCCGGTGCCGTGAAAACGCACCGGCTCTTTTTCTGCCGGCGGATAGCCTTTGCCTTTTTTAGTCATCACATGTAAAAGTATCGGCCCTTTAAAGGTAAGTAGGTTTCTTAAAGTGGGAATCACTATTTCTAAATTATGGCCGTCCAGCGGCCCGAAATAACGAAAACCTAACTCCTCAAAGAGCATGCCGGGAACAAAGAATCCCTTTAATTCTTTCTCAAACTTATCAGCCAACTTTAGAATTACCCTGCCTTTAGGCAGGCGCTGGCGGATAAACCTTTCCAAAGACTCCCGGAAGCGATTATACAAAGGCTGGGAAATTATCTTGTTCAGGTAAACACTCACCGCCCCTACCGCCGGAGAAATACTCATCTCATTGGTATTCAAAACCACCAACAGGTCTTTCTTAAGATGCCCGGCATTATTTAAACCTTCAAAGCAGAGACCGCCAGAGATAGAACCGTCTCCGATAAGGGCAACCGCCTTACCGGCACCGGCGGCGCTTAAACCCAAAGCCAAAGAAACCGCGTCGGAAGAGTGGCCCGCGGTAAAAGGGTCATAGATTGATTCGGTATGCGAGGGAAAACCGCTTAGTCCGCCTAATGTCCTTAAGCTATCCATCCGGGCATTTCTTCCGGTAAGAATCTTATGGGCGTAGGATTGATGCCCGACGTCAAATACAATCGCGTCCTGAGGCAGGTTAAGACAATAATGCAGGGCGGCAATCAATTCTACCGCGCCTAAGCTTGAGGCCAGATGCCCGCCGTTTTTAGAAACCACCTCAACGATGCGCTGACGAAGCTCCGCGCATA
>Ga0209417_1007005_pt1 | contig 11162 bp, 9 predicted proteins | sample RifGroF2_FD_184002 | JGI IMG/M metagenome (GOLD analysis project Ga0209417, IMG submission 184002) | Groundwater microbial communities from Rifle, Colorado, USA - Groundwater F2 (SPAdes) (version 2) | ecosystem: Environmental > Aquatic > Deep subsurface > Groundwater | place: Rifle, Colorado... | reverse complement strand
CCGGCGATCATACGCGACTTCAAGGCCTGCGGCGCCCGGGCCAAGGCCGCCGGCCTGCGGCTCACTTTCCACCCCGACCAGTTCATCCTGTTAAGCTCCCCCTCGGAAAAAATAACCCGGGCCTCCATAGAAGAACTGGAATACCAGGCCCTGGTCTCGGACTGGACGGGCGCCGACGTGATAAACATCCACGGCGGCGGGGCTTACGGCGACAAGCCGGCCGCGCTGCGCCGGCTTGCAGCCGCGCTGAAAGCGCTGAGCCGGCGGGCGCTTTCCCGCCTGGCCCTGGAGAACGACGACCGCCTCTACTCCCCCGCCGACCTCCTGCCTTTCTGCAGGGCGCACGGCCTGCCCTTCGTCTACGACGTACACCATCACCGCTGCCTGCCGGACGGCCTGTCGGTGGAAGAAGCCACGCGCCAGGCCCTGGAAACCTGGGGCCGGCGCGAGCCGGTATTCCATATTTCCAGCCCGCGCGAAGGCTGGGCCGGGACCGATCCCCGCCCTCATCACGACTACATAAACTTCAAGGATTTCCCGGCCTGCTGGCGGGAGCTGGACATAACCGTGGAAGTGGAAGCCAAAGCCAAGGAACTCGCCATCAAGCGCCTGGCCGCCGCTCTCGGACGAATGCACAAAACAAAATAACGCTTACGCCCGGAACTTGTCGCTCAGGGATTGCGGGGATTGTCCTCGTCGCCGTTGATGTGGGAGAGGGCGGAACTCTCGCCTTCGGCTTGGCGCACCCGGTCCATGATGGTCTGCCACGACGGCCGCTGGCCGGCGGTAACGCTGGCCAGGAAAGCCACATCCACCGCCGCGCCCACGTCGAAGGACGCGCCTATGCCGGTGGTCATGATATCCAGGTTCCTGGTACCCTTGGGGTCCGCGCCGCTCTTTTTAAGGTTGAAGAACGCCGTGTTGTAGTAAGCGTAAGTGGAGCAGCCCTGGAAGACGAAGATCTGGTATTTATTCTTAGGCAGCGCGACCGGGCCGCCGCTGTCCTCGGCCAGGCGCTCGGGGCTGAGGTAGCCGCCCAGGCCGGAATGGCCGTCGTAAAGGAAGATGTCGGCGGTTTTCATGCCGCGCACGGCCTCCACCGCGAAGTCCGCGGAGTCCGGGTCCAGCAGCAGCATCTCGATGGAAGTGCGCTTAGCGCCGAAGCGCAGGGAAAGCATCTTGCGGCGGGGCTCGTCCACCGTTACCTGAAAGCCGGCCTTCCTGAGGCCCGCGAAAGCGTCCCTGAAGGTCTTGCGGCCCAGGTCGCCGTTCTGGAAACTCTCGTCCACACCCACTAAATAGGTCACCTGCAGCAGCTCGCCGCTGCCGTTCTCGCCGTAGAGCCTGGCGTATTCGGGATACGTGCCGCGCGTGACGTTCATCGGGGTGAGGTCGGTCTGCACGCCCACCAGGTCGGCGCCGGTCATGGGGCAGCCGTCCTGGTACGGGTTCCAGAAATACCAGAAATCGCCTTCGCTGTTATAGTGCTCGTCGGTGCAGCGGTTCACGCGCGAGCCGGGCGTGGGAAAGCCGCTCTTGTAGATGGTCACCGGGTCCTTGGGCAGCGCGAAATTCACGCGCGTGGCGCCGCCGCCGCGGAACAGCTTGCTGGAAAAGACCACGATATCGTCGTAGGAGTAGGTTATTTTAGCGTAAGGCTCGTTGGGCACCTTTTCCGCGGAGAGCAGCGAAACTTTATAGTCGCCCGAGGGGATGCCGGGATTGTCCACGAAGCCGGGATGCATGGTGAAGGCGCCGTACATATGCTGCAGCTGCAGGTCCACCAGCTCCGAGATCCTGCCGCGCTGGGCGGAGTTGGAAAGTATCTGCGAGACCGGGCCGGTATAGCCGGCGGGGACCTTGTACCACATATAGGTCGTGAACTTCATGCGGGCCTGGCGGGAATCGGCGCCGTACCACTTTTCGAAGCCGGAGTCCGAAGCCAGCTTTTCGGCCACGGGGGCCGGAATTTTAGGGAAAAGGTTTTTAATGTCCGCGGCTTTCACCGCTAGGTCGGAGAAACCCGCGGCGTTAACGCCGCCCGCGGACGCCAGCATCAGTATCGAGATAAGGATCTTCTTCATTCAGGCTCCAGGCTGTTTTCGATAACTATATTATCGCGAATTACCGCGCCGCGCGTATGGGCCCAAAGCCCCGCCTGCCCGCCGTATTTTGCCTCCGCCGCTTAGGACCTCAGGCTCTGTAAGTAAGCTATAATCCCAAAATGCTCCTGCCGCGCCTCCTGCTGCTTCTCTGCGCCCCCCTCTCCGCCATGGAAAGCGGGTGGAACACCGCCTGGTCCCCCCATTTCATGATACACCAGGAGATCTCCGGGCCCAAACATGCCGCCGGCGCGGACCTGGAAAAGGTCTTCCGCGTGCTGCACAAGGACCTGTGGACGCTGAGCTCCTGGATGGACACGGAAAAAGTGGAGGTCTATCTCTACAAGGACAAAAAGAGCTACCAGGGCGGCCGCTTCAAGCCCCCGGCCTGGTCCGGCGGCATGGTGCACCATTCCGGCCAGCCCGGCTCGGCCTGGTCCCTGGCTATTTACGAGCCGCTCGACAAGCGCATAGCGGCCCATGAGCTGACCCACCTGTATTTCAGGAGCTTTTTCAAGAACTCGGCCGGGCGCATCCCGCTGTGGCTCAACGAGGGCCTGGCTGAAATGATGGCGGAGGAAGCGGCGGGCTCCGGCCGGGTCCCTGCGAGCGGCCCGGCGGTGAAGAAGCCGTCGCCGTTAAAAGATTTTTTGGCCCTCCGGCAGGTGCCGGACGGCGCCTCCGGTGAGTTCTACCCCCAGGCCCACAGCCTGGTGCGCTTCCTCAAGAAGGCCAACTCCCCCCTCAAGTTCGAGAAGTTCTGCCGCCAGCTGCGCGATGGCGAGCAGCCCGGCCGCGCCATGTTCAGCGCCTACGGCTTCATGACCACGGCCGACCTGGAAAGCGCCTGGAAGAAATGGGCCGCCAGGCCCGCCCCCTGACGGCGGCGATACCCGGCAGCCGCGTTTTTTATAGAATCTTAACTAGATGGCGTCTAAAAAACTGGATTTCAAAAGCGGCCGCACGCTTATCTGCGGCATACTCAACATCACGCCGGATTCTTTTTCCGACGGCGGGCGCTACCTGCCGCCGGAGGCGGCCGCGGCGCGGGCGCTGGAGCTGCAGGAGCAGGGCGCGGACCTCATAGACATAGGCGCGGAATCCTCCCGCCCCGGCAGCGAGGGCGTAAGCGCGCAGGAAGAACTGGCGCGCCTGCTGGGGCCGCTGCGCGCGGTGGTAAAAAAGCTGCGCGTGCCGGTCTCCATAGACACCTGCAAGCCCGAAGTGGCCGCGGCCTGCCTGGCCGAAGGCGCGGACTTCATAAACGATATAACCGGGTTCACCGACGAGGGCATGCTGCGGGCCGCCGCCGACGCCGGGGCCGGCGCCATCGTCATGCATATGCTGGGCCGGCCGCGCGACATGCAGAAGGCCCCCGTCTACCAGAACGGCGCCGTGCGGGACATACGGGCTTTCCTCGCCGGCCGGGCCGGGGCGCTGCGCGCGGCCGGGGTTAAGGACATAATACTGGACCCGGGGATCGGCTTCGGCAAGACTTTACAGGACAATCTGGACATTATGGCCGGGCTGCCGCGTTTCAAGGAGCTCGGCCTGCCGGTGCTGGTGGGCGTCTCGCGCAAATCTTTCATAGGCGCGCTCAGCCCGTCCGCCCCGGCGGAGCGCCTGCCCGGCACCCTGGCCGCCTGCGCCGTCTGCGCCCTGAACGGGGCCGACATAGTGCGCGTGCACGACGTGCGCGAAGCCGCGCAGGCCATGGCCGTGGTCGACGCCGTAAAGAACCGGGCGGCGGCATGATGAGAGCCTTCCTGGCCCTGGGCTCCAACCTGGGCGACCGCGCGGGCAATATCAATAAAGCCCTGGAGCTCCTGTCGCGGAGCTGCCGCCTCCTCAAAGTTTCCTCCCTCTACGAAACGCCTGCCATGTACTACACGAAGCAGGGCGACTTCTTCAACGCCGTGGCGGAAATAGAGACGGACCTGCCGGCGCGGACCCTGCTGCGCGCGGCGCAGGCCGTGGAGAAGGAGCTGAAGCGGCGGCGCCTGTTCAGGAACTCCCCCCGCACGCTGGACATAGACATATTATTTTACGGCCGGGAAACCATTAATTCTCCGGCCCTGCAGGTGCCGCACCCGAAACTTGCCGAAAGGCCTTTCGTGCTGGCGCCGCTCTGCGAGATAGCCCCGGATCTGCGCCACCCGGTCTCGGGCAGGACGGCCGGTGAAATGCTGCGGGCCTGCCCCGGCGCCGCGGGGGCGCGCCGCCTGCCCGGGAATTACGCCGAAACCCTGCACTGGCTTAACTCGCTCCCCCCAAGCGCCTCTTTTACTACGGCGCCGATGAAGGCCGCGTTGAAGGCCCTGGCGGACCCGCAGGATTCTTTACGCGCCGTGCATGTGGCCGGCACCAACGGCAAAGGCAGCGTCTCAGCTATGATAGCCGGCGCGCTGACGGCCTGCGGCCACAAGACCGGGCTGTATCTGAGCCCGCACCTGAGCGGCCCGCGCGAGCGCATCAGCCTCGACGGCAGGCAGATACCGGAAGAGGATTTTCACAGGCAGTTCCTGGCCGTTAAGTCGTTCGGCGTAAAGCTTTCCTACTTCGAATACCTGACGGCCATAGCGCTGCTCTGGTTCAAAGAGAACGACGCTGACTTCGCCGTGGTCGAGGCGGGCCTGGGCGGCAGGCTGGACGCCACCAACGTTTTCAAAAGGTCCCTCGCCGTGATAACCAATATTTCCCTGGAGCACGCGGCGGCGCTGGGGGGCTCGCTCAAAAGCATAGCGGCGCACAAAGCCGGGATAATACGCCCCCGAGGCGCGGTCGTCACCGCGGCTTCGGGCCCGGCGCTGACCGTGATACGCCGCAGGACCGAGGCCGCCGGGGGAAAGCTCTATACCGCGGAGACCGACCCGCGTTTTTCGGAAAAGGACGGGAATATCTTTTTCCGGACCGCGGCCGGCCCGCGCCCGCTCAGGCTGGCGCTGAAAGGTTCTTTCCAGCTGCCCAACGCGGCCCTGGCCCTGAAGGCCCTGGAGGTATTAAGGGACCGCGGCCTCAAACTTCCCCCGGCAGCCGCGGCGGCCGGGCTGGCCGCGGCCAGGCTGGAAGGGCGTTTCGAAACCTGCCAGGACGGCGGGCTGGAGCTCATCTTCGACGGGGCGCATAACCCGGCCGCCCTGGCGGCGCTGTTCCAGGCGCTGCGCGCGGCCGGCTACCTGCGCCCGGTCACGCTGGCGGCGGTAATGGGCGACAAGGACGCGGCCGCGCTGGTCAGGCTGCTGGCGGAGAATTCGCGCGAGCTGGTCTTCTCCGGGGTCAACTCGCCGCGGGCCCGCAAGCCGGCGGAGCTGGCGCGCATAGCCCTGCCTTACGGGCTACCCGCGCACTCCCGCGAAAGCTCCGCGGCCGCCTTCGCGCTGGCGCGCAGGCTGGCCCTTAAGAACGGCGCGCCCCTCCTCGTCACGGGCAGCTTCTACCTGGCGGCGGAGATAAAAGCCGCCATAAAAAAAGAAGCCCCCCCGGTCTTCCCGGGAGAGCTCGCCCCCTCCTAAGTTCATTCCCCGCGGCCGCCTCAGCGGCTATTACCGCGCTTCGCGGGCCAGGCCGGTTTATAGAACAGCGTAACGCTGCTTTCCGGTCCCTGCCAGCCGAATTTAGTAAGTATCCTGGCCGACAACTTGTTGAAGCCGGGAGTCAGCTCCCCGGCCATTCTTTCGGGGGCTTTTTGCCAGGCGCCGTCGTTAAATTTCACCAGGAAAGACCCGAAAGCGGGGGCCTGGTCATGGAGCAGGACGACCTTTATCCGGTTGTCCTGGTCTTTGCTTTTTACGATGTTGATTATCGTCTGATTCAGCGGGCGGGTATAGGTATCGGAATCGGTCAGCAGCGGCCACATGGTGAAATTTTCCCCGGCATAGTCGTTCTTGAACGCCACAGCGGTGTGGACATACGTCACCTGGCTGGGCCCGGCGCCGATCTGCGGGTAACGGCGGAAATCCGGCGCGTGCTCCAGCTTCTCGCTCTTCCCGTTGCGGGTCATGCTGACCGGGTTGGCCAGTTGATTGTTGCGCAAGTACAGCGCGTACATCCGGAACAGTTCGATATCGGATTTTTTTATCTGCGTCCTTTTATAAGCGGAATCCACGCTGTATAAGTTCTCTCCCCCTGTTTTCCAGTACGCTTCACAAATCTCCCGGGCGTTCAGCGGGATCCCGTTCTTTTCATAATGAAGGTCGAAATTCGGGTCCATAAGGATCCATTTGTCGAATTCGTCGGACCAGACCTCGGTGACAAAATGCCCGACTATGTCCAAGTACCGGGCGTGTATTCCCATGGATAAACACGCCTGCAGGAACACAACCCCGTATTGCGCGCAGAAACCGTAGTTCTTATGCTTCCGGGCCAGGTCGAGTATTTCTACGGCGTCCCAGGGCGGATAAAAGAACTTGCTGCCCGGGGGCCATTGGCTCCTTGTCCATTTCCGCAGCGCCACGATCTTTTCGAATTGCGTTCGCCCGGAAGCGGTTACGCTTTCCAGCTTTTCCCGCTCCCTGAGGAACCGGAGCCTGGGATGCAAGAGATCCTCTTCTACGGCCTGATGCTCGGGCACCGAGAACCGGCCGTTCTTTTCATTTATGGTTACGATGAAAGTTGACCGCGCCAGGCTGATCAGGAGGACGAAGAGTATCCCCGCGCCGATCTTCCAGGCGGAAAAGGCCTTTTTTGCTTCCGGCTTCCTGCCCGGAAATGTTTTTTTCATTTTATAACGCAAGCCCCGTCAGCAGCTGAGGTTACTTGTCTTCCTTGTACGTCGCCACTGAGCTGTCGGTTTCCCAGAAGCGGACCTTGCTGACGGGAAAGCCCAGCTTCTTCATCTCGAAGAACACCAGCTCGGCCATGCCCTCGGCGGTGGGATTGTCTTTGGTCTCGAAGCAGGCCTGGCCGGCGTCCCTCAGCGTTTTAAGCAGCGGGTCGCGCGAGCAGAGTATCACCTTGTGGTCGAAATTGGCGTCCAGCCACGTCTTGAGCGCGGCGCCCACGGTGGTGAAATCGGCCACCATCTTTTCGGCGTTGAGGGCGGCGGCGGCCAGGGTCAGCTCGACGCGCCCGTTATGGCCGTGCAGGTTCTCGCACTTGCCCTTGTAATCCAGCAGCCTGTGCCCGTAGGCGAATGAAACCGTTTTGCTTATCTTGTACATGGCAGTTCTCCACGCGCTCTTTTGTCAATATCATACTATACTTGCTATTTGGTAAAATATCTCATGAAGTTCCCCGGCAAACGCAAGAACAAGCATTATTTCCCCGTAACCGATAAAGGCCGCGAAAGCGCCGACCCGCACTCCCTGCAGACGGAGCCCTTCTACGTGGCCGGCATAGACCAGCTGCTGGTGGACATAGAGTGCCGCGTCGGGCCCGAGTTCCTGGCAGCCCACGGCCTGAAAAAGGGCGAGTCGCAGATCATGAACGACGCCGAGGCCGAGACCGCCTACCGCCAGCTGAAAGCGGAGGGCAAGGTGCAGGGCGAATACGCCGGCGGCTCCGTGGGCAACACCCTGCACAATTATTCCGTGCTTTCCGACGAGCGCTCGGTGACGCTGGGCGCCATCACGAAAGACATAACCGTGGGCGACTACGCCTTCAAGTATATCCGCAACACCAGTTCCAAGGTGGACCTCTCCTGGCTGCAGCCCTCCGCCAACCCGATGGGCCGTGCCATGTGCTTCGTCACGCCCGACGGCGAGCGGACCTTCGGCATCAGCAAGGGCTGCATGAACGACCTCTCCCCGGACTTCATCCCGGAGGACGTCATCGCCAAAGCCTCCGCCCTGCTCATCTCCGCGTACATCCTGCGCGACGAGAAGGACCCCATCTTCGACGCCACGATAAAAGCCTGCAAGATAGCGAAGAAGGCCAAGGTCCCGGTGGTAATGACGCTGGGCACCAGCTTCCTGATAGAGTCCAAGCGCGATTTTTTCCGCGAGTTCATCCGCGAATACGTGACCTGCGCGGCCATGAACGGGGAGGAGGCGTTCGCCCTCACCGGCATCAAGGACCCGCTGCTGGCCGCCCAGAGCACCCTGGACCTGACGGACCTGGTGCTGCTCACCGTCGGGGCGCACGGGCTTTACCTGGCCGGCTACGTAGACGAGCCTTTCGCCCGGCGCACCACCTACAAGCTGCACACCAAATCCATTGTGGAATACAACATGTACGAGTTCAGCCGCCCCATGCGCAGGTGCGACTGCCTAAAGCCCGTCAAGATCTACACGCATATCAACCCGTTCATGGGCGGCCCCAATATCATCAAGAACACCAACGGCGCCGGCGACGGGGCGCTGGCGGCCATCCTGCACGACCTGAGCGCGCGCAAATACCACCAGACCAAGGTGCCGAACTCGCCCAAGAACCTGGTGAATTCCCTGACCTATTCCTCGCTGTCGCAGATCTCCAAATACGCCAACCGCGTCAGCTTCGAAGTGCTGGCGCAGAATTCGCCGCGCCTGATGCGCGCGCTGCCTGAAAGGGAAGATAACCTGCAGGAAGCCTACTGGGACACCTAGCGGCTCATTTCTCCGCGTCCTTAAAAAGCCACAGGAAAGCCGCGGGGAAACGCCGCGCCCAGTCCTTTTCGTTGTGGAGGCCGCCCTCGTCCACCACGAACTTCAGCGTAACGCCTTTTTTAGCGGCCATCAGCTCCGCCATGGCCCGCGCGTCTTCGAGATACGCCTCTTTCATGTCCCCCTCTTCGGTCCCCACGTCCATATAGACCCGCAGGCCGTCCGGCAGCCGGGCATTTTTCACCAGTCTTTCGGCCGCGCCGCGCGCGAACCAGAAGGACGGCGAGAACACTCCCGCGCGGGAGAACACCTCCGGGTGTTTGAAAGCGGCGTAGAAAGAGATGATGCCGCCCAGCGAGCTGCCGGCTATGCCGGTGGTTTCGCGGCCGGGCAGGGTCCGGTAGCGCTTGTCGATGAGCGGCTTAAGGTCCTCCACGAGGAAGCGCGCGTAGCCGGCCCCCTTGCAGCGCCCGGTGCCGTCGGCCCTGGTCCAGGGCGAATATTCGTCCCAGCGCTTCTCGCCGCCGTTGTCGATGCCTACGACTATGGCGCCGCGGGTCTTCTTTCTGCGGCAAAGGCCGTCCAGTATTTTGCCCACGCCCCAGTCGCCGCAGAAGGAGGTCTCCGGATCGAAGAGGTTCTGCCCGTCGTGCATGTACAGCACCGGGTAGCGCAGGCCGGAAGTTTCGTAGCCGGGCGGCAGGTACACCCAGAAGCGCCTGCCCGGCGCCCGCAGCTGCGGGATGTCCATGTTGAAGGTGACTACTTTTCCGGAATTTTTTATTGATGCGGGGTTCATGTCGTTAATTTAAGCCTTGTTGTCCGTCATTGCGCCGCCAAGACGCCGCTCCAATTGAACAATAAATCCCGCCTGTATAGATAGCACCCCGGCGCGGGGGCTCAACCCGTTCGTTCATTTAACCCCCTGGCACCAGTCCGAAAGGGCTTAACCCATTATTTAAGGTAATAATCTATTGATATATCTTAAGCATATTGATTTTTAATATATTATCTGGTATATTTACTTAATAGATTAGCCAAAGGGAGCCCCTATGTCAAAAACCGACCGCGCGGAAATAACACCCCTCAAGAATTTCCTGGAGATACCTTACGATGAGCTGGAAACGCTGAACCTGGAAGCCGCGGAGGCGGCGGAAAAGCTCTCCCCCGCCGAACTGGAGAAAAAATATTGTGAATACCTCCGCCGCGAGAAGCGCCTGAAGGCCGTGACCGTCTGCTTCACGGACATCGAGGGCCGCTTTCACATGCTGGACTACGACAAACAGTTCTTCCTCACGGCCAACGATAACCTCACCTTCGACGGCTCCTCGATACGCGGCTTCTCGGCGCAGAAGGAATCGGACCTGCGCCTGGGCATCGACTGGGGCAGCATAGTCTGGCTCCCCTCCGACGTGTTCGGACCCGGCAAGGTCATAATGTTCGGCACCGTGCTTAACCGGGACAAATCTCTTTACGACTCGGACTTCCGGGCGCGCCTCTCGGAACTGGCCCGGGAGCTGAAGAAGACGAAAGGCCTGACCGCCAACGTGGCGGCCGAAGTGGAAGGTTTCCTGGTGAAGGGGCTCAATTCAGAACAGGCCTACAACGAGACCGACGGCTTCCAGCTTATCTCCACCGGCGGCTATTACCATTCCCTGCCGCTGGACCCGCTCAAGAAATTCATAGACACCGCGGCCGAGGCGCAGCGCGCGATGGGCTTCCGCAACGAAAAGGACCACCCCGAGGTGGCCCCCTCGCAGTTCGAACTGAACTTCTCCCACGCCCACGCCGTGCGCGCCTGCGACCTGATCCAGCTCTACAGGCTGGTCTGCCGCCAGGTGGCCGCCAACATGGGCATGACCGCCACCTTCCTGCCCAAACCGGTCTCCGGAGTGAACGGCAGCGGCATGCACCTCAACCTGTCCTTCTCCAAGGGCAGCAGGAATATCTTCTTCGACGCCAAGGGCGAGGACGGCCTGTCGGCCGGCGCCTGGGACGCGGTCTCGCGCATCCTCAACCACGCGCAGGAGCTGTCGCTGATACTGAACCCCAGCGTGAACGCCTACCGCCGGCTGGACCCGCATTTCGAAGCCCCCAACCAGATAAAAGTCTCTTCGGTGGACCGCGGCGCCATGATCCGCATCCCCGCCGGCAACGAGCGCTCGGCCCGCCTGGAGATACGCTCGGTGGGCCCGGACGCCAACCCCTACCTGGCGCTTTTCACGCTGATCAGCACCGCGCTGCACGGCGAGCCGCTGACCAAGGACGAGGGGAAGCGCGACCGCGTGCGCTACCTGCCCGGCAACATCCACGACGCGCTGCGCCTGTACCGCGCCAGCGAATTCCTGAAGAAAACGATGGGCGAGGCTCCGCACGATAAATACGCCCTGCACAAGCAGGCCTCGGCGGACCGGAACCCCAAAGAGCTGGGCAGTATAGTGAAGACTTCGGAAGTGCTCTTCCACCACGACGTGACCACGCAGATGCTCTGGCATAAGTTCTAAGCCGGAACGCGCGCAAAAAAACGGCGGGAGCCTCAAGG
>Ga0209417_1007004_pt1 | contig 11162 bp, 6 predicted proteins | sample RifGroF2_FD_184002 | JGI IMG/M metagenome (GOLD analysis project Ga0209417, IMG submission 184002) | Groundwater microbial communities from Rifle, Colorado, USA - Groundwater F2 (SPAdes) (version 2) | ecosystem: Environmental > Aquatic > Deep subsurface > Groundwater | place: Rifle, Colorado... | reverse complement strand
TCGTCAGGATGACAGTAGGGTCACTTGATCATATAGATGCGAAAAAGAGCCGGAATTGGAAAATCCATGCTATTTTTACCCCGCACATATTTTCAGCATGAAGAATCTGATACTGATACTATTTATATTGATTCCGGGAGCCTGCGGGCTTGCCCAGAATATTGAGGACTACCCGGAATACCCGGTGCCGGCGAAGTACCGGATGAAGTCGGCAGCCCAGCTGCCCTACAGGGTGGATAATTCCGCAAAGAAATATTTTCCGGCGGTATTCAACCAGTACGGATACAGCTGCAACCAGGCCAGCAGCATCGGCTATGTTTTCAATTATGAAATCAACCGGCTCCGCAACCTTTCGTCCAATGAACCGGCAAACCTGTTTACACCCGGCTTCGTTTGGAATTTCTTTAACAGCGGGAACTGGGGCGTCGGTGTCAGCTATTTCGACAGCTGGGAGGTTGTGAAAACCGCCGGTTGCGCAAGCTATGCCGATTATCCGTTCTACCAGGAGGGAACCGGCATCTGGATGTCGGGATACGATAAATACCTGCGAACCATGGGAAACCGGATCACGGTTAACTACTCGCTTCCTGTGGGAACACCCGAAGACCTCCTGATATTCAAGCAATACCTGTTTGACCATTTGGAGGGGTCCCCGGATGGCGGCGTTGCCAGCTTCCAGATCTCCTCCGACCGCATGGATACCCGTCAGTGGGACGATCCGGATACCGGCGAAAGCTGGCCTGTGATCTGGACTTTCGGCAATAATGTCGGACATGCCATGACCTTTGTGGGTTATAATGACTCCGTCAGGATCGACCTGAATAACGACATGCGCTATACGAATGACGTCGACATCAACAAGGACGGTGCCGTTGACATGCGCGACTGGGAAATCGGGGCACTGCTGGCCGTCAACAGCTGGGGACAGGGCTGGAACAAGGGCGGGAAATCATACGTCCTCTATAGCGTGGTAGCCCGCAATGGTAACGAGGGCGGCATCTGGGGACGGTCCGTTCATGTGGTCAAAGCTCTTAAGGAATATAATCCGCAGCTCACCATGAGGGTGGTAATGCGCCATGAACAGAAAAATAAGATAAGAATCCTTGCCGGTGTCTCCACCGATACATCCGCCATCCGGCCCAAAGAGATGCTGTCGTTCCCGATGTTCAGTTTCCAGGGCGACGAACTGCCCCTCCTTGACATGGAGAATACGGAGGACAGCAGCCGCTTTGAATTCGGGCTCGATATTTCACCCCTGCTCACAAACATCGATCCGGGAAAACCGGTTAAATTTTTCCTGGTTGTCGAGGAGAAAGATCTGATGAATGTGGCTGCCGGACAGATCGATGAGGTTTCGGTTATCCATTATGCAAACGAAACTTCCGAGATCCTCTCGCCGTCAAAAAACATCCCGCTTATTAATAATGGAACTACCTATGTATCAGTCATCCGTGACCTGAATTTCAGCCGGATGGAAGTGGAGAAACCCGTTGCCACCACCTTTGAGGCCGGCGAGAAGTTCACACTGAACCTGCAGGCAGCCGGCGGTATAGCCCCCTATCGCTGGGAGCTCGTGAACGATTATCAGGAAAAAAGTTTCACCCGCCTCTATGAGGTCATCCCAGGTGATACACTATCAAGCTCTGCTCATGAAAAGAGGTACAGCCGGATCGACCTCCCCTTCAGTTTTCCCTTTTTCGGGACCGATTACTCGGCTGTTTATGCCGATATTAACGGAGCCCTGCATTTTGAAAATGTTGACATCGCATACCCGTATATGATCATGGAGGAACTGGCATTCCGGGTCCGGAAAAGCATCGTGCCGCTGGGCGCCGATATCCAGATCAACGACCCCGAGGACGTCCTCATCTGCCGAAAAACCGATTCCGTGGTTACCGTTCAATGGCACGCTTCTGTGTATGTGGGACTTAAGCTCTATCCGGTATCGGTTTCAGTAAACCTGTACCCCGATGGAACCATCGAGTTCCTGTACGGCCAGCGCGCCATACCCCCACAGGGCGACTATGACTGGGAGGCCGGAATCTCCAACGGCGATGCACATTTTTTCAGATATGCCTCCATCAGCGGGACACGCCTCATCTTTGAAAACTACGGAATCCGTTTTTCCCCGGTTGATTATCCCGATGACCTCACGCTCACCGATACCGGCGTGCTCAGCGGGGTCGCCCGGGATACCGGCCATATCTGGAATATCAGGGTAAAAGCAACCGACAGCTACAATCAATCCCAGTATTCCTATATTCCCATCTCAACAGTCAACTGGGAAGAGGCCCGACTCCTGAGCCAGAATTTCCCCAACCCGTTCGACCGGTCAACCGCAATCTTCTTCCGCGTTCCGTCTGAACTTCCGGTCATCCTCGAGATCTGGGATTTCTCCGGCCGCAAAGTCAGGGAAATCGTAAATAAAACCTTGCTCGCAGGAGAATATACCTACTACTGGAACGCCAAAGACGAAAAAAACCGGGATGTCGGTCCCGGGCTTTATGTCTATCGTTTGAGGGTTGGCGAACGTAGCGAATCAGGCCGAATGGCGCTCATCAGGTAATTGACTCGCTGACGCTCGCTAATTGACTCGCTGACGCTCGCTAATTGGTTCGGCTAACGCCTCACTAATTGGCCTCCCTGCGGTCGGCTAAATAGCTCCCTGCGGTCGCAAATTGGTTCGCTGCGCTCACTAATTAGGCTCTGGCCCAATTAGCGCGAAGCGCCAATTAGTGAGGCGTTAGCCGAACCAATTTGCGACCGGAGGGAGCCAATTAGCCGACCAACGGGAGGTCATTTAACTGGCTTTGCGCGTAAACCTGACCTTCACCTGCTGCGCCGTCTGGTACATCACCGGCACCACAATCAGCGTCAGTACCGTGGAGAACAACAGCCCGAAGATGATGGCGTTGGCCATGGGTCCCCAGAATATCATGTTGTCACCGCCGAAGTAAATTCCAGGCTTCAATTCCGTAAAGAGTTTTACAATATCAATGTTAAGACCCGCAGCCAGCGGCAGCATACCCAGAATAGTAGTGAAGGCGGTCAGCAGAACCGGCCGCAGACGGGTTTTCCCGCCTTCAATGATGCATTCCCTGGATATGGCCTTTGGCAGCGCTGCGCCCTCTTCCAGCCCCATCTCTTCTCGCTTGCGCGCTTTCAGCAGGGTTATGTAATCGATCAGCACTATTCCGTTCTTAACCACAATACCCGCAAGGGATATGATTCCGATACCGGTCATGATAATGACGAAATCGAGCTTGAATATGGATAGGCCCAGGAACACCCCGATAACACTGAACACGATGGTGGTCAGGATAATCAGAGTTTTACCGAATGAATTGAACTGGGTAACCAGGATCACGAAAACCAGCGCCATAACCAGTAACATGGCCTGGATCATAAAGAGTGAGCTGCTTTCAGTCTGCTCCTGCTCCCCGGTGAAAGAGATTTTATAGCCTTCGGGAAGCGGCATGTCCTTGAACATCGCAATCAGCTGCCGGTTAATGGTGGTCGAGTTGTATCCGGCAATAACCCCGGAATATACCGTTACCACGCGCTCTACGTTCTTTCGGTTCACCGATCCGAAGGTGGTGCTGTATGTGAAATCAGCTACTGCTGAGATCGGAACCTGAACCATCTGGCCGCTGGCCATGTTTATCGATGTGATCTTCTGGTTGAGGAGGGCGCTGAGGTCATGCCGGTATGCATCTGCCAGGCGGATCTCGATCGGATACTCTTCCTCGCCAACTTTAAAGTCGGAGATCTCCTTTCCGAACAAAGCCGTACGGATGGTTGAAGCAATCACCAGGGTGGACAGGCCATAACGCTGGGCCTTTTCACGGTTAATTCGTACCTGGAGTTCGGGCTTGCCGAGTTCAATATCGGTTTTTAAACCCTCAATACCCTGAATTCCAGAATTTTCTATTTTATTGATCACCGAATCGGAATAGGCCAGCAGCATATCAAACTGCTTTCCGGATATCTCAATGTTGACGGGATTACCCGTAGGCGGACCCGACTCATTTTTCTCCAGGAAGAAGTTTACCCCCGGATACTGCCCAACAAAGGCGTCGCTGAGTTGCCTGAGGAGATCAGAAGTTTTTACGCCATTCCGATACTCATAATCCACAAAATTGATCGAGACCATTGCCCGGTGCGGAGTTTCGCCGGTGGCAAACTCATTGTCGCGGCGAACGCCTGTTCCTACCGAGGTCAACAGCGATTTTACCAGGCCCATGTTGGGTCCCAGTACCTCTTTGATCCTGTTTTCCATCACCTGGGATACCGAATCGGTAACGGCTATATCCGTTCCAAGCGGCAGCTCGGCGTGTAAATTAACCATGGATGGCTCATTCAGCGGGAATAGTCGGGTTTCACCATGACGGGCGCCAAACATACCCAGACTGAAGACCAGCAGGAGCACGACGCCTCCGATAATCCAGTAAGGTTTTCTGCCGCCCAGACTGAACCGGATGAAGCGATCGTAGAAATTCTCCAGTCTGATCAGGAATACCTCCTGGAACCAGTAAGCCATCCGTTTCATAAACAATTGGTGGGCAATTATCAGGATTACTCCCAGCATCAGGAAGTTGGCTATCCACATTACATCGATAAAGTAAAGGATCGCTGCCACAAAGGTCAGAATGGCGGCTGTAATGTAAGCCCTGCGCTGCGCATGCGGCTTTTCATGGGTGTGCTCACCTTTGTCAATACTGGAGATCAGTACCGGCGAAATAAAGAGGGCAACGAACAGGGAAGCACCCAGTGTGATCAGCAGCGTGATCGGCATATATTTCATGAACTCCCCCATCATCCCTCCCCAGAACATCAGCGGCAGAAAAGCCACAATGGTTGTCAGGGTAGAGGTAATGATCGGCCAGGCAATCTCCCCGGTTCCCAGCTTCGCCGCCTCAAAATTGCTGTAGCCCCGGTCCCGGTATCGCTGGATCACCTCCACCACCACAATGGCATCGTCCACCAGCATACCGAGCGCGATGATCAGCGAGAACAGAACGATCATGTTGATCTGGGCACCCTGGAGGTTCAGTACAACGAAAGTGATCAGCAGGGAGAGCGGAATCGCCAGACCTACAATAACCGCGCTTCTCAATCCCAGGAACAGGAACAGGATCGTGATAACCAGGATCATCCCGATCAGGATGCTGTTTTCGAGCTCACTGAGCTGGCGCTTGATCCCCTCCGATTGGTCCCACGTATAGTCAACCCGAAGGTCGGAGGGCACAGCCCCTTCATTTTTGGCCTTGTCTACCAGGGCAAATGTCTGCTCCGTAGCGGATATCAGGTTTTCTCCTGATTTTTTAATCACGTTTAGCGTAACAACCGGGTTTCCATCCAGACGGGCAGCCGATTTCTTATCGCCAAAACCATCGGTAACCGTCGCAATATCCCTCAGATACACGGTAAGGGTCGGGTCCTGCTTAATGACAATATTCCGGATCTCATCAATGGATTCAAACTCACCGATGGTCCTCACAGTCCGCTGGGTATTCCCGATTTTGATCTCTCCGCCGCCCATCGACATGTTCTCCATCCGTATGATGTTCTCAACCGTGCTGAACGCAATGCCCAGCGACTCCATCCGGGCAAGGTCAATCTCTACCAGGATCTTGCGGTCTTCAACTCCGCTGATGTCAACCTTGGAAACCTCATTGATCCGCTCCAGCTCATCTTTCAGATATTCGGCGTAATTCTTCAGCTCTGCCGAACTGTACTCACCCGAAAGGTTTACGTTCAGGATCGGCAGGGAATTGAAATCAAAATTCTGCGCAATCGGATCCGAAATCATGTCATTCGGCAATTCCGCCCTGGCCTTGTCAATGGCATCCTTTACCTCAACCAGCGCCTTCTTGATGTCGACATTGGTCTGGAACTCGACAAAAATCATTGAAAAGTCCTGCAATGAGTTGGATTTCAATGTTTTAATCCCAGTCACAGCCTGCAGTTCATTCTCCAGCGGCCGTGAGATCAGATTTTCAATATCCTCCGGCGAGTTCCCCGGGTAAACGGTCTGAACAAAAACGGTTGGATAGTTGATCTCGGGGAAAAGCTCCTTCGGCATCGTCACATAGGAGAGGATGCCGAAGACTATCAGCATGGCTACGATCAGGTAGACAGTACTCTTATTTTTTAGTGCCAGGGTGGTTAGCTTAAACTCCCTGTGCGTGGATTTTTTCTGGTCTTCCATATTGTATGAATTCCCTTGGTTTTATCTGATTACCAGGTAATCAGCGTTCCGTTTTTAATCTGATTATAACCGAGGCTCACGATCATGTCGCTGTCGGTCAGCCCCTCTTTTACTACGGTATCCACACCGTCCGAGCTGCCGGTTGTGATATAGGTCTTTTTCGCAGTCCCTGAATTCCCCGATCCCAGGGCAACAAATACATAGGAACCGCCAACATCCTGACGGATCATGCTGGTTGGAACCACAATGGCCCGGGGCTGGTTATCGGTCCTGATTTTCAGGCTGGCCAGCATGTTCGGCTTGATCTCTCCCCTGCTGTTTTGCAGCTCGACCCGGATCGGGAAGGTGCGGCTCAGCGGATTGATTATATTGCTGGTAAAGGCGATCGGAACCGTTTTGGTAACGCCGGGAAGGTTCGGGAACTCAACCATAACCGTGTCTCCTTTGCGGACCGTGGCCAGGAAGGATTCCGAAACCTCGGTGTTGATATAGAGCCTGTCGAGGTTAACCAGGTCAATGATTCCGCGACCCGGGGTAGCCAGTTCACCCACCTTGACCATTACTTTTTCAATTCTTCCTTCAAAAGGAGCTACGATCCTGGTCATCTCCATCTGGGAGCTGAGGGTTTCCCGTGTACGCTCCATGGATTCCTTCCGGTTTTTTATTTCCAGATATTGCATCTCCGAACCTACCCCCTGATCCCATAGCTCTTTCTGCTTAATGTAGAGTGTCACAACCATTTCGTAGCTTTTGTCCAGTTCAGCCAGGCTGTTCTTCATAACTTTTGAATCGAGATTAAGCAAAACCTGACCCTTTTTCACCCACTGACCCTCCTTAACGGGGATCGATTCAATCTTGCCGCTCATTTCGGGGGAGATGGAGGCGGTTTTAACCGCCTCTACGTTGCCGCTGGAAATGATGTAGTCGGCAAAATCCTTGCGGCTGACAGCACTAATGGCCACTTTCACGGTTTTCTCCACTTTTTCGGGCTGCAGGGTAACCAGCTCGGCCTCCAGGGTCTCAAGTTTCTGGGAAAGCGCTGCAATCTCGGTGCGGGTTTTGCCAATCTCGGCGCTAACCGTATCGGCCGTCCTTTTAGGCTGGCAGGAAGCCAGGGAGAGGATCAGTACTACTATCGGAATAATTACTTTTTTCATTTTTGATTCTTTAGAGTTTAAAGCTGGTTGTACATCTTTTGTAATTCTATCTTCTTGGTAAAAAGATCCATCATCGCCCCCAGGTACGTGCCCTGTGCCTGAAGAAGCTGGTTGTAAGTCTGATTCAGGTCGGTGGTTGAGGCAACTCCTGCCTTGTACCGGATCTGGTCCTTGGTGTAGATTTTCCGTGCAAGGTCGAAATTGTCTCGCTTGTTGCGGAAAGTTTCAATTGATACCTCAAAGTTATTGCGGGCGGTGAGGGTGCCCAGCGACAGGCTCTCTTCCACCTGGCGCTTGGTGTTGATCGATTTCTCGTAGTTCAGGTTAGCCTGCTGGACCTTGTAATATCGTTTGCCGGAACTAAATATCGGAATTCCAACGTTAACCCCGAAAATTGTGGTGGGAAACCATTTCTGATCAAAGCTGAAGAAATTGAAAGCGTTCCGCTGGGCATTTTCGGACTGTGATAAAAAAGCCGATACGGTCGGCTGATATTCCGTTTGGGCCAGCTTTATCTGCAGCCTGGAGAGATTCTGCTGGGCATCTATCATGCGGTAGGTCACGTTGTTGCGCAGGTCATACTCCTGGGCCAGCAAACCTGCCGGATCTGTCGCCATCAGTAGAATATCCAGGTTGTCGGTCAGCCGGATTTCATCCTTGAAAGTGAGTCCCATGTTGAATTTCAGCAGGGAATATGCATTCCTGATCTGGTTGGCGGCATTGAGCTGGTTGGTTTTCAGGTCGGACAGCAGGAGCGACAGCTTGTCGACATCGGTCTCCTGCATAAACCCGGTTCCCTGCATCGCCTTCGAGTCTTTCACAAGGAGTTCCATCGTGGAGATGGTCTCCTTCATCAGCTCCTGGTTCTTCCCGGCCACCAGGCAGAGAATATAGGCCGATGTGATCGCCTGTTTGACATCGAGCTTTACCTGCTCAAGCTGCAGGTTCGACATCTCACGTGCCACCTTCGACATCTTCAACCCTACGAAATAGGATCCGCTGTAAACCAGCTGACTCAGCTGAGCCTGAACGCTGGCGTTGTTCTTGGTACCGAACTGAATCTCCATGAACTCACCGGGCTGTCCGCCGAAAAATTCGGCCGGGATCAGCTGGGTTGCCAGGTTGATGAAGTTGGTGTAGCCGATGGTCGCCTCGGCCTGGGGTAAACCCTGGGCAAGGGTTTCTCGGATCTTCTTGTCGGCAAGGGCAATATCGATCACCGCATTCTTCGACTGAAAATTATGCAGAACCGCATAATCCTGAGCCTGCTTTAAGCTAAACTCCTGTACCTGAGATACTACCGATCCATAAAACAGGAAGGGCAAAAGAAATACAAAAGCCATCTTTCTGATCATTCTCATATCCATTGTGTTTTTAAATTTTCATTTAGAATTTTTATACCTTTTTCGTTAGCGATACCGTGGAGGTGATAGATAAAGATCTCCCGCATCACCTGTCCGGAATCTATGTCGTTAAGAATGAATGAGTCATGTGAAAACCGATACTCCATCCGTGTCATGTGGAGCTTGGAGATAATATCGATATTCATTTCCTTCCGGTAGAGCCCCTGCTCCTGGCCTTTCTCCAGGTTTTTCCGGATCGCTTCATGCATCCGGCGTCTCTGCCCCTCCATGAGCTCGGTGAAAAGTGAGGGATAATACTTCCTGAGGTCATATAAAAGGGTGGGGTTCAGTTCTTTAACCATTCCGGTCATGTACTTGTTAACCTCCATCAACTCCTCGATGGCTGTGAGACCGGAATTCGCGATGGCTTCAAGTTTATCCCCGTGAAACTTATAGACCATCTGCATCACATGCTTCACCAGCTCGGATTTATCCTCGATGCATTCGTACAGGGTTTTTTTGGAGATTCCCAGCTCGTGCGACACATCGTCCATGGTCACGCTCTTGATTCCGAACTTGTTATAAAGTTCGAAAACCTTGACAAAGAAATTATTATGTTTTTCGTCCATAGTTTACAGCACCAATCAGGGTGCAAATATAAACTATAGTACAATTGGAAACTAAAAAAGTTTACAAAGTTTTTCATTATTTTATCATGATCCCCGGGCTGAAGGTCCCCCTCACTCGTCTGGGCTATACTCATGGGGGTGGGACAAAATGGGGGTGGGACAAACGGCCCCGGGCTTCAGCCCGGGGTTACTGATGTCTGTCGAAGACGTTTATCTAATCATTCCCAAGATTCTTACCATGCAAAATATCAGTCACTTGCCTTATTCAATAACTCTTCGCAGCAAGGTAGAAGGTTACTCATCAGTAACCCCGGCCTTCAGGCCGGGGATTTTGTCCCAGCCCCTTACTGATGTCTGTCGAGGCATCAAACTGGAAAAATCAAAAAAAGCAGAAGAGAATTCTCCATTTGACTCATGAGAATGCATCTATATATAAAAACAGAAGCTATGTCACATGTAAAGAATTATGTTCATTGTGTTTGGGGTACCAAGGCGAGGTATCCCTTTTTTAACGAAACCAACACGCGGGATATTATGAAGCATATCCAGGCGAATGCACGGGACAAGGAAATCTGGATTGATCATCTGAATGCAAATCAGGATCATATCCATTGTCTTATATCATTGCGGCAGGATCAAACACTGGCGGATGTGATAAAACAGATTAAGGGAGAGTCATCACACTGGATCAACCAGAATATTCCAATGGCCAGGAAGTTCAGTTGGGCAGCGAACTACTATGCCTCTTCAGTGAGCATTAAGATGATCCCTATTGTTCGGCAATACATTCAAAATCAAGAAGTTCATCATAACACAAAAACCTGGGCCCAGGAAGAAAAGGAATATCAGCTGATGATCAGTAAACTTCTTAAACCCTTTCAGTGGGGCCGGTAGACATCAGTAACCCCGGCCTTCAGGCCGGGGGTTCTATACCACCCCCTGGGCGCTGCGCAAGCAGCGATGGGGTTTACCGTACCCTGAACAAATCTTTCTGCGGCTGCCTTTTTACATTCAGCTTCCAGATCAGGTCGGCGACGGGGAAAATGAAGAAGCGGTTGGCGGGAAGCGCGGTAAAGGTCTGTTCCGGATAGGTGCCGTAGCCCATTTTGTAGCCGATGAGGGCGGCGAACTTGTTGCTTTTGTTCCAGATGAAATACCCTTTATGCTCGATCGCCCAGCCATTAAACCAGCCCGATGAATAGAAAAACAGGTCGGCCATGGCATTGAAATCCTTATAAATATTTACGTCATACTGGGCTCCGGCATACCAGAGCAATTTTTTATTGAGGGTGGTTGACCGGAGATAAAGCAGGCGATAAAAGGGTTTCGCCGTGATGGCCGGCAGGGTGCTGTCGCCCCAGGCTTTCAGGCTGAACTCAAACCCGGCGCGCGCCGTGATCAGCATCTCCGTTGCAAGCTGTTTAGTCACGATCCCTTCGTTCCGGAAATTGAACACATAAGGGATCTCGTGCTGCGACCGTATGGCGCTTTCATCCCATGGCAGGTAAGCCAATGTTCGTATCAGCTGGGTAGGTATACTGAAAGCATGACGGCTGGCAACACCCCAACTGCCGTCGAGCCAGCTGTATTTAAAGGAAACATTAGGCGCCAGGGTCAGTCCGAGCAGCGGCTGAGCCGATATCTCCAGTTTATCCGTCGCCCCGATCTGGAACGGGTGAATAATCCCGAACTCCTGCTGGCCCATCGGCAGCGTCCGTGAAGTGCCGTACCGCCAGAGGGTTTTCTGGGCGGGGAGGAGTATCGCACTGAGCGAGAGGAGGAGAAATAAGGTAAGTAGGTTCTTCATGGTAGTAAATGTAAG
>Ga0209417_1007003_pt1 | contig 11162 bp, 9 predicted proteins | sample RifGroF2_FD_184002 | JGI IMG/M metagenome (GOLD analysis project Ga0209417, IMG submission 184002) | Groundwater microbial communities from Rifle, Colorado, USA - Groundwater F2 (SPAdes) (version 2) | ecosystem: Environmental > Aquatic > Deep subsurface > Groundwater | place: Rifle, Colorado... | reverse complement strand
TCCTCGATGTCCTTAATAAACCATTCAGAAGTATCCCCTAAGTATGGGAACATAATATGGAAATATTACTTAAAACGCGTCTTTTAACTTTTCATCAAGGATCATATCAAAAAGATCTAAAATCTGTTTGCTTTCATTTGTAATTTTCTGATATCCTTTTTGAACTTCACCAAAACTTTTTTTTGCGGTTTCGTAGAAGGAACGTACCATACTGTTTTTTTCAGCGTGTTCAGCCACACTTTCATCTTCCATGTGAATCGAGTCTAAAGTACGGGTCATATGCCACAGTTTTTTTATGTATTTTTTTATTTCTTCTGAGTTTTTGCCATCGGCGCGAAAAAAGTTAGCGATAATATTTTTCATGCTGTTATCAAACTTTTTAGTATCCTTTAATGTTAACTTGTTTTGCGCTTCTTCCTCTGCCTTCTCGTTTTTATTATTATCTTCAATCGTTATGCTGGTTAACCGTCTAAAGATCTCTTGAATGGCCAAATCGATTTTTGCAATTGCTTTCTCAAATAAAATATCGCTGTTGTTTAATCGTTTATCAAATATCTCCATGTATTGAGCGATTGATTTATATGAGCCTTTTTTTCGCACAAGTAATATTTCTTTATTAAATTCTAGGTCGTTTGTATCTTTTTCAATGATAGAAGATACTTGTGTTAATCTTTTGGCATACTTAAGGGTTTCTTTATAAGTCGTTTTTAATCCGATGATCAGTTGTCTCAGTGAGGAAATGATATCTTTTTGTTGAGAAAAATTTGTAAAATCAGATTGATTGATTAACTCTTCTAGCTTTTGAGCAATCTTTGTTGTTTTTTCTTTAAGCTTTGGGTTATCGGTATTAAAGTTTGTTAGTTTATCGATAATGCTACTGCTCTTAAGGATTTTGATTATTTCCGGTAGAGATTGGTTATTTGAGCTTTCAACTGATAGACAGATAAAGTTGATGGAGTTGCCGATGTTTTCGATCTGGTTTAATTGTGAAAGGGTGTAGGTATAAAAATCAACGATTGATTTTTTTAATTTATCATCAAATAAGTTGATGTTCCGCATTGTTTTATTAAGTAAATTAAGAAAATCTTTGTTTTTTGTTGTAAAATCATCTTCATGATTGGAACCCACTTCTTTTTTTAATGCATCCATTTTATTTATTATAAAAGACGGAATTACTTTTTTTAGTTCCTGATTTGAAATTATGGTCATATTTTCTGCAAAGAAATTCAGTAGTAAATACATGTTTTCTTCTTTTTGTTTGCCAAAATTTCCTTCAGAACATTTATTTATAAGCCCAACCAGATAGTTTTGAATATTATCTTTTTCAGTTTTTGTTAATGAATTGTATTTTGGTAAAAGGTTTATCAAATCGGTCTCAATCTTACTATCATCACGAATTGTTTCGTTGAGATGTTGATTTAGCAAATGATTAAATTTTTGTATGTTAGCAGACTCTTTTGGCGTTGTTTCTTGAAGGTCTAATCTGTTTAACATTCCCATAAGTACATTCCTTTCTGATTCTTACAAATATAGGATGCCCAGAAATATAATAGTTAAACAAAAAAATATTATTTTTGGAAAAAGAAGTTAATATATTTTAATATCCATATTTGGATAATATTTATGAATAGCATCCGAAACAAATTCACCGATCTTGTTGTAGTAAAGATCCGTCAGAGGTATTGTTCCAGTACTAAAGTGTGAAGAAAGATCATCAAGCATTTTTTGAATTTCCAAAATATATTTTTTTGCGTTCTCAGCTGTTTTGGGACTTTTATCTATTTTATCAATAATTTTATCAACTTCTTTGTCAAGAATATACTGAATCAGCCTAAAGTTTAAGAGAACATCTCCAGTGTAATTATAAGTAATACTCCCATAAAAAGCCTCAGCATCAGTTGGTGTCATATAATTATTATAAAGAATATCCACAACAAAGTTATAAAAATCTTTTTCCATTTCTGCTAGCTTGTCTTTCCCCTTGTACTGGTTACGGGCATAAATCATATAAACAGCATAATCTGAACATAGCTTGATATACATGTCTCTAATAAACTTAAATCGAGGGTCGTTTTGTTTCCCAACACTTTGCCACTTAAGGGGTGTGTCATAGTGATCTATCATATCAAGTGTTTTTTTGTAGAAAGGATCATTATCGACTTCATCAAGCTTTGCTTTATTTAGCGTTAACTCACGAATCGTCCATGAATCATCGTTGTTAAAATCTTTTTTGTACTGGTCTAGAATCTTATCCCTTACAGCTATGTTAATATTCATATAAAAATAACCTGACGGAATAAATAATTCATGATCTTTATTGAATTTTGCAAGGTCTCTAATAAGTTTTGCCTTTCCGACATATATTTCTTTCCCTTGTTCTAATAGTCCTTGACAATTATCAATCTTTCTAGCAGTGTCTTTAAATGTGTCATGAGTTGTTTTGTATTTTGATATGTTCATGCTCACTGTTGGTTTCTGAACCTGGGTTATTGTAATCGGTGAAATAGGGCGTGTGGTTATGGAAACATCCGGATTAGAAACCACTTTTTTTTCTTGTGGTGGATAATACTCAGTTTTTTTGGGTTGAGTTGAATTAGCTGGGGTAGTTAGTATAAAAACCATAGACAATGTCTCCTGATACTTATTTCTATATAGTTATCGTACGATTTAGCAAAAAATCCACTCTGTTTTTTAGATGGATTTGGAAAGACCTCCCCAACCCTCCTGAAGGAGGGTTGGGGAGGTGATGATTAAAAAAGGCCTTCTATAACCGATTTTTATTTGGATGCTTTCTCTATGATCTTGGTTGTTGAGTATCCTTGGGTTAGTGGGATAATCCGAACTTCTCCGGCAAATTCTCTACCGACAACTTCATTAATTTTATAGTCGCCACCTTTAACTAGGATATCGGGTTTTACTGACTTTATTAGGTCATAGGGTGTCTCTTCATCAAACAAGGTAACATAATCGACAAATTCCAGATGAGACAATAGTTCCACCCGATCTTTTTCATGATTAATTGGGCGAGTGCTTCCTTTTAGTTGTTTTACGGATCGATCGGTATTGACGCCTATTACGATAATATCTCCCAGTTTTTTAGCGGATTGAAGGTAGTCAACATGCCCACGATGCAATATATCAAAACATCCGTTTGTGAATACTATTTTATTTCCCTTGGATCGTTCAACCGAAAGCCGATCAATTAATACGTCTCGATCTACATATTTATGACTATAGGGTTCCAGTACGGTCATAAGTTCTTTAAATTTAATTGGTGTTGTGCCAAGCTTACTCACAACAATTCCTGCTGCTGCATTGGCAATATAGACGGCTTCCCATTAACAAGACTCCATGCCAATGTTGCGATCACTGTATCGCCCGCTCCTGAAACATCATAAACTTCTTTGGCTTTGGTGTGAAAATGAGTCACGGAGTCTGGTGTTATCAGGCTCATTCCTTTTTCCGAACGCGTTATGAGTAAATTATCTATTTTATAATTACTCAGAATGGTTTTTCCGGCTGCTTCTACTTCGCTGTCGGTGTTATTCAATGAAATATTAAGTAGTTGTTTTACTTCTGATAAATTAGGAGTAATAATAAACGCACCGTTATACTTAGTCCAATCAGCACCTTTCGGGTCGATCATGACTTTGATGTTTTTTTTTGTAGCTGAGTTGATAATGTATTGGCAGATTTCAGGATGACATGCACCTTTACCATAATCAGAAATAATAATGACTCCAATTTCTTTTAAAGAATCAATTGTGTTCTTAATAGATTTGATGGTTCCTTCTTCTAATTTGACGATATCTTCAAAATCTAATCGGGTTATTTGCTGGTGTCCGCCGATAATTCTTATTTTTGTGATGGTGGGGGTGTCTGTTTCGATTCCGAATAGCTGGATATTTGCTACTTTTGCCAAATTTTTTAAATCCTTGGAATGGTCATCTCGTCCGATTAACCCAATTAAGGTCGGTTTCGATTCAAGTGTTGCAATATTATGCGCAACATTTCCTGCTCCACCAAGATTTGAACGGATTTCATCAATTTTAACAACCGGTACAGGTGCTTCTGGAGAAATACGAGAAACAGATCCATGATAATATTTATCAAGCATTAAATCGCCATATACGGCGACTTTATTATGTGTTACTGTGTGTTTATCTGCCATAGTTCAACTCCCGTAAAAAATATTATGGCTAAATAATAGTAAATTTGCAAGATTAATATGTGCCAGCCCCTTTTTCATGCATAAAAAAGAATATATTTTATGGTTTTTTGAGGTTTGTCTTTTTATAAAATTTTGTTAAAATACTGTTCTTGTTAAACGCATAAACTGATGGAGGATCTATGCCAAAGTATCACTACCGTTGCGAAAAATGCTTGAATGAATTTGAAGAAGTTCAAAGAATAACTGACGAAGCCCTTAAATCGTGTCCCAAATGTAACTCTTCTATTTACCGTGTCATTTCAAGTAATGTCGGGGTGTCCTTTAAAGGGGGCGGATTTCACATAAACGATTATCAGGGAAAAAATAATTCGATTACGACTACGCCAGCTGTACCTCCAGAAAAAAAGACGAAAGAAGACAGTCCAGCATCTAATAAAAAAGAGACTAAGAAAAAAAATAACGTTTCAGATAAAAATTAGAAGGGGGGAATTGTATGGATATTGATGTGTTAAATAAAAAAGTAGAAGGTGAAGCTCATAATCTTCTTCGCATCAAAGAAGAAATTCAAAAGGTTATCATCGGTCAGAATGACATGATCGAGCGAATTCTAATTGCATTGCTTGGAAATGGGCACATATTGCTGGAAGGTGTTCCGGGACTTGCTAAAACGCTAACGATTAAAACGGTTGCATCAGCCATTAGTGGTGCATTTAAACGTATTCAATTTACCCCGGATTTATTGCCAGCAGATATTGTGGGTACGATGATTTATAACCAGAAAACGGCCGAGTTTTTGACAAAGAAAGGCCCATTATTTGCTAATATCATTTTAGCGGACGAAATCAATCGATCTCCGGCAAAAGTTCAATCTGCATTACTTGAAGGTATGCAGGAACGACAGGTGACGATTGGGGATAGCACGTATCCATTACCCAATCCGTTTATGGTAATGGCGACTCAGAACCCGATTGAACAGGAAGGCACCTATCCCTTGCCAGAAGCACAAGTCGACCGATTTATGCTCAAGATTCTTGTGACGTATCCAAACAAAAAAGAAGAGCAGGAATTACTGAATCGTGTTGAACAGAATCGGTTTCAAGAGATTGTGACACCCGTGTTTACGCTCGATGACATTGCTCGTTTGCAGGGGATTACAAATGAAATTTATATTGATGATAAACTGAAGCAATATATCGTTGATATTGTTTCTGCAACGCGTGAACCGGAGCAATATGGTTTATCGGGTATTAAAGATTTAATCGAGTTTGGGGCATCTCCAAGAGCGTCTATTTATTTAATGCAGGCGGCAAAGGCCTATGCATTAATTCAGCAACGTGGATATGTTATCCCAGATGACATTAAAGCCTTGGCCCATGATGTACTGAGGCATCGTGTGATTCTTTCCTATGAGGCAGAAGCAGAAATGATTACGGTTGAGAAAGTGATATCTGATCTTATTCGAGAAATTGAAGTTCCCTAAGTCCTTAGGCGTTTGTTGTTTTATTTGTTGGAGAGATTATGGAAGTAAAAGAACTCCTAAAAAAAGTACGTAAAATTGAAATAAAGAGTAAAAAAATAGTGAATACTCTTTTTATGGGGGAGTATCACAGTGCATTCAAAGGTAAGGGCATAGAATTCAGTGAAGTGAGGAATTATCAATATGGAGACGATATCCGATCCATTGACTGGAATGTCACCTCAAGAATGAATAGCCCGTTTATTAAGGTAAATCACGAAGAGAGAGAATTAACCCTGTTTCTGATACTCGATTTATCTAAGAGTCTGAATTTTGGTACTCGGGATCAGCTAAAAAAGCACTTAATTGCCGAATTGTCTGCCGTATTTGCTTATTCGGCGAGTCAAAATAGTGATAAAGTTGGTTTAATTATTTTTGCGGATAAGGTATATACCTATATTAAACCGGGTAAAGGTCGTACGCAGGTGTTAAAAATCATTCGAGCAATATTAGATTTCGATCCAACAGATGCACATAGCACGAGTATTGAAGATGCTCTTGTTTTTTTTAGCCATATTCAGAAAAAGAAAGCGATTGCTATTTTATGCAGTGATTTTTATTCGAATCAATACTCAGATGCTTTACGACATGTTGCCAGAAAACATCAGTTAATTCCGGTGTGGATAAAAGATTCCTTTGAAGAAATGATTGTCTCTGGTGTAAATAGCCCCATGCTCAGAGTTAGGGACAGTGAGAGTGGTATTACTAAGTCGATACTACCAAACACGCAAACCTGGAAAATGAATGGGCCGATTCATATGGAAAAAAGAAATGGTTTATTGGAAAATACGTTTAAGCAGGCAAAAATTAAGCCGATGATTGTTTATACTGGGAAGCCCTATATTCCTGTAATGTTAAAATATTTTAAGCATGAGACATAAGCTAAAGGTACTGCTATTACTAGGTTTCTCCCTGTTGTCTTGTTCTGATATCTCGGCGACACTCGATAAACGAATCATCACCTTGGGTGACGTATTTTTATATAATGTCACCATTCCAATCGCTTATATTGTTTCAAATTCTCCTGTTGTAATAGACCATTTCGATGAACAGCAGGACCTTGTGATCGTTTCTGCTAATAGTGATCAAAATAAAAGCCATTACGTTCTGCATTTCTTTTTAAGTTCATATAGCTTAGGTGATCACGTTATTCCAACGATGGATGTCCTTATCGGATCTACTACTTATAAGATTAATTCGTCATTAGTTTCTGTCCGATCCGCATTTGAACAAGGTTCAAGCAAAAATCTTGTCACAGTTTTTAAATCTCAGGGAAAAATTGTGTTTAAGTGGTGGAACTATCTGTTATTACTAGTTATATGTGGAATAATATCCATGATAATAATTTTTCTTCTAGGCAAATTTAACAATAAAGACCAACATGGCTTGTTTAGTCGGCCAGAACCGATTGATCCATTTCTGGATGCTATAAAAAAATTGGATCAGATTCGTGATAGTGGGGTATTGGAGCAGGATATTAAGCAATTTTATTTTGAAGTGTCATTCGTCGTAAAACAGTATTTGACATTACGCTACCAAAAACCATTATTAGAAAGTACAACCTTTGAAATTAAAGCCATACTCCCTCAAATTTTAAATAAAAAAATGGCGGATGAGTTTTATCGTTTTTTTATAGCTTTGGATCCGGTCAAATATGCGGCACATCTACCTACAATCAATGAGTCTAAAGGGAAAATTAATCAGGCCAAGGATCTTCTTGAAAGTTCAGAGACCTATATTCATGGTTTAGTGGAGGAATCTGATGTCCTTTAGTCATTCGATATATCTCTGGTTTATCCCTATTATTGTTCCTCTTATCATATTTTTTCAGTATCGGAATCAATTAAAATTCAATTATCCATCATTGGATGGATTGCCTATCAAAAAACACCCATTAATCCTGACAGATATATTGTATTATTTCCCAGTAGTATTGATATCGATTGCCCTTATCTTTTTTCTGATTGCATTAGCAAATCCGCGACAAATATTAACCAACGAAACTCAAAATGTAGAAGGGATCAGTATCATGCTGGCGTTTGATTTGTCTGAAAGTATGAATGCCGAAGATTTTAAACCGAAAAATCGATTTGTTGTGGCTCAAAGTGTATTAAATGACTTTATTAGTCGGCGCAAAGATGATCTTCTCGGGGTGGTTGTATTTGGGACAGATGCCTATTTATTATCTCCTCTGACAATTGATTACAGACTTCTGCAGAGTCAGATAAGTGCTCTGGAACTTGGTCAAATTGATGGTAGCACGGCAATTGGTAATGCAATTGTTAAGTCGATTAATCATATTCGAGATAGTAAAACCAAAACAAAAATTATTATATTACTTACTGACGGCATGAATACTGCCGGTGATATTGACCCAATAAAAGCAGTCAATCTGGCCGCTGCATTGGGTATAAAAATATATGCCGTTGGCGTCGGAAAACCGGGTGGTGCTCCAATTCCTTATCAACATCCGTATTTGGGTAAACAGTATTATCAAAATCCGGATGGGTCTCTCTATTTAACAGAACTAGATGAGAAGACTCTTAAAGAGATAGCTCGAATCACAGACGGTAGCTATTTTCGAGCGACGGACTCAGAGACCTTGTCCAATATTTATGAGACTATTGATCAATTAGAGAAGACCAAAATTGAGTCTAAAAAGATCTTAAATTATAAATCGAAATATATGATCTATTTGCTAATCGGAATAGTCTTCTATGTCTTGTATTTTATTGTCGAATTTGCAGTTCTGAGGATTTCACGATAATGGACATACTCTATACAAAATATGCGTGGTTTGGGTTGCTTATCCCTATTTTAATGCTTGCTATTTTTTGGTTCTTTAATAGGAAACATAAGACGTTTACAAAAAATATTGATGAAGCATTGCTTAAGGATGTTTATCCCATTTCCTTTAAAAAATTAAAAATTAAACAGGTCATTCATATACTCATTGCATTTCTATTGTTTGTTTGTATACTTCGTCCAGTTATTATGAGTAAAACGGAAAAAGTTGAAACCATTAAACTTGATATCTGTATTGCTCTCGACATCTCTCCGAGTATGCTTGCTCAAGATATTCGACCGGATCGACTTGTTAGGGCTAAACGAGAAATATTTAGCTTATTGAAGTATTTACCCAACTATCGCGTGTCGTTGGTTCTGTTCAGTGGACAGGCCATGCTTCAAGTCCCATTGACAACGGATTATAGTGCATTGAGTTTACTTCTGGATAATGTGGGTATAGACTATATTTCTAATCGTGGAACCGATGTTACCGATGCATTAGTTAAAGCAAAGCAGTCATTAGATTCTTCTCGTGATGATGGGTATAAAAAGTTGGTTCTTTTGATAACAGATGGGGAGGACCATAGCGATGGTCTTAGTAGAATATTAAAGCAGTATAAAAAGGATAATGTCATTGTATACTCGATTGGGGTAGGGTCCATGGATGGGGCACCGGTACCTGTATACACCGATGGGAAAATTTCGGAGTATCTTAAGGATAAAAATGGAAAAGCAATTATATCTAAGTTGAACGGAACTGTGCTAAATATGATTGCAAGTGAAACGGGAGGGAAAATATATTTGGTGGATCAGTCGACGTTTAATCTTCGGCGGATTGTTGACGATATTGTTAAAATTGAAAAAAATAAATCTATGAGTAATGTTCGAACAACCAACTTTAGTGACTTGTTTCAGTATTTTTTATTTATTGCTGTAGGTCTTCTTGTTTTTGTCCTGGTTGTGTCCAATAAACAGGGCGTCTTGTTTGTGTTGTTCTTTATGCTATTTATGAGTGATTTAAATTTTGCCTCACCCTTTAATTTTTTAGAGTGGAAAAATAATCTTTCAGGAAATCGATATTTTGATAAACAGGAAATAGGGAAGGCGATTAATAAATATACCGGCAATACACGAATAAACGCAACTAACCCGATTACTCATTATAATCTTGGAAATGGACTTGCTGTGGAAGGAAAACCTGATGAGGCAGAAAAAGAGTGGCAATCCGTTTTAGATCAATCTAAAAATAAAAACCTGATGAGCCAAGTATATTTCAATAAAGGAATTAGCAAAATAAACCAGCAGGACTATTCAAATGCGCGCGATATGTTTATAAATACCCTTAAGCTGAATCCAAAAGATATTGATGCTAAAAAAAATCTTGAATTGGTTTTAAAGAAAATCGAACAGCAGAAGCAACAGCAGAAACAGCAAAATAAACAAAAGAAAGATAATCAGGATAAAAATCAAAAAGAGAAGCAGAAGGACGAAAAAGAGGGACAAGAGAAGAGTCAAAATCAGTCAAAAGACAAACTAGATGAAAGTGAAGCTAAGCGAATACTGGACCAGTATAAAAATGACAAAACGTTTAATCCAAGTAAAGAACAAAAAAAGGCACAAAATGAAAATAATTGGTAATCTGATACTCGCTCTATGTTTACAAGTCGCTTTTGCTAGCATTGATCTAAATTCCAAAGTTGATCGCACTGTTATCGGGATTGATGAAACGGTGGCATTTACTATCGAGCTGAAGAGCGACAGTAACGTTAACTTTCCCCAGTTTAATTTGCCTGCATTGGCAGATTTTAATATTGTCGGTTCTTCAAGATCCTATAGCCAAAAGAATATCAATGGAAAAGTCGACAATATATTATCCGTTCGATTTGAACTCGAACCAAAAAGGTTAGGCCAATTAGTAATCCCTTCACTTACCATGAAGATTAAGAATCAAGATTTGTCCTCTCAACAAGTCATTATTACTGTGCAAAAGAGTAACGGTAATGCTCAGTCATCAGGACTAAATTCAAACCAGACTGTATATCCGGATGTATTTGTAGAGGCATCGACCGATAAGACAGAGTATTATTTGGGGGAGCCAATTGTGTATACTGTTCGATTCTATACGCGAACTTCTTTTTTCAACGGCCCTTCTTTGAAAGAGGCTACTGTCAGCAATTTGAAAAAGGCAGCGAATTTAAAAAGTTCCGATAGTAATTATTCAAAGGTTCTCGGTGGGAAACAATATAGTGTGACTGAAATTAGTAGTGTATACTTTGCAGAAAAATCAGGTGATTCTGTTTTTGGAAAAACGGGTGTCGTTTACTCTTTTTCTCCATTTGAACGAAATAAACAAGTTGTTTCTAGTGAAATATTGGTTAAGATAAACTCAATACCTGAAAATAAACAGTTCAATTATGCCATTGGCGAATTCAGTATCTCTTCAAGTATTGATAAAGCAAATGTCCAGGTGAATGATGGTGTTTATCTTCATATCGAGATATCCGGCTATGGGAACATGAGAGAGTCAGTTCTTAATAAAATGGATTTCGGACATGATCTGGAACAGTTTGATCCGAAAATATCTTTTATGGATCAAATGACACAAAAAGGATTGTTTTCGAAGAAAATAATCGAGATTCTTCTTATCCCAAGATCTGACGGCCAGTTTATGATACCCAAAATATCGTT
>Ga0209417_1007001_pt1 | contig 11164 bp, 20 predicted proteins | sample RifGroF2_FD_184002 | JGI IMG/M metagenome (GOLD analysis project Ga0209417, IMG submission 184002) | Groundwater microbial communities from Rifle, Colorado, USA - Groundwater F2 (SPAdes) (version 2) | ecosystem: Environmental > Aquatic > Deep subsurface > Groundwater | place: Rifle, Colorado... | reverse complement strand
CCCTCCGCCCTGCTGGGCTGCGGTGTACGGCATTAGGATCCCCCCGTGCTGCTGCCGGCCCCGCCGTAGTCCTGCGTGGGATTCACGTGGGACCCGTGGCAACCGATGCACTGAACAACGGCGGCGCCCGCGCCGGGCTGAGGGACAGACGCGCACGCGTAGCCCGGGCCGAGGCTCCGCTGCGCCAGCCGGCTGTTCTGCTGGTACAGCTCCCCCACCCGTGCGTTCGCCTCCGCGAGGGCCCGCTCGAGCACGACGCGGTCCGCGCGGTGGACGTCCAGGAGCCAGATCACCAGGGCCAGCCAGACGACCGACGCCACGACGGCCCCGATCACCAGCCACGAGACGGGCGACAACGGCGGCCAGGTCAACGCGAGCATGCGTCCTCCCGATCACTAGCCGACCGGAGACGTGCCGCCACACACAGCCGCAGGCCGGGACATCCGGCCCATCAGCGTGGATCGACGTTCTCGCATGGCACGCCTCCGGCAAATCCCCATCGACATCCGGCTTACTCGGCCGGCGTGAAGTCGACGTAGTAGGACTTCCCCGGCGTGAACTGTTCGAGGGCGGCGGGGTTGTCGATGCCGAGTCGGATTTCCCCCCACGGGGTCGCCTTGGTGAACCGGGCGTTCTCGGTATCCTTCACGGCGTCGGGTTCGTACACGGTCCTGAACGTGGCCGCGTTGCCTTCGATGTTGTCGCAGATGACCTTCGCGCGTACCGACATGGGAGTCTCCTTTTGATTGACTTCGCCCGCTTCGCCGCATCCCTGAACCCTGATCCCCGTTACGCCGCGTCGGGCGGCTCGCCCCCGAGGATCGGCACCGCGCCAGCGGCGCCGATCTGTTCCACGACGCGCGACCACGCGTCCCGAACGACATCCCCGGGACGCAGGAGTTCGAACCACAGGGCCACCTTGCCCTCCGTGAGCCGGTAGCGCAGGCGGGCCGTGAGCTTGTACTGGTCGGCCCCCTCGAACGGGATCAGGCCGAGGATGAACGTCTCCGGGATCGTGGCGGTGGACTTCGCCTGGCTGCCGGTCACGGTCTCGACGTACGTGAGCTGCGTCTGCCCGTTGTCGAGCCGGATGGAGCTCTCGAACTGCACGGCCTTGCGGATGTCGAGCTGCTTCACCATCTCGAGCAGCACGCCGCCCGTCGGATCCGCGATGTCCGGGAGGTGGTTCTCCACCCACTCGGCAAACTCGACTTGCCCGAACCGCCGGCCGTTCACGCCGAGCCAGGCCGTCCACGCCGGCGTCGGCGTCAACGTGAAGACGGCGCGGTGCTGGCCCCAGTCCGGCTGGCCCGGCGCCGGGTGGTCGAGGATGGCCGTCGCCGTGAGCCGCGCCTCCTGGGTGTAGATCAGGGATCGCTCGGGGTCGCGGAACCGCGCGACGTAGACGACGAAGCTGCGCAGGTCCGAGAGCTTGACTGTCTGCCGCGTGCGGCGCGGCTTCTCCGGGATGAACCGCGCCAGGCCCTCGAGCGTGTGCCCGACGGGCACGACGGCGTAGGGCTCCACGTCGCCGGCACCGAGCCGCGGGAGGACGGGCCGGGCCAGCGCGGCGCCGGCGCGGAGCGCGATCTCCATGGCGGAGTTGTCCGTTTCGGGGTTGATGCGGCCCAACTCGGCGTCGACGCCAGATCGGAGACCGCTGCGTTCGGGATCGTTGGGATCGGCACTCACTTGGAGGCTTCCTCTCTCGGGGGCATCGTCACGACTTCGCGCAGGCCCTTCAGTTCGGGCTGGCGGGGATCGTTGCGACACAGGGTGTTCGCGGGGGTGGCAAAGAAGATGGTCACGCCCAGCTCGGGCTTCGGCCGCTTCACCTTGACGTCGTCGGTGAGGACCAGGGTGTCGACGTTGCCCTTCGACGCGGGGGCAATCTTCAGCCGGAGGATCAGCTCCCCGGCGCGGCCGGTCTCGCGCACGCCCATGACCACGTCGGTCAGGTGCGCCTCGAGATCGGCCAGGAGGCCGCCGCGGCGAACGTCGCGCAGCGTCGTTAGGAACTCACTCACGATGCGGGTCTCCCTTCTGGCTTCGGGCTACAGGCTGGGGCTACTGGTCCGGCTGCGGGGATCGCAACCCGCTCCTCCCGCGCGGTGGGTCGCGCAGGCGCTCTCTGTATCAAGCTCAGCCGGACCACACCGATCTCGTTCATGCCGTCCTCCGCTGGACGGCCGGTTCGGCGCGCTGCCACACGCGCGTGATCTCGCCGGCGGCCTGCAGGCTCCGCAGGGCCAGCCGGATCTCGTGCGCCGGCAGCGGCACGCGCGCATGGATCGCCTGGGTGCTGATGGCCTCGTCCGCCTCGAGCTCGCGGAACACCGCGCGCACCCGGCGGAGGTCGTCGTGCCGCCCACTGGCCCCTGTGGACGTCGCCTCGAGCGTGGCGCCGACGATCACGTCGAAGAACCACGCCTGATCCACCTTGCGGAGGTCGACCTCCTGCGGACAGGCCCGGACGAATGCCACCACCGCGGCTTCCGGGATCGACCACGGGTCGCCCTGCTTGTCCGTGCGGGCCGTCAGCCGCGTCGTGCGGGGCAACAGTCCCGCGGCCCCCCACCGTTCGACGACGTGATGATCCACGCCGAAGCAGCCGCAGAGGTCACGCAGGGTGTAGCCGGCGCGCACGCGACGGGCCAGGTCGGACCGCTTCTGCTGCACGACGACCGACGTGAGCGTGCGGCGGAGCTGCTTCGCGATCCAGCCCGAGTCCCGATGGCCGGACCACTGCGCGAGGAACGCCCGCTCGCCGTCGGTCCAGTCGCGGCGCGTGGTTGGCCACGCCCGGGTCAAGCCCAGGTGTGCCGCGCGTTTCTTGATCGCCCAGCCTGGCCAGCCCAGCTCGCGCGCGATCTCCGTGGACCGGTTGCGGACGGTGCCGTCGTAGCGGGCCCGCAGGATCGCGTCGCGCTCAGGGGTCCAGACGTACTTCGCCGGCTTCGGGCGCCGCTGTCGCGGTCGGCACACGAGGCAGAACCGGGCGGGCGGATGCAGCCCCCCGGTGAAGGCCGCGCCGCAGACGACGCAGGTGAGCGGGCCCGTCGGGTGCTGGCTCATGAGGCCCTCCGCTCGGCCACGGGCAGCACCACGCGGGCCTGCACGCTGATCTTCAGCGCCTGGATCGCCGCCATGGCCTGGTCCGCCTCTCGGGCAAAGCGATCCCACTCGTCGGGCGTCACCAGCCCGTCCTCGAGCATGGCGGCGTGGACCTGCAGCATCTCGCCGTACTCCCGCACGGAGGCCCCGAGCTGGGCGCCGGTCGCGTCCGCCGGCGGGACGCGCACGAACAGCCCGCCCGACGCCTCCGCGAAGTAGTCCAGGAGCGCGTCCGAGCCCGAGGCGAGCGTGAGGGCCACGACCTGGCGGATCGTGGGGTAGTTGTCCTCGTCGTACAGGCTCAGCTGCTTGCCGAGCGTGCCCTCGTGCAGCCCGAGCGACGCCGCGAGCTGCCGCACGGTGCGGGCCCCGTGGTGACCGAGGCAGTCGAGGGCCTCCTTCAGGGTCGTGGGCTGGCACGAGGCCCCACTACGGCAGAGCCGGCGCGTGGTCGTCATACGAGCCTCTTCGGTGGAAAGGGCACCGCCTGATTGAGGGGCCGCCAGAGATGCAGGACGGACGGGTGGACGTTGACGTAGTCCGCCGCCGGCTCGCAGGAGGGGAGACGGTACTGCCCGCCGTCGAGGCTGGTCCTGATGGGGTGGGCCGCGGGGTTTTTCCGGATCATGACGCGCTGCCCCCGAGCAGCTGCAGCACGTTGTGATACGCGTGCGCCGCTTCTCGCGCCCAGAAGGCGGCATAGGTCTCGGCCCTGGCGACGCACTCGACACACGTGCAGCCCTGCGCCGTCCGGGTCACGCCCGCGCGGCCGCACGACGCGCCCCGCGTCCACGACCGGGCCTGCTCGGCGCAGCTGTCCATGTGTCGCACGGTGTTCACCACCAGCGCCACGTTCCGGCGGGCGATGCTGGAGAAGAGCGCCTCACGCACGGCCGCGCGGGTTTCGCGGGACGTTTCGCTCGCAGGCTTCCGCTGCGCGGCGTCGGGCAGGAGCGTAGGTTGTGGGTGTGACATCACGGTCCCTACTCAGTGAAGCGCCGAGGGAAATTCGCCGGCAGGCTCCACCGCTCCGGCGTCAGGCTGGGGGCGGACGCCGCGGGGCGTGGGGACTCGATCCGGCCGGGCGTGCGCGCCTGCGCCAGGTACGCGTCGAGGTCGTCCTCGCGGATGAAGTAGTGCGGCCGGAGGCCCACCTGGATCACCGTGACGGCCGGCCCGCCCGACGCCAGCAGGCGATACGCCCACGCGCGCGACTTGCCGAGCAGTTGCCCGACCTGGCTCGCGGACAGGAGCCGACGGTTGGGGGTGACGGCTGGCGACGGCTCGACGCCATCGGCGACCCGATCGATCGCGGCGCGGGCGACACGCGGGCTCATGTGGTGACCTCGGCGGCGGGCCGGTGCGTGAAGCAGGCGGTCGACGCGCCGCAGGTCGGGCAGCGGGCGGGGAACCCCGACGGGATCCGCACCGCCGCGTCCCCGGCGACGGCGTGCCACAGCAGCTCCGCCACCCAGGTGTGCCCCGCGCGGCACTGGGCCACCATCTGTGAGGGATACACCGCGAGCACGCGCACGGGATGCACGCGGGGACCACCAGGGGCGTGGGCGGCCGCGGGGCTGGTAGCAGGGGCGGGACTCGAACCCGCTTCGGTCAGGGTATGAGCCTGATCTGATACCTCACCAGCCCCCTGCATCGTTGGACGCGCGATCATCGTGGACTCCGATCGAGAGGCGTGGACGCGAGGAGGCGCCCGGGCTCACGCCAGGCCGAAACGCCGAGGATGAAGAACCCGAGGGCGACCAAGCCGCACCACCCGGACACCGCGCGGTCGGCGGTCGTGGCGCCCACGCCGACGAACAGCAGGGCGCCCGCGCACAGGACCAGCGCCGCCAGGCGGAACGCGAGACGGGTCAACATGACGCCGCCACGGGAATGATGGCGCGGGGGTCATAGATCGTCTGGCCGCGATACACGACGCGGATGTGTTGATGTACGGGGGCCTCAAGACCCGTGTAGAGGCTCGCGAGCCAATCCGCCCGGACGATGGCGGCCGAAAGCCGCTCCACGCGCGACTGCGTGAACCACGGTTCGCCGTGCTGGCGCACCTGGACGATGTAGCGCGGGGCTGCCATCAGGAACCTCCCAGCTGGCGTAGAATTGCGGCGCCCACCTGGCCCCTACGGAGATGTGCCATGAAGCTCGTGCCGAAGCCATCGCCCCAATGCCCCCTGTTGCGCGAACCCTGCGTCAAGCAGCGCTGCGCATGGTGGGTTGACCTCAAGCCGAAAGGAACCACACGTGCCGGGAAGTTCATCGGGCATCTCCCGAACCACCCGGCGTGCGCCGTGCCGAGCGGCGCGGCGACGGCGTTGTTCGCGCTGGCGGGTCTGTCGGACCGAACTCACTGAACGGATCCGCCGGGGGCGCGGGTGGACGTGGCCCGCATAGCACCGCGCGCTCGCCGGCGCCGCACGCGGGGCAACCGGCCGCGGCCATGCCGCCGAGTACCCGCGCGAACCGATTGAGCGGCAAGTGCGGCGTCAACGGTTGCGACCACTCGTGGTTGCACTCGGCGCAGTGGGCTGTGAGCGTGTTCGGCGGCGCGGGAATGACAGTGACGGGATTCAGGCTGACTCCTGGGACGAGCGCACGCGGGGACGCCGGACGAGGGACTCGCGGGGCCATTCAGGCGACCTCCTGCTTCCTCAGGCCGGCGCGGACAAGCGCCGCACGGAGATTGTCGAGCGACTCATGCGGCAGGTTGTCGGCGACCAGATCAAGCATCGAATGCCCATACGGGTCCGCGCGCTGGTTGCGACACCGCTGCACGATGCGGGTGACCTCGACGGCGAGCTGCGCGAGGCGCTGAGTGGTCATGCGGCCTCCGTGGAAGACGTGGGGCTGGTGTGGACGGCTGGGACAAGCGATTCGATGGGCACCCGGCAGTGTTTGGCGATGCGTATCGCTAGCGCCAACGATGGGGTGCGCTTTCCGCGTCGGATCTCTGATAGGAAAATCGCGGAGATGCCGAGTTCACGGGCTAGAGCGTTTTGGCTGACGCCCCGTCCAGCTAGATAGCTGTTAAGCGTGGAGGGTTTCCTGCTGCGCACCATGCGTAACAATATACGCACTGTGCGTAAGCCTGTCAAGTGGTATTACGCAGGGCGCGTAAGTCACTGAGCCCCCAAGGATTACCGATGCACAATCGTGCGCTCAGGGCGTATACTGCGCCGGTGTTGTTCAGTGAGGCTGTCCGCAACTGGCTGAAGGCGCACTACGGGGCCACAGCCAGAACGCAAATTGCCAAGGAGACTGGCGTCAGCGTCTCCACCGTAAACGCCTTCCTGAAGGGCTCACGTAAGTACGTGAGCATGGAGACCATTGACCAGCTCTTCGGTGGCCACCGCGGACCCGGTGAAGTCGCCGTTCGCGACGCAGGCCCACAGGCGGTGGCGGGCGGTAGATCACCCGAGGCTCTGGCGATCGCCGATGCGTTTGACCGGTCTGACGAATCCCTTAAGGTCGCTGTCCGCGCCATCCTAGCCAGCCACGGCCACCCTTTCGCGCTGTCGCGCCGACCAAGCTCCCAAGCCCCCCGCGTTGCACACAAAAAGAAGGCCAGCTAGCGCTGTCGGTCGATTTTCGCAAGACTTGGCACGCCTCTTGTCGCGAGCTCGCTCCCGAGGCTGGAGTGTAGCCGCGTGTACTGTTGGTTCTATCGCGTCGAGTGCCCCGCTCCGCACAAGCATCCGTGCGAGCACGCTGCCGGAGCGGGCCCACATAGCCGTCGGTGAGTTTCAGCGTGGAGAAAGGACGGTGGCACATGGGAGGACCAGGAAGCGGTGGCAGGCGGGCAGGCGCAGGACGTAGACCACATTCAGACGCTTCACTTTCCACGAAGCCTGTGGCGTTGTGGAGCGCTGGCGCGCCCGAGTCGGGCGCACAGCCCGTCGAACCCAGGCCCCGTTTCGCACGACAGGGCCGCAATGTGTTCAAGCAATCAGTTGGGCAACTGATTGGCATCGCAAAAGGCCTTGTCGCCGACCGGGTGCTGAACGATGTCGAGGTCTATTTCCTCCACAACTGGATGACTAATCACAACGAGATCGCGTTCGCGTGGCCAGGCGACATCATCTTCGCCAGGCTGAAGGCGGTGTTGGCGGACAACGTCGTCACCGAAGACGAGCGAACACATCTCATAAAGACGCTCGAAGACCTGACCTGCGAAGATCGCGAACTTCTTGCCGGAACTGCCACCGTCACCCAGTTGGCCTTCGACGATGTCACGGAGGTTGTGTTTAGCGGGCACATGTTCTGCCTCACTGGCGACTTTGTGTATGCGCCGCGCGAGGTTTGCGAACGACACATTCTTGAGCGCGGCGGCATCACCAAGAACGGCGTGTCCAAGAAGATTCACTACGTGGTGGTGGGCAGCCTGGGCAGCCAGGAATGGAAACACGGCAGCTACGGCACCAAAATCGACAGGGCGATGGAACTGAAGCGCGCTGGCGCCACAATCGCCGTGGTGAAGGAAGACGTATGGGCCGCCGCTCTGTAGCCGACGTCACGGGCACCCTGTTCTCCGCTCCCGAGAGCGTCTCCTCGATTGCGGAACAGGTCCATCGCGCCCTGGTCGAACAGGAAGAACAGCGCTGTGCGGCCCGGGAACGCGAGAAGGGCAGGCCCATGAAGCGCCGCACGATCAGGGTCCCGATCGTCAGGATGGCCCCGACCGCGTTGTGCCAGAAGTCAGACTACCTGCTGATGGTGCGCGAGTACGACTACGACCTGGCAGATGAGCGCTTCTGTGAGTACTGCCAGACCAGGGGCACGCTCAGTGTGGCCGGAGTCAACGGGAGCCCGCGCTGGATGCTCTTTCGCGACCATCAGCGCCCGAAGTGCGACTACCTCAAGGACCCGTACTTCCAGTTCGGTCAGGAGTTGGCCGGAGTGAAACGCGCCTACTCCCCCGTCGAGATGGAGTCCGGGTGGGACGTCATCCGGTACGGTCGGGCAACGCTGCAGGATTCGTGGGAATTGTTTCGAGCGACAGTGGAGAATGAGGCACCGACGCCCTCCGTCGCCCCCGAAGCCCCCGCGCGCGCAGGCACCGGATCTGCTGGCCCAGCGACGCCCTGTGATTTTGTGGGCGTTGGTGCTACGCTGAAACAGCGAAGGTGGACCCCCGCCTTCCTTTCGACACATGCATTCATGCCCGGCGCGGAACGGCCGATAACCGACAGTGAGAGGGACGTGTCTCCCTGGGAGACCTCCAGCATGACCGACACCACACCCAGCGCGTGGCCCCTGCTTTTCACCTACAGCGGCCCAATCATCGGCCAGGGCTTCCTGGCCTCCGTGCGGTTCTGCGGCCGCCTCCTGGCGCACGCCGAGCCCGAGGGCATCTGGATCGATGGCGTCAACCCGGGCGCCTTCGCCGTCGGTGGGGTGGATTTCCCGGCCGCCAACCTCGAGCTGCGGGACACCCTCACCAAGATCCTCGTCGACTACGCGTTCGAAGCCGATTCCTTCGAGGGCTTCCGGGCCGCGGTGGAGCGGTTCTACCACGAGACCGACGCCGACACGGTGGCGGAGTGGGACGACGCTTTGGCCGCCCTGCGCGCCGGGACCCTCGCGGTGCCGGACGACTTGCCGCGCCGGCCGCTGACCTGGGCGTGCGCGATCCAGGTGACGCGCCAACGCCTCGAGGACCTGCAGCCCGGGGACAACCCCGTCAACCACGTCGACGTGGAGACCGCGCTGCCCGAAGCGGCGTAGATAGGCGCCCCGCACCATGTCCTCGTTCGGCACGGTCACGCTGAAGGAAGTGCGCGCGATGCTCGAGACGTGTGCCCCCGGGCATGTGTTCCGCGCGCACGGCGTGCACTACTTCCTCGTGGCGTTCCACGGCCAGACGTTCCCGTCGTTGCCGACGGGCCCCCACGGCAAAGGCAACCCGGACATCCAGGTCGGCGTGGTGAGGCGCATGGCGAAGCGCCTCGGGATCCTCGCCTGCGCCATCCGGGAGCTGCAGCTCTGACCACCGCCCCGGCGATCGCGGTCGACATTCTCCGGTGACAGCCCCCGCCTGTCGGAGCTATGGTGGCCCCTGGTGATCCACCGATGACCGTCTTCCGTTCGTCCGATCGCAAGGCGTACCGCTACGACTTCTGCTTCAACGGCCGCCGCCATCAGGGCTCGACCAAACAGGTGCGCAAGGCCGACGCCGAGTTGTGGGAGTCCAAGCTCAAGCTGCAGCTCCGCCAGCAGCTGGGCGGCGTGGCCTCGCTGTCGGCCGGGGACACGCCCGCGATCCAGGAGTGGGCGGAGATCTACTACACCGACGTCGAGCCGCGCCTGCGCCATCCTGAGCGCGTGGCGGACATCCTCCGTGTCGTGCTCCGATTCTGGGGCCGCAAGCCGGCGCGCGCGACCGCGAAGAACCGCGCCTACCAGCACGAGCCGTATCACGACCTCCACCTGGGCGATCCGATCGCCGACCCCTACTGGGTGGTCCGGTTCGAGGCCTGGATGGCCGCCCGGCAGCAGTCGGGCCAGACCCGCAACCAATACCGATCGACGCTGAGCCAGCTCTTCGACCTGGCGATGCAGCCCGCCTACCGGGCCCGGACGGGTGTGATCCTGAATCCGTTCCGGGGCATCCGGCGAGACCCGCCGCGGCGTCGGGTGACGACGGTCAGCGTCGACGAGCTGCGCGCCTGGCTGGCGGCCGCCAGCTACCATGTACGCCTGGCCATGGGAATCGCGGCCCTCGCGCCCACGCTGCGCCTCGGCAACATCCTGGCACTCACGTGGGCGGCGCATCTCGATCGGGACCTCACGCGGATCACCGTGCCGGAACACAAGACCATGGCGGACACGGGACAACCGCTCGTGGTGCTCGTCAGCGCCCAGCTGCGCGCCATCCTGCTCGACGCCCGCCGGCGCTCGCCGTCGACGTCCGTCGTCAACTACCGCGGGCGACCCGTCGAGACCATCACCGGCGGCGTGGCTCGCGCGGCCGCGCGAGCGGGCCTGACCTACGGGCGCGCGAACGGCGTCACGTTCCACACGCTCAGGCACGCGATGGCGAGTCTGTTCGCGCGGCTCTCCGACGTCGACGGCGGGCCGGCCCTCAGCGAGTCGCAGCGGATGCGGCTCATGGGGCACAGCCGGCTGGAGACGACCCAGATCTACACGCACCTCGCCGGCGCCGACCAGCAGCCGCACCTCGAGCGCCTGTCGGCGGCCGTACCCATCGTCGACCTGGTCACGCACCCGCGCCGTCGGGCGACGCAGGTGCCGATTCCTGACCGGCGCCGCCAGGCACCATCCTAATCGCGCATGAGGGGTTGTTGCTTTTCGCTTGACAATCATGCTTATCATGATTACATTGTAATCATACACGGCAATCACGCCGCACCTGATACCAGGAGTGAGAGCAGATGGCCAGCTACGATGTCAACATCCACATCACAGGGTCGGTCCTTCGCGTCGTCGCCCCCTACAACTCCAATTTCGTCGCGGCCGCCAAGCGCCTGGGCGGCAAGTGGTCTGATGGTGCGTGGACGTTCGACGCCCGGGACGACGCCCGCGTGCGCGCGCTCTGCGTGGAGACCTACGGCACGGACGGGCAGACGTCTGACCTCGTGACCCTGCGCATCGCGTGGTCGGAGCGGAGCGCGGCCGCGCAGGACGTCGTCAGCGTGCGCGGCCGCACCATTGCCAGAGCGACGGGCCGTGACAGCGGCGCCAAACTGGGCGACGGGATCGTCGTGCTCGCGGGCGGGTTCGGGTCTGGCGGATCACATAAAAACTGGGAGACCACCGTCTGGGACGGCACGGTGGTGCTGGTCCGTGATTTCCCGCGGGCGGCGGCCATGGACCTGGTGGCAAAGACAGCCACCGGCGAGACGAAGAAACGGGCCTATACGATCGAGGTCGAGGCTGAGGCGGTGGTGGTCGATCGCGAGGCGCTGGCGGCCGAGCGCGCCCGCCTCGTGGCTCGCCTCGCCGAGATCGACGGCCTCCTGGCGAGCGAGGTGCTGGCGTGATCGACCCCACCGTCGCGCGGCTACAGGCCCACCTG
>Ga0209417_1007000_pt1 | contig 11165 bp, 10 predicted proteins | sample RifGroF2_FD_184002 | JGI IMG/M metagenome (GOLD analysis project Ga0209417, IMG submission 184002) | Groundwater microbial communities from Rifle, Colorado, USA - Groundwater F2 (SPAdes) (version 2) | ecosystem: Environmental > Aquatic > Deep subsurface > Groundwater | place: Rifle, Colorado... | reverse complement strand
CTTCATATTCGGACAGACACTTTCCGCCGTATATCGGTTTTCCCGCGGTGATCTCAATTAATTGTTTCATGCAACCTTCGGTTTATTAAAGTCCAAATATAACAAGTGAAACCGGTTTTTTAAAGAAAATAATTTAACTTATTTCCAAATGACTACATCACCGATCGGCCTGCGTGTTTTAGCTCTGGGTTCCTTTAACCTGTACCCGAATGCCGCCATATACGAAATTCCGAAATTTTCAGTATCTATGCCGAACTCCTCTTTTAGAATTCTTTCGGTGTTCTTTCTGTTGAATCCCTCTATCGGGCAGGAATCTATCCCGATCATGGCTGCTGAGGTCAGCATGTTCGCCAAAGCTATATAGCACTGCTTGGAAGCCCATTCGTTAAGTTTTTCGTCAGTTTCGAGCCCGAAATCAATTGTCTGGAATTTCTCGACGATCTTCTTTCTCGTATCGAGCAGTTCTCCCTGCCAGTTCTGAATTTTAACCATAAAATCATTTATATACGGACTGTTGTATCTGATCAGAGGAGCTTTCATGGTAAGGCAGACGATAAAATGGCTTGCAGTGTCTAATTTGACGATAGCACCCCAGGCCCCGTCCTTAAGCTTCTCACGAAGAGAAATATCCTGTACGACTAAAAACTTCCACGGCTCGAAACCAAGCGAGCTCGGTGACAGCCTTCCCGTTTCCAGAATGAACTTAAAATCATCATCCGGGATCTTCTTTTCCGGGTCGAATTCTTTGCAGGCGTGGCGGAACATGAACGCCGATAATATTTCCTGTTTATTCATAATTCTCCTCCGTATTTTCAATTTGCTTTTACTTGATATCCTCTATGAATGAATTTAATCTATTTCAAAATTCTATGCAACAAAAAACCGGTCGCAAAAGCAACTAACTGACTTTTTATTTATACTCACCCAGCTTGCTTAATAATTCAACAGCCTCAATCCCGAACTTGGAAAACCCAAACCACTTTTTACCTAGATCCTTCAGTGAAGCTCCAAAATGATATACTTCCTTATCGTCAATTATTATGAATCTGTCGTGCGATCTCTTGAATATTCTTATTTCAATTGGAAAATACTGTTCGCTGAACTTCTCTATATCAAGTTTCAGCTGTGGTGAAGCTGATTGAGTCAGGATCGTTACTTTTACATTCTTGTTTACTTTTACGAGACGAACCAGAACGGAATCGTCAATATAATTATCTATGATAAGAATGGACTTTTTCGCGATCCTGAAAAGATCAGAAACAAATTTATACGCATCAAAAACCTGACCGTCGAAGAATACTCCCTGTTTAGGCTTCAAATCACCGTTGTCCATTGCATCAAGTATTTTCTCTACTTTTTTATCGGTCTCGATCAGCTTTATTTCCAAATTATCTACTCTTTGAAATATATGCCCATTAGCCTGAATTAATTTCCGCATTTCAATAAAAGCACACATAATTTTAATACTGACTTTTACAGCTGTTTCACTATGCAATACTGCAGACAACATGGCGATTCCCTGCTCAGTAAAAACTGTAGGTTGCTTCCTTTTACCGCCCCAACTTGAAGTGCCAAATTGGCACTTCAAGTTTGATATCTCACGACTATTTAAAATAAAACAAAAATTCGCCGGAAATCTGTCTGAATTCCTTTTTACTGCTCTGTTGATATATTTAACCTCCACTCCATACAATTCAGCCAGATCAGAATCCAAAATCACCTGAAATCCCCTGATAGAATAAATCCTGTCCCGAATAATACTCTCATCAAATTTTTCCAACTCATTACCTGTCATAAATGATTCTCCCGATAACATTCTAGGCAATATAACAAGAGATGAGGGTCATCTAGTGACACTGTTCTATAAAATATGAATTAATATTATATTATTCTACGAGAGGTATTTCATCTCCAAAAACATCGAAAATTTTTATATCATTGTCTTCAAATCCGCGATACTCGCTTCTGAACAGAACCCAGACCATAAAATCCCTGAACTCTCCTTCAAAAGCCGTATTGACCCTCTTCCTAATACATTCCAGATTAAAACCAAGCTTTTTTGGGACATTCTGACTTTTCTGATTTTCGGGAACACATTTGATCTCGAACCTGTCTATTTCTTCATTCATGAAACCGACTTTGATCAGTGCTTTTGAAATTTCCGTGGCTATACCCTTTCCGCATTCATCCTTATCGATCCAGTATCCGATCTCGTAGGCATACTTACCGTTGTGAGTATGAAGTCCCGTACCGCCGATAACCCTTGATTCATCCTTGCTGAATATACCGTAAACGAAATCCTTTGAAGCATCGAAGTTCGACCTGAACCTGCGCAGTATCTCTATCCTGTCCTCAACAGTTAAAGGCTCTCTATTCACGAACGGCATAAATTCTTTAAGATGATCCACATTCTTAATAATCGCACTGTGAAGCAGCCTTGCGTCAGCCGGATTCCAGCATCTCAGCACACATCGTTTTGTTTCAATTCTATAGGGCGGATATTTCATTTTTACCTCTTGGTCCTAAATTTATTATTGTGCAGTTATTTTATTAAATGTCAACAGTATCCTCATAAGGATATCTCTGAGCATATAGACCTGCTAACAATTCACTACGTAAAGTCGTTTTATCACCAGTTATACGCTCAATATCTTTTTTTGTGTACTGATGAAGAAGAAGCTCAAGTTCATAGAAAGTGAATTTATGCATGGCACCTTCCATTTCAAGCTCGAGAACTATAAATTCAGGAGCTCGTTCACCAGCTTTTGTTGTTCTGACTAATTCATCTAATATATCTTCAGCAAACTTGTACGCTGTACCTGCTGGAAATATTATTTGCTTTCTTAATTTTAAATCTTGTGGGGGAACTTCTCTTTCGTCACCTAACCTACCTATTTCAGCAGTATTTTTGAATAGATCCCAGGCATTCTTATCCTGTCTTTTTAACTTGGGGTTAATTAACGTGTAAGAAGAGAATCTAGTAATATTTGTAGGAGGTTGCATTACTAGAGATGGTATATGGATTTGCATCCATAAGCACAATAGATTTATATTATTTTGAAAAATAGGGTTATTTCTTATCTGCTCGCTTATTGACTTTAATTTATCTTGAATTATATCTTTAGTATGGTCATATGTAACGCCCCATGTTAATCCATTGTGCTCATAAGCAATTTTTGTAACATCTACTGCAACTGCGCTATAAATTTTCTTAAAAGTATTTTTAGGCTTTCTTAATAAAATCTGTTTTTTGGCTTCATCAATACGCTGCATTAACATCTTTATACTTGCAACTCTTTTACATTCTATGAAGTATGTATACTCTTTTGAGCTAGCAATAATATCTGTCTCTGTTGATAAATCAACTTCAAATCCTGCTTGACAAAAATAACTAGCTATCCTCAGCTCAAATTGAGTATTCCTACTTAAAGAATTTCCGTCTAAAACAGCAAAATCACTCCCAGCGACAATAATTTTTAACTTATCATCTATACCTTTCGGGATGTGATTTTTTAAACCTTTAAGAATCCACATTAATTCATGTGCTTCTCTCAATAAATATAAATGCCAATCTAAACTATGTTGAAAAGGTCCATTTTTCGAGTTCTTAAAAATTGATGATTCATTCAATTCCCGTTCGTTAACTATGTCATCATAATATTGTATATATCTTTCGATCCTCGTATTCTTGGTTCTAATTCCTCTTGACTCAATAATATTTTTAATCTCTATTAAATCACTTAAAAAATACGAGAAATCTAATCCTGGTGCAGTTTTATTAGGTAAAGAGTAATATTTAGTTACCAAATTATTCCTTCTTCAAACACTAAATTTATTCAATTATTCTATATTCCTTCAGTTTAGGCAGAATTTTGTTCTTCAGTCCGTCATGCAACACTTTTATTTCTTTCATAAGTGATGCGCCTAAATCTACATCAGCGAGAGACTGTCTGATCTGCCACCAGCCTGCGTCCCAAGTGTGAATTTTATATTTTGATGTGCGGATTTGATTAAGATTTGAAAAGTAATACTGATAAATTTCCCTGCCTTTTTCCAGTAACGCATTTGCTTCGGGTGATAAACTTTTGGATGTAAGCCAGCTTGCAACAAAAGTATCTTGAGCAGTAGCAAGAGTGAATGCTATATCGCTGTCTGTAATATTCCATTTTTTTACTTCATTCACTGGGAACGGGAAAAAATGATTATGTATCTGGTAGATTTCACCTTCATATTCTACATCTTTCATAGCTACAGTGTTGTTGCTGTTGCTGAAAAGGTTCCAAACTGTGCAGTCGAGGATAAACTCATCCGTAAGATCACCTTCAGGTTTCTTAAATTGATCTCTGTCATTCAACCATGTAGCTTTGGGGACTCTTCTAGCGGCATGGACGACCATGGCTTGTGTAAAATTCTCAGGAGTTACAGATAGAGCACCTGCACTTACATAAGGACCGGAAAGCAAAGCAGTGTTATTTGAATGTTGAAAATCATTTCCATTGCACATAAGCGATGCTAAGAAATTTCTCGAAACTCTATCACGCTTGTCAATATTATCGCTTTTTATTTCCACTGCCGATCCAAATGGGGGGTATTTAATATTTGCTACTGACCTTTTTATCCATTTATTTAAGAAATTTTCTCTATTTTCTGAGATAATGTTTTTTGAATCAATTTTTTCAACATTATCATTGAACACATCAAGATTCACATCTTGATTCTTTATTTCATTTTTACCCAACAAGTCCCATATTATAAAAGAGACTGGAAAAGCGTTGTTCTTTTTCGTGCCGTCAAAATTAGCAGAAGAGAAAACAAATCCTTTTCTAAAAGCAAAATCAAATATCCTATCTCTAAATTTCTGATCATTATTGGCATTAAGATATTTCATAGTTGAGAATAAACCGAGTATTGAAATTTTATTCGCAAACTCATATTTAATTCTATATAAAAATTGAACAAAAAGTTCTCTTGAAGTTTCGCCGAGATCTTCAGTATGCATTAAATCTCTCAGCTTGGTTTCTGAGACTCCTTTTTTACTACCACCACTCGTACCTGCTTTCTGAGCTGTTGCAAACGGCGGATTTATTAGGATTATCCATTTTATTTTAGAATTATTCAAGTCATTTCTGAGTTTTTCGGGGAGCTTCCAATTGAAATCAAAATTGAAACCTGCTTTATCCGCGAAAAGATTCTCAATGTCATCATTCAGGTAATCGTATTGGAAGTTAAGCGCGTCAGGAAACAATTTTTCAAGATGTTCTACATCTTCTTTATAAAGCGTGGATAGATAGCAGTATTTCAACGCGTCCTGAGGCAGGTAGTATTCAAGGTTACCTGTTCCGGCAGCCATATCCCAAAGTCTGAATTCACCGGATTTCCACCAGTCGTTTCCTACAGCTTTTTCGATATAGTCCAGAGCTTTTTTGGCGAACTTTAAAGGTGTGAAAAATTCACCATAGAATCTCCTCATAGTTTCATCAGTGAGCCTGTCTATCTTTGATAGAATCGCTCTGAGTACATCAACATCTGAAACCTTCTCATACAGACTCCAAAAATATTCGTAGTCTTTCGCAAGAATCTTTTTTTCTTTAACATCTCCGGTCTGTCCGATCCTAAAAAAAGCTTTGCTTTGATTTTTTATAAATACTGTATTGTCTTTTTGTATGTCGCTTACAAAATATCTGCTCGTTTTAAACCCATTCCGTACTGAATCGCCGAATATTTTGTTCCAGTACTCAAAAACACCCTCAAAATTATCTTCGGAGATAATTTTTTTATCTTCAAACTTAAGATCAAGTTCATTATTCAAATGTTTTTTGAGAAGATCTGCAAAGCTGTAAAATTCGACTGGGTCAATAATATCGTAAACATGAAGATCGCGCATATTCTGATTCTGTTCGATGTCTCTTACCAATTGCTGATCAGGAAAACTTGGAGCTAAATCCCAATCGTACTTTCCGTTATCGTAAAATTCTTTCCAAATTGAAGTTTCTGTCAGAATCGCTTCATTATGATCTGCGAGACAGATAATTGGAGATATAGGTTTATCAATATGCTGACCGTATTTTAGTCTCCGGACATAGTACATTGTCTGCGCAAGAGTCTGAGATCTGATATGAAGATTTTTTAAATTCTTATCGTATTTAAATTCAAAAAGTACTCTGGGTGTGTAAAGGTCAATATAATCAGATGTGTCGTACTTCAAATCAAAATATTTTGCATAAGCATGTTTAATATCTTCTTCAGTCTTGCCCGATTTAATATTTGAATAAAAATTGTTTAGGTCATTTGTTTTCAATATAACTCCTTTTAGTGTGCTCATCATGATTCATATTAGTTAACTCAGCTTTCGCTATAAACATAATAAGGATTTCACTCTTGCTCTTGCCTTTAATTTTCAATTATTGTATCATTAATTGAAGATTCAATAGCATCAAACCAATCTATTTTTTCTGCAATCACATCTTTAATCTTTGAAATCTCTGAAAAATTTAATTTTCTACCCAATACTTCTTCAGATACATTTTGAACGTCTTCATCTGTTAACTCATAAACAACATTCTTTTTCATATAGATATTCCCTCTTCATTTTTCATTTTATTTTTCACTAAATATTATCCTTACCTAATAAAACTACTTAGGATGGTGATAATGACAAAGTGGATCAAATTTCTTTAATCTTCTTAAGCTCTTTTTTGCAGCCTCCATAATCTAACTCCGCCTTAATACCCATTTTTCTCTTTTCTAAGGTTAATTTACCATCTTAAAACTCGATCTATTATAATACAACACTATTAATCGTGTTAGTTTTTATTCAACTAAATTGTACTTCGCTTTTTGGAAATCTTGAGAATTTTTAAACTCATTAAGATACTCTATTAATTCAGACAAGATTATTGCCTGAAATTTATGCATACCTGAGTGAAATATATGTGTCAATCCATGAAATTCTCTATGATGTAAATTGTCTATATCAAGTAGAGATGTAACTTGATGTGTTTTTCTCCAATTCTCACCGGATTCCCAAGCAACTACCAAGTTTATTTCATTTTCCTTTTTTTCCTCATTTTCAAACTCACGAAGTAGAGCATCAATATTATATTTATATTCCAAAATCCATGGTCTTGACAAATAATCTGATTTATTTTCTAAGTCATTTACACCAAGCGGATTTTCCGTTTTGTGGTAAACATGATTCTGAATAGGTTGTTTAATATAATATTTAAATACTCCATCATATTGCTTCTTTTGGTCCGTAGCAAGTAGTTTTATCCCTCTTATAACTCCACCAGCTAGTAGTTGATTAAATAATACAATAACATCTTGCTCTGATTGTGGGATTGAAGTAATCGATATTTCATAGACTGGAGCGAAAAAATTTCTGTTATTAATTATAAGTGGATGTGTTTCTTCATATTTTGTTTGTTCTGTTATCCACTGGTAAACATCATCGCTACTGGCAATATTGGGTCTTGAGCCAGTATCAATTTTAAGTAACTTTCGCCACTTTTTAAACTTATTAACAATCCCAACAGAAATAATTTCTGCTAATTCTTTTAATTCAGGTTGAAAACCTTTTCTTCCAAGATCCGGATCAGCATTTGAAAACAGGACTAATACATGTGCTTGATTTTGATATCCAATATTAGAAGTTAGCGGGATTGCTAACAAATCACCTTGTATCATATTGTTATTGGCTAATTGAAGGCCACCTCTTAATATCCTTGTCCCCTTTCTTAGGTTAACAATTTTATCATTGAGTTCATCCCAAATGTCTGTTGAATAACAGAAATAACCATATGCCGTCACATTATAATTATCTATTAGATCGAAATCATCTTCCTTAAGTCTATTTGTAGGTAATTCTTTCAGTTCTTTTTTATTAAAAAATTCATACATCCCATTCAATCTAGTGTATTTTGAAGGCATTGAATCTATAGGTCGCCCATTCTTTATTTCATTTTCTTGGTACATTATAATTTCTTTTAGATTTATTGAAGCGGAAATTTTCGTATGTGGGTACACATAACTAACAATCTCATTATTTATCTCAGTTTTTATTCCTTCTCTATCAAAAACCTCCAGATTGCAAAATATTTTATCTGGGTTATCATCAAAAAAGTCAATGTTACCTAATGGGGTCTTGACTAATAAAATATGAAGCCATTGGCTAGCGTTTTCAGCACAGAAATAAGTCAATGATTTTGGTCTAGTGGAATCACCGCCAAATTTTATTGTAAAAGTCGAGCCTCTGTCTGTTCTCTTAAAAGGTTCGTGTAATAATATTGATTTTTTTACTGATGGTTTTGTAACGATATTCTGTAAGTCTTCTACCCAATTACGACCGTCGATCATTTCAGCCACAAATTCATATTCTGGACTTTTAGTTCCAAGTTGTAAGTAATTGAATCCAAATGCAATATAAGTGGAGCCGACACCTTTTTGTCCTCTTGTTTTTGTACCGTCCTTAAAAGAAGTATTGGGAGCTAAAAATGATTTGAATTCTGATTCATTAAAACCTATACCGTTATCTGTAATGCTAAAAACATTATTCTGCAAATTGATACTTATGCATATCTGCTTTTTATAATTACTCTCACGCAACTTCGTGAATCTTATATCCACAGCATCCATAGCATTTTGAATCAATTCCGAAAACGGATCATAAGAGCTTACATAAGATTTCAAAATATTTTTGATAGCTCTTTTTTTTGTAGCAGAAATCAGCCCTTGATCTTCAATTTGCTCGTGAAGCGGATCCCATGTCATTTCATTCATATTACACCTTCTTTAGTTAATATCCTGTTCTTTTTCACAACCCACACATCAGTCATAGCCTGGGCGGTGATGTTTTTGATGCCAATTAATTTGATAAACACTATTTACCCTTAGTTTGTAAATAACACTCTTTCATATTCCGGCATTGCATCGTATCTCTTACCTTGTAATAGCCTGCCAGCTTCTTTTTTGTTCGTGCCGCCCCATTGTTTGAAATAGAAGGCGGTTCCAGCTTTTGTGCATTGCTCTTTTATATCTATTATCCAGTCTTCTTGTATCGGGCGCGGAGTTCTACCGCTTTCTCCGCCTACGATAACCCAGTCAATTCCTTCAAGATTCATCTTCGGTAAAGAAGTCAAAAGAGGTTCGCAAGAAAGAAATTTAACTCGTGCTTTTGTTTTTCTGAGATTATCTATTCTTGTCATCACGGTTGAATCTTCTACGGTTACACCCATCCAGAGGTTATGCGGCCAGTCTAGCCAGCCTTCACTGTCATAATATCTTAAGATATCTGCTCTTTTTGTAAGTATTTGAAATACGTGTTGAGGATTGTCTTTTATTACTTTGAATATTTTTTGAATGTAATCAATCGGGACATCCACATGAAAAAGATCGCTCATAGAGTTCACGAATATCATTTTAGGCTTTTTCCATGTGTAAGGTTCTGTCAATGTTTCTGGATGAAGAGTAAGTTTGAAACCGTTTATATATTTCGGTTGTCCCATTGCTTTTAACCTTCGGGTCATAACTTCTGCGTAGCAGAATTTACATCCGGCTGAAAGCTTGGTGCAACCTGTTATCGGATTCCAGGTTGATTCAGTCCATTCTATTTTAGTTGTTGCCATAGTTATATTCCTAATTCCAGTTCTGGATTTAAATATTTATGTACTTTTTTATAAAATTCAATTCCTCTCGGATGTTTTGAGTAGAAAGCTAAATAATACAAGGGAAGATTTCTATCGTTTGATCTTATCTGGTGCATATTATGCTCGGGTACATAATTTAATGCCACCATATTCTTAAGATATTGATCTGCTAAAAATTTCACAAAATTCGTATTGTATTCATTGTTTGCTTCAAAATCATGTCTCCAATTTACATTCCCCAAATATAAAGATATTTTTTCATTTTCCTCATTTAAATATTTAGAAAAATTTCTATTCGCATCCATGTGCAAAGCTTGTAAAATTAAAAAATCTATGGCGATTTTACTCCCAAGCTTTTTTATCGTATTAAAGTGAAGATTTAAAGAATATGGATCGGAAAAGCAAAAAGAAAGTACAGTATTTCCTTTACTAAAGGCAGGAATAGCTTTGTATACTTTTTCAATAATTTCATTACTATCACCATTTATAAATGTCACATCTAAAGCTGGGAATAATCGTGCAACTCTTTCAACCAAAGCATGAAACTTTTCCTTATTTTCTTCACATAAAATATATTTTGTGAAGTGATTCGGAATAGACATAGCAATCAAAGAAGAAGAATATACTACTTCTTGTGTTTCAATAATTTTCGAAAAACCCGCACCAGCAAACAAGTCAATATAGACTAACTGGTCCCATTTGTTTTTCATCCCATTTGTAAAAATATCACAATAACCTCCTATTAGTTTATATTTTTCTAAAGACCATGCTCTAACCTGAGGAATGATGAATTCGTCAGGCTCGGTTACAATGTGGGGATCGAATTTAGTCATGCTGATTCTCCTATTTTTCCGCAATATAATAATAGATGAGTGTCATCTAGTGACCTTCAACTTTTTATTTTCGCTTTTTTTTACTATTTTCACTAATTGTTTTCTCCTTACTCCTTCCTCACCATTACCACAGCCTGTGCGGCTATACCTTCGCCTCTGCCTTCGAAGCCGAGTTTTTCGGTGGTGGTGGCTTTGACGGAGATGTTCTTGATGTCAGTATCGAGTAATTTGGCTATTACTGAGCGCATTTTATCAATGTGATCTTTGAGCTTGGGTTGTTCGCATATTACTACCGCGTCGATGTTGTTTATTATATAGCCTTCAGCTTTGATGAGCGCGAAAACCTTTTCTAAGAGTATTCTGCTGTCTATGTTCTTGTATGAGCTGTCGTTGTCGGGGAAATGTTTTCCGATGTCGCCTAATGATAAGGCTCCGAGCATGGCGTCCATTATCGCATGGAGAAGCACATCAGCGTCTGAGTGTCCGAGCAGGCCTTTCTCATAAGGAATTTCGATCCCGCCGATTATGCATTTTCTGCCTTCGACCAGCTTGTGGACATCATATCCTATTCCTATTCTGTACATAGATCCCTCTTATTTTGAAATTACAGGTCTTCCTTTACATACTTATCGAGATAAAACTTGAGCGACTGTTTGGATAGCGATATCTGTTCCGAGAGCGGGAAATA
>Ga0209417_1006996_pt1 | contig 11170 bp, 12 predicted proteins | sample RifGroF2_FD_184002 | JGI IMG/M metagenome (GOLD analysis project Ga0209417, IMG submission 184002) | Groundwater microbial communities from Rifle, Colorado, USA - Groundwater F2 (SPAdes) (version 2) | ecosystem: Environmental > Aquatic > Deep subsurface > Groundwater | place: Rifle, Colorado... | reverse complement strand
AAGCGGCGGTCGGTTACTGATTCGTACTGACGGCGGCAATTTTCGCACATGGCAAAGGCGTTCATTGTTGTGTTTGGGCGGTCGTAGGGAATGGATTTAATTATCGAGTACCGCGGGCCGCAGTTGGTGCAGTTGATAAAAGGGTAGCGGTAGCGGAAATCGAGTTTATTTTGCATTTCGGCGAGGCAGTCGGGGCAGGTGGCGGCGTCGGCGGAGACGTCGGCGAGGCGGTGGCCGGCGGAATAACTGGACTGGATGGTGAACTTATCCTGGCCTACGACGACGGGAATGGGGGTGTCGCGGAGGCCAATGATCTGCATCATTGGCGGGCCGGTTGGGCTTTTGAGACGGGCGATAAATGTTTCGATGCGGTCATCGAGGCCCTGGACTTCGATCGTTACGCCAAGGGTGTCGTTGAGGACAAAACCGGAAAGGCCCAATTCGTCTGCGAGGCGGTAGGCGTAAGGCCTGAAACCAACGCCCTGGACACGTCCGGTTACGATTATCTTTTTACGTCTGAGCAAATTGTGCTTCTATCTTATCGAAAATCGGTAATTCGGTTTATTACTGTAATAACTACCCCCGTTGTCGCCTAGGTGTTCGCGGGCGAATCGGTGCTTAAATGAAGTATCTTTGCAGTGTTGATCTTTGTCAAGTTTTTAGTGGGTGTTCGTTTGATTGCGGATTGGGCGGGCCTGGCGTCAAAAAAACTTGAAAAGGATGCGTTTTGGCAGTATGGTCTTGGCTCTTATCAAAAATAAGGCCAAAAGGCCATTTTTAGGAAAGGTTTATATGCCGTTACTGCAGAATCCCGGTCTGACTGAACTTGATGAAAAATGTATTTGGACTATCCGCTTTCTCGCTATGGATGGCGTAGAGAAGGCGAAATCGGGTCACCCCGGTATGCCGATGGGTATGGCGCCAGCAACTTATATGCTTTGGCAGAAGTACCTCAAGCACAACCCAGCTAATCCCAAGTGGTTCAACCGTGACAGGTTCGTTCTGTCGGCTGGACACGGGTCGATGCTGGTTTATTCTATGCTGCACCTGACTGGCTACGATGTATCGATTGATGAACTCAAGAGCTTTCGCCAGTGGGGTTCGAAAACACCGGGACATCCGGAGTATGGCCATACGCCGGGCGTGGAAGTTACGACCGGTCCGCTGGGGCAGGGAATATCCAACGCAGTGGGTATGGCGATCGCGCAGAAGAACCTGGCGGCGAGATATAATAAGGAAAATTTCCCGATCTTTGATTACAAGGTCTTCACGGTAGCCGGGGACGGGTGCCTTGAAGAAGGCGTGGCTTCGGAAGCCAGTTCGCTGGCAGGTCATCTTGGGCTTGATAATCTTGTTGTGATCTATGATGACAATAATATAACAATCGACGGAGATACGAGTCTTTCGTTTACCGAAGACAGGGCCAAACGCTACATGGCGTACGGCTGGAACGTTATCACAGTCGGCGGCGACGGCAATGATATGCTCTCGTTCGAGAAGGCACTCAAGAGGGCTATGAGGCCAAGCGGCAAGCCAACGTTGATCGCGCTTCGCACACATATCGGGTTCGGCAGCCCCAATAAGCAGGGTTCACATGATGCACACGGGTCACCGCTTGGCGAAGATGAGATCAAGCTGGTTAAGACGAGCGTGGGCTGGGACCCGGAAAAAACTTTCGTGGTGCCTGATGAAGTGGCGGCACAGATGAGGCTGGCACTTGATAAAGGTAAAAAAGCTGAGAAGAAATGGAATAAGCTCCTTGAAGATTATTCCAAGGCATACCCGGAACTTGCCAGGGAACTTTCCGACGCGATGGCGGGCAAGCTGAGCGTAGATATCGATTCGCTGCTGCCGAAATTCGACGCGGGCACGAGCCTTGCGACACGGCAGGCTTCGGGCAAGACGCTCGATGCGCTGATGCCTTCGATGCCGCTGGTAATAGGCGGTTCGGCGGATCTTACGCCTTCTAACAACACACGCTTTAAAGGCGCTGTTGATTATCAAAAGGACAGCCCGGCGGGCAGGTATATGCGGTACGGCGTTCGCGAGCACGCGATGGGTTCGATCATGAACGGCATGGCGGTATCGAATTTGATCCGGCCTTACGGAGCGACGTTCTTTGTGTTTGCAGACTACATGCGGCCGGCGATACGCGTGGCGGCACTTTCCAAATACCGGACTATATTCGTGTTCACGCATGACAGCATCGGCCTGGGCGAAGATGGTCCGACACATCAGCCTGTTGAGACGCTGGCATCACTCAGGTGCATACCCAACCTACTGACGTTCAGGCCAGCGGATGCGAACGAGACAGCCCAGACATGGAAATTCGCACTTGAATACAAGGACGGCCCGGTTGCGATGGCATTGACTCGCCAGGGGCTGCTTGTGCTTGACCAGACGAAATACGGCAGCGCTAGCCAGGTTTCAAAGGGCGCGTATGTGCTTATCAAGCAGGATAGCCCCGACGTACTGCTGCTTGCGACGGGTTCCGAGATTGAGATCGCGATAAAGGCCTGCGACAAACTGGCTGCGCAGGGCGTGAAGGCGCAGGTTGTTTCGATGCCGTGCTGGGAATTGTTCCGCAAGCAGGATAAGGCATATCGCGACTCGGTATTGCCGCCAAGCTGCAAGGCGCGCGTGGGTGTTGAGGCCCTTGTCAAACAGGGCTGGGAAGAATGGATCGGCTGCAGGGGCGAATTCGTGGGCATGCACTCGTTCGGCGCATCGGCCCCGTATAAGACCTGCTACGAGAAGTTCGGCATTACGGCTGACGGCGTAGTGGCGGCGGCGCAAAAGAGCATTGCGGCTACGAAGTAGTTTTTAGTTTTGAGTGATATTTAGACCCCGGGCACAAAGTCCCGGGGTTTTTTGTTTGGTGATTTCGTATTGGCAATACCTGGGTATAATGCTTACATGCATGTGTTTGAAGAAACAGTAGAGCGATTCATTATCGACGAGAACCTGATACCGGCTGGAGCCAGGGTGCTGCTAGGTATTTCGGGCGGGGCGGATTCAATGGCGATGCTCAACGCGATGTTCGAGCTGGGCAAGAATCGGCGGTTTGATCTTACGCTTTTTGTGGCACATATAAACCACCAGCTTCGTGGGGAACTGGCGAATCGGGACGAGGCGATGGTGATTGCACAGGCAATTGCGATGGGAATCAAATTTGAGACCGCGCGGATAGATGTTAAAAATTTTGCTCAGGCTAACAGCTTGTCTATCGAGACGGCTGCGAGACTGCTTCGGCGCGAAGCGCTGATCCAGATCACGGATAAATTCGGATGCGAAATAATCGCCACAGCTCATCATAAGAATGACAATGCTGAAACGCTTATACATAGACTCAAACGAGGGACTGGATACAGAGGGCTGGCGGGTATCTGGCCCAGCAGAAAGTTCGGAGCTAAAACGTTCATCCGCCCCCTGCTGGGTGTGAGCCGTAATAACATTATTGATTATGTCGGGGCTGCGAACATCCCGTTTAGCCATGATCACACAAACGAAGATACAACCATAACCCGCAATTTTATACGTCATAAGCTCCTGCCGACGTTGCAGGCTCAAGCCAGCGGTGACCTTTCGGAGGAATTGTTCGCGCTTTCGATTCACGCCCGCGGATTGGCTATGCTGCTTGAAAAACACGCCCGCACGATCTGGCAGCAGGCGGCACTGGTGGAAAGCAAATCGACTATTTCGCTGGATCGCAAAATATTGATGCCGCTAAGCGAGCCGCTGAAGATCGAGGTGCTCCGTATGGCGATCACAAAGCTTGGTGTAGGTGAGCAGGATCTGACATTTGGGCATTACCGCAAGGCGCTGGAATTATTAGCATCAGGCAGGCCGGGGAGCATAAATCTGCCGGGGCCGAGCCGGCTGACGATTGCGTCGGTTACGGTTACGATCGCACTGGTTGGGAGGGAGGTTCAATTGTGGCCTGCGCCCGCTACGCTGGAGCCTGGTGAGAGTATCAAATGGAACGGCATAACAATCGCGACGCGTGTGCTTGACGCTGCGGGGCAGGATTTACAGGCGTTTATAAAACACAAGCCCCCTGCTGTCGAATGGTTTGATCTTGATAAGATAGCTGGGCAGCTGACGATCCGTGGTCGCAGAAATGGCGACAGATTCGTGCCGTTTGACTTTAAGACAGAAAAAAAAATCGGCAAGTTCCTCACGGATTCGAAACTTGCTCAGAAGACTTCGTTTATCATCGAGGATTCGCAGAAGATCATTTACCTTGCCCCACTTCGGACTTCAGAACTTATCCGCATCACATCCGAAACGAGGCAAATTCTCGAAATTTTTGTAACTGCTAAAGAAGATTAGGATCTGTTCTGCACGGTCGTGTTTATAATGATGCGGATTGTTACATATATGTAATTCAGGCCACACAATTTATGTTGAACACATTATTGCAGGTTTAACATCTTAACCTTTTGAGAATTGATTCTTCCTCTATTGCCTTAATTCCTATACACGTATGCATTGAAACATAATTCCCCCCTGCTATTATTAAATTTTAATTTTGCAGCAAAATGCAATTATTATCGTCATTTTGCACATTGTACCATACTGTCCAATATTATGACATTTTTATGCGTTTCGCCGAAATTAAAAGTACAGGTACAGTCGCATGGCGAGCGACATTATGACTGACGCTTCCAAGCAGTACCTCCGAAATAAATCCCCGCCCCTGAGAACCCATAATTATCAAAGATACAGCATCATACTTGGCATGGTTAACAATTTCTTGAATTGGAAAACCATAAGGTAACTCAATTTTTATCTCTTGAACACCTCTTTTTTGGAGACTTGATTTCAGATGTTCTAACCTTTCGGCATCGATCCTATTGAATTCGTCTAACCTATTTCTAAGGTGCTTGTCAATTTTGACCTTATCTTGAACATGTAGTAAGGTAATTTTTTCTGGACCGCATTCTGCGATTTTTTCAAGATAAGAAAAGGCACGCTTGGCGGTATCGGAAAAATCAGTGGCAAAAAGAATATGGCGTTTGAAATTCCGACAGGCCAATTCACATTTGGCAAGTGCTTCCGGTTCACCCACTTTGATCCGAACCAGTAATACCGGAACAGTAGCTTTGTGAAGAATTGCGAGTGCAGCTCCGCCCAGCAACATTTCCCGAGCGCATGTAGCACCATGGGAACCAACCACAATCAGGGAGACTTTGCGTTGTTCTGCAATCCTATTTATCTCGGTGCCGGGCACGCCGGATGCAATTTCAAGCGTAGCTTCAAACCCCTGCGATTCCAGTTTTGCTTTTTGTTGTGCTAATGTTGGCTCGGCTTCCAGTGTAAGCAGGCGTGCTATTTCCTCAAGGTGCCTAACGCCGAGGGCGTGAACCAGAATTGCCTTTTCGGCTCCCCATTCACGCAACTCATGCAGACATTCAATTACGCGGTCACTTGCTTCTGAAAGATCAGTGGCGACTAGAATTGTACGAAACATGACATTTCTCCTTATTCAGTCCGCCAGTGAATAAGCGGCGTTATTGATTCATACCTGCAACCCAGGTCTTCTTTGCAAAATATCGTTTCTGAAAATATAAGGATACGTTAACCAGTCCGATCAGAGCCGGAACTTCAACCAGCGGGCCGATAACTGCAGCGAATGCGGCACCGGAGTTGATTCCAAAAACAGCCACTGCGACGGCAATGGCCAATTCAAAATTATTGCTTGCAGCAGTAAAAGAAAGTGTGGCGCTCTTTGAATAATCTGCACCAACTCTCTTACCCATCCAGAAGCTGATCAGGAACATGACAATGAAATAAATCAACAATGGAACCGCTATCCGCACTACATCCAGCGGGAGACGAACAATGTATTCGCCTTTGAGACTGAACATCACCACAATAGTAAAAAGCAGCGCAACAAATGTGATGGGACTGATTTTCGGGATAAAGCTGTTATGATACCATTCCTTGCCCTTGGCCTTGACAAGTACCAGACGGGTCAGCATGCCGGCAATAAATGGGATGCCTAGATATATGAAAACACTCTTGGCGATCTGGCCGATACTAATATCGACTATGCTGCCTTCTAATCCGAATAAAGGCGGCAGTATGGTAATAAAAAACCAGGCATAGACGCTATAGAATACAACTTGAAAAACGCTGTTGAATGCGACCAGACCGGCACAATATTCCGTATCTCCATGGGCTAGATCATTCCAGACAATAACCATGGCGATGCAGCGAGCCAATCCAATCATAATCAGTCCAACCATGTACTCCGGATAGCCTTGCAGAAAAACAATCGCCAGAACGAACATAAGTATTGGACCTATAACCCAGTTCTGAAGCAGGGATAAACCGAGCACCCGAAAATTTCGGAACACGTCTCCCATTTCCTCATAGCGTACCTTTGCAAGCGGCGGATACATCATCAATATAAGACCAATGGCTATGGGTATATTGGTTGTGCCGTGCTGAAAGGTATTCCAGAAATCAACCATATTGGGATAAAAGTATCCAGAGCCGACGCCAACAGCCATGGCCAAAAAGATCCACAGTGTAAGATAGCGATCTAAAAAAGACAGTTGCTTTACAATACCAGAACTCACGAGTTCACTCCTTGAACGGTTTTTATATATTCAAAAATGTTTAAAATAAATTTTTTAATTTCATCCCTTACTCGCCTGTAGTGATTGATAGCCTCTTCTTCGCTTCCTGCATTTTCAGCGAGTCTCGGCGGGTCGTCAAATCCAATATGTATAATTTTTGTTTTGCCGGGAAATATCGGGCAACTCTCATGTGCATTGTCACAAACTGTTATTACGTAATCAAACTGCACGTTTTTTAACTCATCAAGGTGCTTGGATTCATGGTTTGATATATCCACGCCAACTTCAGCCATGGCCTTCACGGCACGCTGGTCTAGACCTTTCGGAGCAACACCGGCCGAATAAGCTTCAATGGTATCACCTTTGAGGTAGTTGGTAAAACCCTCGGCCATTTGACTGCGGCATGAATTTCCAGTACACAGAAACAGTATTCTGATTCGTTCAGCCATATTTCTATTCCTTGCTGATTTTGATTCCTATGTCCTTGGGTAAAGCCAAGCCGCTCGCAACCTGCATCGATTTAAATATACCAACCGGTACAGCGCACCCTGCACAGCAACCTTTAAGCGCATTAGATATGCGTCAATAATTCCTTTTTCTGCAAGTACTTCTGACAGACGTTTGATTTTATCGCATCCACTTTGAATTTCAAATACCACATTCTGGCCGTCATTTGATACAGTTTTCACATGCGTGTGAAAACCGCATATTCCCGCATCTATCGCTGCCTTGCATTCCATTATTGTTTCTCCGGTTTTCTGGCAGATACCTTCAAGCTGATTAATGAACTGCTGATTGCGGCAAGCTCATTAGCTGGTACTTTGGGCGTTTCAAGTATGGGCGTTAAATCGGAACCGCAGCACATTACATCAAGCGGAAATTCTGATTCATCGAGTATTTCAATCTTTTCAAATCCAGCCGCATTGATAGCATTCATGTAATCAGATTTCATCACAGCACCTGCAATACAGCCGACATATGCTTCGATAGAGTTGAGGGCCGATTCGGGCAAGGGCTTTGTGAGTACAATATCAGATACTTTGAGCCTTCCGTTAGGCTTCAAAACCCGGTATGCTTCTTTGAATGCCGCGATCTTATCCGGCACAAGATTAATTACGCAATTAGAAATGACAACGTCTACACTGTCGTTGTCAACCGGCAAATGCTCAATTTCACCTAAACGGAATTCGGTATTGCTGCAATCACTTTTTGCGGCATTTTTCCGGGCTTTATCAATCATTTCCTGTGTCATATCAACTCCTATGACATGACCTGTCGAGCCAACTTTCTGTGCCGCCAAGAAACAATCGATTCCCGCTCCAGAGCCAAGGTCTAAAACAGTCTCACCCGGTGTAATATCCGCAAAGGCCAGCGGATTCCCGCACCCGAGCCCAAGATTAGCTCCTTGGGGAACTGATTGCAGTTCCTGCTGTGAATAACCGATTTTCTGACTTATAGACTCAGCCTGATTACTGCTGCCGCAGCAGCAGCCTGATCCTTTTGCGACTTTTGCATAGCCTTGGCGCACTGATGCTTTGATTTCTTCCATGCTCATAATATACCTCTGTTTCTAATAATTTATTTCATCATGTATTTTTAATTGCCTATCGCCGATATTGCCATTGGTTTTTTGAATGCAGCCGCTCGCGACATTGGCAGTAGTTTTGTTGTAAGTTCATTTAGAGTTGCTCCCTCCCTCTGGTTGTCCTCTGTTGACAGCACAATTCCGTAGGGTTCTCTGAAAGTATTTTTTTCAAAAGAACATGGTCACGTTTAATGACATTATCATTAGTGAGACTTGCTTTAAGCCAGTTCATTACAGGCACAGTCTGCGTTGAGTCTACCAAGAGCGTGTAGTATATCCAACGGCCTCGTTTAGAACTCTCGACCATTCCGGCCTGCTTAAGAATAAGCAGATGCTTGGAGACCGTTGAGGGAGCAAGGGCCAGCATCTCGGTTATCTGGCAAACGCAGAGTTCTCCATCTCTCAGACTCATGAGAATGCGGAGTCTGTTTGGATCAGCCAATGCCTTGCAAATGTCTAAAACAGCCGCCATATCAGTTTTATATTTCGTCATATAACGAAATATATGTCACCCGGGATTTATTTGCCAGCACTTTTTAATTTTTAGCAGATTGTTTTAGAGAAGAGAGATCGTAATAGGACTATCTGGACCTGAATACCAGACTGCTTGTTGGGTTTCAGAGTTGATTAGAAAGCTGAGCCTTTGCCTCCATCAAGATGGCCATGCATTTTCATACCTTTGAGTTTTTTAACTTGCGGCATGATGCGTTCACTTATGAACCGGTACGCCTCATCTTTGTCCTGGTCTATCTTAATTACTTCCAACTGCATAACATCTTCTTGGGTAAACTCAATCATCATACTTTTTCTCCGTAAAATGGTTAAGCTTTAATTTTTCCGTCTTCCATTTCGAGGGTTCTATCGAAAACGTCCAATGACCGGTGGTCATGCGTAACTACAATAACTCCCGCATTCTGCTCGTGAGCGACTTTGCGGAATAATTCCATAACCTGCCTGCCGTGAACACTGTCGAGGGCGGCAGTGGGTTCATCAGCAAGGATTACGCTTGGCTTGTTAGCCAAAGCCCTGGCTACCGCTACTCGCTGCTGCTCGCCTCCTGAGAGTTTGCTTGGCAGGTGATCCGCTCTTTGAGCCACGCCAAGATAATCCAAAAGCTCCATAGCGCATAGTCGCGAAATTTTCGCAGGCTGGTCATTAATCTCCATTGCAAGGCGGACATTCTCGACAGCGGTAAGGAATGGAATAAGATTGGCTTTTTGAAAAACGAAACCAAGCTTCTGGCGGCGAAACTGCCGAACATTGACTTTGGCTTGATGATTTTCAAAAACAACAGTTCCTTCAATACTAATACTGCCAGTATTGGGCGGGCAGATAAGCCCCAGAAGCGTAAGCAGAGTTGATTTTCCGGCCCCACTTGGCCCCAAAAGCGCGACAATTTCACCTCTTGCCACTCGAAAACTTACATCGCTTACTGCTACTACTTCCGTGTGACCACTTCCGAATATTTTGGTTAAGGACTGCGCTTCTAAAACGCTGACCTTATTTGCCATATTCATGAAAGCACCTCGTTAGGCTCAACATGCAGCGCTTTTGAAATCCCTATAATGCTGCTTGCGACTGAAATAACAATAACGATTCCTGCTAACATCCAGAGGTCATCGGCGAGCAGGACAACCCTGCGTGGAAAAAGCGGAAATAACCATTGCCCAACCAGCCACGCTACACCATACGCCAAAACACCAAGAAGCAATGCCTGTTGAAGAATAAGACCCAAAATTACACTGTTTCTTGCGCCTATGAGTTTAAGCATGGCAATATCATGAAGTTTATCCAGTGTGAGCGTGTAAAGTATTAGTGCCATGATGATAGCGGAAACAATTATCAGCAGTATACGGAAAAGACCAAGCTGCTTTCGGGCTCTCTCAACTACACCAGCAATCAAAAATTGTCGCTGCTTGTCGGCATTATAGACACTCACATCAGGCCATTTTACAATGACCGCACGCACCTGCTCGGGATTGAATCCCGGTTTGACTTTTACAACAACAGCACTAATACTAGCTGGCCCAAGTGCGGCAAGCTCTGATGAAGATCCCAGCGTGCGTTCTATCATCTGCGGCTGCGTGCGACCGATATCGAGATCCTGTGCTCGTGCCCAGCGAGCTGAACGTTCCAGGCGAATTGCCTCACCTGAAGTATCAAACTGAATCGCCTGGGCATCGTGAATTGTGAAAAAAGCCATTCCATCTCCGGCCGGTGATGTCATAGCTCTGGTATGGCCCACTACAGTATAGGAATCTTTGCCGAATTTAATTTTTTCACCTATCGGCAGCTTAAGAGACTCATCTGCAATCATTTCAAAATGTGCCCGGCCCAGTGAACGCCCGGCAGAAATAGGAAGCCAGTTGCCCTTATCCTGCGGCCACGACAAACCCTGTACAGTTATTCGCAGAGGTTTGCCATTGCGTTCCCTTTGCATGGTATGCGATACAAAAGCATTGCTGCTCAAAACGCCAGGAACAGCTAAGACCCGGTCTTCAAGATTAGCAGGTATGCGTGATATTTCGGCAAACGGTCCGCGTGTATCCTTTTGGACCACCCATAAATCGGCACGCAAACGGTCAATAAGCAAAGTGGCGTCCTGAACAAGCCCGCGATATATGCCGCCCATGCCCATGACCAGCATTAAAAGCAGGCCCAAACCGATGGTGGTTAATACAAATCTGCCAATGTTGTGCCGAATGTCGCGTCCTGCAAGATTCATTTTGTCCTCACGGCACGATTTTCAACTATGGCGCTCTTTACATCCATCGGCCAAATTACAACGTCATTCAAACTGACGCCGTTTTGTACCTCCACCATGTCCTTGCCCCGGAGGCCCAATTCTAAATTTCTCCATTGCGCATGTTTATCATTGCTTATATACAGTCCCGGCTTTCCGTTTCGCCAGCAAACAGCATTCGATGGCACAAGCAAGGCACTGTCTTTGTTTGCGGTTTCGATATATACCTCGGCTCGCTGGCCCACTGCCCACAAT
>Ga0209417_1006990_pt1 | contig 11182 bp, 8 predicted proteins | sample RifGroF2_FD_184002 | JGI IMG/M metagenome (GOLD analysis project Ga0209417, IMG submission 184002) | Groundwater microbial communities from Rifle, Colorado, USA - Groundwater F2 (SPAdes) (version 2) | ecosystem: Environmental > Aquatic > Deep subsurface > Groundwater | place: Rifle, Colorado... | reverse complement strand
CGCCCTGAGCAAAATATGAGTTGCTCTCTCTTATACCCGACTTGGTTATCAGGGCAACTTTCCCGTAACGGGATGCTCTGTAAGCAGAGTAAAGACCCGCAAGACCGCTCCCCACAATTATATAGTCGAACTGGTGCATTTTTTGGAAATAAACCGCAAAAATACTCTTTTTATGGTTAAGTGTCCGTTTTTTGTACTTTTCACCTCAAATAGGTATCTTAGCGCACTCATAGTTTAAGTTAAAAGGATAGAAAATGGTAAAAAATGTAAACTGCTTTATTCCCTATCAGGACAAGGCACAGGTAATTGAAACAATCAATGGTCTAAAGCTCACGGAGAATGTCTCAAAGATATTTCTTCTCTCAACAGAACAAGGTAAAGAGAGCATCCCCGGATGTGAGATAATTGTTATCGATTCACTAAAATCAACAGCAGCAATCAAGGAGATCGCCTCAAGGGCAGATTCTGAGTATACACTCATCTATCTTAAGGAATCAACTCTTGTTTTGGGCATGTTTGCACTTGAAAGAATGCTCCGCATTGCCGGTGATACAAACGCATCTATGGTATATGCAGACCATTATCAGATTGCAGACGGAAAAAGAAATATCAGCCCTGTTATTACATATCAGGAAGGAAGTCTTCGTGACGACTTCAATTTTGGTTCGGTTTTAATTTACAGAAGTGCTGCCCTTAAAGAGGCCGCAGCAAGAATGTCTGTGAACTTTAAGTTTGCCGGACTCTACGACCTTCGTCTTAAGGTTTCTCAAAAGGGTTCGCTGGAGCATATCAACGAGTATCTCTACACAGAAGTGGAGAATGACAGCCGTAAATCAGGTGAAAAGATCTTTGACTATGTAGATCCTAAGAACCGTGCGGTACAGATTGAGATGGAGGAAGCCTGTACACTTCACCTCAGGGATATTGGAGGATATCTTAAACCTGAATTCAGGCATATCGAATTCAGTGAAAATAATTTTGAATTTGAAGCCTCTGTAATTATCCCGGTTTACAACAGGATCAAAACAGTTAAAGATGCTGTCGCATCTGTTCTCAAACAGAAGACCAGCTTCAAGTTTAACCTTATTATTATTGACAATCACTCAACTGACGGCACATACGAGGCTATTGAGGAGTTTGCGGCAGATGAGCGTCTGATTCACCTTGTACCTGAAAGAAAGGATCTTGGAATTGGCGGTTGCTGGAATGCCGGCGTTCACCACCCTAAATGCGGAAAGTTTGCCGTTCAGCTTGACAGCGACGATATCTACTCAGACGAGAATACACTTCAGAAAATTGTTGACTCATTCTATGCACAAAACTGTGCAATGGTAGTTGGAACATATATGATGACCAACTTCAACATGGAGATGATTGCTCCGGGTATCATTGACCACAAGGAGTGGACACCTGAAAACGGAAGGAACAATGCACTCAGAATTAATGGTCTTGGAGCTCCAAGAGCATTCTATACCCCTGTCCTGCGCTCGGTAAAAGTTCCAAACACAAGCTACGGAGAGGATTATGCACTAGGTCTTAATATCTCAAGAGAGTACCAGATTGGTCGTATTTACGATGTGCTTTACCATTGCCGCCGCTGGGACGGAAACTCAGATGCCGCTCTTGATATTGTGAAGATGAATGCTCACAACACATACAAAGACAGGATCCGCACATGGGAACTTAAGGCTCGTATTGCACTAAACAAAAAGAGATAACTGTACCCGATGCTTAATAAAGAATCTATATCGCTGCTTTTTGAAGAACAACTGGCTTCATGGGAGCAGGCAGGCAATAATTACAAGGCTCTTGAGGGAGTAGTTGCAAAAGAGGTTATGGTTGACGGCTTCCCCTTTAAGGTTCAGTTCAACCCTGCAAGAATTGTCTCGTCTGCCGCAAAGGTAGATGCCAAATCTATTCAGGAGAGAAAGTGTTTCCTTTGTGCTGCCAACATCCAGAAGGGAATAGATTACATATACGGTGGGGATTCTTCGAATCCCTACACCGTTCTTATTAATCCGTTTCCAATCTTCCCGAGACATCTTACAATCCCTGTTGTAGCTCACCAGGATCAGCTTATTGACGGCAAATTTGATGCAATGCTTGATCTTGCGGCACATATGCCTGACTATTCACTCTTTTACAATGGTCCAAAGTGCGGAGCCTCTGCACCGGACCATTTTCATTTTCAGGCAGGCAACAAAGGATTTCTTCCTCTCGAGGAAAATCTCCCCTCAATGCCACGAACCATCCTTTATGAGGAGGAGGGCACAAAGGTTTTCAGCATTAAAAAATCCATCAATGGTCTCATTGTTATTGAGTCATCCAGAAGGGAAGTTGCTGCTGAGATGTTTGATGAAATCTATTCGCTCCTTGAGGTAAAGGAGGGAGAGAGGGAGCCAATGCTGAATATTCTATGCTGGTACAAAGGCGGAGTATGGACAACGGCTCTTTTTATAAGGTCAAAGCATCGTCCTTCTCATTACTTTGAAGAGGGCGAGAAAAATATTCTTATCAGCCCTGCTTCTGTAGACCTGGGCGGTGTGTTTATTACTCCTCTGGAGAAGGATTTTGAGAAGATGGGAAGCGCAGAAATTAAGGAGATTCTCTCTGAGGTACTTATATCATTTGAAGAGCTGGCTCTGCTGGCACAAAAAATCAAAACAAAACTAAACAGTCTATGAAAGAGCCAAAAGTGAGCGTGGGTATCATGTTTGAACCCCGCATAGATTTCATTCTCAGTGGTAGTTATACTTCAAACGGAGTGGTTTGTCAGGGTCCTCAGTCTGTTGTCCTGAAGGATGGCAAGGTTGAATGGAACGGAAAACTGTACGAAGAGGTGCTTTTTGAACCGGTAACAGAGTCTGAGGCTTTTTTTGAGCTTAAGGACGTTACAATCGGAATCAATTTCCACTGGGAGAGAAAAGAGAATCAGTCTTTCAGGGGAGCGCTCAAAATAATTACAGAACACGGAAAGCTCACAGCTGTGAATGTACTTGGAGTTGAAGAGTACCTTACATCTGTTATCTCATCTGAGATGAGTGCAACAGCTTCGCTTGAGCTGCTCAAGGCACATGCAGTTATTTCCCGTTCGTGGCTTCTTGCCCAGATTGACAAGAATAAGGAGATCACAGAGAGTGGCGAGGTTTACAGCACAATGAAGGAGAGCGATGAGGAGCTGGTAAAGTGGTATGACCGCGAAGACCATACCCGCTTTGATATTTGTGCAGATGACCACTGTCAGCGTTATCAGGGAATTACAAGAGCTTCAACGGAGATTGTGAAAGATGCAATTGAACAGACAAGAGGCAGGCTTCTGATGTTCGACGGCAAGATTTGCGATGCCCGTTACTCAAAGAGCTGCGGAGGTGTCTTTGAAGAGTTTCACAACTGCTGGGAGGAGAAGGATATGCCATATCTGGTAAAGCAGAGAGACAGCAAGACAAATACAACTATCCCGAATTTAACCGTTGAGGAAAATGCAGTTAAATGGATTCTGGAATCTCCGGAGGCATTCTGCAATACCTCAGATAAAAAGGTTCTCTCGCAGGTGCTAAACAACTATGATCAGGAGACAGTGAATTTCTACAGGTGGAACGTAAGCTATACCCGCGAGCAGCTTTCTGAACTTGTGAAAAGAAGGTCAGGAACTGATTATGGTCAAATTACAGATCTGATTCCTGTTGAGAGAGGAACATCGGGCCGTTTGGTAAGGCTTAAAATTGTGGGTACCAAAAGAACGAGGACAATCGGGAAAGAACTTGAGATAAGGAGGACACTCTCTGAATCGCACCTTTACAGCTCTGCATTTGTTGTTGAAAAAGAGGGCAATCCAGATATGCCCGATTCGTTCATTCTTAAGGGAGCCGGCTGGGGCCATGGAGTGGGTCTGTGCCAGATAGGTGCAGCTGTCATGGGAGAGCAGGGCTTTGGTTATGAGGATATTCTGCTGCACTATTTTATTGGTGCTTCAATAGAAAAGAAATATTAATTTTTCAATTGTTTAAGAGATGAGCAACAAAAAGAGATCTCCTTGGGCGTGGATTCCATCGCTCTATTTTGCACAGGGTCTGCCTTATGTAGCTGTGATGACCATATCGGTTATCATGTACAAAAGACTCGGAATTTCAAATACCGATATTGCCCTTTACACAAGCTGGCTGTATCTTCCATGGGTTATTAAGCCCTTCTGGAGTCCGTTTGTGGATCTTCTCAAGACCAAAAGGTGGTGGGTTGTCACAATGCAGCTGCTGGTAGGTGCCGGTCTGGCGGGTATTGCCTTTACCATACCAATGGATGCCTTCTTCCAGTGGTCGCTTGCGATTTTCTGGCTTGTGGCATTCAGCTCTGCAACTCATGACATTGCAGCAGACGGTTTCTACATGCTGGCGCTCAATACACATGATCAGTCGATGTATGTTGGAATCCGCAGTACCTTTTACAGGGTTGCGACCATAGCCGGTCAGGGTCTTCTGATAATTGTAGCAGGAGCTCTTGAGTCCTCTACGGGACTTGAACCTGTGAAAATCCAGGTTAATGCCTCTCCTGCATACACTTCGCAGATTATCCTTCCGCAACAGGACAGCGCAGCTGCTTTACTTCCTGCCAGCACAATTGTTGCAGACGAATATACCTTTACTGCATATCCGCAGAATGTTGAACTGGGAACCAGGACTGTTCCTGCAGACTCAGTGGCAATGCTCAAGGCCTTTGCTTCCGAACATAATATCAAATTTGGTTTTATGAAACAGGAGGAGAGCAGGGCAAACGGAAACGGAAATAAAGAGAGCTGGTGGAGTGAAAATGTTGCCACACCTCTTGGAAACTTTATCTCGAGAAACTTTGGTGAAGAGATAGAGGTAACAGATATTCATTCGCTTACAGGTACCGCAAAACTGGTTGAACTGAGAATCTCAAAGGCTCCGCTTCCCGGAGAGAAGTTTGTACTGAATACAAGACTGGACAAGGGTGACAAGAGTATTTTCCTTGCACACGGAGAGAGACTGGAGTTTAATGAGACCAACTGGGATAAACCTGCATACATTATTGTACAGGCAGATTCTAAACTCAGCACAGATGCATCTACTTCATTCAGCAGTGTATCCGGAAATATCTCATTTGCATGGTCAATTACATTCTTCATTCTTGCAGGATTCTTCCTGGCAATTACCCTCTGGCACAGGTTTATTCTTCCAAGACCAGACAGTGACAAGCCTGCAAAAGAGGTTACTGCCCGCAATATCTTTAAGGAGTTCTTTGCAACTTTTGCATCATTCTTTAAAAAGAAACAGGTGGGTATTGCAATTGCGTTTATGCTGCTGTACCGCTTCCCTGAGGCTCAGCTTGTAAAGCTTATTTCACCTTTCCTGCTTGACCCTAAAGCCGCCGGCGGTATGGGTCTTACAACCGGACAGGTTGGTCTGGTTTACGGAACTGTGGGAATTATTGGACTCACACTGGGTGGTATTATTGGTGGTATTGTTGCTGCTAAAGGTGGTCTTAAGAAGTGGCTCTGGCCAATGGCCTGGAGTATCTCACCTGCGCTACATTTGTCTACCTGAGCGTATTTCAGCCGGATAACCTGTTCGTGATAAACCTTTGTGTCTTCATTGAACAGTTTGGCTACGGATTTGGATTTACAGCATACATGTTGTTTATGATCTATTTTGCAGACGGGGAGCACAAAACCTCGCACTATGCAATATGTACAGCTTTCATGGCTTTGAGTATGATGCTTCCGGGAATGGCTGCGGGCTGGCTCCAGGAGCTGATAGGTTACAAACACTTCTTCTACTGGATTATGATTTGCTGCGTCGCTACAATTGCGGTGACAGCCTTTATTAAAGTTGACTCCTCTTTTGGAAGAAAAGAGGTAGCTAAAAGCTGATTAATATGAAAAAGATAAAAATTGTTTTACTGTTTGCGCTGGCTTTATTTGCCGGTAATGCGGCAGCTCAGAATATCAGGACGGGGCTGGAGGCTCTCAAATCGCAAAACTTCAAGGTTCTTGAAGGGAAAAGGGTTGGTCTGATAACTAACCCCACCGGTTTTGACAATAACCTCAAATCGACTGTTGATGTTCTTTTTGAAGCGAAGAATGTGCAACTTGTAGCTTTATTCGGTCCTGAACATGGCGTCAGGGGTGATGTTCATGCGGGCGACAAGGTAGATAACATGAATGATCCAAAGACCGGTCTGCCTGTATATTCGCTATACGGCAAAACCAGAAAAGCTACACCTGAAATGCTAAAGGATATTGATGTTCTTGTTTATGACATTCAGGATATCGGAAGCCGCTCATTTACCTACATTAGTACAATGGGACTTGCAATGGAGGCTGCTGCAGAGAACAATATCGAATTTGTTGTTCTTGACAGGCCAAATCCGCTTGGAGGAGAGAAGATTGAAGGTAATCTGGCAGAGGAGGGTTTTATATCCTTTGTGAGTCAGTTTAAGATTCCGTACATCTATGGTCTCACCTGCGGAGAACTTGCAGTTATGCTCAACGAGGAGAATATGCTCGGCAAAAAGTGCAAGCTCACTATTGTTAAAATGGAGGGATGGAAAAGAGATATGACATTTGAACAGACAGCTCTTCAGTGGGTTCCTTCATCTCCGCATATTCCTCAGCCAATTAGTGCCATAGCATACCCAATCTCTGGAATTCTGGGAGAGCTGGGATATATGTCTATTGGAGTTGGTTATACAATTCCTTTCCAGATGTTTGCTGCTGAGTGGATTGAAGCAGAGAAACTTGCAGAAAAAATGAACAGTTACAACCTGCCGGGACTGATTTTCCGTCCAATGCATGTTAAACCATTCTACTCTGTTGGAGTTGGTAAAAATCTCCAGGGTGTTCAGGTTCATGTGATGGATTATAAAAAGGCTGCCCTCTCAGATGTTCAGTTCTGGGTAATGCAGGCAGTGGCAGAACTGTGGCCGGATAAGGCTGTTTTTGCAAATGCAAGTGAAGGGCGTTTCAGAATGTTCGACCAGGTATCCGGCAGCGACCAGATAAGAATCAGGTTTTCACAAAGAAACAGGTTTGAAGATATTAAAGAGTACTGGTATAAAGATGTTGAGAGTTTTAGAAAACTCTCGAAAAAATACCATCTCTACAATTAGGAATTTAGACCAGGCCCAAAGTTTTGCTTCTGACAAGCATGCATGCGCCAATAACGCCGCATTTATCTCCAAGGCGTGAGAGTCTCAGCCGGGTGTCCTTGCTTACAAGAATGAGTGAATATTTGTTTATTGCACTCTTGACGGGAAGCAGGATATAATCTCTGGCAGCGGCCAGTGTTCCGCCAAGTATTATCATCTCCGGGTTAAACAGATTGATTAGCCCGGAGATTGCTTTTCCAAGCTCGTTACCAACACACTCCATGATCTCAATAGCAAGCACATCCTCCTTGAGTAGTGCATCCATGATATCTTCTATGGTTATCTCATCACCATTATTGAACTTATTGGAGAGCATAGAGACGCGTCCCTCGCGGAGCTTATCCATGAACATTCTGTGAACTGCAGAGCCGGAAGCGCCGGTCTCCAGACATCCTCTTTTACCGCAGCGGCAGATTATCTCATTATCAAAGAAAGGGAAGTGTCCAAATTCCCCTGAGAATCCAGATTTTCCGTAATATAATTTGCCCTCGACAATGATTCCTATACCAAGACCCCAGCTTGCATTGATGAAGAGCATATTTCTGGAGTGATTCTCTTCACCCATCATATATTCGCCGTAGGTCATTGCCCTTGAGTCGTTTTCCACATGAACCGAGCAGTCAATTCTCTCCTCAATGAGCATTGAGAGGGGCTTTTCGCCCAGAAAATAGTAACTGTAACTATATCCGGATTCTGAATTTACCCGGCCGGATAGGTTTACTCCCACAGCCAGAACCTTATCTCTGGGAATAGGAAGTTTGTCAATGAAGTTATTGATTATATCACAAAGCTGGTCCAGTGACTGGATGGTATTGTCCATCACGAAGGGCTTGTCTGCAGCGTACTCTGTCAGCTCACCCTTGAAGTTAATTGCTCCAAGGGCAAGAGAGTCCTTCCTGATATCTACCCCAACAAAATAGCCGGCACTCGGGTTAAGGCCATATACATTTGGTCTTCTCCCTCCGTTTGTTCCCTGTTTTCCAAAGTCCAGCACAAACCCTTCAGTTATAAGCTCCCCAATTAGCTTGGTAACGGTTGGAACGCTCATGTTCATCTCTTTGCTAAGGTCTGTTATGCTGACGTTTCCGCCTACGATAAGAAGACGCACAATCTCCCGTTTCAGGGAGGCACTTCTGTTGCCTTCATAAGACTTTTGAAGAAAAGAGCTGTTCATTTTGATTTCTTGGGGTTTACAACAAATTTATTAATTTATTTGACGTCTTCGTAACCTTTGTCTGCATTTTTAAGTTTGTCATACCAGTTGAACTTGAGGATTATCATAGTTACAACTGTAATGGCAAGGGTGACAAGGAACGCACTCATATTATGAATTACGAGGTATATCGGGAGTACAACCAGTGACATCTGCCATACAATACCTACTAACACATTTACTGCATCTCTTCCAAAATCCTTATTTGGTTCAAATGCAGGGTCCTCTTTCTGAACCTTCTCGCGGATTGGTTTCCAGAATCCCCATGGCCTTACATTTTTGTAGAATTTCATAAGAACCTCTTCGTCATCCGGTTTTGTCAGATAGGTTCCCAGGAACGCTCCTGCAAACGAGCAGGCGAGAATGGCAGGGAAAAGGTATATGTCTGCGATTTCGGGGAAGAATACCAGTTTAATGGTAGAAGAGACAAGACCGGCAAGCATTCCCCAGAAATATCCGAATCCGTTGAATCTCCACCATATCCATTTTAGCACGTTGGCTGCTGCGTATCCTCCGTAAAGCGAAGATGTGATCCAGAGGGTAAGTGAGTTGAGCGATTTGGCATAAAAACCAAATATTATACCCACAATTACCAGAATAATTGAGGCAACATAGCTGTATCTTACATATGTCTTTGCCGGTGCATTGGGATTAATGTATTTCTTGTAAAGGTCGTTTACTATGTATGCAGGTGCTGAGTTTACGAAAGCAGCCAGGGTCCCCATGAATGCTGCAAGCAGACCGGCAAGGAGAAGTCCCTTAAGACCTACCGGAACAAACTTTGTGATTGCCATTGGGAGTATTGTCTCAAAATCTACATTGGTTCCCATAGCTGAGAGCTGAGGAGAAAGGTATACTATGGAAAGGACTGCAAGTCCGGCAACCATTAGATATCTTGGAGCGTAGAGTACCAGAATTGTAAAGCCACTCATTTTTGCAGCTTCGGAAGGTTTCCTGGTAGAGAGAATTCTCTGCATGTCATAACTTGGAACCGGTCCTGCAAGGCTGGCAAATATACCTTTGAAAACCATCAGCATAATAAGTGTTCCAAACATCTCAAATCCGTCAGATGCTATTTTTCCGTTAAGTGCAGGCATAAGCCCGTCCCAGTTAAGATTCAGATTCCAGCCAAAGAACATATTGTCCCAGCCCTGAGGGGTCATGGCAGCAATTTGTTCTCCTGTAACGGCATTATATGCTATGTATCCAATTATAAGACAGGAAATTGTCATGATTGCAAACTGAAAAACGTCTGCAGCCACAACGCTGAACATTCCGCCCTTGAGAGTATAGATTGTTGTTATACCTATTATAATAAGCGCATACGACTGAGCAGATGTGAGTGTCATGAAGCCGAGGTCTGCAGCCATATCCCACGGGAGAATCTGAACGGCAAACTTGCCTATACCTTCGAAGAAGTATGCCATAAAGCCAATTACACTCATTATTGCAAACGAGATTACAATAATGTGTGAATATTTTCCGCCTCTTCCGCTAAATCTTGTAAGAATCCATTCAGCACCGGTCATTACATTGGACCGCCTCATCCAGATAGCCAGGAATACCATTACAAATACCTGATTCCAGACAGGCCAGAGCCATGGAAGCCATGCACTCTTTAGTCCGTAAACAAAAAGAATGGCAACTGTCCACATTGTTCCGGAGATATCAAACATTCCGGATGCATTTGAAAGGCCCAGAAAGTACCATCTGATCTTATTCCCGCCCAGGAAATATGAGTTGATACTGCTGGATGCCCTCTTGGAAAGATAGAATCCGATTGAAATAATTAAAACGAGATAGATACAAACGACCAGCAGGTCTATCCAGGAGAGGTTCATAAAATATTTTATTTATACCAATATTATAGTTTACAAAAGTAATATTTTATTTAAAAACGACAAATGTTAATATAATATTTAAGGTAACTACCCATTAATTATTAAAATATTTTATTAATTGATGTGTTTGAATTAAAATATTTATTATGTTTGTGATGAAATATGCATTAAATACTATGAAGAGACTATTCTTATTTTTAGCCCTTGTTGTTATCGGATTTTCTGCACAGGCAAATGGAAAGCAAAAGTACATGTGGATTGACTGTGAAGCCAACTATGAAAGGATGAGTTCACCTGACTCCATCCGCTATTACCTCACTAAACTGAAGCAAATAGGTTTTACTGATGTTGTAGTTGATGTCAAGTCAATAATGGGTGAAGTGCTTTACAAAAGCAAAATCGCCCCTTTCATGGGAGAATGGGAAGGACACTACAGAAGTGAGGACTTTGATATGATGGGTTGCTTCATAAAGGAGGGGCATAAACTCGGTTTAAGTGTTCATGCCTCTCTTAACGTGTTCGCAGGCGGCCACAATTTCTTCAATCGTGGTATAATCTATAAACAGCATCCGGAATGGCAGTCACTTGTTTACTGGGAGGGTAAACTGATGAAGATTGGTGACATGAAGTGGAACTACAACGGTATGATGAATCCTGCGAATCCCGAGGTTCAGCAGTACCAGAAAGATATCCTGAAAGAGTTTGCCCTGAAGTACAAAAAAATTGACGGAATTATTCTCGACAGGATGAGATTCGACAACATTACATCTGACTTCAGTGATTTGTCAAGAAAGCTGTTTGAGGAGTATTCGGGTATTAAAGTGGAGAACTTCCCGGATGATATTCTCTACTGGGTAGACAATAACGGAAAGAAGGAGTGGAAGACAGGAAAACTCTTTAAAGAGTGGTCTGAGTGGAGAGCAATGGTAATCAAGAACTTTGCTCAGGATGTTCACAATATGTT
>Ga0209417_1006988_pt1 | contig 11185 bp, 5 predicted proteins | sample RifGroF2_FD_184002 | JGI IMG/M metagenome (GOLD analysis project Ga0209417, IMG submission 184002) | Groundwater microbial communities from Rifle, Colorado, USA - Groundwater F2 (SPAdes) (version 2) | ecosystem: Environmental > Aquatic > Deep subsurface > Groundwater | place: Rifle, Colorado... | reverse complement strand
TACCAGGGTTATGTTATAGATATCACCGAGAGGAAAAAAGCCGAACAAGCATTGCGTGAAAGTGAAGTGAAATTCTCGACCGTCTTTCAACTAAGCCCGGTTGCTCTATCAATCAGATCAATAAAAGATCAAATTTTTGTTGACGCAAATGAAAGTTTTCTTCAAAATATTGGATACACAAGAGATGAACTTATCGGGCAGCCTGTCAGCAAAATTGATTTATGGGTTGATTCTGAGAGACGGGAAAACTTCCGGAGGTTAATGGCAGAACATGGGAAAGTTGAGAATTATGAATTTGAATTCCAGGGAAAGAAAGGCAAGCGTGGTTATGGTTTGGTTTCCGCAACCAGTATAACGATTAATGGTGAGCCATGTGTTTTATCACAGATAACGATCATCTCTGATCGTAGAGCGATGGAAGAGGAAATCCGAAAACTCAATCAAGAACTTGAAAAAAGAGTTCTTGAGCGTACCGAACAATTGGAAACGGCTAACAAGGAACTTGAGGCTTTTGCTTATTCCGTTTCTCATGATTTGCGAGCGCCATTGCGGGGTATTGACGGATTTAGTCAAGCGCTACTTGAGGATTACGAGGATAAAATGGACGCGCAGGCTAAAAATTATTTACATCGTGTAAGAGCCGCCGCCCAACACATGGCGCAGCTAATTGACGATCTGTTGAACCTCTCGCGGGTGAACCGTGACGAGATCCATATACAGAATGTCAATCTAAGCAAAGTGGCGCGTGAAGTAGCTGACGACCTCCAAGAAACTCAACCTGAGCGTAAAGTGGAGTTTATTATTCAAGAGGGAATTAAAGTACTTGGAGATAATCGACTACTGCGAGTTGTGATGGAAAATCTGATTGGTAATGCGTGGAAGTACACATCCAAACATCAAGAGGCGAAAATAGAATTTGGAGTGCAACAACAAAATGAGCAGCAAGTATATTTCATTCGAGATGACGGCGCCGGATTTGATATGATTTACTCGAAAAAACTTTTTGGCGCATTCCAACGCCTTCATGCAACATCCGATTTTGCCGGAACCGGTATCGGTTTGGCAACAGTACAACGCATTTTGCAGAGGCACGGAGGTAACGTTTGGGCTGAAGGTGAAGTTGAAAAAGGCGCAACATTCTTTTTTACTATCTCATAAGGAAGAATATTATGTTATGTAAAACTATTCGTATACCTGCCAATTACTCCCTATGTAAAGCAATGGATAGAAGGAGGTTTTATGAGTACAATTGATATGCCGGATGTAGTCTTGCGAGATTTGCTAAACACGATCGGGAGAATAAAGAAGCACGACCACCTGTGCCTGATCTACAAAACGCAGGAAGAACAATTCTCTACCGTAATCCCTTTTATTAAGATCGGATTGGAACGGGGTGAAAAATGTATTTATGTAACTGACGAAAACACAGCCGCCACAGTTATTGATAGTATGAAAGCGATGGATATCCCCGTGGAGGAAGCAATCGAATTAGGTAAACTCACAATTATAAGTAAGCAGGAGTCATATTTAAAGCAGGGATATTTCGATCCGGATTGGATGATAAAATTTCTCAAAGATGCTACAGACGATGCAATTGAAAAAGGTTTTTCAGCGTTAAGAGTAACAGGCGAGATGACCTGGGTGCTTAGCGGAGACCCCGGTACGGAACGTCTGATGGAATATGAAGCGAAACTTAACTACTTTTTCCCGGAAAACGACGCTCTCGCAATATGTCAATATAACCTAAATCGTTTTTCCCCTGAAATAATCCAAGGGGTTATCTCAACCCATCCCCTAATAATTTTTGGCGGTATGGTGTGTAAAAATTTCTACTACGTTCCCCCCGATGATTTTTTGGAGACAAAACAATCTTCTAAAGAGATTGAGAGAACGCTTACAAACATCAAAAACAGAGAAAAAGTGGAGGAGGAATTACGTTTGTATCAAGAGCGGCTTGAAGAGTTGGTTAAGCAGCGGACAACAGAATTAAGCCGGATGAATGAACGGTTCTCTTTAGCCACCCATGCAGCTCATCTTGGCGTCTGGGATTGGGATTTGCAGAAAAATGAATTGATCTGGGACGATAGAATGTATGAATTGTACGGTGTTAAAAGGGAAGATTTTGCCGGCGCTTATGAGGCATGGCTGAATGGAGTGCATCCTGATGATCGCGCCGCAAGTGATGAAATTTCGAAACAGGCTCAGCGTGGTGAAAGGGAATACGATACAGAATTCCGTGTGGTTTGGCCTGATGGCAGCATTCGTTATCTTAAAGCCCACGGTCAGTTTGTTAGAGACGCAAACGGGAAGCCAATTCGGATGACGGGAATCAACTATGATATTACAAACGGTAAACTTGCTGAAGGGGCTCTTTTCGAAGCGCAACAATTGTTTCGTACGTTAGTTGAAAATTCACCGGATATTATCGCCCGGTATGATCTTAACTGCCGGCGCACGTACGTTAATCCGGCATACTTAAAAACTGCGCAGTTTTCACGTAAGGAATTAGTTGACTCCTCCCCAGTCGAGTTTTCACCATTGCCCGCAAGCAGTGCGGTGATCGTACAAGATATGCTTCGTAAAGTGCTCGATAGCGGTGAAGCGGAAGCCGTTGATGTTATCTGGCCAAAAGCTGACAACATCGATTATTGGTACAACATTTATGCATCACCTGAGTTTGATAGAGATGGAAAAGTTGTAAGTGTAATGACGGTTTCACGCGACATCACTGAACGAAAACGGGCGGAAGAAGCGATTGCGATAAAACAGTATCAGTTGATCGAAGCTCAAAAATTAGCGGGTATAGGGAGTTATGAATTGGACCTGAACGACGGATATTGGGAAGGTTCCGATGAGTTCCTAAGAATGTTCGGATTCAATGAGGCAAAAAGATACTCTCAACTTGAGTTCCAAAAAATAGTCCATCCCGACGATTTGAAATGGGTTATGGATTTTTTTGCTGAATGCCTGGCTTCCGGGAAAAGATTTGACTGCGAATATCGTACGATCAATCAACTTACCGGCAAAGTACTATGGGTGCGAAGTACAAGTAAAATAATTAGAAACGATTTAGGTGTTCCGCAAAAAATATTAGGAAGTAAGCAGGATATCACCGAGCGCAAACTTGCCGAAGAAGAAATCCACAAACTAAATAGAGAGCTTGAGCAACGTGTTAAAGAACGAACGGCGCGGCTTGAAGCGGCAAACAAAGAGTTGGAAAATTTCGCTTATTCTATAGCTCACGACTTACGTTCACCGTTACGCGGAATTGATGGATTTAGTCAACTCCTGCTTGATGCATACCACGACAAAGTAGATGCGTTGGGGAAAAACTATCTGCATCGTGTTCGTTCAGCAGCACAATATATGGCGCAGTTAATTGATGATTTATTGGAACTTACCCGTATAAATAGAAGTGAAATAAATTCTCAGATAGTGAACCTTAGCGAACTTGCAAAAGAGATAGCTGAGAATCTTCGCGGAACTCAGCCTGAACGCCGGGTTGAGTTTATTGTTCAAGATGGGATTACCGTTGAAGGTGATAATAGGCTTTTGGGAATCGTTTTAGAAAATCTCATAGAGAATGCATGGAAGTTTACTTCCAAACATAAAACAGCAGTAATAGAGTTCGGGAGGCAGCAACAAAATAATACAATGGTATATTTCGTTAAAGATGACGGTGTAGGCTTCGACATGAACTATTCACAAAAACTTTTTGGTGTTTTCCAGCGCCTACATGCAACATCCGAATTTGCCGGAACCGGTATTGGTCTTGCAACAGTACAGCGGATTATACAACGGCACGGTGGCAGCGTTTGGGCTGAAGGTGAAGTTGAAAAAGGAGCAACATTTTATTTTACGATTCCATAGTAAGTGTATTTGTTAATGAAAACCTTGATGAGTAATCTCTATAAATAAAATAAAAAAAATGGTCGAAAGTAAAAGAGCAAGTAATTTTTAGAATATGTTGAATAAATTATTATCAAATATTATTAGTAAAGGAGATGATGAAATGAAATCTCGAAATTGTTCTCTGTTTAATTATATCCTTTCTTTGATAATACTCATTTCTCTGTTACCGGTTAATCTTTCAGCTCAAGAAAAAACGTTGGAAGAAATGACGATTGAAGAATTGATGAATCTGCAAGTGAAAACCGGTTCTATTTTGAATCTAACTAAAACTAAAATTCCCGTATCGTTAACTACAATCACTTCTGAAGACATCGCTCTTACACCTGCTCGAAACATTGCTGATTTAATCGAAATATATGTCCCGGGTGCGTTGTGCTTAAATCATACATCGCCGAGGATTGGAATTAGAGGAATCATTATTGATAGAAACTACAAATTATTAATGCTCGTTAACGGTAAAAATATGAATCAAAAAGGAGCGCAGGGCGCTGCTCTTGAGCTTAGTAATTGGGATTTAAATGACATCGAACGAATTGAAATCATACGAGGTTCAGGTTCGGTAACCTACGGACCCGGCGCTATTGCGGGGATTATAAATATTATTACAAAAACTGCAGCAACTTCTAACGGAACATCAATCGGAGTAGAAGATAATTTTACTTACAACTCTAAAGGTGGTTTTGCAAGTTTAGGATTTTCAGCTAAAGATTTTAATCTCTACGCATACGGGAGTGTTCGTTTTACCGATGGTTATAAAAATGCTGAATACTTTGCGGTTGATCAGAACACCGGTGCGTCAGGATTTTTAAATCCTTCTCAAGCAGAAGGTGTGATGCCGATGTTTGGAGACAACTTGGAAAGACCACAAATAAAATTACATTTTGATGTGAATCTTTTTAATGAATGGCGTGTATGGGCAAGATATACTAATTCAGATCAGCCTGCGCTGTTTAGGCAAAAGATGACTCTCGCTGCCGGTGAAAAAGTTCCGGTTTGGTTTACAGGACAAAAAGGAATTGTTGGGGTTCTCGAAAACAATCATTCATTTAGTGGAAATATCTCGCTTAAATCTAATATCAGTTATAAGTCGGAAAACTACTACGACTATTGGGTAACAAAACCATTACTTCATTATGACGAAGGGGGTTTTAATAGTCCGCACGGAGCAGGAAATATTGTTTATGATTTCTCCGAATCCGAAATCTTTTTGAGCAGCATAATTAATATTACACAGAAGGATGAAAAGTATAAGTATGCTTTAGGCGTAAGTTACTCGTATAACAGATATGGTTCGGGCTGGGGTAATGATAAAATGTATATGCTTTCCAACGATTATAAAAGTCCCGACGGCAGATATATAGAAGATATTATTGCTGATGGATTTAACACAAATATGATTTCGTTTTTTAGTGAATGTAATTTCGAATTCCATCCGTTAGCCAACCTATTAGTTTCTGCCCGGATGGATAAAAATAACTTTTCGAAATATTTCTTTTCACCAAGAATTGGATTGATCTCCGAGATAGATAAAGATAATATCGTCAAATTAATTTGGCAGCGTTCCGTTCGTATGAATACAGGTGAGGAATTATATAAAGAGTATTTATATAATACTAAAGCGAATCCGGAAATTTTGAATTGTTTCGAACTGATGTATAATTCTCTGCCAACGAAAAACATTTTACTAAATATTTCAGCTTCTTATAATTGGGGAGAAATGTTAGGATTCGTTTATGATCCGGCAACCATCAAGGGCGAAACAAAACCAATCGGGAATTTGAAATATTTCACATTAGAAGCTGAGGCAAGATACAAATTTGAGAAACTCACATTTGGTATCAATCATTCGTTCGTAAAACAACTTAGCTGGGAAAATGCCGCCGGTATTACTTCGCAAGGAATAAGTTATGCTGATTATAACTCGAATGGATTACTTAGCACAGGAAATGATCTTAATAATTGGGCAAATAATGCCACCAAGTTGTTCGCTAATGTTGAACTCCCCTGTCAATTTACATTTCACGCAGATGGACAATTCTTTTGGAAATGGAATGGATACAAGGATGTACAATTAATGTATGATGGTAAGTATGGTAATTCCAATCCCGCATGGAAATTACTAAATAACATTTTAGATGACGAAAACTTTGCCGGTACCGATGTGAAGATAAATCTCTCTATTTCAAAATATTTCCCGCAAATTAATTCTACAGTTTCAGTCTATGGCATTAATCTGTTGGGAAGTAAGCGTTATTCTTATTCATCCGGTGAGAGATACAATTATCCGTCAAGACTAATGTGGGTTAATGAACCCGCTGCGCTTGGCATTAAAATAAATGTAAAGTTATAAATGGTATTAATTACATAATGACTAATTATCGTATCAAAATATTATTTATTTTCTTGATGCCGCTTTGTCTATTTGCTCAAAAGGCAAAATTCAACGAGTATGAAGTGAAAGCCGCATTTCTAGAAAAGTTCACCCGGTTTATAGAATGGCCGAAAGAAGTACATTTAGAAGATTTGAACAAACCTTTTATTATTGCCGTAATTGGCGAAAATCCTTTTTCATCAATTCTTAACAACATGTATGCTAAACTGAAAATAAAAAACAAGAAAGTAGAAATACGGTACATCTCAACGGTGGAGGAAATTACGGATTGTAATATTCTGTTTATCTCGGAATCGGAAAAAGCACGTATAAAACACATAATATCTCACACAGAGAAAAAACCTATTCTTACAATTAGTGATGAAAAAAACTTCTCGAAAAAAGGGATTTTGATTACATTATATGTAAAAAGTAGTCATATCAGCTTTGAAGTAAACTCGAATGCAGTGCACAATGCAGGCTTATATATTAGCAGCTTGCTGCTTAATCTTTCTAAAGCAATAAGTAAAGAGGATAAATGATTATGAATATCTTCCTCGATCTCTCTATTAAGAACAAACTTATCCTTATGATACTGATCGTGACGACAATTACGATTGGGATCGGTTTTACAGCGCTTACTATTAACGACATAAATACCTATAAAAAGGATTTGGTAAGAAACACAATAATAAACGCTCAGTTGATAGGTGAGTATTGTATTGTCCCCCTTACTTTCAAAGATCAACGGGAGACAAATAAAATTATAGAAAAAATTCAAACATTACCTTCTATTACAACCGCATGTATTTATGATGAAAACGGTAATCTATTCGCTTCATTTCAAAAAGCGAAGGATAAAAATATTCCGGTCTCCATCATTCCAAAAGAAAAATATCTATTTGAGAAGGACAATCTGGAAGTCTTTACTTCAATTAAATATAAAAACACCTTTTATGGTACTGTTTACTTAAAAGTATCTACGGATTTATTAAGCAAAAAAATCAACGAACATTTGATTATCATGCTTTCCCTAATGCTAGGTCTAATAATTTTTTCATATTTTATTGCCTCCGGACTTCAAGGCATTATCTCAAAACCTATCTTAAAATTAGCCAATACTACAAATAAAATAACACAAAACGCAGATTTTTCACTTTGTGTAAAAAAACATGGAGATGATGAAATAGGTTTACTGTATGACAGTTTTAATGAAATGCTTACTCAATTAAATAAACGCGAAGAAGAAAGAAACAAAGCTGCGGAGTTGTTGAGTGAGAGTGAGAAAAAGTATCGCACTATTGTTGACACTGCCACCGAGGGAGTCTGGGTGCTCGGGCATAATTTCTTAACCACTTTCGTCAATTCCAGGATGGCTGAAATGCTTGGATATTCATGTGAAGAAATGGATGGGCGACCGGTAACTGACTTTATGTTTGAGGAGGATGCCCCTGATCATTTAAGAAAAATGGAAAACCGTCTTAAAGGAATTTCGGAAAATTATGAGCGTCGATTTTGCCATAGAGAAGGACAGATAGTTTGGAGCCACGCTTCAGCTACCCCAATCTTCGATGATAAGAATCATTTCAAAGGCACATGTGCAATGTTTACAGATATAACTGAACGTAAACAAATTGATGAAGAGATTAGCAAACTTAATCAAGAACTTGAACAACGAGTTACTGAACGAACGGTGAAACTTGAAGCCGCAAACAAAGAACTCGAATCATTTGCCTATTCTGTTTCGCATGACCTGCGCACACCGTTACGGGGAATTGATGGATTTAGTCAAGTGCTTCTTGAAGATTATTATGATAGATTTGATGAACAAGGGAAAAAATATTTAGAACGCATACGCTCAGCCGCCCAGTACATGGCGCAGCTAATAGATGACTTGTTGAATCTGTCACGAGTTAGCAGAGGCGAGATAAATATTCAACAGACGAATTTTAGTGAGGTTGTGCAGGAAATTGCCGATAATCTTATTGGAAACCAACCGGAACGCGAAGTAGAGTTTATTATTGAAAAAGGAATCATAGCGCAGGGAGATAGCCGGCTTTTGAAGAACGTTTTAGAAAATCTTATCGGCAACGCGTGGAAGTTTACATCAAAGCATGAAGCTGCTAAAATAGAGTTCGGGTTGGAACGGCGAAATGATGAGAATGTGTATTTTATTCGTGATGACGGTGCAGGATTCAATATGGACTTTTCGCGGCAACTCTTCGGAGCGTTTCAACGTCTTCATTCGGCAAATGAATTTGCCGGAACCGGAATTGGTCTTGCAACCGTACAGCGGATTATTCACAGGCATGGCGGTAAAGTATGGGCGGAGGGTGAAGTTGAAAAAGGTGCGACTTTTTATTTTACTATTTAATAAGGAATGACATTATGACAAATAAAACAATTTTGTTAGTAGAAGATAATCTGGACGATGTGGAGTTAACGCTTCGGGCATTAAAAAAGAATAAAATCCAAAACGAAGTTACGATAGCGACCGACGGTGTTGAGGCATTAGACTATCTTTTTGGTAAGGGAAAATATTTGAACCGTGACCTCTCCGTTATGCCGATATTAATTTTACTTGATCTAAAACTTCCCAAGATTGATGGGTTTGAAGTATTGAGACAAATTCGCGCTAACGATCTGACTAAACGTATTCCCGTCGTAATTCTCTCCTCATCCAATCAAGAACAGGACATTATGAACGGATATAATTTGGGTGTTAACAGTTACGTACGTAAACCGGTGGACTTCAATCAATTTGCGGAAGCGGTTAGTCATCTGGGATTATACTGGATGCTTCTAAACGAAGTGCCGCCAAGTAAGGGAGATAATTGTTGATGAATTTGACACTTCGCATCTTGTTCATCGAAGACTCTGAAGAGGATGTCCTCTTGGAATTGCTTCAGATTAAAAAAGGAGGTTATGAGATAATGTATAAACGGGTGGAGACGGCTGCATCCATGAAAGCCGCTCTGAAAGATGAAAGTTGGGATATTATTTTTTCAGATTACAAGATGCCTCACTTTAACGGCTTGGACGCTTTGGCAGTTTTAAAAGAAACCGAGCTTGATATCCCCTTCATTGTTATTTCGGGAGCGATTGGTGAAGAAGTTGCTGTGCAAGCTATGAAGGCGGGCGCCCATGATTATATGATGAAGAATAATTTAAAGCGTCTTCTGCCGACTGTCGAACGAGAATTACGTGAATCACATATGAGGGCTGAACGAAAACAGCTTGAACAAAAACAGAAACAAGCCGAACAAGAACGACTGGCTAACCTTCATTACTTTGAAAGTATGGATAAAATCAACCGCGCAATTCAAGAGGCTGCTGATCTCGACAATATGATGAGCGACGTTCTAACCGCAGTACTAACTATTTACAATTGCGATAGAGCTAGTTTGGTTTATCCGTGCGATCCGAATACGGCTTTTTTCCAGATACAGATGGAGAAGACAAAACCGGAATATCCCGGAGCCGTTGCTTTGGGTCTTGATCCCCCGATGGATCGGGATGTTGCACGAGTTTTTCAAACAGTTCTTGAATCGGATGGACCGGCGCAGTTTGGTGCCGGTTCGGAACATCCTTTACCGGCTATGGTGGCTAAAAAGTTCAATCAGCAATCGGAGATGGCGGTAGCCCTTTATCCCAAAGTGAACAAACCCTACATGTTCGTGTTACACCAGTGCTCTTTTCCGCGGGTATGGACTTATGAAGAGAAGCGGTTATTTCATGAGATCGGAAGAAGGGTAACGGATAGCCTAACCAGTTTGTTAATGTTTCGCAATCTGCAGGAAAGTGAAATAAAATACCGCCGCATTGTTGATACCGCCACAGAAGGCATCTGGATACTCGGACCTGACACCACTACCAATTTTGTCAATCATCGAATGGCGGAAATGATTGGCTCTTCTGTAGAAGATATTATGGGGAAACCAATGACTGACTTTCTCTGTGAAGATGAAGTATCTGAACATAACAGAAGAATGGAAACCCACCGTAAAGGAGTAGCGGAGAATTATGAATGCCGATTGCGTCATCGAGATGGAAGAACCATTTGGGCTCTTGCATCCGCAGTGCCTCTTACTGATGAGAAAAAATCATTCATGGGTTCTTTTGCGATGTTCACCGACATCACTAATAGAAAACAAGCTGAATCTCAAATACTAAAACTAAACCGTATCTATGCGGTCTTAAGTAATATTAATCAAGCCGTTGTAAGAATTTCCGACGCCGACTTATTACTAAATGAAGTTTGCCGGATAGCGATTGAGTATGGAAAATTCAGGATGGTATGGATCGGCATAGTCAATCCGCAAACCAACATAGTTGAGGTTATCGCTTCATCAGGATTGAGCGAAGACTATTTGGGAAAAATTAATATTGATCTGAATGATGAAAAACAAAGTATTGAACCGGTAAGTACGGCAATTAAATCAAGCAGGTATTTCATTTCAAATGATATTGAAAATGATGAGAATATGCATCCATGGCGTGAAGGAGCCAGTAGATTTGAATATAAGTCCATGGCTTCATTTCCGATAAAAGTTTTCGGAATAGTCCATGGTTCCATCATTTTATTTTCAAGCGAAGTAGATTTTTTTACTGAAGATGAGATACAACTGCTCGATGAAATGTCCATGGATATTTCATTTGCTCTTGAATCCATTGAACAAGTAGCCGAACGAAATCGCGCCGAAGAAGAAGTCCGGCGTCTTATCGAACAAGAAAAAACCAGGAACGAAGAATTAGCCGCAAAAAATATTGAGCTCACCGAAGCGCGAATAGCTACTTTAAATATTATTGATGACCTTTCTTTGGAAATAAAAGAAAGGAAACAGGCGGAACAACAAATTACCGAACTTGCAAGTATTGTTGAGTATTCCGATGACGCGATCA
>Ga0209417_1006984_pt1 | contig 11192 bp, 10 predicted proteins | sample RifGroF2_FD_184002 | JGI IMG/M metagenome (GOLD analysis project Ga0209417, IMG submission 184002) | Groundwater microbial communities from Rifle, Colorado, USA - Groundwater F2 (SPAdes) (version 2) | ecosystem: Environmental > Aquatic > Deep subsurface > Groundwater | place: Rifle, Colorado... | reverse complement strand
AATGCGTAATTTGGGATAAATTGATAAAAAGTTGCAAATTAAAAATTGGAAATTTTCTAATTTAGTCGTAAATTTGCATAGGAGACAAAAGAGTATATAGTCCTTATATATTTAAGCAATGTATGTTATCTGTTATATATCAGGCGAATAGAACTTATTGTATGTCATGTTGTTTTGATACATTCAGATAATCATTCTAATTGTAATTAGAAATTTTGGAATTTTAGTGCAAATTAAGAAATCAAATTATGATGTTAGCGAAATCAAATTATCAATGGTATGCAATTTATACCAGAGCAAATTCTGAGAAGAAGCTTTACGAAAATTTGTGCCAAAAAAATATTGAATGTTATTTACCAGTAAGGAAAGTATTGAAATACTTTTGCGATCGGAAAAAATGGGTTGAAGAACCTTTATTTAGAAGTTATATTTTTGTAAAAGTGAGTAACAAGGAGTTTTTTAATGTACTTAATACAACCGGGGCTGTTTGTTATATCAGTTTTGGAGGAAAAGCCCAGTCTATTCCCGAAGGGCAGATTGAAGCTGTAAAAAAATTCCTTAATCAAACTGAAAGTGAAATCACCGTTTCCTATGAACGCATTCAAAAGGGAATATCAGTCGAGGTTCTTTTCGGTTCTTTTAAAGGTATACAAGGTGAAGTTGTTTCCATTTTGGGGCAATCGAGATTGCTCATTCGGATTGATTCCATGAATTGTAGCATCTATGCAAACATTGCAAAAGAGGAAGTTATGCCAATCAACGAAAAACGAGTAATCAATTATAAAGCTTTGGCTTAATAGGATACTTTAAGTTTTCTGTCCATAAAATGGTTTCGAATTATTAAAGATCTTTCAGCTTCCAAGTCCTCCTCAACATTTCGACGCCAAATTTCGACTTTTCTATTTTAAAAGCAGAATCTGATTATATGCTTAAGAGCTAAGGTACAGAAGCTTTCGCTGGTATTGAAGGTGATTGTTGCTTTCTAGCTTGATCTTTTTGCTTTGTGGCATTTGCAAATAATGGAAAAGGAAATCGAATTCATTTTCAAAACTCCGTGGAATTTGGCCTTTTTACAACTCAAAAAAATTGATAAAAAAAATCTGATCTAATTTGGAAACAATTTAAATAGGTGCTATGTTTGTATAGAAGATAAAAGAGTATTTAATCTTCTAAAAATAAAAGCATGGCATTTGTTTTAAAAAATTTACCTTATGCATTCGATGCCCTTGAACCATACATCGATGCACAAACGATGGAAATTCATCACGATAAACATCATGCAGCATACACCAATAATTTAAATGCTGCACTTCAGGGAACTACTTCTGAAGGGAAAAAAATTGAAGAAATTTTGACCAATATATCGACTCAGCCTGTAGCTGTCCGCAACAATGGCGGAGGTTTTTACAATCACAATTTGTTCTGGGAAATTATGACTCCGGGTGGTGCCAAACAACCTGAGGGAGATTTGTTGAAAGCAATCAATACTGCGTTTGGGTCGTATCAAAATTTTAAAGAAGCATTTACCAAAGCAGCGCTCACCCGGTTTGGGTCTGGTTGGGCGTGGCTGGTAAAGCAGGGTGATAGTTTGGTGATTTCGTCCACACCTAATCAGGATAGCCCGTTAATGGATCTGGCTGAAGTAAAAGGAGTACCGGTACTTGGGGTAGATGTGTGGGAACACGCGTATTATCTGAAGTATCAAAACCGGCGACCCGATTATGTTGAAGCCTTTTACAACGTGGTTAATTGGGATGAAGTCACCCGACGGTTTAAAGGTTAGTTGATTTTTGGTTTTTTTCCGCCCGGAACAGAGGTTCCGGGCGGTTTTGTTTTTTAAGCCTCCCCAACCCTTTCAATATCGACTAATCCAAAATTATTCTCCAAATATTATTAAGCTTCAATCTCATACATGTATGGGATAAGATTATCGGATAATATATCTAGTTGACTAGTAAAAATATCTGACATTGTATCTATTCAGATAGTAAAATTATCGGATATTTTATCTACATTTGAGCAAATCGAAAAAACATGATCCATAGGGAATTATTTGAAAGCTTAAAAGCACACCTGGATAAAAAGGAGTTCACGATACTGACTGGCGCCCGGCAAACAGGCAAATCAACGCTACTGAGGCAATTGGAAACTCATTGTAAAGAGAATCTGATTCCATGTATATTCCTAAACCTTGAAAACAAAGCCATTTTAACTGAGTTGCATGACAGTCCGCTAAACGTGTTAAAATATTTGCCTGATGCCAATCAGCGAACAGTCATTTTTATCGATGAAGTACAATACCTTAATGATCCCTCCAACTTCCTGAAACATTTATATGACGAACATTCAGACCAAATTAAAATAGTGGCCTCGGGGAGCAGCGCTTTTTATATTGATGACCGGTTCAGGGATTCACTGGCGGGAAGAAAAAGATTATTCCAATTGTTTACCTGTACTTTTGATGAATACCTTTTGTTGGGTGGGAAACAGGATCTGCTGGAAGAAAAAAAACGGCTTGGGGCCAAAAGTGGAATTAAAAGTATGCAAATAAGTTATCTCCAACAGGAATGGGAAACCTATATGATTTACGGGGGCTACCCTGCAATAGTCACTGAACCGGATAAAAGGGAAAAAATAAGCCGGCTAAAAGAAATCAGGGATTCCTTTGTGAAAAGAGACATCCTGGAATCAGGCATATCGAATGAAATCGCTTTTTACAATTTGTTCCGGATTTTAGCAGGGCAGACCGGCAACCTGGTTAATGTAAATGAATTGGCATCTACATTGCGCATCAGGAATGAAACTGTGAATAACTATTTAAGCGTGATGCAAAAATGTTTTCATATTACTTTACTGAGCCCCTTTTTTCGGAACCTTCGAAAGGAGTTGACAAAAATGCCAAAGGTGTTTATGATGGATACAGGCTTGCGCAATTGCCTGGTTGATAATTTTCAACCACTTGCTTCCAGGATTGACAAAGGGGAGCTTTGGGAAAATACTTTTTTCAGGATATTAGCAGATAAGTTTGGCCTGGATTCCATTCATTTCTGGAGAACTGCACAAGGAAATGAAGTTGATTTTGTGCTTTCGGAAACAAGAGAACCACCACAGGCAATTGAAGTAAAATATGATCAGGCAATAATAAAACCGAATAAACATAAACTATTCACGGAAACATATCCCGATATTCCCCTCTCTTTCGCCTGGATGTTCCCTTTTGATGAAGAGTTCTTCAGAAGGATGTAAATAATTCTCAGCCACTTTTAATATCCTTCAATCTTACCAAACAAAGAAGAATTGGCGTTGGGTGAACTTATGGGAACACAAAAATATACCCACCAGGGAATGATCAATCGTGTGCTAAAAGAGCGGCGGCAAAGTGATAATGAGATTCAAGTTGCCGATTAAAAGGTACTTGATTTTTGGTTTTTTTTCCGCCCTGAACAGAGGTTCCTGGCGGTTTTGTTTTTAAACCACCCAACTCCTCCCAAAAGGATCTATTTGGTAAGAATGATTGTTTTTACTCCTTTTCAATTTTTACTTTCTTCAAGTCCTCCCTTTAGAATTTAGGTGGGGCTTATAGTTTTTCTTATTCATAACAAATCTAAATTACTCCTGAATCACAGATTTTCCAAACCTTTTAATTCTTGTTTCTGTTATCTTAATGAAAAATCAAACAATCATTGTTTAACCAAAAAGATAACCAAAATGAGTTTTACATTACCCGTATTACCCTATGCTATTGATGCTCTCGAACCTTTTATCAGTGCCCGGACACTGGAATTTCATCATGGCAAACACCATCAGGCTTATGTCACCAATCTGAATAACCTGATTGTTGGAACAGAATTCGAAAATGCCAATCTGGAAACCATTGTTAAAAAAGCTGAAGGTGGCATTTTTAATAACGGAGCTCAGGTTTTTAACCACACGTTTTACTTCGAACAATTTTCGGCAAAACCAGCGACTGAACCATCAGGAGCATTAAAAGCTGCGGTCGAATCTACGTTCGGTTCACTCGTAGCCTTCATTGAAACATTTAATAAAGCTGCAGCTACTCAATTTGGTTCAGGTTGGGCCTGGCTGGTGAAAGATGCTGCCGGAAAACTGAGCATTGTTCAAAGCAGCAATGCCGGATGTCCACTTCGTGATGGATTGACTCCACTGCTGACTTGTGATGTTTGGGAACATGCGTATTACCTCGACAAACAAAATCTTCGCCCGGCTTACATCGCCGATTTTTGGAAAATTATGGACTGGAAAGTAGTTGAAGGAAGGTTCAGAAATTGACCATTTAACCATTGACTATTTACAATTTTCCACTTATATTGGGCAGTTGGTTTAATAGTCAATCGTATGCCAACCATGGCAAATAGTAAATTGTAAATGAACAAATTGTAAATCATTTAATCTTAAACTTTATGAGCGCAGAAAAAGTATTGGCAGTTATGGCTGCTGCCGGAAAACCGTTAAAAGGTGGAGAAATCGCTGAATTAGGAGGAATTGATAAAAAGGAAGTAGACAAAGCCATTAAAAGTTTAAAAGCAGAGGGTAAAATTACTTCTCCGAAAGTATGTTATTACGAAGTCAAAAAATAAGACTTCGGGAAAATTTTTAAAGGTCGCTATTCGATAGGAGTAGCGGCCTTTTTAGTTTTTGAAGTAATCTACCTAAGCGATTCATTTAAAAAAATAAATAACTTCGTCCTGCCAACCAACTAAATCAGATTCACATGAATACCTTTAAAAAGCTCACCTTATTTTTTATAGTCTTCCTTCCTTTGTGTTCATTGGCTCAATTTGTAACTGTTAGTGGAAATAAGTTCCTGGTTGATGGGAAAGAAATCATCATGAATGGAGCCAATACGCCCTGGAACAAATGGAACGATTTCGGAGGAAATTATATCAGCTCGTGGTGGGATGCGGAGTTCCAAAAGATAAAAGCCGCTGGAGGAAATTCAACCCGAATATGGATTAGCTGCAATGGTGAGGTTGGGCTGATGATTTCGGCAGATGGAACTGTGACAGGAGTAACCCCCGCTTTTTGGTCGAATCTTGATGATATGTTTAGACTGGCTCAAAAGAACAAAATTTACATCAAGGCCACCTTAATTTCCTTCGATCATTTTAAAAACAGCCATCCCAATCATCAAAGCTGGCGGAATATGGTCTTGAGTGACGCTAAAGTGACTTATTTTGTTGATAATTATGTCGTTGCATTGGTGAACCGGTACAAAGAAAATCCATATCTGTGGGCTATTGATATCTGTAATGAAATTGAATGGGTTAATCAGGATGCGGCTGACGGAAATATTGCATGGAATCGACTTCAGTATTTTGTTGCCCGTGTTGCTTCTGCAGTGCATGATAACAGTAAGGTGCTGGTTACACTCGGCAGTGCTGCCATAAAATGGAACAGCGACAAGTTTGAAGGAAATTATTGGAGTGATACCAAACTGAAAGCCCAATACAACAAGGATAATGCAAGGCTCGATTTTTATTCTCCCCATTTTTATGGTTGGGTCGTTAAATGGTTCGGAAATTTTGCATTGAATAAAACCCCGGCTGATTACGGAATTAACGACCGACCATGTGTGATTGGTGAAAATCCGGCCAAAGGTGTTTTCAATGATGGAGCAAGTCCAACACTCGAAGTTTCGGCGTCGCAAATGTTCCTTGGCGCCTACAATAAAGGATGGAAAGGATTGATGCCCTGGACTTCGAACGGAGTGGATTCAAATGGAACCCTGAAAGATTTCGAAAGTGGTTTGCAGGCATTCAAAACTGCCCATCCGGAATTGGTTGATCCAGCCTATACCACTGGAATGATTCCGGAAATAAAAAGAAACAAAAAACGGTCAATTTTGGAAAATGTCTTTCCGAATCCAACGGGTTCAGGAGTTTTTAATATTGTATTGTCCGAATACGAGGATGTCGTTCTTCAACTTACCGATTATCAAGGTTCTCTCGTTTTTAATAAAATGGCAGGGAGTAAGGAAACAAGCTTTTCTTCCAATGCACTTCCGAAAGGAATGTACATCCTTTCTGTAATAAAAGATGGTTGGGTTGAAAGCCGTAAATTAGTTCTGAATTAAATCGTGAACTTCTATTATTTTTGAATTCAAACATATCAGACTTTTTTATGAAAAACTACCTGATTCTTCTTGGCAGCATCTTCTTTGTTTCCTGCTCTTTGGTAAAACCCAATTCCGGAGAAGATGCCATTCAGTATAAAAACATCGAAAAACACATTGCCGAATTATCCTCTGACCGATATTTAGGACGGATGCCTTTGTCTGCAACCGAAGGAATAACTGTTGAGTACATTGCTGGCCAGATGAAGGAAATTGGGATTGAACCTGCCAATAATGGAAGCTATTTTCAGGATGTTCCTTTGCTGGCAGTGAATTCAAAAATTTCGGGTACGCTTGATTTTAATACACCCAAAGGTCAATTGAAATTTCAGAAGTTGGGGGATTACGTGACTTTTTCGCGAAAGATGGAAGAAAATCAATTGCTCGATCAGTCGGAGCTGGTGTTTGCAGGTTTTGGGATTACTGCTCCTGAATATGGTCGCGACGATTTTCAGGGAATGGATTTGGCAGGGAAAACCATTTTGGTTTTTGTGAATGATCCGGGTTATGGAACAAGCGACCACTATTTCAAAGGAAATACGATGACTTATTATGGCCGCTGGACTTATAAATTTGAAGAAGCTGCCCGTCGGGGAGCAAAAGGCTGTTTGATTATTCATGAAACCGGTCCGGCGGGATATCCCTGGAAAGTGGTTGCCAACAATGGCGAAACAACAAAATTATACCTGAAACCTGAAAATGGATACAACGATCGTTGTGCTTTTGAAGGCTGGATTTCGCAATCTGCTGCAGAACAACTTTTTTTTAACTGCGGGATGACTTTTGATCAGGCTAAAAAGCAGGCTGTGCAGAAAGATTTTAAGCCATTTTCATTGCCTGTTAAAGTATCAGGTGGAATGAAAAGCACCTTCGAAACCAACACTTCTCGTAATGTTTGCGGACTCATTCGTGGCAGCAAATATCCTGATGAAGTGGTTGTTTACACCGCACACTGGGATCATTTGGGTGTTGGAGCCTCAGTGAATGGAGACAGCATTTACAATGGGGCAACCGACAATGCCAGCGCTGTGGCCTGGATGTTGGAAATTGCCCGTGCATTCAAAAACGATCCGGCTCCTGAACGTTCGGTTTTGTTTCTTTCGGTTACTGGCGAAGAATCCGGATTACTTGGCTCAGGATATTATGCCGAGCATCCGTTTTTTCCAATGAGCAAAACAGCCGCCTGTATCAATACCGATGTGATGCTGTTTCTTGGAAAATTCAAGGATGTGATGCTTACCGGATCCGGACAGTCGGAGCTGGACGAGTGGGTGAGAAGGGAGGCGGAGAAACACGGTCGCTACATTGCGCCTGATCCTAATCCAGAGAATGGAATGTATTTTAGAAGCGATCAGTTTCCGTTTGTGAAACTTGGGGTTCCAGCTATTTATGCCAAAGGTTATGTTGATGCTGAGAAGCTCGGAAAAGTTGAGACCATGAAAATCGTTGATCGCTACTGGAAAGAAACTTATCATAGTCCGTTCGACGAATACCATCCGGAAACTGACGATCTGAGCGGAATCGTTGAGGATGCCAAGCTTCTTTACAAAGTTGGGCAGAACCTTGCCAATTCCAACGAATGGCCACATTGGTACGAAGATTCAGAGTTTAAAACTGTCAGGGAAAATTCAAGGAGATAATACTGGTATTATTGAGTCGCAAGTAATTTTCTGATGTTTCGGTGAACTTCTTTAATTGCTTTTTTATGATAGACCGGGTAAAGGGTTTTATCGCGAAGAACATTTTCGGTTTGATGAATACTCGAATGAAGAATCTCGGTTCCTCCGTTTCCATCGTCAATCAATCTGATTGTTTGCGAGCCTTTCGATGGACCTGACGAAACGTAGCTAAATGTAATCGCCTGTTTGTTTTTGTCGATTTTGGTCACCATAAAACATACGGGGAATTTCACCAATCTGCATAAAACCCGCATCTCGATGAAGAAAATTTGCCCGATTTCAAGTCCCGGATACCTGTCATCATTGAAAATGACACGTTTGCTCACAGGCGAAAAAATAAATCCGCATGAAACAACTTTACCTTGCCAGATTTTTGCAGGATGAGCCGTCAGATAAGCATTCCATCCCGCTTCAGGAGTTTGCCGAAGGCGGAAACGATGAACATTAAAATCGAATTGACTGGTGTCGGTTTGTGTAGTTACCGATGGTTGAAAATCCTCAAAGTTGACAATCCCTTTCTCTATTTGATATTTTAGAAAATTGCGGACACTTTTTTGTTTGATGAGGCTGGTATCGATGTCACTCAATCGGGTTTGTGCCTGAGTTGTAAAAGCTGTCAGTATAAAAATGATCAGGATATATCTTTGGAAAGAGGGAAGGACTAGGTTCATTATAACGCAGATTTTTGCAAATGTATTCTAAAATCGTCAACATAAAAATCAAAAAAGCCGCCCTTCCAGAGAAGTAGCGGCTTTGAATTGTATTTTGATTGATTTTACTTTTTCCAGAGTTTTTCCATTTCTTCCAAGGTTTTGCCTTTGGTTTCAGGAACCATTTTCCAGACAAAAAGAAACGAAAGAAGACTCATTAATCCGTAGAAACTGTAGGTCATTCCACCACTAAACTCCATCATGGCCGGATAGGTTGATGAAATGAAATAATTGGCAGCCCACTGGGCAGCAACGGCGATAGCGATTGCCCGTCCTCTGATCTTATTCGGGAAAATTTCGGAAATCAGAACCCAACATATCGGACCCCATGACATCATGAATGATGCGGTGTAGATGATAATAAATACCAAAGTGCTGATGCCAATCACTTTCATGAAAGCCAATCCGCCAATGGCAAACATACCAACAGCCATACCGATTGAACCGATCATCAGCAAAATTTTCCGTCCGTATTTATCAACGGTAACAATGGCGATCACGGTAAAAATCACATTGACCAAACCCATCACAACGGTTTGAAGCATCGATGAATCTTTTGCGGCGCCCATGCTTTCGAAAATGCGGGGAGCATAATACAGCGCAACGTTGATTCCCACAAATTGCTGAAATACAGACAACAGGATACCGATAACAATAACAACTTTGCCATAGGCAAATATGTTTTCCGATGCGGCATCAACCGATGTTTTAATTTCCTTCAGGATTAATTTTGCTTGTTGGATTCCGTTAATCTTGGTCAGGATTTCCAATGCTTTTCCATCGCGATTGGTTAATGCAAGGTAGCGCGGAGTTTCAGGTACAAAGAACAATAATATTCCAAAGATACCTGAAGGTATTGCTGCTGATAGGAACATCCATCTCCAGCCGGTTTCATTGATCCATTCAATGGTCTGACCGTGAGCAATGAAATAGTTCACAAAATAGACCACCAGCATTCCAAAAATGATTGCAAACTGGTTGATCGAAACCAAACGTCCACGAATGTCGGCAGGAGCAATTTCACCGATATACATCGGACAAACAGCTGACGCCAATCCTACGCCAATTCCACCAATAATTCGGTAAAAATTGAACATGTATAACAATCCCATGGTTGGTTCGCCTCTTTTGAAGAATATTAATTCGGGGTAACCTGAACCAATGGCTGCAACAAAAAAGAGTACGGCTGCCAGCATCAGTGATTTTTTGCGGCCCAGTTTTAAGGAAACAATTCCGGAAAGCATACCACCAATGATACAACCGATTAAAGCGCTTGAAATGGTAGCGCCATGTGCAAGCGATCCAAGTCCAAGGCTTGTAATTAAATAAGCCTGAATTGATTTTTCGGCACCGGAAATTACTGCAGTGTCGTAGCCAAACAAGAGGCCACCCAGTGTTGCCACCAGGGTGATCCCTATGATATAAACCGTGTTACGTTCTTTCATCAGATTAAATGTAACAGTTAATCAACTGTTCCAACATTTCCTGCTTGCCGCTGGTTTGCTTTGGCTCACCAACTTCTTTGGCAACATTATACAGATCAACCAGGTTTAGTTTTCCGGCTTCATATTCTTTGCCTTTTCCTGAATCGTAAGAAGCATAACGGTTGGCTTTCAATTTCAGGTAATTCGAATCTTTTAGCAATTTATCGGCAATAACGAGTGAACGTGCAAATACGTCCATACCCGAAACGTGAGCAATGAAAATATCTTCCAGATCGGTTGAATTACGACGGGTTTTAGCATCGAAATTGATACCTCCGGTAGTAAATCCGCCAGCCTGAATAATTTCGATCATGGCTTCGGTAACTTCATAAATGTTAGTTGGGAATTCGTCAGTATCCCATCCGTTCTGGTAGTCACCTTTGTTCGCATCAATTGAGCCAAAGAAGCCATTGTCGCGGGCTACACGCAATTCATGAGCGAAAGTATGTCCAGCCAAAGTAGCGTGGTTTACTTCAATATTCATTTTGAAATCGTTTTCCAAACCATGAGCTCTCAGGAAGCCAATAACAGTTTGAGTATCGAAATCGTACTGATGTTTCATTGGTTCCATTGGTTTAGGTTCAATCAGGAAAGTACCTTTGAACCCCTGAGCACGTGCGTGATCGCGGGCAGCAGCAAGGAATTTGCCCATATGATCCAATTCGCGTTTGGTATCGGTGTTGTGCAAACTCATATAGCCTTCGCGCCCGCCCCAGAATACATAGTTGGTTCCACCTAAAGCGATGGTTGCTTCCATAGCATTTTTAACCTGAACGGCTGCATTGGTTAACACGTTGAAATCAGGATTGGTTGAAGCGCCATTCATGTAACGTGGATCGCTGAATACGTTGGCAGTTCCCCAAAGCAATTTAATGCCGGTAGCAGCCTGACGTTCTTTGGCGAAGTCGATCATGTTTGCCAGTTTCTTTTCAATATCGAAAACCGAACCACCACCAACAACATCGGTATCGTGGAAGCAATAGAAAGGAGCACCAATTTTGCTGATGAATTCGAAAGCCGCGTCCATTTTTTCTTTGGCAGCAGTCATCGGATCAGAAGCGCCAACCCATGGGAAGATCTGAGTTCCGGGACCGAACGGGTCGCCGCCATCGCCGCAGAAAGTGTGCCAGTAGGCCACTGCAAAACGAAGATATTCTTTCATGGTTTTGCCTAAAACTACCTGATT
>Ga0209417_1006983_pt1 | contig 11193 bp, 13 predicted proteins | sample RifGroF2_FD_184002 | JGI IMG/M metagenome (GOLD analysis project Ga0209417, IMG submission 184002) | Groundwater microbial communities from Rifle, Colorado, USA - Groundwater F2 (SPAdes) (version 2) | ecosystem: Environmental > Aquatic > Deep subsurface > Groundwater | place: Rifle, Colorado... | reverse complement strand
GGGAGCGACTCGTCCCTATTATAATCATCCCAATAGGGATACTTTATTGCCTGAACTCAATGTTTATCAGCGCTAAAACTCATAATTAGAACTGCTGATAAGTATGTCTATACGGCTAAGAGCCATAGACCATTCAAATCAAAAGGCGTGTATGGCTTTTCTCATGGCGGGTTTACCCCACAGGAGATAATTATTCCTAAGTTTGTATTTAAAAAACAGAGCGCTGTAACCTCCAACCTGGACGTGGCTATTATAAATAAACCAGAACTCGCAGATGTTGTCGGCGACTTGTTTGGTATCAAATTACAAGCAGGAGCCTGCACTGATTTGTTTGCCGTTAGCCGCAAAGTGCAGCTAGTGTTGTATTCCGGTAATTGTCAGTATTCCAGCAGCAGCATCCTTACGATCGAGTCAGGGAAGACGTTATCAGCTGAATTTTCTTTTAGTGGTAACGCCGAAGTTATGGCCGTGTTATTAGACGCAGAAACTCAGGAACAATTAGACACAGTTACAATAAAAAAATCCGATGCACGTGATTTTGGCGGTTTATTATAATGGGAGGCATTTATGATATTAGATGACTTAGACAAGCAGACCTTAGAGCATTTTAAGGGATTTGTGGTCAGAAAAGATTTGGCTGCTATTATCAAAGGCGGAGCTAATGTCCCTGCATTTGTTCTGGAGTATTTGCTAGCCAACACCTGTAGCACGGATGATGAAGCTAAAATTAAAGAAGGTATCGATGGAGTAAAGAAAATACTTCACGATCATTATGTAAATCCTGAAGAAAGTTCCTTAATTCAATCGAAAATAAGAGAGAATGGTCGCTATAAGATAATAGATAAAATATCAGTCGACCTTGATCCTCAAAAAGACAGGTATTGGGCATCAATATCGAACAGCAATATTAAGAAAGCCAATATCAGTGATGAGCTGGTAAATAGCCATGAAAAAATTCTTCTTGGCGGAATCTGGGCTATTATTGAAATGGAATACGATCCTTTGATCACGGTAGGTTCAACCGTATATCCCTTCGTAGTTAAAGATATAAAACCAATCCAGCTATCCAGATTTGACGGAAACAAAATTGTTGAAAAAAGAAAAGAGTTTACGAAAGAAGCATGGCAAACTTTATTACTCAGAAGCGCTGGCTATGAACCTGCAAGCGAAGGCTTGGACCCGAGAAAACAGACACTTCTGCTAATGAGGCTAATTCCTCTCGTAGAGACCAATTTTAACATGGTCGAGCTAGGGCCCAGGTCTTCTGGTAAATCCTATATTTACAAAGAAATTACACCGTATGCACTCCTTATCTCAGGTGGTCAGGGTACTGTGGCTAAACTATTTGTCAATAATTCCACCGGCCGAATTGGCTCTGTAGGCGAATGGGATGCAATCTGCTTTGATGAAAGTACAGATAAACTTTTTAAAGATCCTGACGCTAAGCCTTTAATGAAAGACTACATGGAGTCCGGATCATTTTCCCGAGGCGGTAAAGGTGGCGAGATCTCTGGTAAAGCATCAATTATCTATAATGGTAACATTAATCAGCCAGTTGAAACCGTACTTCAAACTTCACATCTCTTCAGTCCGTTATCCGATGAAGTCAACGGAGATACAGCCTTCCTTGATCGAATACATTTGTTTTTGCCTGGATGGGAGATAACCAAGTTTAGCCCTTCCAATTTCACAGGTCATTTTGGTTTTAGCACCGATTTCTTTTCTGAGAACCTAAAGTATCAACGCAGGACCAATTACAACGATGCCATTGATAAGTATTTCTCTTTTGGCCATCATTTAAAACAGCGAGATTCCAAGTCTGTTCGCAAAATTGTATCTGGTTTTATTAAACTTCTGCATCCAGATGGTAATTTTACTAAAGAAGATATTAGGGAATACCTGGTTGTAGGTATGGAAATGAGACGCCGAGTAAAAGAACAGTTAAAAAGAATTGGTGGAATGGAGTTCTGGGATACCAATTTTTCCTACATCGACAAAGAGACTCAAGAAGAGATATTTGTTGGCTTGCCGGAAGAACGGGGCTGCAACCTTATCGAGAAAAACGCTTTGCCTCCGGGTGTATGTTACACAGCAACCAGCGATGGTGACAATAATTGCCTGGTAAAAATTGAGGCGGTTGCGATACAGGGAAGCGGAAAACTAAACATAACCGGCACTTCAAATACCGATGTAAAAGAGAATATTAAAAACACCTATAACTACATCAAGGCAAATGAAAAAACCATTCTTAACGAACAACATTCTTTAAAAGGCTATGATATTAACATACAGGTTACTAATCTACTGGGTGCAAATATTAGTGGAGGTATAGGCAGTGCTGTCTATGTATCAATTATCTCAGCCATTTATAACAAGAACCTTAAACCCGGACTGGCAGTACTTGGAAATATCTCCATAGGTGGAGCCGTGGAACGAGCTCTGCACTTTCCAGACAAGGTTACCATCTTATCCGACAACGGCGCAAAGACGATCCTTGTCCCAATGGAGAATATCAGTGAAATGACTACACTGCCAGCTAGCACGCTAGGTAAGACCGATGTCCCCTTTTACGGTAATGGTCAGATGTTATTGCAGAAGGTTGTGGATTCGTAGCATCTCTCGCTTGGTATTGATTGAGGATTTTATACAGTAATTGGAGATAAACATAACTGATTTGCTGACCAAGTGCTATAAAGCGAAACGCATTGGTATCAAAGGGTATCAGCTTGTTCGATATTACGGTTTGTACATCAATAAGTCGCGTGGTAAGCGGGCAAAAATGCAGGTTGAAGTCCTGGAATTCAAAAAACTGTACCAAAACTGTACCAAACATAAATTGCTAATATAGCTGGAATGGCGGAGAGGGTGGGAGTCGAACCCACGGTACCCGTAAAGGTACACCTGTTTTCGAGACAGGCACGATCAGCCACTCTGTCACCTCTCCGTTGTCACTATATTCAATTATACTACCACATATTACACGGTAATTAGCGACACTTCAACTATTAATCGTGTAAATAGCGCATATTAAGGCTGAAGGACAGCGATTCGGACAAACCTGAATTAATTGGCGGCACGTAACAATTTATGCAACAAACTTCGAAGATCACTGTAGGTCCTGACATAATAGCGGGCAGCAGTCGGCGGATTACCAACTTTAATCGAATACGCTTTCGGCGGGAGCAGTTTGAACATATCCTCATCAGTTCTATCGTCGCCCGCTGAAAATGAAAAATCATAAGCTTCATCCGACATAAATCTCAGTGCTGCAAGGCCCTTGTTAACGTCAGGGTTCTTAACTTCAAGCACCATTTGTCCTTCCAAAATCTGCAAGTGAAGCGCCTTCGCTTTCGGGAGCATATCTCTTCTCAATTCCTTTACCCTAATATCACTTAATGCCCGGTACGTCTTTCGATAATGCCAGGCAATCGAAAAATCCTTTTCCTCGACATAAGATCCGGGAGTTGTATCCGCATAAAGCTCAAATATCGGTCGCAGGTCTTTTTTCCATGCGGTATCAATCGGGATTAATGTCTGCCATGGATCGCCATTATATTTAAGCCAGGCACCATGTTCAGCAGAAAGTCCGATATTAAAATTATTCAACCACTTTCCAAGCAGGTACCTGTTTCTTCCGCTAATTATAAACACCTTGTTCCTGACATCAAAAGAAAGGTCCCTCAGCAACTGAGTAAGCGCTTCATCAGGCTTCGCCATCCCAGGCCTATCGTAAAAAGAGACAAGAGTGCCATCGTAATCAAGAAAAAGAATTCGTTTTTCACTTTTCTTATAATCCTCGATTATTTTTTTTTCATTCTCGTCATTTAATAGTTCTGTCATATCCTGCTTCTTTTTACAATCCGAACAACCATTATTCTATTAAAAAATAACGCAGGCATTAAGCTGCCTAAAAGCAATAAACTAATAATATGTTTATGGGATAAATGCAAGTGTATTTTGTAAAATAGCTAACTGCTCCCCTTCGCAGGGGAGCAGTTTAAATGACAAAAATTGTGGCTCGAATAACCTTTGCAGGTAAAAGGCGCTTATTTGACTCGTTCTATATATTCACCGGTAGCGGTATCAATACGGATAACATCATCAACATTAACAAACACAGGAACGGCCAATTCATACCCGGTTTCAACAGTCGCAGGCTTAGTAACTTTTCCGCTGGTATCTCCGCGCAAACCTGTTTCAGAATAGGTTACTTTTAGCTCAACTGCTTTAGGAACTTCAACACTTAATGCTTTGCCTTCGTATAACACAATACTTACCATGTCCTGCTCTTTAATATAATTAACGTTATCGCCGATATCTTCTTTCGGTATTTCCATTTGATCATAAGTTTCCTGGTCCATAAAAGCATACATCCCGTCAAGATCATACAAAAACTGCATTTCTCTCTTGTCCAGACGTACGTCATCAAGTTTCTCATTAAGCTTGAAGATTACTTCACTCACGGAGCCTGTAGACATATTTTTGTATTTTGTCTTGACTACAGCATTCGTCCGCGCAGCTCTGAAATACTCAGCCTTGAGAATAACATAGAGGTCCCTTCCTTGCTTAATAATATTTCCCGGTCTTAGATCCTGTGCTAATTGCATATTATTTTCTCCATTATAAAGATTTGATAAATCGGTCAAGATTGGGAACAATACCACCGTGTAATATTAAATCCTGACGAAAGCGATTTACCCAGGATTGTATTTTAACAAAATCATGAAAGAAAGAATAGTAGTATTCACATAGATTATAAAGATTATTTTCTATTTTTTTAGAATTATATAACATTAGCAGTTGCCTGTACTGCTCAAAGACCTTAGATGCACAGTCTTGATAAGCTTCCATGACATCAAGCAAGGCAACTACTTTAACAAGCTGATAATTATCTTCCTGTTCATAGCTATGCCAGACAAAAGGTTTGCCGGCAAGTATCGCACGTGCAAGAGAATCCTCCCCGCGCACAAAATTATAATCCATTGAAAACAATAATGAATCATAGTCATTATAGTGAAGCATTTCCGGGAATAAAAAATACGCCTGTCCCAGTCGGGCAACCCCGGAAGAAATCCAGTCGACGTTTCTGTTTTCCAACGCCTGTTTTATAGAAGCCTGGGATAAATTGCCCAAAACAAACATCAGGTTATTTTCGTTTAACGCATGCAAAGCATCAACCAGATTATCCATACTGCGGTTATAAGAAAACAGACTTCCCATTTTGAAATCAAGTGCATCAGTAGGCAACTGGCTACGAAAAGGTTCCAGCCATTTTTTACGCCATTCAGATTGGTCTGTGTGTTGGTTAATTATATCTATTATTGTATCTTCTATCAGCATTCCCCCTGACCTGGAGGTAACCCCTTGAGCAAATACATAACGAGGCGTTTCAAAGCCTGTAGGGGCCGCTAAGCCATGCATGGACTCAAAGCTTCTCTCAGCGGTAAGATGCTCGATCACGATGATTAACTGAGCCTGTTCATATACCTGGGTCCTGAACAAATCCGGGATCTCGCAGGCAAGTGACTCAATAATAAGCGGAGCAAATGTAAGCTGCTGAACCTGGCCATTCAGGTAACTATCCATACAAACGATTTCAATACCCGTTAATATCTGACTCACGGAATGTATATCGATCTCAGGAGCAATAGCTTTAAGCGTATAAATATCGTCGATAAATAATCTGATACGACGGCTACGGTTATGTTGCTTCAGGGCCCTCGCCAGCCTGAAAGAAAAACCGGCATCGCCGAAGTTATCAATAACCTCACAAAAAATATCAATATTCTGATCACGTAGTTGCATGCTCATATCTTAAGCTAATGATTTTTGGAAAGCAACTGTTTTCAATCCATAGGAGTCATTTTTTAATTCGCTCCACAAGCACCTCAAAAACACAACTGATTCCAATAAAAACACAGAAAATTAACAGCTACTGATCAAATACATCTAAATAATTTTGTGGTAAAATAAAAAACAAATAAAATAATCTTTGTCGGAAAATTAAAAATGGAAACAAAAACTAAGGGTAAAATAGAAGCTCAAATAAGTGAAGCTATTATCAAGTTTGAAAAAGAATATATGGGACGCGGACCGTCTGAAACGAAAACATATATTATCAAAGACATGATTCTTATTCGCTTAAAAGGAGTGTTAACTCCTGCCGAAGAACAACTTACCAAAACTATTGAAGGTGCGGATCTCGTAAAAAAAACCAGAGTTAAACTTTTGGAAGGCGCAAGAATATTGCTTGAGAAAATCGTGAATACCATTACTAGTTGTCAGATCAAAAGCTTACATAGTGATATAAGCACGAAGACAGGAGAAAGAATAATAGTTTTTTCTCTTGACCAGAATTTAGAAGAGAAGTTAATGAATTGACTTTATCAAACAATGAAGCTAAACTTTAAAAAAAAATTGGAAGACTCTAAATAAAACCCAGCACGTCTGGTAGTTATTAAGTAAGCCAATACTAGTTCATCAAAAATGGACTAGTATTGGCTTTTTTTATTTTAAGGAGGTTTTTTATGAGTAAGCTATGGCAGGAATGGACAATTGCAAACGATATTAAGAACATTTTAGATACTTCTAAAAAAGTTGTTTTCCCAAAAAACAGAGAAGAGATTCTAGAGTTAGCAATGGGTGGAAAGAAAGATATCTTTGAAGTTTCCTATCCAATTGGAAATAATAGAATAGTACCGGAAGCAACCGTTTTCAAATGCAAAAATGGATTAGCTGTAAATTATAAAGAAAAATATATGCGGAGAAGAGATCCTGATTGTATGTTAATTGGAGACAATCAGGAAACTGACAAAACACGTTTTGCCGATGTATTCAATTTCCCCTTTGAAAAAACGAGAGCAGAAACTTTTGACTGGTTAAAAAATCAGGAATTAATCCTAATAGCTATTAATATTGGGGGAATCAGGTCCATACATAAGGGATTATTAATCGCTCCCGCTAACGCAGGCTTTTTTGTCGGTGCGCTCGCTGATTTACAGGGATTTATTAATCCAGAGGATATTCCTGTGGATTTTAATCCTAAAGCAATTGTTTATTTAGCTCCGCCGTTTAGACATACGCATTTTAACGGCAAACAAATAGTAGTTCATAACCGAATTAATAGACTGCATGAGATATTTTCATATAACTTATATCCCGGACCCAGTGCAAAAAAAGGCATTTATGGCGTTTTATTGCAGATCGGCGAGGAAGAAAACTGGCTGACACTGCATAGTTCAACTGTTCAGGTTGTAACACCCTACGATAATATAACCACTATTCTGCATGAGGGAGCAAGCGGCGGTGGAAAAAGTGAAATGCTGGAACATGCCCACCGGGAAGAAGATGGAAGATTGTTATTAGGCAGGAACCAAATTTCAAATAAAAACTTTTATCTTACGCTGAATCAATCATGCAAATTAATGCCCGTTACTGATGATATGGCATTATCGATTGATTCACCAAGTCACGAGAATAGTAAGAAACTATTTGTATATGATGCCGAAGAAGGCTGGTTTATCAGGCTAAACCACATAACTGCTTACGGAACAGATTTAACACTGGAAAACTTAACCATTCATCCCGAAAAACCTTTAATTTTTTTAAATATCGCCGGAGTTCCAAATGCCACAGCACTAATATGGGAACATATAGAAGACTCACCCGACAAGCCCTGTCCTAATCCTCGGGTGATACTTCCAAGGCACTTTATCAAAGATGTTGTGAATACTCCCGTAGAAGTTGATTTTAGATCCTTTGGGGTAAGAACTCCCTTCTGCTCTGAGGCCAATCCTTCTTATGGAATCATTGGAATGTTCCATATTCTACCCCCAGCATTAGCATGGCTGTGGCGATTAGTTTCGCCAAGAGGAGACTCTAATCCAAGCATTACTAAAGGTGACGGACTTACAAGTGAAGGGGTTGGCTCATATTGGCCATTTGCTACCGGGAAATTCACCAAACACGCCAACTTATTGTTAAAACAGATAATAGATACGAGCCAAACAAGACATGTTCTTTTCGCAAACCAGAATATTGGCAGTTGGAAAGTGAGCTTTATGCCCCAGTGGATATCCAGAGAATACTTAGCAAGAAGAGGGGTAGCCAAGTTTCATAAAGAGCAGCTGGTTCCCTGTCGTTGTCAGCTACTAGGTTATGCGCCGCAACAAATGCGCATTGAAGGAACCTTAGTCCCTGAATATTTCTTTCAAGTAGAAAAACAGGCAGAAGTAGGACTTGTTGCCTATGATAAAGGAGTAGATCTTTTGAGTAATTTCTTTAAAAGTGAATTATCAAATTATTTAAATGAAGATCTCGATATTTTGGGCAAAAAGATTATTGAATGCTGCTTAAATAACGGGTCGCTTGAAGACTACGAAAAACTAATCCCAATGACACTATGAGAAAAAATGATAACTAAAAATCCGGAAGGCAAACTTCCTCAAATATCGAAAAACTCATTTGTCCATCCTTCGGCAGTAATTATTGGCAACGTGAATATTGGCAAGAATGTTTTTATTGGTCCTTATGCAGTAATAAGAGCCGATGAGTTGCAAAGCTCCATTATCATCGGGGACAACAGCAATGTTCAAGATGGAGTCATTATTCATGCTCTTTCAAAAACTACCGTGAAAGTCGGCATGAAAACCTCGCTATCCCATGGATGCCTTATTCACGGACCCTGCAACATCGGAAACAATTGTTTCATAGGATTTAAATCGATTATTTTCAAGGCAACTATTATGGATGATGTTTTTATTGAACATTCGGCTTTGATTGAAAATGTAGAAATAGCTGCTAATAGTAAAATAGGATCGTCATCAACAATTAAAACAAGTAACTCTGATGAAATTAAACCTATTGATAAACAATCCATTGAATTTAAACAAAAAGTATTGGATGCAAATAATTATTTAGTAGCCGGTTATCGGATTGGTTAAATACAATTCCGGCACTAACTGGCGGAGCAAAGGAGACGTCATCTTGGGATTACTGAGAGTATTTGAGACTTGGTACGGGATATAATAATCGCTGATGTAATCTGAAAAAGCCCAGACAGTTTTGCCCGGGCTTTTGTAAAACAATCTAAAAATCAGAAATTCTGAAATATTGAATAGACCTCATTTTCGGTAAAATGATATTCTCCACTTCTGTAGGCTCCCCCTGACAACCATATTCTACTATTAAATCTCGTAGCAGCAAATTCTTGACTATCTCCTGGTAAATTACATTCCTTCCATGTAACGCTATCGGATGAATACCAGGCAGTACTATTTGTAACGCTATACATAACAGATAGCTTGCCGTTAAATACGGCAAAAGTAGGTTTATATTTTTCTCCATCCCAGGGAGTAGAACTTTTTGCCTTTGTCCATGAAGTCCCGTTAGCAGAGTACCAGATATCACCGATCCAATTATCTGATTTTCCTCCAAATATCCAAATTTTACTGTTGAAAACAAGAGAATTTGGGCAACGGGGACTCCATGGGGCGCTGGCGGTTATCTTACTCCAGTTTTTGCCATCTGAGGAATTCCAGACTTCATTGAGTGTCTGTCCAGGAACACCTTCTCCGAAAAAATATCCTCCGAGCAACCATAGCTGCATTCACAGGATAAGCAATTACCTACAACATAATTTAAACAATACTATTTTCAGGGGGGTAAATGAGTTTTTTGATGGTACTCTGAGAAGAAAAAAAGATGCGCTTAAATAGTTGGAGAAGACCTGCCATTTATCGTTCTATAGGTCTCATTAACTTATATGAATTATTCCTGGTACGTCGAGTTAGAGAATAACAAGGGAAAATTTCCAGTTGCAATTCGATTACCAAAGGATTATATATCACTTTAGTAAACTAAGTCATGATGGACATATTTGGGAAATTCCCTATATGAACGAATCAAAAATGCCCGAAAATATGAAAAAATAAAGGGGGGAATAAACAAATGGCAGAAATGAATCCGGTAGTACATTTTGAAATGCCTGCAGAAGACAGAAAACGTATGGCAGATTTCTACACAAAAGCTTTTGGCTGGGAAACTAAGCAGTTAGGGCCTGAGATGGGAGATTATATTCTTGTTACCACCACTGAGACAGACGAAAAGGGTTTCCCCAAAGAACCTGGCAGGATCAACGGCGGATTTTTTCAAAAAACAAATGATATGCCCGCACAATACCCATCCGTGGTTATTGCAGTAGCTGATGTCAAAAATGCGATGAAAAAAGTTGAAGGAGCGGGAGGGAAAGTGTTGGGTGAACCGATGGAAATACCAGGGGTCGGACTATATGTGTCATTCGTTGATACGGAAGGCAACAGGGTAAGTATATTACAGCCAAGTCCAATGTAAAATGCAATGCTATGAAAAGGAATATAATGACATAAATGCTAGCAATCACTCAGCATTTATGGTTTGACAAAGAAGCTAAAGAGGCGGCTGAGTTCTACACATCACTCTTCGAGGACTCAGCCATTAAGAGTTCGACAACGCTTTATAACACTCCTTCGGGCACGGTAGATATTGTCACCAATGAACTTATGGAACAGGAATTCACACTCATCAGTGCAGGACCGCTATTTTAATTCAATCCGTCAGTATCATTTCTTGTTGCCGGCAAGACCAAGGACAAGGTTGATGCATTATGGAAAAAGCTATTAGAGGGAGGCACGGCGCTCATGGAGCTTGGAGAGTATCCTTTCAGCGAAAAATATGGATGGGTGCAAGACAAATGTGGTCTTTCCTGGCAGATAATGTTCATTGGCGACCGTGAGATAAAACAGAGAACATGAATTTGCGGCCATGGACAGTGCTCATGAACACAACTTTACCTTTAATGAAGCCATATCATTCATGGTGCACTGCGATACCCAAGATGAAATAGACTATTACTGGGAAAAGCTCTCCGCAGACCCAAAGGCGGAGCAGTGCGGTTGGCTAAAAGACAAATACGGCCTCTCATGGCAGATTGTGCCCACTGTTATGGATGAAATGCTCAAGAACAAAGACAGCAAGAAATCGGCGCAAGTAACCGAAGCGTTCCTCAAAATGAAAAAATTTGATATTGAAGGCTTAAAAAAAGCGGCTGTACATCAAAGATGGGGGAATTCCTGATAAGATATTAGTTAATCAGACTATATCAAGAAAGGAATTCCCTTATGGAAATAATAGCAGATCAACTTATAAATTTACCAG
>Ga0209417_1006980_pt1 | contig 11201 bp, 8 predicted proteins | sample RifGroF2_FD_184002 | JGI IMG/M metagenome (GOLD analysis project Ga0209417, IMG submission 184002) | Groundwater microbial communities from Rifle, Colorado, USA - Groundwater F2 (SPAdes) (version 2) | ecosystem: Environmental > Aquatic > Deep subsurface > Groundwater | place: Rifle, Colorado... | reverse complement strand
TTCCCTGGGTCTTCAATGCTGATGGTCATTGCCGGCTGGGCCGCGGTATGCGCGATAAAATCGCAATCCCGGGAATATTCAAAAAGCTCATCCTGGTTACGCACATCCGCCTTGACTAATTGGACCCCCAAGCCTTTAAGATAATCACAGTTATAATCCCGGGCCGCATCCACATTGTAACCGGTGCGCATAAGCTCATGCTTGGTTAGATTGTCATACGCGATTACCTTATCTCCTTTCTTGGCGTAATATTCACAAACCCAGGAACCGATAAACCCGCATCCTCCGGTAACTAAAACCTTCATTTTGGCATTCCCTCCAATGTCTTTTCAAACACCTTAATCATTTTCTTAGTGAACAGTTCCCAGGTAATATTCTCTTTTACCCAGGCCCTGGCTTGTTCAGCCATAGTTAGGTAAGTATTATATTCGTTATAAATACCCCTGAGGCTCGCGATAAAATCATCGTTAACCGTGCCGATATTTTGTCTTTTTATCAGGCTGGCCGCTCCCATAGTGGTTGAAGTAACTATGGGTTTTCCGGCGCAAAGGGCTTCAAACGGGGCAAGCCAGCCGCCCTGGGTCTTTACCGGAAACAAGGCGATATTACACAAATGATATAATGCCCTGACTTCCTGTTTGGAGATGTGTCCGGTAAAGACGATATCGGAGCTTAAGCCTTTTCCCGCGATATATCGCTTTAGCATCTCAGCATAAGGGTTTTGGGGCCTGCCGGCCAGGACCAACTTTAGGTTTGGGATAACCCCCTTAAGGGCCTCAAAAGCCCGAATGCTCTTTAACTGGTTTTTTTCCGGGCTAAGCATACCCACCTGTAATAAAACAAAATTATTTTTTAAATTATATTTTTGTATTGTCTCTTCTTTGCCCGCGTTTTGGGAAAAAAAGTCATACTCAACACCATAATGAATAATTTCGGATTCACGTCTATATCTTTGCTTTACCTTTTTAGCATTATATTCGTCGGCAACACAAATAAAACCTATATCCCTATTGACGATATGTTTATCAAAGCTAATTCCCACGTTTCGCAATAAGCGGATAGCTAAAGATGGCTTAGGATTATTATAGAAATTGGGGACTTCGTTGCACATCCACACTACCGGCTTGCGCAAACCACGAACAACCCAGCTTGCTGGAAAATTATGCGCGTTTATAACATCAAATTCAGGAGAATGCTTTTTTACCAGGCGGCGCAAAGCTTGTATCTCCTTGACTATCCCCAGACTTTGCCAGAAGCTCTGACTGCGGAAAGTATAAGCAAAATCTTCCTCCGGAATAACAATATCCATTCCAAGACATAGCTTTTTTACCTCCTCTGAAATATTCAGGGTAAGAATACGCGTAGTAACCCCTAATGCATTAAGACGCGAGACTGCTTCCTTCACTAAGGTCTCAGCCCCACCATATACACTCATATAACGGTTAATAATCAACACCTTCATTATGCCTCAAGATTTCTTATCAAAATTAAGTAAGCCTTTTAAAAATCCAAAATGCCATCTCGCCAGGGTTAGAATACATAACTTAATAGATGTAAAATCAAATTTAAAGTAGATAAAAATAACGCCTAGGCCGATTGCTATACCTAATAAGCTGTAAATAATAAATCCAAACAAGAGGGTCAAAAACAATACAATAACGGCCGCGCAAACAATGAGAGGCAAAAATTGTATTTTCCTATAAATCCCGTATTTTTTTACCAAAAATCCCTGGGCCCAGCCGTAACGATACATCATTTTGGAGAAAGACTTCAAATCTTTGGGCCGGCAATGGTACACGATTGCCTTGGGACTGAAAACCAATTTATATTTTTTCCTGGCCAGGCGATAGTCAAATTCTACGTCTTCTCCCGGCCATAAACTTTCTAGAAAACCGCCTTCTTTTAAAAAGACATCCTTTTCATACATCACATTGCAGGAGGCGTTATGATTTACTTCTATGATGTCATTATTTCTTGTCCTTCTTAGGTAATCAGTAAGAAAGCCGATCTTTTCCATAAACAAAAATACCTTTTTTTCAAAATCACCCGCGTCTCGGGGCAATTCCTGTTTTCCGCCGCAGCTGACCGCGCCGGGATTTTTTTTAAACCCGTCGAATAAATTTATCAGCCAGTCTTTATCAACGACGCAATCAGAATCAGTAAAGGCTATAAATTCCGCGTCCGTATTTTTAACCGCCAGATTCCGGGCGTAGGAGGGACCTTTGCCGCCGGAAGCCAAAATCCCCATCTTGTTTTTATATTTTTCTAAAGAAGAAATTGCCTCGCCTGATAGCCCATCATCAACAACGATAATATCAAAATTGAGGTAGTTTAAATTAAGAATTGACCTCACGCACGCTTCCAGGTGAGGCCAGTCGCCTTTTACGGGGATAATTACCGAAATTTTAGGATCTGGGTTTGCCATTAAAAAACATTTCTATATTGTAGTTTATAAAATTATAAGCGCCTCTTATTTTACGATAAAGGTCGGCAGGGGAATGAGTATCTAAAAGAAAATTAATCATATAACCCGGCCTAAAGTAAAATTTTTTAAGTCCGGAGTCAACGTAATAATTAATTTTTTCCTGGCTGATATACGGATATTCCACTACCCCTTTTTGCTCTCCACCGCCAAGCCAATCCTGCCAATTATGGCTTTTAAGCCAGCCTTTATCTTCAGCGAGGGCGAAGAATTTAGTTCCCGGGAAAGGAACGGCTCCGGAGAATTGGAGAGTATTACAGCCAAGGGAGAGGGCAAAGGCTGTTGTCTTTTTGGCTGTTTCTTCAGTTTCTCCGGGCAGGCCAATGACAAAACATCCGTGCACCCGCAGTTTGGCCTTTTTAGCTAACTCCATAAATTTATAAGATTCGTCTAAACGAATATTCTTGTGAACATTATCCAAAATATCCTGCACTCCTGATTCAAAGCCGACAAGCAATTCCCGGCAACCGGCTTTTTTCATCATTTTAAACATTACTTCATCGGAGCTGTCAACCCTGGCATTTACGGAAAAGGTTATTTTTAAATTCCGGCACATGATTTCTTCGCAAATAAGCATTGCCCTTTCTTTATTTACCGTAAAGGTGTCGTCTTCAAAAAAGAATTCTCCTCCTTTTAAAACCCGGGGGCATAATTTTATATCGTATTCTATCTCATCAACCACATTTCGCGGGCTTCTGAATCTATATTGGGTTCCATGCACTACCTGCGGCCAGAGGCAAAAGGTGCACTGGTTGGGACAACCTCTTCCGGAAATAACATCTATGTAAGGATATAATTTTCCGCCGTCAAAATAACGCGATAGATTTAAATGCTGCCAGGCCGGAAAGGGCAGTTCATCAAGATTCTCTATTAACGGCCGAGGCGAGGTAAACTTAATTTCTCCATTTGCCAAATAAGCAATACCCGCCACTTTTTCTAAAGCGCTGAAATATTTAATGGAATCCCGCACCGCATAATCATATTCACCGATACAGGCAACATCAACAGCCCCGCCTGCCAATTCCAGAGTCTCTTTTGGTAAAGAGGATATATGCGGGCCGACCATTATTACTCTCGCGTAAGAATTATCTTTAACGATTTTCGCGCATTCTATGTCAGAATATATGGAAGGAGTGGTGGAGTCTAAAACCACAAAATCTGGTTTTTTTTCTTTTATTAATAAAGCCAATCTTTTTTTATCCCATCCCAAAGCAGGAAAATCATAAAGTTCAACATCCAGGTCGTCTTTTTCTAAAACCGCCGTAGCATAAGCCAGCCAGTCCGGCGCGCGCAGGACCCTTCCCCGTGTCCTGGCCGCCCAGCGCTGGGTTCGGCAGAAGTCTTTAACAAACGGCTCATTAATAACCAGGATTTTCATTGTTTCAAGCCCGTCATGTGCATTTTGGTTGTAAGGTGAGGGCGTTGCAAAACTCCCTTTTTGTCAATGACGGAAAGAGGTTTCTTTAACGGTCGAAGTATGATTTATTGCCTATGCCGTATCAAATAGATTTTAACTGTCGCGTAAAATCTTCCCAAGGCAAGAATTCTATTCTTTCGGTAATAAAAACTCGGGGGGTTAAACAAACGCACATTGCCCGGGTATGCTGATGGTCTTTAATAAAACTCCTTAATCCTCGCACATCGCTTAAGCGAGGTTCCCACGACGATTTTATTTCTACCGCCCATATTCCCGTGGACGTCTCCAATATGAGATCAACCTCGGCTCCGTCGCTAGTCTTAAAAAAACTCATTTTTGCTTCTATTTCGTAATAATCTAAGAGTCGCTTTGTCTCCAATATAACCCAATGCTCAAAAGCCTTTCTATAAGGGGCAGTTCCGCGAACAAGATTATTGGAAAGTTCTCCCTTAAGGGCGTGCACCAAGCCGCAATCAAAAAAATAAAACTTCGGATGTGATACGATTTTAGCGCGCTGAGATTTAGCGTACGGATAAAGCAGAAAACCGAGCAAGGTGTCCTCAAGAATATAAAAATACTCCTTAATAGTCTTAGAATGAACGCCGGCTTCCCTGGCCATATTTTGAAAATTAAGGATATTGCCGTTTTCATGCGCGGCTAATTCCAGAAACATGCTAAAGGCCGGGATATTCCTGGTTAAGGCCTCCTGCTGAATTTCCTCTTTTAGATATATTTCCGCGTAACTTTTAAGCAGGCGGATTTTATCTTCCGTAGCATCGGCCAAGACAATAGGAGGAAGGGTGCCGTAATGAAGGGCGGCATCAAGAACAAACTTATCTCCTAATTCTTCACAGGTAAAAGGATGTAAATGCGCTGTTATTGCCCGGCCGCCTAATAAATTTACTCCGGTTCGTTTTAATTTTCTCGCGCTGGAACCGGTAAGGATAAATTGTATTTCCGGCTGATTCCCCATAATAAGCTGAACCTCATTAAGGATCCCGGGACAGCGCTGAATCTCGTCAATAACAATGCGGCACCTCTTTTTCTTCAAGGCTTCCACCTCGCTGGTGAGTATTGAGGGATTCCTGGTGTATCTAAGGAATTCGGCATACTTAAGGAGGTCAATAAATAAATCAAAGGAAAGAGTGTGTTTAATAAGATATGTTTTTCCTGCCTGGCGGGCGCCAAATAGAAATAATTAATTCTTATAACCAGAAAGATTTAGCGTTCTAGGTATCATAAGTAAATTATATCCGTAAATAATGGAATATCAACCACTTTTTACGCTTAACAGTTTTGCAAATTTTGGCGCAGTCAATATCGGAAGATATGGTTTAAATTAAAATAGTTCATTGTCGAAGGATGCCAAATATGCCTTACCCGTGAGAGGTTTATCTTATTGTATTCCTATGAGTTATATACCTTGTTATTAATAATAACAAGGTTATTTCTTTGCAGTGTTGCAGCGTCTTAAATCCTAATCTAGGCTAACCTGATATGCGCGTTTTAGGTTTGCCGCCGCGCAACAAAGTCAATCCGGAGCGGCCGTATTGCCCTGCCCCGGGTTTTAGCTCATCCAGCGTTGACAGTGGCAGTATAGAGGAATAAACGGCTGGTTGATAACCAGGATTTTCATTGTCCTAAACCCTAATCTTTCCCAAACCCGACATGCGCATTTGGGTTTAATCGCCTTTCAATTTAAAGAAAATAGCGGGGAATCTTGAAGAATCGCATTGCCAGAGAGGAGTATATTTTTCCTGAAGAAACTGAAATAGTTCTTGGCTCTTTTGGTCGTTATAGGGAATAAATATAAAATAATGAGGCAGGGTGGGCAGTTTTCCCATTGAATCTTTGTCAAAGATTGCGCTGCAATGACGGTGAGTGTAATAACGGATAAAAGGAAATCTAAAGTAGTTTACACCTATATCGTCTTTTGCGCCGCTTATTTCCCGTAGTTTCCATAAACAGCGCGTAAATATCTTAAAATCCTGGGCTCTTTTTATCTTGTCAGGGGTTATTGGTAATTCACTTTTAAATACTCCTGTAAGAAGAATAACGGATACGATTGCCAGCCAGGATGTTCTTAAGTAGATGTTATTCCATAAATTATTTTCTTTTAAGAAAGAATATATAATGTAAGTAAAGATGGTAAAACTTATCGCGGCGGCCGGAACCAGATGCCGCGGCAAAAAGTTTACAAATGCGTGAGCTAAACTATGGGAGGGAAAGAATACATACCAGCTTATTCCGCAAATAATGAAAATAATAAGCAAATAAAAAAGTTTTTTTGTTTCTTCCCGGGATTTATTGGATAATTTAGAGTATAAAAGGAAGGCGAAAAACATTGATAACGATACGACAAGGGCATCAAAATAAAAGACTAAGGAAAAATTTCTTAAAATAACATATTTAAACCAGGCCAAAAAGTTTAATCCTTGAGGAAGTTCATGCCCGCCGATTGTCCTCTTAAGAAAACTATCTTTTAAATCGTAAAAGGCAAGAGAAAAGTTTCCGAAGTACCACGCATTTTGTAATAAATGCAGAAAAAGGCCGGCGACGGGTGCCGAACCGAGTACTAGAAAAGTGGTTATAGAAACAGGTTTTCCAGAGCGTTTTATGAAAGACCTATAGAGACCAAAGAATAAAAACAAATAAATGATGCAATCCAGGCCGATCCAGGTCTGGATGAAAAGTAATGACCAGAGTAAAATTAGGAATTTTCCCCGTTTTTTCCGGTCGGAAGAATCCACCATTAAAACAAATGTAAAAAGTATCAGCGAGCGCAGGAAATCCGAATAAGCAAGCTGATGCATGGAATCCGCTCCGAATATAAACATAGGGTTCAAAAGATAAAATACTGCGCAGAAAAAACTGATCAGATTTGAACTGGTAACGCTTTTGATAAAAAAATACCATAATAAAACACCAAAATAGGCGAATAAAAGCGATGCCCCCCTGAAAAAATATAACGAATCGGTTTTAAAAACTTTGCGCAAAAAGCCATTTATTATATCCGGCAGCCCGGGATAGTGAGTATACAGGTTCTCGGGCTTATCCAGATGCGGCTCGTGCATCTGAAGAAACCGGGTCTTAATGAACCCGAACCTGACAAAATTCTCGCCTGAACTTAACACTTCGGCATCGGAATATTCATCGCCATGGTCTAAATCAGGAAAAATAATCCTGGGGAAGGTAATAAATAAAAACAAAATACTTAAGACAATAACTATGTTCTTCTTGCTTAACCAATTATCTGTGTTCATTTAAGTCTCCTGTTTACTTCTTTTAAAAATGGTATTCAGGTGATCAATAAAAAATTCAGCCAGGACAAATAGACCCAGCACGGATTTTCTTAATTCATTAAAATTAGAGGTTTTTTTTATCCTGCGCAGGAATATCTTCGGCCGTAAATAAAATTCCAGATAAGCCATAGTGTAAAGCTTTTGTAATTCTTGCTTAGTCATTGAATAAGGGATAAAGATTATAGTATTGCCGGTAAAATTTGTTTCATTATCGGATAAAAACACACCGTATTTACTGACTTTCTTTTTCAGTTCTCCGTAAGGCGAGAGGTAATAGAATTTCGCGTAATCGGGGTCAAGCTTTTTAGCCAATCTAATAGTCTGAATTCCATCCTGGTATGTCTCCCCCGGTATCCCCAATATAAAAGAAGCCTCGACTTCTATTCCGGATTTCTTAGTCATCCTGACCGCTTTGAATATTTGCTCTACGGTTTCTCCTTTGCGCAAAGTATCCAGGTTCTTCTGGACTAAAGACTCAACGCCATAGAATATTTTCCAACAGCCTGTCTTTGCCATCGCCTCAAGCATATCCGGGCTGACGCAATCTGCCCGGCCCTGGCAAGACCAGGAAAATTTTATCTTTTCGCTTATTATGCGCTCACAAAGAGAAAAAACCCTATCTGGTTTTAAGGTAAAGGTGTCATCCCAGAAAGCAATATCCCTTATGCCAATATCATTTATCAGATATTTTATCTCACTGATCACTTTTCCAACACTTCTATACCTTACTCCGCTGCCAAGCAGATTCGGCAGGCAGAACGTGCACTTAAAAGGGCAGCCCCTGGCAGTAACCATATTAGTTACCGGAAGCAATCTATACTGTTCAAAGGCTCCAACATACTTTGTAACTGGCAAAAAAACCCTGTCAGGAATAGGTAAAATATCTAAATCTTTAATTGGCTCTCGGTTATGGCCAATAACCACATTTTTATTATTAAGTTTGAACGCGATGCCGGCTATAGGCTTAGCTGACTCAAGCTTGTGAAATTCTTGAAGATACTCAAGCAGGGAGAATTCTCCCTCTCCCCAGGCAACCGCATCTACATCAGGAAGTTCTGATAATGCCGATTCCCTGATAATAGAAGCATGGACTCCCCCGACTATAATATTCAAAGAGGGCCATCTCTTTTTTAATTCGGAGGATAATATTTTTACCTTAGGCCACATAATCGTCATAGCGGTTATGCCCGCTACATCCGGTTTAAAAACCTCTATCTCAAGCATGATATCGGAGAAAGAACGCATACTCCCGTCTAAGACTATAACCTCATGCCCGGAATTCTTAAGCACTGTCGCGATAGACAATAATCCTAATGGGGGTAGGCTGCCGGCAACATAGGCAATCGCCTTATTGTAGCGTTCTTTCAGAGTTATAGGGGGTAAAATAAGGGCTACTCTCATATTTTGCTGGCGGTCACAATTAATTCTTCATCACCAATAAAAAGCCAATATTTGAATATGGCGCTATTAAGCCTGATAATAATCAGTTTAAATTCCGAGATCATCCGTGATTTAGGTTTGATCCTTAATATCGAAAATAAGGTCGATAAGAAAAAGAGCGAATCCGCTCCCCTAGTAAATACCAGGTTTACCTTAAACCCCTTAGCAGCTAACAATGTATTAATAGATTTAATAGTAAAATGGTGCAAATGAACAGGCGATTGCCACCAGCCCCAATGCCTTCCCAAAATCCTGGCAGTAACTGAACCCGCATTGGGCAGCATCAGGATCAATTGGCCGCCTGATCCTAAAAAATCGCTTACCTTATTAAAAAAATCATCCAAATCCCGAATGTGCTCAAGTATATGGGACAAGAGTATACAGGTATGCCTGTTTTTGGTTTTATCTATCCCGGTATTTAACCACTCGCTAAACTCTCCCATAAAAACATCAAAACCGTTCTCCCTGCAACTCTCGGATGCCTTGGCATTGATCTCGATACCGATAAGATTTGAATACCCCATTGCCTTAAGTACATTCAGGTTTCGCCCGTAGCCACAGCCGATATCCAGTATCCGGGCATCCAGGGGTGCGATTTTTCTTATTACATCCTTAAGCCTTCTGAACCTCCACTGTTTCTCATTCCCGATAGCTAAATGCGCCTGATAATTATAAATGGTCCCGTATATAGAGCCCAACTCATCCTTATCAGGAGGATTCAAGATGAAAATATGGCCGCAATCTTCGCAGGAACCTAAGGCATAAAGCTTATTTGAATAAATAGAAGAAACGTTTCTAAACCTTTCTATATTCTTTTGTTTACAAACCGGACAATTAATATCCAAGATAACAGCGCTCCTTAATAACCAGGATGCTTGATAATAATGTCGAATTTCTTGTTCTTCTGCGTTTCGAATATCCGATCCATTCCTGAAGTATCGGCGTCAGCATTAATCTTTAACAACTCACAGGCCTTTTTATACACTTCTTTCGGGGGAATTGACTTCATGCATACGTTATTGCCCCGACAGGGAGGAAAATCAGTGCGATAGATACAAGGAGAACAGTAAATATCGGGTGAGTAAAAAACAAAACTATCCACCCTGGTATCCGTATCCGCGTAATGCTCAGGCCTGCCCGGGCCCCACAATGAGATCGTGGGGATCTTAAAACTTGCCGCAACATGATACAATCCGGAATCATTGGTGATCATTAACCTTGCCTTATTAATAAAAACCATGGCTACCCCAAAAGAAACCTCACCTGACAGGTTAACTACATTCTTCTTAGCTTTATCCGATAGCTTCCCCCAGCAAGCCCGCGAGTAATTACGTTCATCCGGGCTGCCCAGGATAAATATGGGGTTAGGCCAGTCAATTACCAGGGCATCAATTAATGAAACAAAATACTCCATAGGCCAACGCCTCTCAAGCAATAGGTCCGAGGCATTAGGATTAATAATTATATAAGGGATCGTTTCCGGAAATTTATTCTTTTGCATTGCCTTTAAAAACTCGACCTTAAGCTCATCTTTTAATATTGGTTTTTCAATTCCAAAATCCCCCTTATCTATTCCGCAGGCCCGGGCAAACTGAAAATAGATGCTACTGATTTGCCGGTAGTCATTAAAATAAACCAGGTGGGTGTGCAGTTCTCTTCTGAAATTAGTGTTGGCTATGTAAAAACCATAGCGGTTACGGGAGAGGCTTAAAGTGGTTATCACGGTTGAAAAGGCGGAATAAACTTCGAGGTCAAAATATAAATCAATTTTATAATGCCATAATCTGGGAAGTAAAAATAACACATCAAAAAAAATATTTAAAAAAGATGAATCTCTGATATAAAGATGAATATCGAATAATTCTAATCTTTCCAGGAGCGCTTTGTTCTTAAGCGTTGTTATAAAGAGATAACGGGCTTTCGGATACTTTGTCTTAAGCGCTCGAATCATAGGAGTGGCTCGCAAGATACTTCCCATTCCCAACAATTTTGCGATAGCTATTGTATGAACTTTCTCAGGAGAATCACTATGGTCGTAAGAAATTATTTTTCCTAACGGCCAAGCAATAAGGTTTAATAAGAAAGCAATTGGTTTAGCGATTAAGCGATCTAAGACAATTTTAGAGGAGGAATTCATCTTAAGATTAATTACCTTTTCTTTAAAAATAACAGGCTGATGAAAAAGGAGGAAAAGATGGTCTGCAGGATACTGACCCCCTACTTAATATTAGAAAACTCACGATGCAAACGCTCGATCTCCCGATATGAAAAAATATCCACGCCGGCGCGCTTCTGGCTCTCTTTGCCCCCATACACCAAAGCCATCGCGGAAACATCATTACCCATAATTTTTTTAAATACTCCGGCCACTTAAACCAATCACTATTAATAGTCTGTCCGGCTTTAATCTCGATACCGATAACCTTTCGCGCCCGCCTTTACCAGCGCTAATACATTTTCTTGAGAAAAAATTTCCAGATCTTTTGGATTCTCTAGAAAATTAAGAACATCTTCTTTTGCTTTATTCCATTCTACGCGGGCGATTGTCTCGTAGATAAGT
>Ga0209417_1006978_pt1 | contig 11205 bp, 12 predicted proteins | sample RifGroF2_FD_184002 | JGI IMG/M metagenome (GOLD analysis project Ga0209417, IMG submission 184002) | Groundwater microbial communities from Rifle, Colorado, USA - Groundwater F2 (SPAdes) (version 2) | ecosystem: Environmental > Aquatic > Deep subsurface > Groundwater | place: Rifle, Colorado... | reverse complement strand
ACGCATCAGGTAGCGATGCTTGTTCGGGAGACAAACAACTCCAATAAAACGTATGATTCCAATGCTGCGCTGCATTATTAAAAATGGCACCTGTCGCCGAGGTCACAATATCCACTAATGTTTTCCGCTCAAATTCCGTATTGGCAATTAATTTATTCAGATTTGTCACATAGGTTTGGTGATGCTTCCCATAATGATATTCGAGCGTTTCCGCTGAAAGATAAGGTGTTAACGCGTTTTTAGCAAAGGGAAGTGTCGGCAGTTCAAATTTCATAACATCCTCCTGGTTAAGTGATTTCATCAATGATTTTAGCTAACAAAAAATCATTGTCGGTTAATCCACCCGCGGCATGAGTCGTGAGTGTAACTCTGAGCTTATTATAAGCCAAATTAAAAATGGGATGATGACCCTGCTCTTCTGCAATGCAAGACAACAAATCCAAAAAATATTTCGCTTCAATGAAATCTTTAAATTGAAATGTTTTCACTAATTTCAAGTCCTCGACACATTCCCAATTTGATAAATTCTGCAGGCGTCGTACGATCGTTTCATGCTCTAATGGAGGCATTCCTTCTTCACAAGGAATACAATGCACTGAAGCATAGTCTACTTTTGGCAAGGGGGGTGAATGAACCACTTTATTTAATTGATCTAATGCGTCTTCATAATTGGGCGCATGCGTCACTTCATCGATGATTTGAATATAGCGCACATGATCATTAGCATCTAAAATGATTACGGCACGCGCGAGTAAATTATTTTCTTTGATTAACAATCCATAATTAATGCCAAAAGAAGAACGCTGATAATCCGACAGTATGGTCACCTGATCAATATGATTTAACGCGCAAAACCGCTCCTGCGCAAAAGGTAAATCTTTACTGATCCCTAGCACAACCACGTCCGAATACAGGGTCGTGACATTTTGATTAAATGCTTTTACCTGCAAATCGCAAACCGGTGTATCCAACGAAAGAAATGACGTTAAAACTTTTACTTTTCCTTTGAAATCATCCAAGGTCACACGATTAAGCGCATTATTAACCGCCACAAAATTTGGCGCGGGCTTATTCACCGTTAATTTTCTTCCGACCAATGTTAAAGGCAATCCCTTGAGCGTGATTGATGAAGCCAATGTGTTTTTCATCACGGAACCAGTCTCCATCGGTAAATTGGCTTCTCGATAATCCTGCAAGCCGCCCTTGTAATCCATGACATTTACATACCCCAAAGACACTAAAGTATTAACCGCCTGCGTACTTGCGAGGCACTCAAAACCAACACAATAAACAATGATCGCTGCCTGTTTATTCGGTAAAATTTTTTCCGCATTTACCGCTAACTCAGCCAATGGAATAGAAATCGCTTTCGGTATGTGCTCTTTTTCATAAGAAGATCGATCTAAGACATCAACAATAATCGCTTCTTTATTTTCGTTGATGATCTCGAGCAATTCATTGCGAGTAATTGTTTTTATATCCATATACAACCTCCTGTTAACGCTCAAATAAAATGATAAAAAATTGAGCAGAATTAAAATGTAACACTATTCAAACTACTCGTCTATAAGTTTTAGGGCGGTTTAATTTGACGAAAAAATCAGAATACACTATATTTTCACACTTATTATCAGGAAGGTACCTCCTCATGCCGTTTCAGCTATCGCAAGCCGCTCAAAATATATCCCCTTCATTCACCCTTGCGCTTAATGCGAAAGCCAATGCATTAAAAGCAGAAGGACGTCCTATCATCAACTTAACGATCGGGGAACCTGATTTCGATACACCAGTCCATATCAAAGCAGCCGCTATCAAAGCGATTCAAGACGGAAAAACAAAATACACGCCTATCGACGGGATCCCCTCCTTAAAAACAGCCATCATTGAAAAATTCGAACGCGATAATCGATTATCCTATCAAAAAAATCAGATCCTTGTTTCCTGCGGCGGTAAACAAGCTATCTATAATTGTTGCCGAACGATTTTAAATCCTGGCGATGAAGTAATTATTCCTGCCCCCTATTGGGTCAGCTATCCAGAAATCGTCAAACTCACCGGCGCAGTACCCGTGATTATTCCAACAACCATCGAACAACACTATAAAATCACACCCGAACAATTAGTTAACGCAATTTCCTCAAAGACAAAATTGCTCATCATCAACAGCCCCTCTAATCCAAGTGGCATGGTGTATACAGAACAAGAACTGAAAAAACTTGCTGAAATTCTTTTATCGCGCCCCAATATTTTTATCATGGCCGACGATATGTATGAATCGATTGTATGGAATCACACTCCTTTCAACAATATGTTAATGGTTTGTCCCGAATTAACCGATCGAACGATCATCACCCATGGCGTTTCAAAAACGTACGCGATGACAGGTTGGCGAATTGGTTATGCTGCAGGCCCTGCTCCTATCATTCAAGCGATGGCGAACATACAATCGCAAAGCACCGCAAATCCTTGCTCAATTTCACAACATGCCGCCGAAGCCGCATTGCGGGACGATCAGATCTGTGTTCGAGAGATGGTAGCAGCCTTTAAAGCACGGCATGATGTATTGATCCCATTATTAAAAGCTATTCCTGGCATCCGTGTAATACCGAGTGATGGCACGTTTTATACTTTTCCTGATTTTAGCACGATTATTTCGAGTCATGGCTTCAAAGATGATCTCGATTTGGCCGCCTTTTTATTAGAAAACGCAGAAGTTGCCGTCGTTCCCGGCTCCGCTTTTGGCCTCAAAGGCGCCCTGCGATTTTCTTTTGCGACGCATCAAGAAAATCTGCTCACCGCCGCCAACCGACTTTGTGATGTATTGAGGTAATTATTCACCGCAATCGTGGCAATACAAGAACGTTTCTTGAACAGCACTGAATAGTAACGTATTAAGCTAAAAAATATGAGATTATCTAGGCACTACTTGAAAAATTGAGCTATCCTTAACAACGTGATTGATCCCATAATAAGAATATAAACATCATGATGCTACCATTGCTCGAGGAATTAAACAAAGTACCTGCTGTTGATATACGACCAGGAGGAAACTCCGCCTGGATTGTGCAGCAATATCCTGTAAAACAAGTATGGGAGTTTGTATGCCGTGTTACTGACCTCGAAAAAAAATATGCCCTACTTGAAGCTTTAACCGTAGACCAATTACAGGAATTTCTGGCTCATCTATTGAGTGATGATTGGGCTTCCCTCAACGCTCTTTTAACCCTATTAAAACCAACAACGGAACCCTCAATAATATATCAAGCAGCAAAAAGTAAAATCATGGGGGGATTATCCGAACCTCGCATGAGAGAAGCAGGAAAGACTTGTCAACCCGAAAAGACTCCCATTATTTTTCAAATATTAGAACATCATCCAGATCGGCAACAATGGCTTCTCGAAGGATATGTTGACAATCAAGAGGCTAATCTGCAAACACTACTCATACGCGCATTTACTACTGTAAACGATCGCGTCACCATCAATCCCGATTCGATCAATCCATTTCAGAAAAGCTTACTCACCATTTTCGATCATAAGCCACAATGGCTAGAATCATTCATTTGCGTTTTTTTTATTTTTGCAAGTACTGATGACACTTCCTTTTTTTCCATAGAACATACAGAGTCTTTCATCTCATGGTATATCGGAAATAATGCCGCATCCCTCATGCGACGATTACAAGAAATTGAAAGAGCTCTTGCTCTCAAACCCCCTTCAGATTGGTTGTTAAGTCTGAACGAGCAAATAAGAAATTATTTGGTTTTAAAGAAAAATTCAGAACGGCTATACGCTATTGGCAGCACCATCCCTATTGATGAAACATCCTTATTCTTTGGAATAATAGGGTTTTTTAAAACAGATATTACCAGCCAAGAATTGGTTACTCGAACCCACATTAGGAATGATGCTCATCGACTCATACATGTTCTATCCGCCTGCGCTGATAACACCGAATTAAGAAATTTAGTTGTAACACGGCTGGGCAAAGAGAGCGCTGTTACAATCATTAGAAATCTCACAGAAACCGCTGAATCAATCGGGTTGTTTTTTGACATGATAACCGCGTTTAAAAAAAATCCCGACGTACAAGCCTCAATTATTCAAGCTTATATCAAACATGATCCGCATCCATTGATACGTGTTTTATCAGTCTGTGATCAACGCACTGTCTCGAGAGACTTGTTGTTGCTCCGATTGGGTCCAATGATGGCATGTCAAATCATCGGCAACATCCCGGATAGCATCGAAGATGCAACGGCTTTATTCTTAGATATGATCATCGCCTTTAAAGAAAATGCTGCAGCTCAAACATCGATCGTCCAAGCTTACATTAAAAACAATCCACGGCGACTCATGGCCGTTCTATCTACCTGCAATGAAAAAGCAGTCCCAAAGAATTTAGTCATACTTCGACTGGGTGTAATGATGGCATGTCAAATCATCGGCAACATCCCCGATAGCATCGAAGATGCAACGGCTTTATTCTTAGATATGATCATCGCCTTTAAAGAAAACGCTGCAGCTCAAACATCGATCGTCCAAGCTTACATTAAAAACAATCCACGGCGACTCATGGCCGTTCTATCTACCTGCAATGGAAATACTGCCTGCTGGCACCTGGTAATAGATCGATTGGGCCAAACAGGAATAAAACAAGTCATCAAAAATATCTACGCTCAGTTATCACCCTCAGAAAACCCTCTTACTCCAGTAAAAACACTTTTCCTAGCATTCGATAAATATCCTGACGCACAAAAAGAATTATTGGAAACTTTTTTAAGCAATTTACACTCCGACAGCGAGCAAGGCGTTCAAGCTATAATGATCTTAAACGACGCAAATCAACAAGCGTTACAAATGCTTATCCGCAGTGGATTAGATTTATTCAATTTTTTAAAATTAATCAACAATGCATCGGAACGTTTTGCTCTTTTTTGTTTTTTTAAAGAAACATGCCCAGCACATCTGAAAAATATCTTACAAAACCCAAGCGAGAGACACAACATTCAATCGCTAGTCCCTAGGCGGTATTGGCATGAATTTTCGGATTTTTTTCAAACAACTGATGCTCAATCAGCATCACTTGCAGCGACAAGCACTTTTTCTTTTTTATGGTCGCACCCTCCTCGCGAGACTATCTTTACCCGTAGAGAAGAACTATTGAAAAAACCTCCTCCTTAGAATAAAAATTACGATAAATTTTCCAAAAAACATCCCAATCACACGCTATAATGACATGGAAACGCTGTTTGCATAAATCCAGTATTGAAAAAAAATATTTTGATGCTATTATTCGCATTCGTTCCCCGATAGCTCAGCCGGTAGAGCAAGTGGCTGTTAACCACTGGGTCGTTGGTTCGAGTCCGACTCGGGGAGCCAGTTTAGACGTTCTCCCAAATTTATAAACAAATCAAACGGTTTTCTCAGCGAAAATACAAGCTTTTCGGCATCCATTTGTAAGTTCGGAAATAAAATTGAGATAATGCGCCGTTTCTCTTCCAGTTCCGAACTTTTGAATAGCTCATTGGCTTTTGAGGCCAATAAAAGTATCGTTGAAATGTTTTTATTAAAGTTTTCGGGGAATGAAAAAGGAGCGAAGGCTTCGGCGATTATGTACAGCATTGTTGAGACCTGTCGCGCCAATAAAATCAAACCGGAAGATTACGTGTTGTACCTTCTAAAGAATTTACCGTACGTTGATAGACATAATCCGGCTGGCTATCAGCAACATACCCCTCGAGCGTATAAATTAAGATTGCAAGCGCAATCGGTGAAAACAAACGCCTGATCGTCGATCGTCCTCAAATATCGTAGCCGTCAGCAAATCCCCACTCGTGTTCGTTGAGCGTTTACGTTTTTCTCACTGTTTTCGCCGTTTTAATCAGGGTTCCTGTTTGTATTTTCAACAAAAATTCCGATAGCTTTTGTTCATAGGCGTTTTGATGAATTTCTTTCTCAAGAAAAGTTGCTGTACATACTGGCGATTTTTTCATTATCTGCGTCATGTGAAAAAAAGCACGTTTATCCCCGCTTCCCCCCATCGTAGCAACAAAAGCCACTTTCTTCGTCAATAACTCCCTACCGTTGTAGATAAGCCAGGTGCGTATTGGAGTAGCCATGGTAAAAGCCCATACGGGAGTGCAAATAACGACAAGCTCATATGGGGAAAAATCTAGCTTAGGGGCATCAATAACACCTATTTTTTTAAAAGTCGCATCTCTACCAGCAGTCAACCAACCAAAGATACCAGTACGTGTTTTTTTGTCGAAAACTTCCAAGTCATCAGCATGCATCATAGATACTAAAGCAGTGGCTATTTTCTTTGTATTGCCTGTACGTGAATAATATACTATTAACGTTGTTGCCATATGCGGCCTCTAATCTATTTTGCGAGATAATAACTGTCGGATATTATCCTTTCACAAATACGCGTTAAAAATTTTCTCGGGCGTAAATTGTAGTCTATACTTAATAAAAATTCAGAAATATTTTTCCAGCTTGGCTAAAAAAACAAGAAATCAGAATATGTTTTTTATCTCTATTATCCCGTACAATAACAACTTACATAATTGGAAGGAAATTTGCAGATGATAATTTTTATGTATAACGCCATCGGTATCTTGGGTGATTTTTTCGTCTTGGCCGCCTATTTTTTGCTACAATTCAGAAAACTAAAGGCTGAGTCAATCACGTATTCACTATTGAACTTGATAGGCGCTTTATTTATCCTGTTTTCTCTTTGTTTCGCTTGGAATCTTCCGGCAGCGATTGTCGAAAGCGCCTGGGCTTTACTGAGTCTTTATGGACTATTTCAAGCAGTACGATCGTATTATCATCAAAAAGGAAACACTACTCATGGCTAAATTTTCTAACATCATCGGCTTTTTAGGTGATTTTTTTATTTTGTTACCGTTTTTCCTATTGTTGTGCAAAAAAATGAAAGCGACAACGATCGCTTATTCTCTGTTGAATTTAATCGGTATTTTAATGTTATTGTTTTCCTTATATTTTGCTTTTAATTTATCTGCTGCCATTATTCAAATCTCTTGGGTGTTTATCAGTTTGTACGGTTTAATTCGAGCGATAAAAGAAAAAGCATCAACATGAAAAAACAACAAAATCTTTTTTACTTAATGGCTTTTTTTCTTAGCATTACGGTCATTTACTTTTTATTTCTCGGCACGTATCCGCTCTTAACACCCGATGAATCGCGTTATGCTGAAATCGCCCGAGAAATGATTGAAACCAAACAATATATTGTTCCGCACCTCAACTATGTTTTATATTTTGAAAAACCTGCTTTGTTTTATTGGATCATTGCCTCGGCATTAAAATGCTTTGGATTACACGAGTGGAGCGTCCGTTTCTGGACGGTTATTTTTGCGATCGGTGGCTGCGGCCTCACTTATTTCGCCGCCACGCGCTGGTATAATCGCAACACCGCGTTTTATGCGACCACTCTGCTCGCAACCAGCTTTTTATATTTCATCATGGGACACATGGTCGCACTCGACTTACCCGTCTCCATTTTTCTGACCGCCACATTGATCTTTTTTTATATCGGCATTCAACCATCTCATCAATCCAACCAAAAATACTATTTTTGGCTATCGGCCGTCATGGCCGCGTATGCCGTGCTCACCAAAGGGTTAATCGGTATCGTCTTCCCCCTAGCCATCATCGGCACTTGGGTTCTACTATTGAATCAATGGCGCACGTTAAAACATTGGCCAATCACCTCATCAACTTTATTGTTTTTAATTATCGCACTGCCTTGGCATATTATTATGCAACTTCGCCATCCCGCCTTTTTTAATTTTTATATTATCGGCGAACATTTTTTACGCTATAGCACATTAGAAGCCGCGCATGAGGAACCGTTTTATTTTTATCTTGGTATTTTATTGATTGGGTTTTTACCTTGGTCAACATTTTTACCGCAAGCGATCAAAGCCCACTGGCCCACTTGGAAAAATCGCGCGACCTATCAAACTGAAATTTTTTTATTTGCCTGGATTTTTATTATTTTCGTTTTCTTCTCTTTTTCAAAATCAAAACTGATTCCGTATATTCTACCTATCTTCCCGCCGCTTTCCATTTTAGTGGGACATTATTTCGCCCTGCAGTCATCCCGAAAAACAACGGGTATCACGATAGGGTTTTGCGTATTACCCTTCTTCAGCTTTGCATTTGCCACCTATTTAATCTTATTACCGCATTATTACGATCTCATGAATCCACTTGTCGGCACAAGATTTTTATATTTATTAGCGGTTATTTTTACGCTCGTCACGATGATCAGTTTAGCCGTTTATTGGCGGCTCACGATTAAAGCCGCATTCGTTTCTCTGAGTATAGGTTCGATGATTTTTTTATTAACTTTATTATTAGCGATCCCCTCTATCGACCATAACTCCATCAAATCGCTTGCAGTAACACTAAAACCTCTTTTAACCTCGCAAGATGAAGTAATAAATTACAAACGGTATAATCAAGACTTACCGTTTTATTTACAAAGACGTGTAACGCTCGTCGATTGGTTTATGAATGAGTTAGAATTTGGTTATCACCATCAAAGTAATGTGACATGGATGATCGACTCACAATCTTTTTGGAAAAAATTTCAAGGCACGAAAAGAATTTTTATCATCACACGGGTAACCGACTTAGCGGATATGCGGCGCGATCATCCACAACTAACATTTTACCCCATTGCGCAAACACAGCGGAACGTACTGCTCAGCAATCAATCAGTTCGGTGCTTCCGAGATACCATTTCCCTCAACCAATCAATCCACTCTTCCAATCCCATGTCTTGTTGAGCCGCCATTTTAATCACAGCGACTTGAGGATTAATTTGTTTTAAATCTTCTTCAAAATAACTTTCTTTAAACGGTATAAAAGCCAGTAAATCCACTTTATTTAAAATAACGAGAGAGGCTTCTTGAAATAATAAAGGGTATTTCGCCACTTTATCATCGCCTTCTGGCGTGCTGAGCAAAGCTACTTTCGCATCTTCTCCGATATCAAATTCTGCAGGGCACACTAAATTACCGACATTTTCAACGAAAATAATATCTAACTCATCCAGATTTAAAGACTCAAAAGCTTTTTCAATACTGACCGACTCCAAATGACAAGCGCCGCTTGTTGTAATCAAGATAACAGGAATACCATAAGCCATCAAACGTTGCGCATCACGGTCCGTTTCCACATCGCCTTCAATCACGGCAACACGGTAGTTTTTTGCCTGTAGCAAAGGGATCGTTTTCTCTAATAAGGTTGTCTTACCAGATCCAGGGGAACTGATTAAATTCACCATTAAAATTTTTTTTTCTTTTAATAATGAACGCAACTCATTCGCTTTGCGCTCATTAGCCGCCAATATATTTTGCATGATTTTAATTTGCATCGATTGGATCTCCTTCAATATGGTCAATTATCAACTCTTTGCCAGAAACCCATTCAAGTGATGAATTTCCGCAATGTGGACAGCTATATTTCCGCGGCGGTAAATCAGCTGTTTGATTGCATTGCAGACAATGAACACGAACAGGCAATAATTCGATTTGTAATTGAGCCTGTTCAGCAATCGTTCCTTCTGCTAATGTCTGAAAAAGAAACACTAATGTTTCTGGCACGATTTGCCGCATTTTACCAATTTTAAGCGTGACTGATTTAATTTTCTTTAAATGATGCTCTTTAGCAGCTTTTTCAAGATAGTCTAGAAGACTTTGCGCCACACCCAGTTCGTGCATGAAAAGGTAATTACGCTTTTGCTTTTTCTGCTTTCGCAGGAATTTCGACTACTTCCGATTTTTTTATTTCCTCAGGTGCGCTGTATTGTTGCTGCATCGCCAAACAAGTCACGGGGCAAACTTCCACGCATCGAAAACATAAAATACATTTGTAAGAATTGATCGCCCAAGTACGAGCATTACGATCCACATTGATTGCACCTGTCGGGCAACGCTTATCGCACAATGAACAAAGAATACAACGCTCACGGTCGATCTGAATATGTCCTTTAGTTCGATCAAAAAAAACCGGTTTCTTAAAAGGGTATTGGCGACAAGTCGATTTTTTAAATAGACTTTTAATGACCGTCGTAAACATTTTCAATATATCAGACATAAATATTATCTCTCTGTACAACTAATACAAGGATCGATCGACAAAACAATAGCTGGCACATCAGCCAAAGTGCACCCTTTCAACATTTGCAATAATGGCGGAATATTCGCAAACGTCGGCGTGCGAACACGGAAACGATCCAAAAATTTCGTCCCATTTCCCTTCACATAATACACTACTTCTCCGCGCGGCTGTTCAACGCGTGAAAAATATTCGCCTTGCGGAAAACCGGTCACTTTCGTTTCAATCTCGCCAGCAGGAATTTTATGAATCACACGCCGCATCAAATCAAGCGATTGATAGATCTCTTTGACACGCACAACACAGCGCGCATAACAATCGCCTGCTGTTTCAACAATCGGCTCAACCTCTAAATCTTCATACGCGCCATACCGTAATTTTCGCATATCTTGAGGTAATCCACTGGCACGTGCCGTCGGACCCACTGCGCCTAATTGATGTGCATCTTCTTTCGATAAATAACCCACTTCTGACCAACGATGTTGAACGGTATAATCTTCTAAAAAGACTTTAGCCAGCGGTTCATATTCTTTTTGAATTTCATCTAAAGCAATCGCTAACTGATCGAGCTTATCTTGCGATATATCGATACGTACACCACCCACTTTTGCCGCGCCAAAAATAACGCGCCCTCCGGTTGTTTCTTCAAAAATAGCTAATACTTTTTCTCGAACACGCCATGAGTGCATAAATAAACTTTCAAACCCGATTGCATCAGCCGCCAACCCTAACCATAACAAATGGCTATGTACGCGAGAAAGTTCTCCCCAAAACACCCGTAAAAATTGGGCACGCTTGGGAATATCTAAATTCATCACTTTCTCAATACCTTGACAATAACCAACGCCGTGAATAAAACTACAAATACCACAAATGCGCTCAGCGACAAAGACCATATCTTGAAAAGATTTTTTCTGATTTTGTGTTTTTATCTTTTTGCCATCGCACTTCCCGGCCAATCCAATACTGAATTCTGGTTTGCCGCGCCAGAGGTGAGCAGCGGGCATGGGGACCGGCCCATATCCTTGAAAATGACCTCTTTCGGAC
>Ga0209417_1006977_pt1 | contig 11208 bp, 6 predicted proteins | sample RifGroF2_FD_184002 | JGI IMG/M metagenome (GOLD analysis project Ga0209417, IMG submission 184002) | Groundwater microbial communities from Rifle, Colorado, USA - Groundwater F2 (SPAdes) (version 2) | ecosystem: Environmental > Aquatic > Deep subsurface > Groundwater | place: Rifle, Colorado... | reverse complement strand
ACCGCCAGTAAAAAAATTTAATAAAAAAATGAACATCATTAATTTAAAAACAAAAAAACAGATATACCAAGAGCAAAAGAAAAAAACCGGAGAAAAAAAAGAAAAACCAGTGCCGCAAATTCAAGAAAAAACACAGCCAGAACAGCCAACTATTCAAAGCATCCAATGGTCTGCTTTAGAATTTATCGCGCATGATAAAAATCCTTTATGGTTTATTGCCGGAGGAATTATTGCTGTTATTTTTTTAGCTTTCGCGATTTGTACAAAAAACTTTATTTTTGCCCTAATTATTATTCTGGCCTCTTTTTCAATTTTTATCTGGGCGCAAAAAAAACCGAGAAAAATTATGTTTTCCCTTACGCCCAAAGGGCTGAAAATCGAAGAAAATATTTATGCTTTTGATAGCTTAAAATCATTTTGGATTTTTTACGAACCGCCGGAAATAAAATATTTAAGCGTTGAAAGCAAAAAAATTTTTATGCCAAGAATTATTATTCCGCTTAACGAAGAAAATCCGAATAAAATAAGGGAATTTTTAATAAAATACTTGCCAGAAGAAAAACAGCGGGAATCACTAATCGACATATTGGCCAGGCGATTAAGATATTGAAATTTTTATTTTTTGCCCTCGTCGTTCAACGGATAGGACGTGAGATTGCGGATCTCAAAATCAAGGTTCGATTCCTTGCGAGGGCACAGAACAAATTAAAAAGTAAAAATGAAAAACTAAGAATTTCTGGCGCGCACTCATAGCTTCCTCCTTCGCCCCGCAACTGCGGGGCTTTGAAAGGACAAGCAGTTGGTAGATCCGCCAACTGGCAAACTCTTAAGCAATTAGCCGCCCATAGCTCAGTTGGTAGAGCAATCGCCTCTTAAGCGACAGGTCCCAGGTTCAAATCCTGGTGGGCGGACAAAATAAAATTCAAAATTCAAAATTCAAAGGTCAAAAGTACAATTCAAAAGTAAAAATTTTAAAATACTTTTGCATTTTGCCTTGCAATTTTGATTTTTGACTTTTGATTTTTGACTTCAATAAATCTCTCCTCTCCCATTGAATCTTTTCCCCGCGTATCCGCCGCTTACCAAAAGCGGCTTAATCGTTTGGGCATCAAAACCATTGAAGATTTATTGCATCATTTTCCTTTCCGCTACGACGATCTTTCAAAAATAAGCAAAATTGCTGACTTAAAAATCAACGAAATTGCCACAATCCGCGGCGAAATTATTAATATAAAAATTCTCCGCACTTTTAAGAAAAAAATGTGGCTTGTTGAAGCGCTCATTAAAGACGACTCCGGCACAACCAGGGCTGTTTGGTATAACCAGCCCTTTTTAATTAGGGCTTATAGAAAAGGAACTTGGATAAGCTTGGCCGGCAAAGTTAATTATGATAAAAAAACTTTCTTTTTTTCCAACCCGGCGCATGAAAAAATATCACCCCCTCTCTCCTCCCCCCCTTACCAAGGGGGGGAAGTTGGGGGGGTTCACACCGGCCGCCTTATCCCAATTTATTCTGAAACAGCCGGGCTATCATCTAAATGGCTGCGCTATATTTTAAAAATTATCTGGCCGAAAATATCAACAGAAATAATTGACTTCCTTCCAGAAGAAATAAAAAAATCCCAAAATTTAATCGGGCTCAAAGAAGCGCTGGAAAAAATCCATTTTCCGCAAACCCCAGAAGACATTAACTTGGCCCGCCAGCGGCTAGGGTTTAATGAATTATTTTTAATCCAGCTATTTGTTTTGGAGCAAAAACAAAAATGGCAAAAGCAAAATTCGCCTAAAATAAAATTCAACCAGGAGCTTATTAAAAATTTTGTCAGTTCTCTGCCTTTTAGGATTACCAATGCCCAAAGAAAATCTGCTTGGGAAATCTTGCAAGATATGGAAAAATCCAAGCCCATGAACCGCTTACTAGAAGGCGATGTTGGCTCGGGAAAAACCGTTGTCGCGGCCATTGCCGCGCTCCAGGCGATAAAAGCGGGCTTTCAAGTTGCTTTTATGGCGCCAACTGAAATTTTAGCCCAGCAGCATTTTAATGAAATTTCAAAGTTGCTGAAAAATTTTAATGTAAAAGTGGGATTGCTCACTAGCGCGGACGCCAGAACTTGTTCTGGAGAAAATTGGATGCCAAATTTTAATTTGGGACAGATTCAGCCCAAAACAGAACCGGCAACTTCGTTGCCTGTGATTGCAAAGCAATCAAGAAATTCTGGCATTCAAACAACTATCCAAGATGAATCTTGGCATCCAAATAATAAAGCGAATTCTAAAAAACCCGCTTTGATTAAAAAGATTTCTGATGGAAAAATTCAGATAATTATCGGAACTCATTCTTTAATCCAAAAAAATATTATCTTTAAAAATCTTGGATTAGTTATTGTTGATGAACAGCATCGTTTTGGAGTTAACCAGCGCCAAGCGTTGCTTCGCGGAACTAACGCGGAAAATCCGCAAGAGCGCGCGTTAAGTCCGCATTTTTTATCAATGACCGCCACCCCAATTCCCCGCACTCTGGCTTTAACAATTTATGGCGATTTAGATTTGTCGCTTCTAAACGAAATGCCCAAAGGCCGTCAAAAAATTATAACTAAAATTGTCGCGCCGCAAAACCGCGAAAAAGCCTATAATTTTATCCGCCAGCAAATTGAAGCTGGCCGGCAAGCTTTTGTTATTTGCCCAAGGATAGAAACAACAGACTCACAGAATCCGTCATTGCGAAAAGCCAAGTCAGACTTGGCGACGAAGCAATCTCATAATAATCACGTGGGATTGCCACACATTTTGCCAACTGGCGAAATGTTCGCAATGACAAACAATCGATGGTCAGACACGAAAACCGTTACCGAAGAATATGAAAAATTATCAAAAAAAATCTTTTTTGACTTTAAAATCGCCATGCTGCATGGAAGACTGAAACCAAAAGAAAAAGAAAAAATTATGGCGGATTTCAAAAATAAAAAAACGCAAATTCTTGTTTCAACTTCAGTTATTGAAGTTGGAATTGATATTCCCAATGCCAGCGTTATAATGGTTGAAGGCGCGGAAAGATTTGGCTTAGCCCAACTCTATCAATTCCGCGGGCGGGTTGGCAGGGACAAGCACCAGTCTTATTGTTTTTTATTTACTGAGTCATCCTCTCAAACTATAAGCCATCGACTGAAAGCAATCGCCGCGGCGCAAAGCGGATTTGAACTGGCAGAAAAAGATTTAGAAATCAGAGGACCGGGCGAATTTTGGGGCGGACAGCAATGGGGCTTGCCTGATTTGATAATGGCCTCCCTGTCAGACGCCCAATTAATAAAATCCTGCCGGGAAGAAGCGGAAAAATTATTAAGCCAAAATTATAATTTAGAAAATTTTCCTTTGTTAAAGGAAAAACTAAAAAAATTCCAACAAAATCTGCATTTGGAATAGCAGACCCGCTTCGCCAAAGCATCAGCCGAGGCGAGCGAAAGTCTGCGCCAAAAAAATCCACGAATTTCTTTCTGTCATTCCCGTTTTCTTTCTGTCATTCCCGTTTTCTTTCTGTCATTCCCGTTTTCTTTCTGTCATTCCCGTTTTCTTTCTGTCATTCCCGTTTTCTTTCTGTCATTCCCGTTTTCTTTCTGTCATTCCCGCGAAAGCGGGAATCCAGAAACTTAATATTATAATAGATTCCCGCTTTCGCGGGAATGACAATACGTTTTTTCCCCACCCCCAATTGACTTTTAACTAATTTATTGATATAACAAAAATAACGAAAAATAACCCAATAAAAGGCCAATAAAATCCGCTATCCGCTAATTTACTGGCGGAAAAGGAGGTGGGTCAAAAAAAATTTTGGCGCGGCTGAAAAATTTTTACTAATCAAAAATTAAAGGGGCAAAAAATGTCGGGAATTCCATGTCCGTCAAAAATTCTGGACAAAGCCGCCGAGTTCAGCGGAATGCGCGATATTTTGGCAAAAAATTTTTTGGGCGCTGCCCAACAGCCAACCGCGCTCGCAGACCCCTGCGACCGGCCGCTTCCTCATGAAGCGGAAGTATCGCTAGCTCTGGCCAACCGAGCGGCGCGCGCTTCGCTTAAAGCCGATAAGGTTGCGCTTCAAATGGCCACAGGCGCCCGCGCTTACGGCATCTGCGAAGATTGCGGAGAACCAATTCCTGAGAAACGGCTCCAAGCAATTCCGCACGCCACCAAATGCGTGGCGTGCCAAGCGGAAGCGGAGGCTGCCAAAAGCAATATCCGCTATAAAAGGCGCTTAGGCGCCTCGCAAAGCAAATATTTGTAAACCATCCCGCTCCCCCGGGAAAAAACATCACCCCCGCCCAAGGCGGGGTTTTTTATTTTGAAAGCTCGTCGCTGGAATAACAGACGAAAGTCTGCGCCTCAAGTGTTGAGCTTCAAGCGCGAGCTGTCGCTCGCTACTCCAAACTTCAAACACGCTGTTGGAATAGCGGACGAGAGTCCGCGCCAGTTTGCTCGCTGACTCAGACGCGAACTTCCCGCCTACAATGCCTGAAGCGTAGCTTTGGCGGGCAGGTCGTTCGCTACTCCAAAATTTAATTGCTAATTACTAAAATAAAATAACAGCCTCACGGCTGTCACTCCAAATAATTATCACCCTAATCTTCCCTATTCTTAATTCTTCCAATTTTCAGCATCGCTGAAAATTGCTTCGCTGAAAGCGAAGAATTCTTCCAATTTTCAGCATCGCTGAAAATTGCTTCGCTGAAAGCGAAGAATTCTTAATTCTTAATTCTTAGCTTCGGCGTTACCCAAAACCCCATATATTTTCCCAGCATCAATCTTGTCTGCGCTTCCAAGCCAGGGATTGAACCAAAAATAATAATTGTTATTGGCATTAAAATCCACTGCAAAACCATATAAAAATATTTTCGCCAAGGATGCCCAGCTGGCCGCGGCGGCAGAATAATTGTGCTGTAAAACGCCGAAGAAATTAATCCAACCATGGCAAAAGTCATAATCCACCTCGTTAAACGAGGTAGATTGTAAGACAAAAGAGTCAAATTAAATTTTTCTCCACCTAAAAAAAGCGGGAGCCAACCCAGCATAAAAATTAATAAAGCGTTAGTTGCCCAAGACCAAAATCCTTCAAACTGATTGAAAATAAACCGAAATTTTGTTTTAAACGGCATTTTTTTATTTTTAATCGCGCCATAAATAAAGTAAGGAATATTTTCCACGCCCCAGCCCCAGCGCCGCTGCTGCTTATAAATATTTTTAACCGTCTGCCAAAAATTTTCCGCCAAATTCGCGTCCATGGAAATTGGATAATACAGCGGAACAACCCGGTAGTCACCGTCATAAAACATCAATGATTTCCAAAAAATCCGCGAGTCCTCAGAAACATTTTTAACATTCCAAAAATCCATTTCAATCAAGGCCTTAAAACTCATTGAATGCGAAGAAAAAGTCGCCAGTCGCTCCGGCCGCTCCTGCTGCATCATCTGCCAAAAAGTGCAGGAGCTTGCCACCACCCGAGAGAAAGCCGGCGCTTCCCAAATATTATTATGAAAAACCGGAACCGGCTGAAAACTGGCTTTATGCCGGTTCTCCTCATTCAAAAAATGATAAGTCAGGCAGGCAAAATAATCTGGATAAACCCTAGCGTCAATATCAAAAACCGAAGCAATTATATTTTCAAAAGGAATTTTTGTCTGGCTGATTAATTCTTTGGCTTTGCGTCCTGCCCAGGTTTCATTAGAGCCTTTCCCTGCTAGCTCGCCTTCAATATCTTTCGGATGAGCAGTTATAAAAAACATTAAAAATTTATCGTTGTATTTTTCCTTTATTTTTTCCGCTTTAATTTTGTCATTTTCGCCCGCTCTTTCTTCCCTAGCTAAAGCAATAATAATTTTATCCTTCGGATAATTGGCGCTAAAAAGCGATTCTAATGTTTCTTCAATAACCTCATACGGCTCTTTATAAAACGGCAAAATAACCAAATGATAAATTTCTTCCCAGTTCCCAGTTCCCAGTTCCTGATTTTTTATTTTCTCCAACCAATTAATTTTCAAATGCTTCTGCATTTGGGAAAAAGAAGCCCGCAAATGCAAAGACAAAAAAACGGTCTTTAAAAACCAATAAATATCAAAAGCGATTATGAAAAAAGCGATAAAAACAGGCGCCAGCCAAGAGCATAAGACAACGCCACCCAAAGTTCCCCATGCCAAAGCGCCGGGCAGAATTTCGAAAACCCGGAAAATTAATTTTTCCTTTCCCTCTAAATCATTCGCGTTGCCAATTTTGAGATAATTTTTCTCTATCAATTTTGAATTTTAAATTTTTAATTTTGATCCAATTTCGAATTAATTAATTTTTAAAATTCTGCCATTAAAAATTTATTCGAAATTCAAAATTCGAAATTTTAAATTATTTTTTATAAATTCAAATTAGGCTTCGCAATAATATTTTCAATTTTATCCCCTCCACTGCGTTGATATTTCCAGTATCCCGCCAGGCCGATCATTGCCGCGTTATCCGCGCAATATTTCAAAATTGGTAATTGGTAATTGGCAATTGGCAATTGTTTTTTTATCGCCATGCTCATCTGTTTCCGCAATTCTTGGTTTGCTGCCACGCCTCCGCCAAGCATAATAGTTTTCACTTTGTATTCTACCGCCGCTTTGATTGTTTTGGCAATTAAAACATCAATTGCCGCCTGCTGAAAAGAAGCGCATAAGTTAGGAACAAGGAACTGGGAACTGGGAATTTTATATTTTTTACTTTTCGCTTCTTCGGGCTGAATAAAAAGATTTTTTTCGGCTTGGGGGGCGGGCGGGATTTGGCCGTAAAAAATCTTTTTATTCAGCTTAGTTTTATCTAAATTTTTTATCAAATACAAAACCGCGGTTTTCAGGCCCGAAAAACTGAAATCATAATTATTTGAGCCAATCATGGGCCTTGGCAAATTAAACGCGCTAGAATCGCCTTTTTTTGCCAATAAAGCGATTTGAGGGCCGCCTGGATAGCCAAGATTTAATAATTTTGCCACTTTATCGAACGCTTCGCCAGCCGCGTCATCCCGCGTCTGCCCAAGAATTTTATATTCGCCAAAATTTTTCATTAAAACTAATTGCGTATGCCCGCCGCTAACAATTAAACAAACAGCAGGGAATAATTTTGAATTTTGAATTTTACTGGCGTCTAAGCCGAACTTGTTCAATTTTGAATGCTTAAAATTTGTTTGGTCATTGGTAATTGGTAATTGGTCATTCCGCAAACTGGCCCCAAGCCAGTTTGCGGCTATGTGCCCTTCCAAGTGATTAACTCCAACCATCGGCTTATCCAGCGCTTTTGCCAAAACTTTCGCTATATTAACTCCCGCCCATAAACAGGGCTCTAGTCCAGGGCCATTCGTTGTCGCAACCAAATCAATTTTTTTGGGATTAATTTTCCCTAAAACTTTTTCCAGCAAAATCGGCAAATTTTTATAATGCGCCCGCACAGCTAAATTCGGCACAACTCCGCCGAACGGCGAGTGAATTTCTGTTTGCGAAGAAACAAAATCAGCGATAATTTTTACTTTACCGCCTTTAATATCAAGCAGGGCAACGCCTGTGTCATCGCAAGAAGTTTCAATTGCAAGAATTTTCATTTGCTTACTGACCACCGCTCACCGTCTACTGCAAAAAAAATAAGCTGTAGTCCGTAGTCGGTAGTCAGTAATCATCTTATATGTTTGTTTGCCTTTTTTCAACTTTTTTGATACAATTTATTTTGGAAATTGGAAATTAGTCATTGGAAATTTTCTTTTTGGCCCTATCGTCTAGTGGTTAGGACAGCGGGTTTTCAATCCGCTAACCGGGGTTCGATTCCCCGTAGGGCTACCATAGTTCCCCAAAACCGTTTGTCAGGCGGTTTTTTATTTTTCTTTATTATTTATGATTCTTTAATTTGACAAAAAATATTTTTTAGCATACTTTTTAAGTAACAAAAACCAAGGAGAGAACTTTGAAAACAAACCGCCTGTGTTTAGCAATTATTATTTTTGTTTTTTTCTTCGCGGGAAGCCATTTGCCCACTCCTCCGACAACTGATTATGCTAATGACATTACTAAATCGCCCCAGCTGCCGCGAACAGCCGATGTTATCGCTTTTGAAAAAGCAACTAAAAAATGTGGATTAAAATGGCTATATACTGAACCTTTTATTGATAAAGATCTACTAATTTTCATGCATGTTTTCCGCCAAGAAAAACATAATCCCTATGAAATCGAAGGCCGGTTTGACTGCTCAGGAAAATTCTACCGGATCCTCATAAGCGGGATAAGGGATTGCCGGGCCGAATCATTTAAAAAAACAACTTTCTTGATAAAAGCCCTTTTGCAAATGATGCAAGCGGATGAGGCGGATATTTACTTGCTCATTGAACGCCTTTTCTCGTTTTGTAAAAATGATTCTTTCGGCCACTACGATAATTGCTCGACAGAAATTATTGGCAAGGGAGAATCATTTTTAGGAAAGCTATTTATCAAGGTTTTGCTGAGTCCGGATATTTTTGAAATTATGATTATCAATATTGAATCCGAACATATCAAAGCCGTTATTAAAAATAATAAGCCATAAACCCGGGCAACCGGGGTTTTTTTATTGCCAAAATAATATAATTTCCTTCAATTCAATTGGAAAAATAAACAAATTATGATAGGATAAAAAATATTCATGAAAGATTTTAACAAGCCATACAATCCGCAGGAAACCGAACAAAAGATTTACCAGCTCTGGGAAGAATCCGGTTATTTTGATCCGGATAATTTGCCATTCTCAAAACTTAAAACGCGAGTTTATAGCCCAAGCGTTAAAAACTTAAAAACTAAAAACTTCTGCGTCATAATGCCTCCGCCTAATGCCAATGGCTCGCTTCATACCGGGCACGCGGTTTTTGTGGCTTTGCAGGATATTATGATCCGCTATAAGCGCATGCAGGGCTATAAAACCTTATGGCTGCCGGGCGCTGACCACGCGGGCTTTGAAACGCAAGTTGTTTATGATAAAAAACTGGAAAAAGAAGGACGATCAAGGTTTAAGATTCCGCCAGCCCAGCTTTATCAAGAAATATTAGAGTTTACCCTGGCTAATAAAAAAATAATGGAAGGCCAGGTGCGCCGCCTGGGCGCTTCTTGCGATTGGAGCCGCGAAAAATTTACATTAGATGAAAATATTATTAAAATTGTTTACCAAACTTTTGAAAAATTAAAAAATGACGGGCTCGTTTACCAAGGCCAGCGGATTGTTAACTGGTGCGTTAAACACCAAACATCTCTTTCCGACGTGGAAATAAAATATAAAGAAGAAAGCGCTTTGCTCTATTTTATTAAATACCCGCTTAAGCTCAAAGCCCAAAACTCAAAACTTAAAACTATTGAAGTGGCAACTGTGCGGCTGGAAACAATTCCCGGCGACACTGCTTTGGCAGTCAATCCGAAAGACCCACGCTACAAAGATTTAATCGGCCAAACAGCGATAGAACCAATAACTAACGCGGAAATAAAAATAATTTCCGACCAAGCGGTTGATATGGAATTTGGCACTGGCGTTGTAAAAATTACGCCGGCGCACGATGCCCTTGATTTTGAAATTTGGCAGCGCCATAAAGAAGAAATTCCCGGGCCCAAACAAGTTATAGATAAATTTAGCCGCTTAAACGAATTAGCCGGCCCGTATAAAGGAATGAAGATTAAGGAGGCGCGCGAAAAAATCGCCCAGGACATGGAAACAAAAGGATTGCTTGACCCCGCAAAAATTGACTATAACTACAAGCACAACATCGCCACTTGCTATAAATGCGGAAGCGCGATTGAACCGCTAATTTTAGACAACCAATGGTTTGTAAAAATGACGGCCAAGCCCAAGTCCGGCGGTTATTCTTTGCGCGATTTGGCAACGCGAGCGGTTAAAAAAGGCGAAATAAAATTTATTCCCAAGCGCTTTGAAAAAGTTTTTTTTCATTGGATGAAAAATTTGCGCGACTGGAATATTTCAAGGCAAATTATCTGGGGAATAAAAATTCCCGATGAAAATACAACGGATGTTTTTGACACTTGGTTTTCTTCGGGTCAATGGCCATTCGCCGCTTTAATGGCGAATAAAAAAGATGATTTCAAAAATTTTTATCCGACTAGCGTTATGGAAACCGGCTGGGATATCTTATTCTTCTGGGTGGCGCGGATGATTATGCTGGGAATTTACGCAACCGGAAAAGCTCCTTTCAAAAATGTTTATTTGCACGGCTTAGTCCGCGATAAAGACCGGCAAAAAATGTCTAAATCCAAAGGCAATGTCACTGACCCGCTCGGAACTATTGATATCTACGGCGCCGACGCCCTGCGCCTGGCCCTAATCATCGGCAACACCCCGGGCAATGACCCGATAATCTATGAAGAAAAAATCCGCGGCTACCGCAATTTCGCCAACAAAATCTGGCAAGCAACAAGATTTGTTTTAATGAATGCCCGAGATTATGGTAAAATAAATAAAAAGCCGGCGCTAACCGCCAAAGACAAAAAAGATCTGGCTAACCTTGAAAAACTCGCCAAAGAAACAACTAAATTAATGGATAATTTTAAATTTTACCGCGCTTCGGAAAAAATCTACCACTATTTCTGGCATACCTACGCGGACAAAATAATTGAATCTGCCAAGCCGCGGTTAAAAAACCCAAATTCCAAAGAGCGCCAAGCGGCCCAATATGTTTTAATAGAAACATTGCAAACACTCCTTAAGCTTCTCCACCCCTTTATGCCATTTATAACCGAACGAATTTGGCAAGAGCTGATTGCAACTGGATTAATTGATAAAAAATCAAAAGAATTGCTAATGGTTTCCGAATGGCCAAAATAACATTTTTGAAGTCATCCTGAGGCGCGAAGCGCCGAAAGAATCCCCTGATGCTTACAGCGGGTCGCTTTATAACGAACCTCGCTTTCAACGGGATTGCTTCGTCGCTATCGCTCCTCGCAATGACAATCTTAAAAATTGTTATTATCTTATCTCTTCTACATCCTTCTCGGCTTCCTTCCCAGCTTAATCTGGCTCTTATTTTATTTCCGGAAAGACGCGCACCCCGAACCGAAAAAGCAGATTTTGCGGATTTTTGCCTGGGGAATGCTAATCGCGCCTCTGGCGGTTATTATTGAATTATTTTTATTCTGGTTAACTGTGCCAGCCGCCGGCTTTGCGGATATTTTCGCCATGTTC
>Ga0209417_1006976_pt1 | contig 11209 bp, 7 predicted proteins | sample RifGroF2_FD_184002 | JGI IMG/M metagenome (GOLD analysis project Ga0209417, IMG submission 184002) | Groundwater microbial communities from Rifle, Colorado, USA - Groundwater F2 (SPAdes) (version 2) | ecosystem: Environmental > Aquatic > Deep subsurface > Groundwater | place: Rifle, Colorado... | reverse complement strand
TCCCTCTGTGATCTCATGCTTTTCAAATCCGGCGCCGTCGAGCGTTGCGGAAGTGTGGATCAGAAAACCAGCGTTTCCGATTACACTCCCGACGAACAGGAAAAGCGCAGCAGCATCTACGCCACCCCTCTGAACTGCAAATGGAAAGAGCACCAGTTATTTTTCATGGACACGCCCGGTTACGGGGAATTTGTCGGCGAGGTGATCGCCGCGCTCCACGGCTGTGACTCGGCCCTTATTGTCGTTGACGGCGTCCAGGGACTCGAAATAGGCAGCACCCGCGCCTGGAAACTCGCCAAAAACAATGAGCTTCCGCGCTTCATCTTCATAAACCGGCTGGATCGCGAGATGGCCGACTTTGACAACGTGCTTTCCCAACTCCAGGAAGCATACGGCAAAACCGTCTGCATCCCGATCACTATGCCTGTGGGCAAGGAAAACAACCTTAAGGGCGTGATTAGCGTCCTCAACCCCAAGGATGTCCCCGCTGAGCTTGACGCCGAGGTCAAGAAATACCGCGAGCAACTCATGGATACGATCGCCGAGTCCAACGAGGAACTCATGATGCGCTACCTCGACGGGCAGGAGCTCAGCGAGGAAGAAGTATCCTCCGGTCTTCGCAGCGCAATCTCTTCCGGCCGCCTGGTACCCGTTTTTGCCGGCAGCGTCGCCAAGGACATCGGCGTTCTTGAACTCATGAACAGCATCGTAAACCTCTTCCCGGACCCCCTTGCCCGCGGCAAGGTCAAAACCGCAAAAGGGGAAGAGCTCAGTGTCAGCGCAGATGGCGACGGAGTGGCCCTCGTATTCAAGACAATCATCGATCCCTTCATCGGACAGCTTTCGCTCTTCCATGTACTGAGCGGAACCTTTAACGCAGACAAGGAAGTCTTCAACACCAGCAATGACTCGAAAGAGCGTTTTGGGCCGATCATCCTCCTTGATGGCAAGAACCAGACCAACACCGATGAGGTGGGGCCCGGCACCATCGCCGCCATGGCCAAGCTCAAAAATACACACACGGGCAACACGCTCTGTTCAGCCCACAAGCCGATTACGCTTCCGAAAATCGTCTTTCCGAATACGGTCATGTCCTATGCCGTTACAGCCGTAAAGAGCGGAGAGGAAGACAAGATCGCCTCCGGCCTGCACCGTTTGGCCGAGAGCGATCCCACGATCAAGACCGAGCGGCATACGGAAACCCATGAACTCCTCCTTTCGGGTATGGGTGACCAGCACCTGAATTTCGTGGTCAAGAAGCTCAAGGAGACAAGCAAGGTCGAGGTCAATCTTGCCATACCCAAGATACCGTACCGCGAAACCGTCACCTCCAACGGCGACGGGCACTACCGCCACAAGAAGCAGACGGGCGGCCACGGACAGTTTGCCGAAGTCTATCTAAAGGTCGCTCCCAAGATGGATGGCTATGAGTTCGCAAATGAGGTCGTAGGCGGCACGATTCCGAGAAACTTCATCCCCGCTGTCGAAAAGGGCGTGGTCGAGGCAATGGTCCGCGGACCTCTTGCGGGCTGTACCGTTGAAAAGATGCGGGTGGCTGTTTACGACGGCAAGCACCATCCGGTGGATTCTTCTGAAATGGCTTTCAAGATTGCCGCGCGCATGGCCTTCCGTGATGCGATGAGCAAGGCCAAACCGGTGCTCCTTGAGCCCATCATGACCGCCCGCATCATGATACCCGCTTCCTACATGGGGGATATTACAGGTGACCTCAATCACAAGCGCGGGCGCATCCTTGGCATGAGCGCCGAGGAGGGAATGCAGGTAGTAAGCGCTGAAATCCCGCTTGTGGAAATGTCGCGTTATGCAACCGAACTGCGCAGCATGACCCAGGGACGCGGCTCTTTTGAAATGGAGTTCTGCCGCTACGAGGTCGTTCCGAGCAACGTCGCAAACGCCATTATCGAGAAGTTCAAATCCGAACAGAAGGAAGAGGAATAAGCTTTTCCATTTGCTCCTCGAAAACACAAAAGGCCGCTGGTGTTTACCAACGGCCTTTATTTTTACTAGGGCTTGCTGAACGATTCATCTTTAATGCGCATGCGTTGCTTTCTTGTCTCTACCTATCAATTTCCTGCGGCCCGTTCAGCAACCTCCAATTAGTACCAAGTTGCAATCATAAGGCAAGTAATACTGAGTTGTCATGAGGGACTACTCGTCCCTCATCACTCTTCCATGAGAAGGCTATTGTCAAGAGGCAAGCGGCTTGATGCTTGAGGATTTTCCCGTTTTTTGTCTTGCTTCCATTCGCGCTCTTTTTTATGGACTGCCGGTCCGGCGCATGATGATGTCCGTCGTTCGGCCCCGCAATCTCGGCAACGGATTTTTTGCGGACTCTGGCTTGAGCCCATCCAGGGAGTGAGCCGCGGTGGCCGTGACGGGACATTTTACGGAAAAATCTTTCGCATCGCTCCTTTGCCTTTTGTTTTCGCCTTGTCCTTAAACGCCCGGTTTTGAGTTCAAATAATCCCTATTTTCTAAGCGGCTTTTTTCGCCGCTGATTTTTTTCTTTGCGAGTGTTGCGGGTCATATTTTTCGCCAGTTTTCCAGAGTTTCAGCATGAGAACCGCAAGTTTCCTCGCGACGGCCACCTTTGCTTTTTTGCGCGAGTTTTTCCCTCCGCGCGAAGCGATTCGCTCGCCGAATTTCCGCAGATCGCAGTCCTTGTCGCCAAAGGGACCCAGGATGTAGTTGGCCGCCTGGATGAGCGTCCAGCGCAAGATTTTGCTGCCGCTTTTCGTGATCGGCAACTGCTTATCGGTCTCGCCCGACTGGTCGCGGCGCGGCACCAGCCCCAAATACGAGGCAAGCCGCTGACCAGACTTAAAGCGCTCCGCGTCTTCTATTGTGAGCACGAAAATTGCGCTCGTCAGAGGGCCGACCCCTTTGATCTGCGAAACCCTTTTGCACGGTTCGGAATCCCTGCAAAGCGCAGCTGTTTTCTTGTCGTAATCGCGAATCAGCGACTCGATGTTTCGCACTTCCGCGACGAGTCCGGCAAGCGCGGAAAACAGTTCTTCAGGCACTATTTCAAGCACATTTTTGCCGAAATTGTCGACTGTTATCGCGCTGCTCAAAATGCCCTCGGACTTCAGAACTCCGCGCACGGTGTTGATGATTTTCGTGCGCGTTTTCACCAGACAGTCACGCGCCTTTATGAGCGCCAGGCTCGCCCGCGAAGTCTTGTCCTTCAGACTCACAGCCCCAAGCAGTTTCGGGTCGGCGCGAAGTATCCGCGCCAACATCTCGGCGTCGCGCGCATCCGACTTCTTCTCGCTCTTCCAGATCATCCTCAGCTGCCGCGCGTCAGCCACAACAACACTGAAACCGTCCTCGATCAACTGTTCCGCCATCCACGTCGAATGCGCTCCGGTTTCGAGCGCAATCTTCACTTTGGAAGGCTCGTGGAAAATCCGCGCAAACTCGGACAGCGACTCATGGCTGTTCACAATTTTCGCGCCCTCGCCATCCTCGCGAGCGCCTTTCAGCACAAAAATTTCGACATTCTTGTCCGAGACGTCCATGCCAACGAAAATCTCCGCGCTATATTTACCCATGGCTGCCTGCCTCCTTTTGTGTGGCCGTTAATTCGGACCACGGCGTTATTATACGCGCTCAAGGTCCAGGCAGCCTTCTCATATTATCTCGGCAGGGCGACCGCCCTGCACCATAATTCCTCGCTGTGCGAGGGTGGAAACAATGTTTTGTTTGCAAGGGGAACCCTGACAGTTCAGGGTTCCCCTCTGCACTCCTCCTCCCAAACTTAAGATTACTAGCTCTTAGATTGCATCTTGTATTAGAGGGTTTCCAGGAAGGCTTCGATGCGGACACGAAGCTGTTCAGTGTCTTCAAGGCTGTAGTCGGTGCGGATGTTAAGGAAGGGAATTTTTTGTGACTTGATAGTCTTTTCAAGGCGGAAAGTTTCCATGTCAAAGAGCTGGCAGAGGCGCAGGGAATAGTTGATGATGCCGTCAGCCTTGGATTCGGAGGCAAGCGAAAGAATTCTGTTGAGCCGTGTCGCCTGGGATACAAAGCACGGGCAGATCGAGGCATAGATGTATTTATTGACAAGTGCGGCAAGGAGGGCGTTCCGACCAGTTTCGTCGAGGACAAGCGGGTCGAAGCAACTTTGAGCTCCTGTGCAAAGTGTATCGGCAACGATTTCTGCACCTGATTCCTCAATGATTCTGGCAAGTTTGAAATTAGGCCATATCATTGGAGAGCCAGTAAGTATCAAGCGAGGCCTGAGATTCTTGTGTTCGCCTTTAAATTCCTTTGCCTCATCACGAAGTTTTGACGCCTCTTTTATCCATTCAGAAAGCTCGATTTGACGGAAAATTGACGATTGTATGACTAAGAGCAGATCGCAGAAAGAGAGGCTTCTTGGCTCAGCTATCCTTAACGCCTGCAAGTCTCTAACAATAGAAGTCCTTTGTCTTCCCAAATTGACGGCTCTGAGCAGGGATGAAGCCGTCAATTTTGTTTTTAGTTGCTGCTCAAGGAATTCCACAAGTCGGCATATTTCAGCAAGCGACTGCTTGGAATATTGCTGGTGGTTTTGTTCGGAGGGGAGATTAAGCATAAAAGTCGGCTTGTAGGCATTGAGGATTTCACCGAGTTTACGTTTGGCGTCGCAGCTCGTGGGAATGACCAGGACATCGCAGGAGTTGGCAAGGGATTCCTCGTTCATAAAGACACCAAAGGAGGCCTTGGCCAAGGGACAGACATCGCCGGAAAGCGTTTCTTCCCCTACGACCGAAGCGGCTGCGTTGCCGCAGTCGAGCCGAATGGGTTCGGCTCCAAGCGCAAGGATGATTTCCTGAGGGATCATGTTGCAGAAATAGCCGACGCGCGGCTTCTTTTTCGGACTGTCCCAATGGGAACACATGATCTTTTCAAAGAAGGAGATATTTGAGGGACGCCGGAGCTGGGAAGCAAGGGATCGCCCCGTTTCTTCCTCGATGAAGTGCTGCCGTTTGAGGTTCCCGGAATTCGCGCTGAAGATTTTTGGTATTTCATATCTAGGGTCGAACTGCTTAGCCATTTTTCAGTTTCTCCGTATAGTTAGAAGAGCTAATGGTGCGGCCCGCAAAGTCCAGGCTGAGGCAGCCGTCCTGCGGACATTTATCAACGCATTTAAGGCAGTAGACGCAGTCAAAGCAGGAGACGTCCGTTTTTTCCATTTCCTGTTGGACGGAATGTATGTCCATGGGACATACTTCATTGCAGGCACCACAGCCATTGCATAGGCCGGGGTTCTTTTTGAGCGAGAGAAGGGCTCCTTTGTTAAAGATGCCACCAGCCATGCCCATTGGACAGAAGTAACACCATAGCCGGCGCGAACAGAGGAAAGCCAGGACAAAGAGCAGAAGAAGGACAACAACGCCACCCCGAAAGAAACCAAAAAGCCATTCGAAGCCGGGAAGGGGAGATATGCCAGCGAGTCCTTTTGAGGCAATCGGGCAAACCTGCTGTCCTGGGCAAATCTTGCAGAAGGGGTAGAGCGGGATTTTGCAGCCCATGAAGCGGCCTTGGGAATCAATTTTTGTATAGGCATAGGCAAGGGCAAGCCCGAAGGCAGCGCTAAGGTTTCCCCACGCAAATAATCCCATCTTCAAAGGTTGTGGAGCCTTGATGTACGGCAGGCCTGAGACTTTGCGCAGTTGGTTAAAGAGTTCTCCTATGGTGCTCAGAGGGCAAATCCAGCCGCACCACCAGCGAGCCCCAGCGTAGCAGAGCACCGCGAGTGAAAGGAGTGCCGCAAGCGCAGTGGAAAGAAGGGCTGTTTCGCCTGGATCGCCGCTGGCTATGAGGGGCTGCCTGATCTGCATCAAACGTTGGGCAAGTTCCATGACACAGCCCTGGACATATCCCCCGTCGGCACTGAAACGGCAAGGAGCGGCAGGCAAATATGTGAGGCGGTTATCCTGACGGAGGACCGGGACTGTTTCCGTGATGCTCATGATGTCGGCCGTGGAATTGCTGCGGCGCTTAAGCATTTCTTTCCAGTCGGCATAAGACTGGCGGAAAACGAATCCTCCAAAAAGCAAAAGCAATAATGCCGTGACCCGGCAAAATTTGCGGAAAGAGTCGAGGCTGAGAAAATGTTGCGAGATAACCAAAACGCTGGCTACGGAAGCCAAGACAAAGCCCGGGCGCATCAGCAGCCAGGCGAAGCCACTTCCTTCTGGCAATGCATTGTACTGTGAATAGACTTCGAGCGCGGCGAAAAGGATTGCAAACAGGGGGACTATTAGGAAAAGGAAGTAGAAGCGGTTTCGCGGCAGAAATATTGAGGGCAATACGATCAGAGTCAAAGCCACATAGAGAGGGCTTTGGAGGCGGGAAATCCATTTTGCCGCTTCCGGCAAACGGAGAACCAAAAAGAACGCAATTCCGAATACGAAAGTAAAAGTCAAAATCCAGGACAGAAAGGCTGCGAGGGAAGTCTTTCGCCTGTTCAGGAAATTCAAAAGCAAAAGAAGCGGAAGGAAGAAGAGTGGAGAGGCAAGCGGAGCCAGGAGAATTGACAGGATATTGTAAACTTGGCTGACAATCATTTTGAGCGCCGCAAGAATTTGCCCGCCGCAAGAAGCCCGAAAATCAGGACTAGCGGAAGGAGGTACCAGACGTAATACTTGTCGGCATAATCATCGACAATGACGTTGATACTTGCGGAAAAGGATGAACTGGAGTCCCCCGCCGGACGCTGTTCAAGGGAAAAACTGCGGTAGCGCTCACGGTCCCCGGCATGGGGGCGGAGACTTTCGACCTCCTTTGTATCGCCGGAAACGGAATCGCCCCAAACGAGTTTGAGGGATCCTTTTTCGAGGCATTCCTGAGAGACGGCAAAGCCTATGCGGACAGAGTTTATTTTGTCGCCGAATTCGGAGTAGACGGAGGATTTTTCGACAAGAAGCGGCAGATTGCGGCCTGTGGCGTCGCGGATAGCGATATTTTTAATGCTTGTTACAGTGAAAGATGCTACGTTTATGAGTCCGACAACAAGGTAGTCGGAACTTGTTTTTGCAGGGAAGTTCGGATCATTGCCTTCCAAAAGCCCCGCAAAAAAATCCTCTGGCTGCGGCTTAAGGGAAAGCAGCATAAAATTTTCGGACTGGCCAAAGGCCTCCGCTGCTAAAAACAATGCAAAAACAAGACAAAATATGCGCATATCAAAAATTTCCTCCCAGTCTAATAACAATTAACCCTTATGAGAGAGCTTGCAAATGGAAAGACATGGGAACTGTTTGGAATGAGGCTGGATTCTTGAGATGGCTAACTTGTAAAAAGGCCCTTTGCAGGGTATAGTACCAGGATTTGTAAAATCAATTTTAAACAATTCGGCGTCAATTGGATATGACTATAAAGGATATGTAATTGACGGAGCGGAGCCTGTCAATATTCCAGGCAAAAGGGAAGGAAGGCGAATGCTGAACAACAAGGTAATCCTTATTACCGGGGGAACTGGTTCCTTCGGCAAGAAGATGGTGGAAGCTATTCTGGGGCGATATACGCCAAGGAAACTGATTGTGTTTTCCCGGGATGAGCTTAAGCAATATGAAATGTCTCACCAGTTTCCAGTGGAAAAGTTCAAGTGCATACGCTATTTCCTCGGAGATGTAAGAGATTATGAGCGACTTAATGAAGCTTTTTCGGGCGTCGATTACGTGATACACTCAGCGGCGCTAAAGCAGGTGCCTGCCTGCGAGTACAATCCGTTTGAAGCAATAATGACAAACATCCTTGGTGCGCAAAACGTGATCCGCGCAGGAATCAGGCAGAAGGTCAAAAAAGTCATAGCCCTTAGCACGGACAAGGCCGCAAACCCTGTAAACCTCTATGGTGCGACGAAGCTTTGTTCTGACAAGCTTTTTGTGGCAGGCAACTCAATGAGGGGTTCCGGAGGGCCACAGTTTTCCGTGGTGCGTTATGGAAACGTGGTTGCAAGCCGCGGATCTGTGATCCCGTTTTTCATGAAAAAGAGCAAGGAAGGCATTTTGCCTGTAACAGATCCTCGAATGACGCGATTTTCATTGACCCTTGAACAGGGGGTGGATTTCGTGCTCAAGAACTTTGAAAGGATGCATGGAGGGGAGATCTTCGTCCCGAAGATTCCGAGTTACCGGATACTGGACGTGGCAAAAGCCATTGCTCCAAATGCCAAAATTGAGGTCATCGGGATACGTGCCGGAGAAAAACTTCACGAGATGATGATCCCCGAGGATGAGGCCCGCCATACCTTGGAGTTTGATGATTACTATGTGATCCAGCCAGATTTCCACTGGTGGGAAGGGGAGGAATCGTTGAAGTCTTGTGGAGGGGAACCGTGTAAGGACGGCTTTTCATATCGAAGCGACATCAACAGCAATTGGTTGAGCGTTGAAGATATAAGAGGGATTGTCAAGCAGATTGAGACCCAACAGGGAGCCAGATAGGCTTCGGCAAATGGCTGGCAAACACGACACAGAAATATCAGGAAAGAAGATGAAAGTCCTGGTTACGGGTTCCTCAGGACTCTTGGGTTCAAGCCTGCTTCCCTACCTGAAGAAATGCGGCTTCAATGCGGAAGGCCTTGCAAAAACGGGCCTTGCAGATCATCAGTGTGACCTTGCAGATCGCGCCGCAACAGCCACCCTGCTCGACAGGGTGAGGCCGGATGCCATCGTAAACCTTGTCGCTCTCACCAGCGTAAATGAGTGCGAAAAGAATCCCAACAAGGCGTTTAGGGACAATGTCCGGACGCTCGAAAACATAGCTTCAGTGATCGGAGAGGGGGGGGAAACGACCAGACTTCTGCACATTTCTTCTGACCATGTTTACAGTGGCCAGGGGCCGCACAAGGAAGATGATATAAATCCTGTCAATACCTATGCAATAACAAAACTCCGCTCAGAAGAAGTGGCCCTCTCCGTCGGAGGGACCGTCTTGCGGACAAATTTTTTTGGGCCACACCTTGGCCCTGACAGGAAGGGATTTTGGGAATACGTCACAAGCAGCCTCAAAGATGGCAAACATTTCCGGATATCCGAGGCAAGTCTCTTTAATCCGGTGGCCATTTCAACACTTTGCCGCGTTTTGGGACTGGTCTTGGAGCGTCCGCAAAAGGGCGTTTTCAACATTGGCAGCCGGGACGGATTCAGCAAAGGTGAGTTTGTGCGTGAAATTTGCCGTTGGAAGGGTTGGCAGGAGCACTTCATGATAAGGGACGAGGAACAAGTATTTTTCGATAACACCGAGCAAATGCCACGCCCTGACGACATGCGAATGGACTGCGGACTTTTTGAAAGCAGCTACGGATTGAGACTCCCTTCTCTGAGAGAAGAAATAAAAGGGCTGATTCATGGGGGAGAAGAAAAATGACGGACAGAGCACCGGAAATTAAGCTGGGAAGAAAAAAAATAGGGCTCAATTATCCAGTCTACTTCATGGCTGACATCGCAGCAAATCATGACGGAGACCTTGACCGCGCCAAAGAACTCATTCGTCTTGCCGCCGAAGCTGGTGCAGACGCGGTCAAGTTTCAACATTTCGCAGCACAAACTATCGTAAGCGACCACGGCTTCCGAAGTCTCGACTCCTTGGAGTCCCACCAGTCTTCGTGGAAAAAATCAGTTTTTGAGGTTTATCAAGATGTGTCCTTGCCAGTCGGCTGGACTCCAGTCCTGAAGGAGAGCTGTGAGAAGCTTGGCATTGATTTTCTCACCTCCCCCTACTCCCTAGAACTGGCAAATGAGGTGGAACCGCACATTCCTGCTTACAAGATAGGCTCGGGAGACATCAATTTTCTGGACTTGATCGAGCACATCGCAAGAAAAGGGAAGCCTGTGCTTCTGGCTACGGGAGCATCTAAAATCTCCGAGGTTGAAAGGGCTGTAGCCCTGATACTCAAGCACAATTCCCAGATGGTCCTTATGCAGTGCAACACCAATTATACTGCAAGCCTCGAAAATTTTCGCTTTGTCAACCTGCGCGTGCTCGAAAACTATGCCGGAAAATTTCCACAGGCCGTCCTTGGGCTCAGCGACCACACCCCAGGTCATTCGACCGTCCTGGGCTCCGTGGCTTTAGGCGCGAGGGTGATCGAGAAGCATTTTACTGACGATATTTCACGTCCCGGCCCTGACCACAAGTTTTCCATGACGCCCGCCTCCTGGAAGGAAATGGTGGAGCGCACCCGTGAACTCGAAGCCTCTTTGGGTGATGGCATAAAACGACTGGAAGACAATGAGCAGAACTCGGTAATTGTCCAGAGGCGTGCGCTTCGCTATCGCAGCGCAATGCCCGCAGGTGCCATGCTGGCGCCTGGCGATCTGACAGCGCTTAGACCCTGGCCTCCAGGCAGCCTTGAACCTTGGCAGGAATCCGAAGTCCTTGGAAGGACGCTGCGCCGTGCAGTGGCCTGCGAAGAGGCGGTTTGTCCTGACGACCTCATTTGAACCTTTCGAAAGACGCTGTCCCAGATGCGAATACTCCATTTTACCCGGAGCTACACTGTTCATGACAAGCGTTTTCTTGATGCGCTTGCTGGGACTGCGCATGAGGTTTTTCTTCTCTGCCTCCATAGGGGAGGAAGCCTCATGGGAGAATTCCCTCCGGCTGCCGCAATCAACACTTCGATTCCGGCTCTTTCCCAGGAACCTGTGACAGAGCCGGAGGATTGTCTCCCTCTAATGCCGCTTTTTGATAAGATAGTCGGAGATCTAAAGCCAGATCTTATCCAGGCGGGTCCCTTGCAATCCTGCGGCTTTATGGCGGCACTGAGCGGGAAAAGCCCTTTGCTGGCAATGTCTTGGGGTTATGACATCCTCTATGACGCAGCCAGGGATGAAAAAATGCGCTGGATTGCAGGCTGGACTTTGAAACGGGCCGGGCACCTTCTCTGCGACTGCCTGACTGTTAAAAAAGAGGCCTGCGAAATAAGCGGAATTCCGTCGGAAGACGTAACGCAATTTCCATGGGGCATAGACCTTGAGTCCTTTTCCCCGGGCAAGGCCAAGCTCAGGGAAAAACTTGGATGGGAAGATTCTTTTGTAATCCTGACGATGCGCTCCTGGGAAGAACTCTACGGCACCGAAACCGTGCTTGAGGCGTTCCGCCTGGCGCAGAAACAGGAGCCTCGCCTGCGGCTACTGATGCCGGGAGATGGCTCCCAGCGCGAAATGCTCAGGGCATTCCTTTCAAAAAATAA
>Ga0209417_1006974_pt1 | contig 11214 bp, 13 predicted proteins | sample RifGroF2_FD_184002 | JGI IMG/M metagenome (GOLD analysis project Ga0209417, IMG submission 184002) | Groundwater microbial communities from Rifle, Colorado, USA - Groundwater F2 (SPAdes) (version 2) | ecosystem: Environmental > Aquatic > Deep subsurface > Groundwater | place: Rifle, Colorado... | reverse complement strand
AAGCCATATAGCTGAATATCCGTTTGAAGTCCCAAGCTCGAGGATATTTTTATAATTTCCCGATTTTATAAGCATGTTCAAAAACTTGCCGATTTCAGGACTTATATTCCAAAATTCGTTATGTGTTTTCTGTAGTTCCGCTAATTTTTGTTTTATTTTATCGTCCATAAGTCTTTTTCACTCAATAATCTGTGTTCTACTACCCGGTTTTTCAATACTTTGACCCAATTTGCACATAGGACATTCTTCGGGGGAGTAAATTTCAGGATCTATTTGAATTAATGATTTTATTACCAGAGGCGTTTGTCCTTTGGATCTGTCAACAATGCAGCCTATTCCTGCAATTTTCCCGCCAAAACTTTCTATAATCTTTATAGATTCTATTGTTGATTTTGCGGTGGTAATAACATCCTCAATAACAAGGACTCTATCCCCTTTATTAATATGAAAACCTCTTCTTAGAGTCATTATGCCGTCTTTTCTTTCGGTAAATATCGACTTTTTGCCGAGGGATTTTGCTGTTTCATAGCCTATAATCACACCGCCCATCGCAGGACCTAAAACAACATCAATCTTGCTTGTATCGAAAAGCGCAGCAAGCTGTTTTCCTGCTTTTTCCGCGTATTCCGGATATTGAAGAAGCCTTGCGCATTGGAAATATTGGTTGCTGTGAAGACCGGAACTTAACTCAAAGTGTCCTTTAAGCAGGCTTTCGGTTCTGATTAAGAGGTCAATCATAGTCATTGTCCTTATTTGTGTACTTAAAATTTTATAATCAGCATCAGAATTATTTTTGTCTTCGATAAAATTCAATAAACTTTTAAAAATATATAATTTTTTGTTTTTTATAAGATTTTCAGTGGTTTTTAGGAAATTCAAAAAATTTTTTGATTTAGTATTCATATCTTAAATCTTTCACTAATTCAGCTAACGATTCATAATTTTGTTGTTTCATAAAGTTATTTAACTCACTAACGAGCGTTTCACTCAAGTCAGGATGTGTAAAATTCGCTGTTCCTACTTGGATTGCATCTGCTCCCACAGCAAAAAATTCCAGCATATCCTGAAAACATGAAATTCCTCCCATTCCTATTATCGGTATAGAAACATGTTGTCTGATTTCATAGATAAAATTCAATGCTATAGGCTTAATACAGCTTCCTGATAAACCGCCTTTTATGTATTTAAAGATAGCGTTGTCATTGCGAGGAGGGCGTAAGCCCGACGTGGCAATCTTAACCTCTACATTCATCGCTTTTACTGTGTTGATGGCAGAAATTGCATCAGCTCCGCCATTTTCCGCTGTTTTTGCCATTTTTTCAGGAAAAGAAACGTTTGAACTTAATTTTACGATTAAAGAGTTATTAAAGTTTTTTCTGACTTCGGAAACAAGCTTGTAAAGGGTTTCTTCGTCTTTGCCAAATTCCAGGCATCCGCTTTTTACGTTGGGGCAGGATAAATTTAGCTCAACAGCATCAATATTATTTGCCTGACAGATTTTTGCAAGTTTAACATATTCCTCAATGCTTTCTCCCGCTATATTTATAATAAAATTAATGTTGTTTTCTTTTAATACTGGCAATCTTTTCTCAATAAAATTATAAATGCCTATATTTTCAAGCCCGATAGAATTTATAAGGCCGTTCTTAAGTTCTTTAATTCGGGGTTGAGGATTGCCGGTTCTAGGATTTAATGTGATGCCTTTTGTGACTATAGCTCCCAGATTAGCTACATTCATAAAATCATCGTATTCATCGGCATACCCGAAAGTCCCGGAAGCTGTCAGAATTGGATTTTTAAGTTTTAATTTCCCGATATTTACTGAAGTATCAGGTTTTATTAAATTGGACATTACCATAAAACCTCACTTCCTTTAAATACAGGGCCGTCTTTACAGATTCTTTTATTTACAGTTGTGTCATTTTCTTTAATTTGTATCACGCATCCCATACAAACTCCTGTACCGCAAGCAAAATCTCTTTCGAGAGCGACTTCCACAGGGATTTTGTGTTTTTCTGCTGTCTGAACAATATATTTTATAGCGGGATTAGGACCGCAGGTGTAAATTTTTTCAGGTTTTACTTCGTTTATGATGTTTTCCAGATGGTCGTCCAACCGTCCTACAAGCCCTGCCGAACCGTCTTCTGTGATGATTATGTGATTGTCATTGCGAGTGTTAGCGAAGCAATCGCAAGATTTTGAGATTGCCACGTCAGCCCTTTGGGCTTCCTCGCAATGACAAGGAGTAGGCAGAAAGTCGAATGATGACTGCTTGTAAAGCGGCTTTACCGCCTTGCAGTGATAAATGTATGTCTGCGAACATGCCACAAAAGTATGATTAATTCCTGATTTCTCAAGTATATTCGACAAAAAATTAATCGGGGCAATTCCTACACCGCACCCGATCAATAATGAATTTTTGTTTTCTATATTAAAACCGTTTCCCAAAGGACCAATTATGTCTGCCGAATCACTGCTTTGTAGTTTTGAAAGATATTTTGTTCCTTTGCCTTTAATTTTATAAATAATTTCAAATGTATCGTCTTTGACATTTGCAACGCTGAAAGGTCTTCTCAATAACAAATCTTCGCATAAAATAGAGATAAATTGTCCCGGTTTTGCGGTTTCTGCAATGATTTTATTCTTAAAAGTCAATTTCCGCGTATCATCAGAAAGTTTTATATTGCTTAAAACCTCTACTATATGCGGTCCTTTTATTTTATTTTGGATTTTAAGTTGCATAACCAGCCCAAAATTATTTTACTTTCTATAGTAAATTACTCTAATAACGCCTTTTTTTCAAGTTAAAATTAATTCATTAAAAGTAAAACTTCTCTTATAACTTTTGCGGCTGTGACGGTGGAAACGCCTGACTGGTCATAATGAGGGGATAATTCCACAACATCAGCTCCGACAATATTAAGGTTTTTAAGAAGCATTAGCCAGCTCATAAGTTCATTATAAGACATTCCACCCGGTTCAGGAGTTCCTGTTCCACTCATCAAGCTCGGGTCAAGCACATCAAGGTCAACAGACAAAAACACAGGTTTATTTTCCAGAAATTTTAATCTTTCTTTTAAATCTTCCTGCGTTTTTGCAATAGTATTATTTTCTTTCATCCACTCAAATTCGTCCTGTGTGCCAGAGCGGATGCCTATCTGAATTAAATTATCAGGAGTGATGATTTCTGAAATTCTTCTCATAACACAGGCATGAGATAATTTTTCCTCAATATAATCTTCTCTGACATCGGCATGCGCGTCAAAATGAATCACATAAAGCTCGGAATATTTCTTGCTGTAAGCTTTTATTGCGGGAAAAGTCACAAGATGTTCTCCACCGACTCCTAACCATTTTTTATTATGCAAAAGCGTTTCCTCAGCGGCAGTTTCTATTTTTTGTAAAGAATCTTCCCTGTTGCCTAGCTGAAATTCAATTTCTCCGGCATCGTAAAACTTAACATCATCAAGGTCGCGCTCTTGAATAGGAGAATAGGATTCAAGCCCGTATGAAGCAATTCTTATAAGTTCAGGGGCAAATCTTGCGCCGGGTCTGTAAGAACACGTTCCGTCATAAGGAAGTCCGACCATCACGCAGTCAGCTTCCTCAAAATTTTCTGTGGAATTTGTCCAATTCCTCGGTAAAAATGGAACTTTTAACAATTTTTTGTTCCCTTTCTTTTAATGGTAAAAAGAATAACTTTATTATATATGAAATTATTTAATGTTTTAAAATTCTACCTATTTTTTCCGACATTTTTGAAATTCGGTTATTTTCTTCTGATGCCAAACTTGCCATAGCTTCAATTTCGACAGTATTTTTAGAATTCAAAATAATATTTTTAAGAAGAAATTTGATTCGTTCAGATTTTATAGAAATCCCCATTCTTAAATTATAGAGTTGTTTCTTTTTACCCATTTTTTTGTCTCTTTGTTATTAATCATTACGAAATTAAAAGCCTACAGCATTATAATCATAGCCAATATGCTTTAAAAAAGCAAGTATTTTTTTAAATGTTAAAATTTAAAAATTATGATTAAAAATAATTTAGCTGTTTTAATGGCAAAGAAAAAAATTCGTATAGCAGAACTTCACAGGCTTACAGGAATAAGTGCCAGTACTTTATCGGATATTTATAATGAAAAAACTGCCATGATAGGTTTTCATACCATTTCGAAGTTATGCTATGCTCTAGATTGTTCTATTGGTGAGCTTTTTGAATATATTCCCGATTAAATTTTTAAAATTGTTTAAATTTATTGTTTTACAATATCCCGAATAAAGTTAGGGAGGACGAAAACTGATTTATGAAATTCCCTGTTATATAATTTTGCCTGTTTTTCAATTTCTTCGGCGACTTTTTCGTTTTTGATTTCAAGAGGATTGACTGTTTCCGAGCAGAAAGTCCAGCTCCAGAAAGACCCCGGATAAGTCGGCATCGGAGAAATATAAGTCTTGACTATAGGAAACACTTTTTTAAGCAGATTAGAAATTAACCCCAATTCTTTTTGATTCATAATAGGTGATTCGCTCTGGGCAGCCATAACTCCGTTTTCTTTAAGCGCATTCTTGACGTTTGTATAAAAATCTTCCGTAAATAAACCTTCTCCCGGTCCCATCGGGTCTGTAGAATCTATCAATATCACGTCAAAGCTTTTATTTTGGCGTTTCATATATTCAATAGCGTCTTCAACGTTTATTTTAACCCTCGGGTCATCAAGTTTTCCCGCGATAGAAGGAAGGTATTTTTTGCTTACTTCAATTACAGCCCCGTCAATTTCGCAAAGCACAACTTCCTTGACGGAAGGATGCTTCAAAACTTCTCTTACAGTTCCGCCATCTCCGCCGCCTACTACTAATACTCTTTCAGGATTGGGATGAGAGAGCATGGGAATATGAGAAATCATTTCATGATAGAAAAATTCGTCTTTTTCCGTAGTCATCACAAGCCCGTCGAGCAAAAGCATTTTCCCGTAAGCTTCTGTCTCTATAACTTCAACTTTTTGGAAATCAGACTGTTCGCTATGCAAAATATCCTTGATTTTAAAGGTTAAACCAAGAACATCATCATATTTTTCCGTGTACCATATATCTGTCATTTTATTACCTACTCTGTCATCCTCAGTGAGCGCAGCGAATGTGAGGATCTATAAAATAATCATCGTGGCAGATTCTCACGCTCCCGTTGGTCGCTGAGAATGACAATCAGGCAAATTATACCTGCGCTTTAACTTGAAAAGGTGTTTCAATCATTTCATTGTCTTCAACATTTAGCATACCGCGTTTTAATTCGCTGTAGGATGAGGAAGCCGAATGAAATTTCTGTTTTAAATATTCATAAGCCACTAAAGGATCGCATGTATCACCGCATGTAAAAAGATCAACCGCCGCATATCCGTATTCAGGCCAAGTATGAACGGCAAGATGCGACTCTGATATTATTACAACACCGCTTACACCGTACGGACTGAACATGTGAAAGTTCTTTTCAACTACGGTTGCGCCGCATTCAACAGCAGCCTCCACCATGAATTTTTCAATTAAGTTAACGTTGTTCAAAACGTTAGAATCGCAGTTATAAAGTTCTGCGAGTACGTGTCTGCCTAAATTAACAGCTTTTTTAACCGATTTTTGGGGATTTGTCTGCAATTTCAATTTTTTATAATCTCTCTCTAAACTAAACTAACCAGACTGCCTATTTTATTAATATGAAAAATATCATAGATGATACAGATAATCAAGAAACTTTATCATATTGGAAAAACAACACAGAGGGCGTTTCCCCTTAATATTATTTTGTATTCGACCTTCATAAAATATTAATTAATATTAAGGAAACAAATTAGGAGTTTTAGAGAATTAATTTTATAGTTGGCTGTGTTAATTTGAATTAGACCTATCCTCAAATAAATTTGGGATTTTATAATATGAAAGAGCTGAAAAATTTAAACAAAAGATTTCCTTGCAAATGTAAGATAGTTAGCTTGGATTTATTGTCAATTTTTCTTAAATATAAAGATCAAAATAATGACATAGTCAATTTATTAAGCGATATAAAAACAAAATTCGGCTGTATTACAGAAGAAGATATTGTTTGTATTACTGAACACCTTGATATTTCTGAAAACAAAATCAGAAAAATAATAGAATTACATGACGAATTTGAAATTGTGCCTGTAAGACAGCATGTAATCAGGGTTTGTAGTGGGATTGTATGTCAACTTTGCGGCTCAGGCAAATTATTGGAAACGGCATGTGATGAATTAAAAATTATTCAGGGCGGCATTAATGAAGACAGTAAATTTAAGTTGGAAGTGGTTGAATGTGTCGGTTTGTGCGAAATTGCTCCTATTATGGCAATAGACAATACTTTTTATGGAAATATTGATGAGTCTGATGCTCAGGCACTTATTGCTCATGAAAAACAGAAAGTTAAATAATTCGAGTCTCCATTTAATTTTTGTTGTCATTGCGAGGAGGGCTAAAAGCCCGACGTGGCAATCTGTCTGGGGCGAGCAAAGCTCGCCATAAATAGATTCTCACATCATCCCCTTCTTTTTTGATATTTAATCAAAAAAGCGGGTTCCCTGCTCCTCAGAATGACAATTTGGGCTAAATAGAATCCTTAATAATGCCTGTAAAAACCGCCAAAATCTTATCTTTTCCGATACCTGTCTTAGATGAAAATTCTATAACCTCTGTGTCGAGTGTTTTTGAGATGTTTTGAATAGCCCTGAATGCTTCGTTTTTAGAAAGAGTATCAGTTTTTGTTGCCAGCGTAATAATAGGAATTTTGTGAAAATCAAGCCATTCCCTCATTTGATAGTCATTATTCTGAACGTCATGCCTTGCATCTATGAATTGAATTACCGCTTTTAAAGGTTCTCTGTCTTTAAGATATTCTTCAAGGATTTTGCTCCATTTTTCCTGCTCTGTTTTAGAAATCTTTGCATATCCGTACCCCGGTAAATCCGCTATAATTAACTCTTCGTTTATGTTAAAGAAATTTATTAATCTTGTTTTTCCGGGAGTGTTACTGGTTTTTGCCAGTTTTTTTCTGTTTGTTAAAGTATTTATGAAAGAAGATTTGCCTACGTTTGAACGACCTATTAAGGCAATTTCCGGCAGATTGAATTCAGGACAGTTTTTAAGACATGTTGAGCTGGTTATAAACGTTGCTTGAGTTATTCTTTTCATTTTTTAAGCCATTAATTTTCTTTCTCGAATTATGTCTTTTCCACGTATTTGACAACAGATCATAAGTTTTTTTGTCATTGATAACAGTTATTTGAACAGATTCATCTTTTTTGAAATCTATATTAAATAGGTTATTTCTGTGGGAAGAAAAAATATTTTCTGTTTCAATCATTACAATTTCAAGAAATTTGTCCTTAAGTATGCTTAAGGCTTCCATATTAAAAATCTCGAATGTTTTTAAAATATCTAATTTTCTTTTCTTTTTCACTTTTCGCCTGTTCTCATTTGATAGAATTAAAAGAATTTTATCAGATAAATCAAAAATTTGATATTTTGTTAAGAATATAAAAAATGAAATGTTAACAAATTTTAAGATTATTAATAATTTTGAATTTCAAAAAATTAAAAAGGTTTATATATATTAGCGGGGTTTTTAAAATCAATTATTAAAATTTAATGTGTTATGGAATTTCTTGCAAAATTTGCTAAGAAATAAAAATGAGGAGGAGATCTTATGAGTATTGGCACAATGTCGGCAATGATGTACACAAAGTTTGACGCAGAAATGAACGAATTATTTGCTCGTTCTAATAAGAGTACAACAACACAAGATAGTATTTTTGGCACAAACAATGGACTTCCTAATTTATTAGCAGCTAATCAAAGTATTTTTGGTACAGGACAAAATGCGGGGCAGACTGATGCGATTGGTCAGTTACTTGGATTTCAGGCATTTGGTAATAATGGAGCACCCGGATTAAATCTCGCTGCTCTTACCGGCTTATCAAGTCAAAAAGAGGAAGCGCTTATAGCAGATGCATCTGCAGGGGCTGTTAATTCGATTTTGAATTTAAAAATTCCGCCACTGCCGGATCAAGCAAAAACAAAATAGTCAAAATAAATTGCCAAAATCTTTATAAATAGTATGTCTAGTGATGAAAAAACAGTTAGACCGGTTATTCCGGTCTTTTTGTTTTTTATAATTGCAACTCATTAATTTTTAGCTCTTTATGTTAATATATTTATTAAATTCAGGAGGTTTTCTATATTTATGAAAAAATATGTGAATATAAAAATTAAAATTTTATTATCAATTTTGATTGCTTTTTTATCTATAAATAATGCGGCTTATTGTCAAATACCGGAGATTAATTTTCCTCTGAATCCCGATGCAGATGTTTATAAGCAGTACACAGATGAAAGCGATGTTTATTATAAAAATGGCTTGGATTTTTTAAACTCTAATCAATATACAAAAGCTATTGACGCGTTTGAGAAAGCTTTAAGTCTTACCCCTGATAGAGTTAATACCAGAATTAATCTTGCAGCCTCTTATATAAACAGAGGAACATATTTTTATAGTCAATTGAAAGATTTTAATAAAGCAGCAAGCGATTATAGAAATGCTATTTATATTTTGAAATACGATAGTAATATTCCAAATTCTGACGTGGCGGCTGAAAATCTTGGCATAGCAAAAGCAGACCTCGATAATCTGCTTAAAGCCGAACAAATAAGCACCATCAAGTCTTCAAGATTAAAAATGGCAAGAGAGCTTAGAGGACAAGGGAAATTCAGGGAAGCATTAGTTGAATTTTATGAATCACTGGAGGGAAATCAAACTGATTTTCCTGTTTATATTGCTATTGGCGATATTTCTTCCGTTCTTCAAAATGAAAAAAATGCCGTAAAGTATTATCAGAAAGCTATTGCTTATAATACAAATAATACCGATCTTCATTTAAAGCTTGCAAGAGCATTGAACAACTCCGGTGATAATGAAAATGCCATAAAAGAATATGATATAGCACTTAAAACAGCAAAAAAAGAAGATAAAATAGAAGTTTTGCAAAATATGGAAGATTTATGGGTGAAAAAACTTCAGGAAAATCCACAGGATGCTTCTGCCCATATGAATCTTGGTGTTATTCTTCAGAAAAAAGGGGATTTTGAGGGAGCTTTAAAGGAATATCAATTTGCAGAAGCCATAAATCCGAATGATATAACAACAAGATTAAATATTGGAACATTGTTTCAGGCGAAAAAAGAATATACTACAGCTATAAATGCTTATGATACGATTCTTCAGGTCGAACCCGATAATTTATTGGCGCATTATTATAAAGGAACGGCTTTAAGGGATATGGGACAGCTTGATGACGCTGTTAAAGAATTTCAGTTTGTCTTAAGCAGGGATTCCTCAAATTCTAACGCTAAAGAAGCTCTTTTTGATACTATAAAAAAATTCCCCAACGATCAGGATGTGTCAGCTATATTCAAAACTTTTGCCGATAATAATCCTACAGACGCTTTTGCTCAATACAAATACGGATTTCATTTACACTCTTTAAAAAGATTAGATGAAGCTCTTGAATATTATAAAAAGACAATTGCCCTTGATCCAAAGCTTGTGGATGCATATTTAAATATGGCAGTCATATATAAAGAGCAAAATCAGCCTTCTAATGCTGTTTCTGCTCTTCAAAGCGGGCTTAAGACAGCTCCTAAAAATCAAAAATTAAAAGACTTAATGGCTTCTCTTACTTCTGAAACTGTAACGACAAGATATCAGAATGCTCTTAAAAAGCATAACCAGAAAAAATATGACGAAGCTATAAAAGAATATTTGAGTATAATTCAGATAAGTGAGCCGGATGCTGACCTGTATGTTAATCTTGGAGCGGCTTATCAGGCTTCTAAGAAGTTGAATGAAGCTGCAAATGCTTATATAAAAGCTACACAAATAGACAAAACAAACTCAACAGCTTTTTATTATTTGGGAACAGTTTATTCTGCGCAGGGAAAAAATCAGGACGCATCTAAAGCTTATCAAAAAGCGCTTGTTTTAGATCCTGCAAATGATGATATTAGGCTGGCATTAAATTCTTCTAATCAAGCCATTAAAGACGGCGCTTTGCAAAAGGGTATTAATGAATATAACAAAGGCAAATATAGTGAAGCTTTGCTGACTTTTAACACTCTTTCAATGAAAGACCAGAATAATGGAAATATTTATTATTACCGCGGAATGGTTTATGATGCCCTTAAAAAATATCAATTAGCCATTGCCGACTATAAATTGGCTGTAAAATACAAGCCTGACCTGTCTTATGCATATTACGCCATTGCTGTTGATTATGATACACTTAAAAATTATCCTGAAGCTAAAAAATGGTACAACTTTTTTGTTGGCACTTCCAGGGATAAAACCGATCAATACGTAAAATATGCAAAAGACAGAATTAAACAAATATAAAGAATGCAAACAGAAAAACTTATAAATACAAATACTCTAACGATTGGCAATCTCCAACTTAAAAGCAAAGTTGTAGCTGCGCCTATGGCAGGAATTACGGACACTGTTCTTAGGCAGATGATAAGAATGTTTTCTAAAGATTGCCTGTTGATGTCGGAAATGCTTAGCTCTGAAGCCCTTAAATTTAATAAAGAGCAAAAAATTCTCCTGTACGACAAAATTGAAAATCCTTTGTCATTTCAGGTTTCAGGTCATAAACCCGAATTAATGGCGGAAGGCGCTAAAAAACTCGAACCTTTTGCGCAGATTATTGATATAAATATGGGTTGTCCTGCCCCTAAAATCGTTAAAAATGGAGATGGGGCGAAATTAATGACAGATATCCCATTGGCTTCTTCAATTATTAAAGCGGTGAGAAATGCCGTGAGTATTCCTGTCACAGTAAAATGCCGATTGGGTTGGGATTTTAATTCAAAAAACCATATAGAATTTGCAAAGATGGTCGAAGATTGCGGAGTAGACGGGATAATAGTTCATGGTCGTACAAAATCCCAGATGTATTCCGGCAAAGCCAACTGGGAAGAGATAGGAGAAGTTAAACAGGCTGTAAAAATCCCTGTTATAGGTAACGGAGATATTGATTCACCTCAAAAAGCAAAGGAATGTCTTGAGATTTCCGGCTGTGACGGCATAGCGGTCGGTCGGGGAATTATGGGGGATCCTGGGCTAATTGGAAGGATTGAGAAGTTTATTTTAACAGG
>Ga0209417_1006969_pt1 | contig 11227 bp, 12 predicted proteins | sample RifGroF2_FD_184002 | JGI IMG/M metagenome (GOLD analysis project Ga0209417, IMG submission 184002) | Groundwater microbial communities from Rifle, Colorado, USA - Groundwater F2 (SPAdes) (version 2) | ecosystem: Environmental > Aquatic > Deep subsurface > Groundwater | place: Rifle, Colorado... | reverse complement strand
ATTCAGAAGTAAAAATTACTTCAGCTATCGCAGCGAACTAAGAACTGATTACTGATTCGCCGTGGCGAACTGAAAACTGTTTAAGGATGATGAATGAGGCTGAAAGGCTGTTTGGTAGCGGTGAATGAGAAATTTGAGTTGCTTGATTTTATAGGTCTAAGGTTGCTTTTTTTACGATTATCTAAGAAAAAAAATAGTAAACGCTATAAGCTAAATACGATACTATCTTTATAAATAAATAGGTGTAAGATGTTAAAAAATTTATTAAAACATTTACATAATGCGTTCAAAAATTCAGGAAGCAATATCGCATTTCTTCAAAAATTTAGTAATTACTATAAAGGCTCAAAGTATCTGTTTGGGGTTTTATTATTTGTGGGACTTGTCATTTTAACCACGAAAGTAAATGCTCAAGTCATTCAAAGTGATACATTAAATGGGCCAACACCGATAGAAGTTGTTGGTGATCCTTTCATTCAACCAAATATAAATATTCAGATAGGGCGTAAGTCACTTGATTGGTATGGTTCAGGAGATGCAAACAACGATGAAAGAATTGACAGCTCAGATGTAGAAGCTATAACTGATGGAGTAACGAACGATAGAGCGGATGTAAATGGTGATGCTGTAATAAATCAAACTGATTGTCAGTTAATCTTAGAATATCTGAGTTGCAAAATCCCATATCTTCCAGGTCATTGGAATACACTAAAAACGAGAGAAGAAAAGAAAAATTGGACTATGAAAATGAGAAAGTTAGTGGATCCGATCTCTATCGTGACTGGTCCAGGACCTGTTTGTGCCGACTATATACATCAATTAATAATAGAATTTTATGGCATATCAAATATTACTACTATGTTCCAAACTTATAGTTATCGAGCAGTTCTATCAAATGAGAATAATGCAAGGTTTAATATCCCCTTATATTATTTTTCAGTAACGAGTATTAATAGTATTCCTCATGCTATCTCGGGTATTTTAGTCGGAGAAAATCCTTTAAACTTCAATGATTGGTTATTTCTAAATTATTATAACAATGACACTGTTTATCCAGGAGATTTCAATATGGACCCAAATCATCCGGTTATGATGTATCAAACAGCCTTTCGTATAGATACAATAATTGATGGAACTTTATATAAGCATTTTAATGTGGGTCCTTTCTTAACTTTTTTCCTGGAAAATGGAGTCGCTAGTCCTGCTGAATATGGCGGAATTAGTTCATTAGGCTATGGGAAATATGCGCCATTAACTATTCACAATCCATTTAGAGCACAACTGAATGTAGGGAAACTTGAAAATATTGTTATTGACGCAGCCCAACTTAAAGATAAAAGTCCTACTCCAAAACTTTTAGAAGAATTAGGTTTCAATGCAATTCCCGATACAAGTACCAACAATGTTTATTGGCCAACTTTCTTAAATTATTCTGATTCAAAGCAAGCGTGGTCATCGGATAGTAGTGGTTATCAATTTAATAGGCGTTGGTATTTTGGATTTACTGGTGGCGGTGTTACGTTAGTAGATTCATCCCTGAACCAAACAATAGAAGTAGATAATATAACCAGAGTTAGAGAATTCAAAACAGAACCAAATGAATTTAAAGTTTTCCAGAATTATCCTAATCCATTTAATCCTACTACAACCATTAGATATGCAATCCTTCAGCAAAGTTTTGTAAATATATCTATTTATAATTTACTTGGAGAAAAAATATTAACATTAATTAATGAAGAAAAACATCCTGGGAATTATGAAGTCCTATTTGATGGCAGCAATTTATCAAGCGGTGTTTACTTTTATAAAATAGTAAGTAGTAATTTTATAGAAACAAAAAAATTAATACTTATGAAATGAAAAATAGCTTTCTAAAAATAATGAGTCACAGAAAATTTATTTCCAATTTTGGTTCTAATCATGTGTAATTATTATGGATAATCCCTTTAAAAATAGAATTATAGAAATAGTTATTACTTTCCTTTTATCAGGTGCTGGTGGATATTTACTTCAAGAACCTGGAGTTGTAAAAATTACAAGAGAAAGTGAACAGCGAAATGCAAAGATCGTATCACTTCAAAAAGAAATAAATGATTTACAATCGAGATATGTCAATTTAGATAATGGATATATAGAACTTAAAAAGTCGTATGATAGTTTAAATACTCTATATCAAAAATGTATTTCTTCACAGGGGGCGATTTATCGGGTCCCGAGTCTTGATTTTACTAATACTTATACAAAAGAATTTAAAACTGGTGATATCATCGAATTTGAATTGACATCTACACCAATAGAAATTATGATTAAACGGATATCTAAAGATGGTCCAGTAATAACTGTAAATGGTTGTGAATATTATCTGACAGAAAATGAAATTAGTAGTGCCGCTGAAGGACGCCACACATATTATTTATCGCCAGAAAATCCTTTCATTTTGAAATATTCAACAAAAAGTTGTAAGGAAGGAAATGCGAGTATGATAGATTCAGAAATAGAAGAAATATTCTTGCAAGTTTTAGTCTATAATCTAGATGAACAAAAAACCACGATCAAATATCATAGGACTTTATATCAATGATTAAAAAAATAATAGCTTTACTGGTGCTGACACTTTTTGCCGGATGTGTTACGACTGGAAAATTCAATGAAACGGTTGGCGACTTAAACTCAAGAATCAATTCACTAGAACGAAAACTATCAGACGCAAATTATAATATAAATCAATTGAATAATAATAATAGCACGATAATGAACGAAATAGTTAATATAAAAACTTCTTTAAATACGATTATAAATTCAACTCAGTCAAATGTTAAAAAACTTGAAATATTGGATGAACAAATTAGAAAACTAGATGATATAGTCGCCAGGTTAAGATTAGAATTTATAAAGCAACAACACATTTTACAGAAGTAAAATGTAAATCTATAAATAATTAATGCGGCAGGGTTGCATTTTTGACGATGCATGCCGTTTGGTTCTTCATAATTATTGAGGTAAGAATGTTAAAAAAAATAATCGTAATAGTTATATTATTTCTGATGTTTTTGGGCTGTACTTTTCGCCAGAGTAGACCCTTAGAAGATATTATTAACAACTTTTTGGTGAAATTCCAAATCACGTATAATGAGGAAGAATCATGGTGCAAAGCATTTGGAACTGATATTAGAACTCTGTATTACAAATTTATTGGCGATATTGGAATCATAGTAGTTGAAAAAAGTTTAGGGCAAAAGGTTTTCGTCAAAGGTCCTCATTGTTATGGCGTAATGAATTTTGATGCCATTACAGATTTTGGACACTATAATCCCGATTTTTTGAATGTTGCGTTTAATACCATAAGTGGATTGCGAACTGATAAAATGTTTACATACTATGGCCAAATGGCATATGATAATATTTTTAAACTAGAGGTTCGTTATTATTATGAAGCATATAACTACTTAAATATACCATATAATGAAAAAATTAAATTTACTAATACTACAATTGCTGAGTTGATAGATGTTTATAAAAGGAAAATGAACAATTATAATGATTTCTGGTGGTTAGATTTCATACCTTTTTCGCAGTTTATGGACGAACATGGATATGGTTTAGGTGGTTCAAAAAAATGCTCTTTTTGGATTAGAAGGAAAATTGATGGGACAGATAAAGAATTTTACAGAATAATTAATATCCTTATTGATACATTTGATAAAGAATTCAAGAAAAACGCTGTATTTTAATTGGCCTGACGCTAACCAGATTTACCACCCAATCATGTTTTTATTGTCGCATTTGTGCAATTATAAAGTTGAGTATGCAAAAATCAGTTGCTCTTTAAGATAGTTTTATAAAAAATATTTTAAATATAAGTTTCATAGAAGATAATCCTTGCATTTAAACAGGAAATAGTTTTATGGATAAGTTAATTGTCAATCCGCCGATTTATTTAGCAAGTACCGAAATAGATTGTTGGAAATGTAAAAGTAAAATGACTGCAGTGGCGATAATTGCACCTAATATTCCCGAAGCAGAAGGGGAAATAGGTATTTTATCGGACGTTTCTTTATTGCCGGAATATTTGGTTGAAGAAATACAGAAATTACATCCCAACTATCAATTAAGATATTCAAACACGAGTAAAGATAAGTATTATGCTAATACTTGTCCTAATTGCAGTGTAATCACAGGTGACTTTTATCTTCATTCAGAACCAGGAGGAGCTTTTTTCCCTATGAGTGATATAGAGACGAAGAAAATTCAAGTTAGGAAAATTGAATTACCCGAAACCATGGAAATTGAAGCCGGTTACGGTGTTGGTTTAGGAGATGAGATACTTAAATTGGGTGAAAAAATATAAAGGGTTTATTTGCTCAGCTTTCAAGTCGCAGTTTTTTATTTATGGCATAGCTGCAAATAAGGTAGACTCATAATTAAAATGAGTTTATTAGTTGATTAGCATTGGTCTTGTAGAAAAAAAACTAAGGTCGTAGATTGCAACGGTAGTTAAATTTGATATTGAAAATCCAAAGATCAAATGTTTATTACTCTTTAAAAACAATTTTTACAATCAATGAAATATATTTTTTTAGCTCTCATCTCTTTGTTCCTTTATTCCTGCCAAAGCAAATTTCCCGAAAAAGAATTTGTAGGGAATAGCTCTAAATCGTTAGTTAACCAGGATAGTATGGTGGTTGATTTCCCAAAGAAATATAAGGGGAAAATCCTTCTTGTAAGTTTCATTTTTACAAACTGCCCTGATATTTGTCCTCTTACAACACATAACCTTCAACGTATTCAGCAAAAAGTAAAAGAAGAAAAAATTGATAACGTTTCATTTGCAGCCATCTCTTTTGATCCTGAACGGGATACTCCATTAGCTTTGAAAAATTTTGCGGAAGTAAGGAATCTCGATCTATCGAATTACAATTTATTTTCAGGTAAAAGGGAAGATGTAAAATCGTTAATGGAAAAATTTCATATTGTTGCGATACCTGGCGACACAACATTTACAGACGATGGTGAACCGGTTTATTTCTTTACCCATACAGACCGGATCACCTTAGTCGATCATGATCAGAATATCAGAAAAAGTTATAAGGGGAGCGAAATTAATTTAGATGAAATTATCAATGATATTAAAAACTTAGGAGACTAACGTGCTTTATTTTTTGTCTATTCTTCTTTTCTTTTTTCAATCTGACGCGAAGATAAGCGTTGAGAATCAATGGATACGGAGCGCCGGGAAGAATATGAACACAGCTTTTTTTGCCGAAGTGAAAAATCTTTCGGACAAAACAGATACATTGTATAAAGTATCTTCACCGTTGGCAAAGCTTGTGCAAGTACATGAGACGTTTGAAGAGAATGGAATGATGGGCATGCGCGAAGCCGCGCATTTAGAAATTAAACCGGGAGCGACTTTAGTACTAAAACCACGCTCTTATCATATTATGCTTATCGGCTTGAATAAGGATTTAACTGAAGGACAGACCGGTGAAGTAACTTTGTACTTTAAACACGCCGGTGCAGTTAAAGTAAAAGCAAAAGTAAAAAATATGATCAAGTAGAGTGAATCTTTTAACGATTCATGACTTTTTCTTGTAAAGCTTTCTGTACAACATCGGGAACAAACTCGCTAACATCCGCCTTAAATCTCGCTAAACCGCGAATGATTGTTGAATTGAGATAAGTATATTTCTCATTCGGCATCAGAAAAACTGTTGTTATATCGTCTGCAAGTTTTCTGTTCATCAACGCCATCTGGAATTCAAATTCAAAATCGGAGACAGCGCGTAATCCGCGGATTATAGCGGCAGCATTTACCGAATGAGCGTGTTCAACAATTAATCCGTTAAACGAATCGATCTTAACGGATGAGAAATCCTTCAAACTTTCCCTTAAAAGATTTAAGCGTTCTTCAACAGTAAACATCGGGTCTTTGGATGGATTAACAGCTACCGTAACAATAACTTCATCAAACAACTCACACGCGCGTTGCACAATATCAATGTGCCCGTTAGTAACCGGATCAAAGGTTCCGGGATAAACCGCAATTCTTTTCATTCACTTTCTCCGATAATTTTTAAGAAGTAACTTCATAAATCATTTCTCTAAATATAGGGAAAGTGAAAATAAATTTCCTTAAGTCCGTTTTATTAATTAATTTTCTTTTACCACAAAAGTAAGAAGGTCAATGAAAAAGAAAATTGGTTTACTTGTCGGACTATTGTTATTCGCAATAATACTTATCTTTTTTGATTTTGATAAAACCAATCCTTTAATAACAAAGATGTCGGCGGTCGCTTTACTAATGGCGATCTGGTGGATCACCGAGGCTATTCCCCTTGGAGCAACCTCGCTCTTACCACTTTTTCTTTTTCCATTGCTTGGTATTCTTAACGGTGAACAAATAGCCGGGACATATATCAACTCGACAATTTTTTTATTCCTCGGCGGTTTTCTTATCGCGCTGGCGATGGAGAAATGGAATTATCATAAACGTATTGCAATCATGATAATTTCATTTGTGGGGAATAGTCCGGAGAGAATCATCCTGGGATTTTTGTTGTCATCTTTTTTTATATCGATGTGGATCTCGAACACTGCAACAGCAGTAATGATGCTGCCAATCGGTCTTGCGATCATTAGTCAACTTGAAGAAAAATTTTCAGAAGAAGTGACCCACTCATTTTCGGCGGCGGTTTTATTAAGCATTGCTTACGGGGCATCCTTAGGAGGTATTGCTACATTAATTGGCACTCCGCCAAATCTATCGTTGGCAAGAATTCTTCATATCATGTTTCCAAAAGCTCCGGAAATAGGTTTTGGCGCCTGGATGCAGCTTGCATTTCCTCTTTCAATTTTTCTTTTGACGGTGTGTTATTTTCTTTTCATCAAAGTCTTTTTTAAAATCCATAAAGATTTGAATGCTGATATTAAAATGATAAAAGAAGAAAAGAGAAAACTTGGAAAGATAAGTTCAGAAGAAATAATGGTCGCTATTATTTTTGGTACAACGGCGCTACTCTGGATATTTAGAAGCGATCTTGCCTTAGGATTCACAACACTACCCGGCTGGTCAAATTTTTTCCCTCATCCCGAATATTTTAATGATGGAGTTGTCGCAATCGGAATGGCGTCCCTCCTTTTTATCTTACCGGCGAAAAGTAAAAAAACATCATTCCTGTTGGAAAAAGATGTATTCGGAAAAATTCCATGGGGAATCATCTTGTTATTTGGCGGAGGTTTTGCACTTGCAAAAGGATTTGTTAGCAGCGGGCTTTCTGCGAGTATAGGAAAATCATTAACTTCATTCGGAATAGTCTCGCCAATTATAATGATCCTGATTATTGCAATTGTTGTTCAAGCGTTAACTGAATTTACTTCAAACACCGCCACAGCAGAAATGGTTTTGCCGATAACCGCTTCAATGGCTGTTGCAATGCATGTGCATCCTCTCTTTTTTATGATTCCCGCTACACTCTCAGCTTCATTAGCATTCATGTTCCCTGTAGCAACTCCACCCAACGCAGTAATCTTTGGCAGCCAAAGGATAAAGATGAGTGAAATGGCAAAAGTCGGGGTTGTTTTAAATTTAATTAGTATCCCAACGCTTCTTATAGCTATATACTTTTTCGGACGAATAATCTTCAATATTGATCTTTCAGTTTTCCCGGATTGGGCGATTCCGGTAGGAAAATAGAATGAGAAATTTTCTAAAAAGGTGAATTTGAAATTTATCATTTCAAAAAAAAATCGTAAATTTGGGGTGGAAATTTTTATTAATTATGAATTATGAAGTATTTGCCTTAGAAATTTTAGGAAAATGCAGAAATATTCTTTAATATCTTTACCATTTCGTTGAAATACCTAAAAAAGAATGGCAATTAGCCTGATTCACAAAAATAAGGCTTTTGTCGCATTTATCGTTTAATCTAAAGTGTTCAAATACTTTTTCTTTAAATGCGGGATAGATACTATGTGATTGAGAAATTATAATTTGGCAATCGATAGGGAAAGATTTTTCGAAGAATAGTCATTTTTATAATGACTATTTCTCTCAATGAAAGTAACGATGTAATAAGCAATGTGCACAACTTCATAATCTTGAGTAAAGAAATTATCTTTAACAGAGATAGAAAAAATGCAAAGGAAAACAATGGCTCCAATTAAAGTAAAAAGAGTAGGAATTTTAACAGGTGGAGGTGATTGTCCGGGACTAAATGCCGTTATTCGCGGAGTAACTAAATCAGCTATTGATCATGGAATGTCTGTAGTCGGAATTATAGATGGATTTGAAGGTTTGGTAGAAGGGAAATCAAAAGAAATTTACAGAAAGGATGTCTCAGGTATCTTAGCTATTGGCGGAACCATATTAGGTTCTTCAAATAAAGGGGATCCTTTCCATTTTCCGGTAGAGAAAGATGGGAAAATTGAAATTTTGGATCTTGGAGAGGAAGCCGTAAAAAATTATAAACTGTGGAATCTGGATTGTCTCATCGGTATTGGTGGAGACGGAACGATGCACATTTTAAACAAATTGTCAAACATGGGTTTAAACTGTGTTGGTGTTCCAAAAACTATTGATAATGACCTGGATTCGACTGATCTAACGTTTGGACATGATTCCGCCGTTTACGTAGTATCCAAAGCGCTTGATCGTTTGCACACTACCGCTTCATCGCATCATAGAGTTATCGTAGTTGAAGTTATGGGTAGATACGCCGGGTGGATCGCCTTGCATGGCGGTTTAGCAGGTGGAGCTGATATTATTCTAATCCCGGAAATCCCTTTTGATTGGGAAAAAATCTATGAAAAAATTAGACAACGTGAAATGCAAGGAAAGAAATTCAGTTTGGTCTGTGTCTCCGAAGGAGCAAAAGCTAAAGATGGTGATATTATTTTGAAGGGACATGATATCAAACGAACCGATCCAAAACAACTTGGTGGAATTGCAGAAGTGGTCGCTAAAAGTATTGAGGAAAACACCGGACGTGAAACAAGAGTTACCGTGTTGGGACACGTTCAACGAGGTGGTACTCCAACTCCATACGATAGAATTCTTTCAACAAAATTCGGCGCTTTTGCAATTGATTTAGTTGCAAGAGGAAAATTTGGAAGGATGGTCTCACTTAAAGGGAACGAAGTGAAAAACGTAAAGATAAAAGACGCAATTTCGAAACAAAAGTTAGTCCAGCCGAAGACGCAAGCCGTTATAGCAGCGCGTGCGGTTGGAATTTCTTTTGGAGATTAAAGAAATTAATTGATTTTTATTTCTCACACTGCTATATTTGTTTACTTCATTTGAAAAATATTTCAAATAAACGGGGTCATAGCTCAGTTGGTTAGAGCGCCTGCCTGTCACGCAGGAGGTCGCGAGTTCGAGCCTCGTTGACCCCGCCATTACAAACCCTTATAAGGTAATAACTTATAAGGGTTTTGTGTTTTAAATGTATTCTCCATTTTACAAAACTGCAACATATTTGCAACATATATTGTAAGCGAAGGCGCAATTTTTTGGAAGGAAACGGAGCAGAAAAACCGTGACGCAAAAAGAGGACTGAGGTACAAAGGCAGCTTTTTTGATGACGGCAGGGTTTTTATCGGAGCGGTAGAAAAATTGTGACTGAGCGGGAATCCTAACGCTTTCAGAGCCGACAGTTGGAATCGATGGTTTCTACTCCGGGTCCGGCAAATCTTTGGATTCTACTATCCATTTGGGGATAAAAATTTCTGATTTAGCTTTATCAATCCGTGTATGACTTTTGGGAAACCATTCGATCAATCCATCGGGGAAAACGATCTGCCAGGCTTTCTCGGTTTCATGTTCTATCTTTTGGTATTTGTATCGGATTGAATTTTCAACATCCATCTTAAATCCTAGTATAAATTTTAACGAAGGGAAAAACATTTATCTCTTCTCCTTAAAATAAGAAAAAAAATAAAAGCCGCACTTAAGCGGCTTTGTCGTATTGTAACATGAAATCGATTTTATCATCACGATTATTCAGAACTAAAAAGAGTTCTTCTAATTCTACTCTGCAATTATTTAACGCGGAGATGGGGAATTTTTCTATCTCGGTTTTTGAAGTTGTCCCGAAAATCTTTTGAATAATAAGTGTCTTTAGTTTCTTTTCCTCCGCGCTTCTCGGACTTCCTAAATTGTTGAGTTCAAAAACCGCTTCGATCTTTTCCATCTGGATTTTTCTCTGCTGCTGTTTATCCAAATAATCAAAATCACTTCCGGGAGTTAAATTATCATGCGTGGTTTCTTTAGAAACTTCTCCCATCTCCAAACCAAGAATAAATTTAATGACCGGTCTGAATGCTTTATACGAAGGCATGATAAAAGATTTTCCGTTTATTGTGTCGCTTCTATCCTTTAAAACAAAAGCAACATTATTCTGGATCGGGCGGTTGTTCTTATCAATATCTTTTTCAAGGTTCATCCATACGTTTAAGTCAGTTTCGTATGGAGTCTCACCGGCGATTTTCATTTTGACTCCCGATTTTACGAACTGTCCTTTCTCCGTGACTTTGCCGGATTCATCAAGCTGATCATCTTCTTTTTCATACTCAAAACCACCGCGACCGGTAAAAACGATGCTTCCTTCTGTATTTACAAAACGATCTGAGAATTCCTCCTGCCAAACCGGAAGGATCTTTCCCCAGTCCATCAAAGTCATAAAAGATTTTTTGTTTTTCGTTTTATAATCTTTAATGAATTGATAATAAATTTTAGTGAGTGAATCGATAAACAGAAAATCAATTTCACCGGACTTAAGAAAATCAAAAGCTGCGTGAACATCGGAAAGAGAGCAAGTATCTTTTAACACCACCTCGATATTTGCCTTCTTAAAAATCGGGATTAAAAATCTACTGCCTTTTTCATTATCAATGATGAGGATTGGTTTTGTACATTTTAAATCCTTGTAAGCTCCGATAACAAAGTCTGTAGCGGTGCGGGATTTTCCGGCTCCTTGCATTCCGCCAAAGCTGGCTTTGATGAAATGATTTTCTGCGGTGAGTTTGGTTGCGAAATCTGAAAGTTTCATGGTTAGTACTCCTTTAATGATTGTTATTACTGTTGGTGATGGCTTTATAAATGAGATAGTCAAGCTGTTTTAAGAAGGCGGTGTTATCGGCTTTGTAAGCGTTATAAACAATATCATCAAAATGATCGTTTAAGATTGCTTCACCGATAAAGAACTGAATGGTTTTAAGTTCCTTTTCCTTA
>Ga0209417_1006963_pt1 | contig 11234 bp, 11 predicted proteins | sample RifGroF2_FD_184002 | JGI IMG/M metagenome (GOLD analysis project Ga0209417, IMG submission 184002) | Groundwater microbial communities from Rifle, Colorado, USA - Groundwater F2 (SPAdes) (version 2) | ecosystem: Environmental > Aquatic > Deep subsurface > Groundwater | place: Rifle, Colorado... | reverse complement strand
AGTAATGGCTAAAGCCATTGAAAAAATGCAAAAAGAAGAATCAAAAGAAGAGGCTTTCAAATCAGTTGAAGGTGGCAGTTGGGGATCGTCTAAAGAAGTTGCAGATGATGAACTACCTTGGGATTAAGGAAAATAAATAATGAAATATCAGCTAAATACGATTAAGGTTGCTCTTGAAAACTATAAACATCTTCTTCGCGGTCAGATCAAGTTAGGAAAAACAACACTCTACCGAGACATTATTCTAGAAGCTTATGGAAGTCCCGAATATGGATTATTAATTTCTCCGTCGAATGAAACGGGTTTTCGCGCAATTGATAATCTATATGGAATTGAAGCTCCAACTTGGACAAGTTTTGTAGAAATTATTGATGATCTTGTAGAAAATAAAGCCGAAAATAAATTTAAAATCGTGTGTATTGATACTGTTGATGCACTAGTGGAAATTGCAACCGATAAAGTTTTGCAAATTCATTTTCAAAGAAAGGGCGAACGTGCAGTTAGTCTCAATCAAGCTTTAGGAGGTTACTCTGCTGGTCATGCAATGGTAAGTGAATTGATAAATGATCAAATTAGGAGGTTAGAGGCCGCTCAATATGGCATTTTCTTAATTGGTCATACTAAACTAAAACAAATTACTGATCCTGAAACCGGAAACACTTATGATCAGGTTGTTGGAAATCTGGAATCTAGATTTGATTCTATTTTTACAAATAAAAGTGACATTGTTTGTACGCTTGCTTCCAGTAAGAAAATTAAAAATGAAAAATTAATTGGGTCAGAAAGATATCTCTATTTTAGGGCAAATTCATTTATTGATGCGGGATCAAGGCTAGTTGGAGTTCCAGAAAAAACTTCATATGGAGCAAAAGAATATATTGAAGCATTTGAAGAAGGCGTGAAAGCATCCTTTACCAAAAGGGTTTCCGATGAAGAAATTGAAGAAATTCGCAACAAAGAACTTGCGGAACGTGAAAAAAAGGCAAATGAATTTATTGCCGCTAAAGCTGTAGAAATTGAAAAAACAAATTTGTTGGAAGAAATAGAAAATTACCAAAGACTAATTGAACAAGGTTTATCAAAATTAGACAAAGAAACAAAGAATCAAAAACGTCAAGAATTAAAAGATAGTGGCACTCCTCATAATTATAAAGATATCGAAGATATTGATATTCTCAAGAAAATTCTAAAAATCGTTTCAAGCAAGTAAGGGGTTGACAGTCAGCCTTTAAAAAGATAAACTAGGGAAGGAATTGTTTCTTCCCTAGTTTATTAAAGGGTATATAATATAAATAATAATGGATATTAAAACTACTCGTAAATGTAAATTTTGTCATAAACAGATTGTCTTGGAAGATAAAAAATCTGTTTTATTTAAAAAGGCTTATTTCCACGATGATTGTTTTGTAACTAAATTGACTACAGCAAAGAGAAAAGCTGTTTCAGAAGAGGTTGCATTAGAAATATCAAGGCAACTAAAAATTCTATGCGAGCCTATTGTAAAAGATATTATTATAAAAAATCATTTATATAAATGGCTACAACAATCTTACGATGTGGTTGTAATTCCCAATTATTTTTTTCAGAAAATGGAAGATGTTTTTCAAGGAAATTATAAAGGTTTAAGCGAGAAGATTTCTCCTGAAGACGTGTACTATATTTGGCGTAAACGAAAATCAGAGTATGATAAAACAAACGACTATCAGCGCACACGTGGAAAAATAATTGAAGGCATAGGACGTTTAAGTTATGATTTGGCCATTGTAGTTTCTCAGTATGATAGTTATAAAAAATGGAAAGAAAAACAAAAAATTATTGCTATTGAAAATGAGAAAACATTTCAGGGTCTTTCAAATTTTAATTCAATTAATAGGCAAGTTACAGAAAACACTAAGATGCAAAATGATATTTCCAAAATTCTGAATGATTTGTTAGAGGAATAAATGACAGAAGAAATAGAAAAAAGTATAAGAAATGTTACGAATGAAATTTTAGTAGTTGGGAGTTTTTATAAACAACCAGATTTAGCGGTTTCTCATAGTAGTTTTGTTCGTTCTAAATATGATTTTAGCGATCCTGTAACTCGATTTTTTTACGATTGCTTTGAGTTAATGTATAAAACATATAATCAAGCATTTAATGAAATTAAAGTAAATGCTTTTATGGCACAGAATAGTGAGAGACTAGAAGAGTATAAAAAATATGGTTCTTATCAAACAATTATTGATTGGATGGTTTTATCTGATCCTGAGGATTTCGATAATTATTTTGAAATGTTAAAGAAATACTCACTTTTGCGGGAATATCACCGGCAAGGCTATAGCGTTCAAAGAATCGTAAATCATAAAAAATTTTCTGAATGGAAAGCCATTGATATCTATAAGCTGATGCGTTCCAGAGTGGACAAAATCAGTACGGTTATTCTGGCAAATCAAGAAAGCGTTATATTAAATGAAAGTGCTACTAAAGATATTCAAGGTTATCTCATTAAACCTCAAGCGGGATTACCATATCCTTGGCCTGTAGTTAATGAAATGTTTAGAGGCTGTAGATTAGGTAAGGCTGTTCTAAATGGTTTTCTTTCTAATGAAGGGAAGACAAGAAATCTCGTTATGCTTTTTGCTTATCTTGCCCTCATAAGAGGGCAATCGGTGCTTATTATGAGTAACGAAATGAGCGAAGAAGATTTAAAAAGCTGTTTGATTACTACGGTATTGAATAATCAATGTTTCAAAGAACTTCACGGTATAGAATTGTTAAAGCCTGAAACAGAAATTGTTTTAGGAAAATATAGAAATAGCAATACTGGTGAATTCATTGAAAGATACACTGACGATAATAATAACTTTATTGAAACGGAAGATGAATATACAGTAAGAGTATATCAAAACTCAGAAGAGTTTCGTCAAGTTATGGAAGTGGGCGCATGGATTGAAGAACAAAAAGAAAAACGCGGGGCGCAAATATTTTTTAAAGATGTAGGCGATGACTACTCAGATCAAAAGCTAGAATTTGAAATTCGTAAACATAGTTTAGTTCACGGAGTAAATTATATCGGATATGATACTATGAAAGGATTTCGTACCGATGATTGGATGACGGTAAAACAAACTTTTACTAAATTAAAAGAAATAGCCAAAGAAATAAATGTATGGTTTTGGGGAGTATTTCAGCTAGTAGATTCCGCCGTATACATGGATATTTTTGAAATGAGCAGTAATGAAATTGCAACCAGCAAAGGAATGAAACACGCCGCCGATTATATGTTTTTAGGTAAAAGAATTAATTATGAAGAATATCACAAATATGAATATTTAAGATTTGATGATTGGGGCAAACCTCAATCTTTGCCGTTAGACTTAGGTAAAAAATATTTTGCATTAAAACCTGAAAAAAATAGAGGTGGAAATAAGTTATACTATCCTTTATTTGAATATGATTTAGATTATAATATTTGGTTAAATGTTGGAAGTTTAGATAGACGATAATTAAATATAAAGTATAATGAGGGTACATGAATGCTCAAGATATTAAAAAATGGATATTCGATAATGATAAGATTTCAGAATTGTTGGAAAGCTTGGGTTGTCAACATATTAGATATCATTCTTCTGGTTATTTTACTTGCGGTAATCCGCCTCCGGCAGACAATAAGCAAGCAATAACCGTATATGTTCCCAATTTAAATGTAGTAAATTACACTCGTGATTTACCTCAACCGTCTGATATATTTACGCTGATTGAATTTTATAAAAATATAAATTTCTTTCATTCCTTAAAATATATTTGCGAATTATTTGGTTTAGATATTTATCAAGATACCAATAAAGATTTACCCGAATCTTTGAAAATTACTAGAATGTTAAAGAAAATGAATTCTGGTAAAGCCGATGAAGATGAAGATGTATCTATAAAGATAATTGATGAAAAAGTTTTGCAATATTATAAAAACTATGTAAATGATTTTTGGCTGAATGATAATGTATCCTACGAGATACAAAGAGAATGGGAATTAGGATATGACGAATATTCTAATAGGATCGTAATTCCTGTTCGAGATGAAATAGGAAACTTATGTGGTGTAAAAGGTAGATTATTCAAAAAAGAATTAGATGACAGTGAACAAAAATATCTTTATATAGAACCGTGTCCTAGAAACAAAATTCTATATGGGCTATGGAAAACATACCCTTACATAAAAGAGCAAGGATATGTTATAGTAAACGAAGCAGAAAAAGCCTGTCATCAACTTTGGAGTTATGGATATAGAAATTGTGTCTCAACTGGTGGCGAGAAAGTTTCTAAAACTCAAATTGACAAGCTGTCTCGCTTGGCCGTACCTGTCTGGTTTGCATTTGATCAGGATGTATCAGAAGAAAAGATTAGGCATATTGCAGAACAATTTATTGAAGGTATAGGAATTTGGACAATTTTTGATAAAAATAATTTGTTAAAAGATAAGGAATCTCCCTCTGATCGGAAAGAGGTTTTTGAAGAATTGATAAAGAATAATTTATATAGGATAAAATAATGGTTAACAATAATAAACACGTGAAAGAAGATGGCGATTCATATGATTTTACATTAGATGGTGAATGGGATGACGATGACAAATTAGTTATATCAACTGCCATTCACGATATTGCTCTTGCTCTTTCTCAGGCAACTAACTTACCTCCTCATATTATTTATAATCGTGTATTTGGAAAACTAACATTTAAACTTAGCGGTAGTTTAAAATATTATGGGTTTGTTGAAGATAAAAATTTTATCTCTTTTAAACCAAATAAAATAACAAAATATATAGTAGTACATGAAATGGGACACTTATTTTATCTCCGTATTCCACAACCCATTGAAACATTAAGTAAAACAGGCATTTATTCACCGTCTAATAAATTCTTAACTGGCTTACATCCCTATGGATATTATTATCGTAATAATGGCAAATCTGCCCCGAAAAATGGTTATGTTTCTGATTGGTATACGGATGGATATCAACTTCATCCAGTAACTTTACCAGATGGAAATAATGTAGATGAAGATTGGGCTGATTTATTTAGAAATTGGGTGTATAATTCATTTGTACAAAATGAAGCCGGAATTACTTTGTATAATTGGGTAAATGATCATATGATATTATGGTTGAATAAATACTTAGAATTAAAAGATGCAGAATAAAAGGAGAGTTTTATTATATGAAACATTTAGATAAAATTACCGCATTATTTGATTACATAGTATATTATATGTGGACAGAAGGGGGCGATGGTTGGGCATTAGTTGTTTCTAATGATTATCGTGAATTGGCAAATCTATTTCACGAGTATGATAAAAATAATGATAATCGTTTTGCTTATAGTGGCGAAAGTGAAAACCTTATATCCTTTTCTAGAAATGATTCATTTCCAGAAAATATTTCTTTTACAAATATTATGCCAAATGAATTCGATAGACGGTTTTATGAATTAGTTATAAAAGTAGACAATATTTTGCTAGGATATAAAAAAGAGATTCCATTATGAGTATAATTGTAGAGCAAAAACAACGTTCTAGTTGGGTAAAATATTTTATAATTAATGGGGATAATCTAATTGGATTTATTTACGAAAATGAAAAATATGGAACGTCGCTCGTTTTTGAAAAAGAAAATATTAATTTAAACGAAAGACTTATCATGTGCGATAAATCAGGAAATACAGTTGCAGATATTGATTTACTCGAATATTTTCAGTCTATAATTTTAAATAATAAATAAAAAACATATTTTATAAGGAATATCAAAATGAAAGCTGAAGAGATTGCTCGTGAGAAATTAATTGACGCTCTTGGTTATAATCATTTTACGGAGCTAGATAATCCAGCACTTATGTTGAATGCGGCAGTACGAATTAGACGGTTAGGCGATAAAATAAAATACCTAAACGAATATTTAAAGAAAATAGAACAAGAATTAATCAAGTTTACAAGCGAACAAAAATGAAAACTAATTATGACCATATTCATTTTGAATATCGCGCCCGCGGAAGCGATGAAAACAGAAAAACTTGGTGCTGTATAAATAAAAAAAACAATTGGGAATTAGGGTGTGTTTTTTTCCATGAAGATTGGAATACTTATATATTTATCCCATCTAATCAAACATCTATATATAGTCCTTCCTGCCTACGAGATATTGCTAAATTTTTAGATGAATTAAATAATCAATAAAACTACAATTTTATCAATTAATGAAATAATGGTGCAATAAAATGGGAAAATTTATAAATTTAACCGGACAAAAATTTGGTAAACTAATTGTTAAATTTTTTTCTCATACTGACAATAGAAAACAATCATATTGGACGTGCGAATGTGATTGCGGAAACAAAACAACAGTTAGAGGGAGCGAATTGAAAAATGGTACGTATATCTCATGCAAAGAATGTGGAAATAAACGCGGCGCAGATAAATTAAGAACGACAAATAGAAAATATAATATTTTCGAAAAAAAGAATGAGTATTACATTGGATACACATTGAAAGATGAAATTTTTTATTTTGACGCTGATGATTTCGAAAAAATAAAACAATTTTGCTGGCATAAAACAAAAACGGGATACGTCGCAACAAATATAAGAAGCGTCGATGGAAAAAAGAAAACATTAAAATTGCATCATTTAATTCTGAATGAAAAAGGTATTGATCATATAAATGGAAATAAAATGGATAACAGAAAATCAAATTTACAAATATGTACTCAACAAAAAAACATAATGAAAAAATTTATGCAATCAAATAATACTTCTGGAATTACTGGAATATCATGGAATAAATATAGACATTATTATCATGCATATATTACAATAAATAATAAAAGAATAAATTTAGGTTATTTTCAATATAAAGATTTTAAAAAAGCAATAACGTGCAGATTGATCGCTGAAAAAAAATATTTTGGCGAATTTGCACCCCAACAACATTTATTTAATCAATATGGAATTAAATAATAATGAAATATAAGTTAATAAACAATGGGAAAATTTTTGATAATTATAAAGAACAAGTATTATTTAATCGAGGAATAATTAATCCAAAAAAATACTTATCACTTGATAATTCTGCCATTCAAAATTTTAACGATCTTTCCAATATACAAGACGCTGTAGAATTATTATTACGCCATATAGAAAACAATTCAAAAATAGTCATTTTAGTAGATAAAGATGTTGATGGCATTACTTCTTCTGCTATGTTTTACAATTATATTAAAAACGTATTTTCTTTTGCCAATTTAAATTATCTTATTCATACAAAAAAATCTCACGGTTTAACTAGTAATATTCGAATTCCAGAAGATACTAAATTACTTTTATTGATTGATGCTGGAAGTAACGATGTAAAAGAAGCAAAAGCATTAAAGGAAAAAGGCATTGATATAATTGTGTTGGATCATCATATTTGCGAATCTGAAAATCCATATGCTATTATTGTAAATTGTCAATCCTCTCCTAATTACAAAAACAAATTCCTTAGTGGCGCAGGAGTGGTTTACCAGTTTCTTCGCGCTGTCGATTCGGAAACTTGGGAAAATAAAGCAAATAATTATCTTGATCTTGCAGCATTTGGAATTATTGCAGATTCGATGGATTGCCGCGAAGAAGAAAACAGGAGAATCATTGATTTAGGATTATCAAACATTCATAATAAAGCATTTCTCGCTATTGCGGAAAAACAGTCTTATTCAACTGGAAATATTATAAATCCTATTAGTGTTGCTTTTTATTTAGTTCCACCCTTAAATGCTACAATACGAATGGGAACTCAAGAAGAAAACGAACTTCTTTTTCGAGCATTTATAGAAACAGATGAAACTTTTCCTTATAAAAAACGTGACGGAACAGAAATTCAAGAAACTATTTACGATAGAGTTGCTAGACTATCCATAAATAATAAATCAAAGCAAGGCCGAGAAACAGATAAAGCAATTGGATTCTTGAAAGAAAAAATTGGAAAATATAAATGGGATGAAAATAAAATTCTTTTTTGTGATGCTAGTGAAATTGAAGGCAATTTAAGTGGGCTTATTGCGATCAAATTAGCTAATGAATATAATAAACCTTGTGTTCTTTTACGAGAAAATGGTTGGAAACCCGAATATTTTGGAGGTTCAATTCGAAATTATGACGGTAGTTCAATTGAAAATTTGAAAGAATTTCTTTTGAGTACAGATCAATTTGAATTCATAATGGGTCATTCTAATGCTGCGGGTTTGAGCCTGTTGAAAAACAATGTTCGAAAAGTAATTCAAATTACAAACGAAATGTTAAAAGACGTTCAATTGGACAAAACTTACTATGTTGATTTTATTCTTCAGCCAGAAGAGTTAGACTTTAATTTCATTCAAGAAATAAGTGCGCTTCAAAATTATTATGGACAGGGGATTTCAGAATGCTTAATTGCACTCGAAAGTGTTATAATAAACACATCTAAAATAGAAATCATAGGAGAGAATAGAAATACATGGAAGTTTTCTATCAATGATGGAGAATGTGTTATAATTAAATTCAAAGCTGATGAAAATGATCCCGTTCTAAATGCAATCAACAACGATTGGGGAGGAACAGATTTAAAACTAAAAATTGTAGGAAAATGTAATATTAGTTCTTACAATCAAATTTTAACTCCTCAGTTAATTGTTCAAGATTTTGAAGTGTGCTTATAATAAGGAAACCGCAATAAATGAACAACTACGTTTTTGATATAGAGGTATTCCCTAATTTCTTCTCAGGAACATTTTTAAATCCAGATAACGAAAATGATGTAAAAGTTTTCGTTGTTGCAGATAAGCACAATAATCTAAAGGAATTAATAAATTTTCTAGATGAAGAAATTACTCTTATCGGATTTAATAATATTCTATATGATAGTGTAGTTCTTCATTTAATATGTACTCTATATGAAAAAAATCCAAAAATAAAAGCAAGAGAATTAAATTCAGAAATATTCGAATTTTCAAATAATTTAATTAAAAGCAACCTACGTACATTCCAAAAGCCAATCGAAGTACCTTATAAACAAATTGATCTTATGAAATTGATGGCTTTTGATAAGTTAGGCGTTAGTTTAAAGCAAATTAGCATTAATCTAAAGTGGCACAAAGTACAGGATTTACCATTACCTTATGATCATCCGGTAAAACTATCTGATTATCAATTAGTTTTAGATTATAACCTGAACGATGTTCTTATTACTTTGAAACTTTATCGAGCATTATCAGAGCAATTAGAATTGCGACAAAAACTTAGTGACGAATACGGCGTAGATTTAATGTCTGCCAGTGATAGTAAAATGGCAGATATCATTCTTGAAAATATTTATTGTAAAGAATTAAATATTTCTCCAAAAGAAATTAAAAATTTACGCACAAAAAGAGAAAGTGTTCGTATTGGAGATTGCTTAGGAAAGAATATAGAATTTAAAACAAATATTCTCAAAAGAATAAAACGGGAAATTGAAGATAAAATTGTTCATGCTGAAGATAATTTTAAATACGGAAAAACAATTACATTTGCCAATGTAAAATATGAAATGGGTGTGGGTGGTTTACACAGTGTGGATGAACCAAGAGCATTTAATGCAACAGATATTATTAAAATTATTGATTTAGATGTTTCATCTTTCTATCCTTCAATTATGATCATCAATAATCTTTATCCTGAACATTTAAATCCAAAATTTGTAGATATTTTAAAACGGATTACTAAAGAACGATTAGAAGCTAAAAAATCAGGAAATAAAATAAAAGCCGATTCTCTTAAAATTACAATTAATTCCATTTTCGGGAAGTTGGGAAGCGATGTTTATTGGCTATATGATCCTAAACAATTATTGTCGGTTACAGTTAGTGGGCAATTATATTTATTAATGTTAATTGAATCGCTAGTACTTTCAGGAATTGAAGTTATTTCTGCCAATACAGATGGAGTAACTTGTATTGTCCCTAAACAACTAGAAGAAAAATGTAAAGAAATTTGTCAATGGTGGCAGGAAAAAACAAAATTTAACTTAGAATTTACTGAATATTTAGAATACTATCGAAGCGATGTTAATAATTATGTAACTTTAAAGACAGATGGAAAGACGAAAGAAAAAGGGAGATATCTTAAAGGAATTGATTTGAAGAAAGCATATCGTCATCCAATAGTTCCCAAAGCATTATATAATTATTTTATAAATGGAACTCCCATTATAGATACATTACAAGAATGTGATAGCATTTTAGATTTTTGCATTTCGCAAAAAACAGGAGGAGATTTTGTATTAGAATATCATAAAGACGGTAATGTTGTCTCGCTTCAAAAGAACAATCGCTTTTTCATTAGTACAAATGGTGGAAAATTGATTAAACGTCGAATGTCTAACAGTACAGAAATCGGATTATATGTTGGAAAACTTGCAACTATTTTAAATGATTATGATAATACAATTAAATTAGAAGATTACAATATTGATTATTCCTTCTACGTTGAAGAAGCAAATAAATATATTCAGGAAATAGAAAATAATAAAAATCAAATTCCTTTTAACTTCGTAGATGAACCAGAAAATTATGTTTCGCCAGAATCAGTTTATGAGAAAGAACGAGAAATTGTATTTGGTAAAATAAAAGGAATTAAGGGCGTTGCTGAAAAGTTTATAAATACATTGGTGGAAATCAATAAACAATTTATAGGCAATGACTTTCTTGATTTACTTGTTTACTGTGAAGAAAATTCACTAATTTCTTCAAGATTTAAAGACCTTATCTCTATTGGCTATTTTAAAAATTATGGAAATTCTAAAAAACAACTGTTACTATTTGATGAATTCAGAAATGGAAAAAATAAATATACCCGTAAACTTTCTGATAAATCAAAAACAAAACGATTAGAAGAATTAAGGATTTTTTATGATTTCTGTAATTCTTCAGATTTTACTATCCGAGAGCAGATTGAAAACGAAGTTAAAGTTTTTGGAAATGTTCATTCTACATTTGAGAATCTAGATAAAAGATATGCGCATGTTGAAAGCATAGAACTAAAATATACCCCTAAAATTGTAGCATATTCTCTAGCAACAGGTAAAAAGCAAGACTTAAAAATCTCCAAAAAAATCTATAACGATCATCCTGTTAGCCCAGGAGATATTTTATATTGCAAGTCATTCAAGAAAAAGAACAATGTTCGCAAAAATGAAAATGGCGAATGGGAAGA
>Ga0209417_1006962_pt1 | contig 11235 bp, 10 predicted proteins | sample RifGroF2_FD_184002 | JGI IMG/M metagenome (GOLD analysis project Ga0209417, IMG submission 184002) | Groundwater microbial communities from Rifle, Colorado, USA - Groundwater F2 (SPAdes) (version 2) | ecosystem: Environmental > Aquatic > Deep subsurface > Groundwater | place: Rifle, Colorado... | reverse complement strand
TAAAGGGATTCGGATAATTTTGTTTTAGATCATAACTTAAATTATATTTTTCCGATTCGATATCTGTTGCGCTTGAAACACTTATTGTTTTATTCTGTGCAAAATTCCATTGATCATTGCTGTTTGTTCCATCAAGATTTACACTGTTTCCGTTGGCGTAAAGAGTAACCGCTCCTTCTGTTGCCGGCGCTGTATAAGTAAAAGTAAAAACAACTTTTCCGGCAGCAACTGTGTGAGGTTCTTGATGTGTTAACTCGGAACTTGCCAAACGCAGTCCGGCGCCGGGAGTTAATGAACCTGCCGAAGCAGCGATGTTTGTTCCTGCGGCGGCAAGTGGACCACCGGTAACAGTAACAGTGTAAGTTTCTGTTTGTCCCGGAAGCAACGATGCCGGTCCATCAATGATAACTGAAACAGCCGGGGTTGCTGTACTTCCGTGACACGTACAACCCACTCCGTTTTTAAGCGTTCTGCCGGTTATGCCCCCGGGGTAACCAAGAACATAAATTGAAACTACCGTTGTTAAAAATAAAGTAGTTAAGATAAATTTTCCATTTGTAAATAGACGCATAAATCTCCTAAAATTATTTGTTGAAAAAAAACAGGATCAAATATTTTTTATGACGACTGATGTAAGTGCAACAACAATTGTATGTCAAGAGTTCCGAGGGATAATGATAAAGTGGGTTTTATCACAGATAGGAATGTGAGTCGTATATACAAAAAAGGCTGAGCAAAAACTCAGCCTTTTTCTTTTCAATTAAATGAAGAAGATCAATAGCGGTAGTAATCCGGCTTGTATGGTCCTTCAACCTTTACGCCGATATATTTTGCTTGTTCTTCTGTAAGCACATCAAGTACAACGCCGATTTTTGCGAGGTGTAACCGCGCAACCATTTCATCCAAATGCTTTGGTAAAGTATAGACTTTATTCTCGTAGTTTTCTGAATGATTCCAAAGTTCAAGTTGAGCAAGTGTTTGGTTGGTAAATGAGTTTGACATTACATACGAAGGATGTCCCGTTGCGCAGCCGAGATTTACTAATCTTCCTTCGGCTAAAAGAATGATATCATTTCCATCGATAGTGTATTTATCAACTTGCGGTTTAATAGTGATTTTAGTGTTACCGTAATTTTTGTTTAACCATGCCATATCAATTTCAGTATCAAAATGTCCGATGTTGCAGACAACGGTTTTGTCTTTCATCAGTTTGAAATGTTCTCCGGTAACAATTTTCATGTTTCCGGTAGTGGTAACAACGATGTCGGCTTCTTTAACGGCATCAACCATCTTCTTAACTTCGTATCCTTCCATCGCAGCTTGAAGCGCACAAATAGGATCAACTTCGGTAACGATTACGCGTACGTGAGTATTCTTTAATGATTCAGCCGAGCCTTTACCAACATCACCGTAACCGGCAACAACGGCAATTTTACCGGCAAGCATTAAATCTGTCGCGCGGCGGATAGCATCAACTAAAGATTCGCGGCAGCCGTATTTATTATCGAATTTAGATTTTGTAACCGAATCGTTTACGTTAATTGCCGGAATTGGGAGCGTTCCATTTACCACGCGTTCGTAAAGTCTGTGAACACCGGTAGTAGTTTCTTCGCTTAATCCTTTAATTCCTTTTGCCATCTCAGGATATTTATCAAGCACCATGTTTGTAAGATCGCCACCGTCGTCAAGAATTAAATTTAGCGGTTGTCCATCTTTGAAATAAAGTGTTTGTTCGATGCACCAATCGAATTCTTCCGCGTTCATACCTTTCCATGCATAAACAGGAATTCCGGCTGCGGCAATTGCGGCTGCGGCGTGGTCTTGTGTTGAAAAAATATTACACGATGACCATTGAACTTCTGCGCCGAGTTCAATTAATGTTTCAATTAAAACAGCAGTTTGGATCGTCATGTGAAGACAACCAGCAATGCGCGCGCCTTTAAGCGGTTTTGTAATTCTATATTGTTCGCGGAGAGACATTAAGCCCGGCATTTCTGCTTCGGCTAATTCAATCTCTTTGCGTCCCCATTCGGCAAGAGAAATATCTTTTACTTTATAGGGAAGTTTTTTTGTTTCTACTTCGTTACTCATTTTTTTCCTTGATTAATTTATGAACACTCGTCCTTGGTCATCGGTCAATTAAAAAATGACTACTGACCATTGACGAATGACGTTTTAACAATTACTTTTTTGTATACTCTTTAAACAGCGGAACCAAATCCAATTGTTCCCACGTAAAAAGATCAACGGTTCTTTCAATGAACTTTGCTTTGCCGCTTTCTTCGCCGATGATAACTTTTATTTTTGCATCTTTCTGATATTTTCTACCGAAGTGTCCGTAAGAAGAAGTTGCAAGATAAATCGGATTGCGAAGTTTTAATCTGTCGATGATAGCTTTTGGAGTCATCGGAACAAGTTTGTGGATCATTTTAGAAAGTTCGACATCTGAAACAACACCGGTTCCATATGTATTTACAAAGATAGACATCGGTTCAGCAACGCCAATTGCGTATGAAACTTGGACCAGACATTCTTTAGCTAATTTAGCAGCGACTAAATTTTTTGCGATATGTCTTGCGGCATACGCAGCGCTTCTATCAACCTTGGAAGGATCTTTACCGGAAAATGCGCCGCCGCCGTGAGCGCCCCATCCGCCGTAAGTATCAACAATAATTTTTCTTCCGGTTAAGCCGCTGTCTCCGTGTGGTCCGCCGATAACAAATTTTCCGGTTGGATTAACGTAATATTTCGTTTTTTTATCAAGAAGTTTTGCCGGAATTACATTTGGAATAACGTGCTTTTTTACATCCGCTTCAATTTGTTTTTGATTTACATTTTCATCGTGTTGGGTAGAAATTACAACCGCATCAACCCGTAACGGTTTGCGTGTAATTTCATCATATTCAATCGTAACTTGAGATTTTGCGTCGGGACGAAGGTACGGCATTAACTTCGGTTGTTTTTTGCGGATGTCAGCTAATCTTTTTACAAGTTTATGAGCATACTCTAAAGTTAACGGCATATAATCTGCAGATTGATCGCAAGCGTAACCGAACATCATTCCTTGATCTCCGGCGCCTTGTTCTTTATGAAGACCTTTTCCTTCATCAACGCCTTGTGCGATGTCCGGTGACTGTGAATGAATTGCATTTAATACACCGCAAGAATCATACGAGAACATATACTCGCCTTTAGTGTAACCAATGTTCTTTACAGTGTTGCGGACAACAGCTTGAATATCTACGTAAGCGCTGGTGGTGACTTCACCGGCTACAACAACAAGTCCGGTAGTAACCAACGTTTCGCAAGCTACACGGGCTTTTGGGTCTTGAACAAAAATGGCGTCTAATACGCCGTCAGAAATGGCATCACAGACTTTATCCGGATGACCTTCAGAAACGGATTCTGATGTGAAAAAGAATGACATAATTACTTATCCTTATTTATTTTCGTTTTTAGTTTATTAATAAAAATCTAATTCGGTTGAATCGCCGGTATTTAATCTTTTAAAACTCCCATTGATTAAAGAGTGCCTTCCGACGATAGAGTTTTCCAGTAGTGATTTGCTCACTTCTGCTTGAGCGCCAACGATTGAATTTTTTATAATTGATTCGCTGATCTTTACATTTTCACCAATCGTCGCAAACGGTCCGATGACAGAATTTTCTATTATTGCTGTTTCCGCAATAAATACCGGCTGATTGATGATCACCGTTGGGATTGAAATATCCGAACTCTTTTCTTTTAGAAGAAATTGATTTGTTGAAAGGAGGGTTTCCGGTTTTCCGCAATCGTACCAGCCGTCAACAGAAAACGTTGTAAACTTTTCTCCCGCATCAATCATCATTTGTAATGCATCGGTAAGTTGAAGTTCACCGTTTGTACGGATGTTCTTTTCAATTAATGTTGTCAAAGATTTCTTTAAAGCATTGGCGTTGCTAATATAATATAATCCGACAAGAGCAAGATGGGAAATCAAAGATTTCGGTTTTTCTATCAACCTTTCTATGCAGCCGTTCGTCATTAATGCAACGCCAAAGCGGCTCGGATCTTCAACGTATTTTACACCAAGCGAGTTTTGTTTTGCCGTAAAAACATCTTTCAGATTCACATCAAAAATTGTATCGCCGAGAATGATAAATATTTCTTCATCGTCAAACGTAGGAATGGCAGTGTAAATTGCGTGTCCAAGACCTTCCAGTTCTTTCTGTTCGACAAAATCAGCTTGCAGATCAGGATAATTTTCAGCGATATATTTAATAATAAGTTCGCCCAAATGCCCGTAAATAAACGTTGCTTTGGTTATTCCTTCGGCAAGAATTTTATCAAGAATATGCCCCAGAATTGGTTTTCCTCCAACGTTCAGCAAAACTTTGGGAATTGTGTGTGTATGCGGTTTTAAGCGGCTGCCTAATCCGGCAACCGGAATTATTGCTCTCAATAATGCTCTTTAATTATTTGTTGAATTTTTGACGTTAAATTTAGCCAAGTATCGAATGAATAACAAATAACCAAGTGTGATGAAACCGGCGAGTTCTTATAAACTGAAAATACGACTTTGACCTTAGTATGAAATCCGATATTTTGACGGTGTGGATTAAATTCTACACAACAATCTTAATTTTTAACAATCTGAGGTAAAAGTGAAAAATAAATTTTCGAAATCATCTTTTTTTATACTCTTCGTTTTTACTCTTCTTCTTAATAACACCGTCTTTGGACAAGGAAAAATTATAAAGGCAAGTGAGGCAGATGCTTTGTTTGGTCCGGTTCTAAAATCAGAAAAAATCAATGTTCATCAACTAAAAGCTATTCTCGGTAAAGCATCCGAACGTGTAATGTTCGGGTTTAAAAATGGAAGAGTTAACATTCTTGATAAAACTAGAAAAGCCGTATTTCCATCTGCCGCCGCAATTGAGCATAGCGATGTCTTTCACGTTTTCAGCACAGCTATTGTGGAAGAACTACTAGGTCTTGAAAAAGGTACCGAAGTAACTGTTGAACAAAGAGCGAATAATATTTTGTCGATAACGACTTCTTCAATTGGTGGAGAGAGTTATACTCTTGAGTTCTCAATTCCATGTCCACCTATCTGTAACGCTAAATGAATATTTCTGCTATAACTTTAACGTATTTATCTGCAGTTTTTTGGATATTGCCTGCAATAAGACAATATAAGACTTCTCTTTTTAGATACTTTTTAGTATTAGCAGTCTCAGATCTGTTGGGGTTAATTTTTTATTACTATTTAAAAATAGAATTCTCGTATTTCTATATCATTGTTTCCTTTTGTCTTTATGTTTCATTACAACAATTCAGTTACATTGAGAGAAAAAAAATATTGTTTTTTGGGGGCGGTGGACTAATTATCGCCCTTAGCTTCATAAAGTTAGGAACAACCATCGACCTTTCCATACTTGCTATCCTTCATCTATTGATCATCTTCAGAATACTCTATCTCTTTATTATGAAAGTTGCACAAAAACAGACAATCAACTTTTTCTATCTTGTTTTAGCCTTTTACGAGTTTACTATCATATTAAAATTCTTGAATTTTCTATTCGAATTAAAAGTTGAGGCTGAAACATATTTTTACATTACCACAGGATTTGAACTGCTTGTAGGTATTTTCTTTACAACGTTCAGAGAGGATAGCCAAAAACTTGTTTATAAGCTTAAATAATCCGGTAATTCTTTCTTTTCTGCTGATAACAGTAATTTTATCAATTACATACATCTATTATAAATATGTTATTATTCCTCTGAAGAAAAAGCACAGAGAAGAAGAAGAAAACATCCGGCTTCAGCACGCAAAACTTATGGCGATGTTTGCCGAGTTGGATCCTTCTCCCGTTTTCCGTTTTGATCTAAGCGGTGACATCGTCTTGGCTAACAAAGCCGGACACAACCTGCTCGCTTCCAAACCTTTGTCCGGTGAAAAAATTTATACACTTCTACCCGAATTAACCTCTATCAATCTTACCAAATGTATTAACGAAGGGGAACAGATAGAGATCACTTCCTCCGTTGGAAAAACCACCTATCAGTTCACTGTTTGTGGAAATCCTCATTTTAAAATCGGACAAATATATGGAAGAGATATCTCGGCATTGATAACGGTTCAAGAGAAACTTGAGTCGGCGTTAAAGAAATCAGAAGAATCGGAACAGCTTAAAACTTACTTCCTCAGTCAGCTCTCGCATGAAATCCGGACACCGATGGTCGGATTATCAGGCTTTAGTGAATTTTTGAAAGAAAGCCTCGCGGATGTTTTAACCGAAGAACAAAACGGTTGGTTCACCCATCTGGAAAACGCTACTAAAAGATTGAACAGAACCATGGACCTCTTCATCAATATGGCTCAAGTATTAACCGGCGGAGTAGCGATCTACCCGGTTAAATTAAATCCTAAAAAAGAAATAGCATCGGTGTTAAGAGACTTTGAAACGGCGATTGAGGAAAAAAATCTCACCTGCTCATATGAGGATTTAACCGGAAACGCGTTGTTAAAAACCGATCAATACAGTTTTGAACTGGTCTTACAAAATTTGATTGACAACGCGGTCAAGTTCACGAAAAAGGGATCAATCACGATAACTACGTATGAAAATAACGGAAAATTTTGTATTGATATAACCGATACGGGAATTGGAATTTCGAACGAGTATCTTTCAAAAATATTTACCCCGTTTACTCAGGAGGTAATGGGATACAGCAGACCTTACGAGGGAAACGGATTGGGACTTGCTTTAACGAAAAGTCTTTTAGCGTTAAACGGCGCTTCAATTGTTGTGCAAAGTGAAAAAGGAAAAGGTTCAACCTTTTCTCTAACATTCAATTAATGGAGGAGAACAATGCAATTAAACGAATCAATTAAACCCAAAATTCTTGTTGTAGAGGATGATTCCGCCAGCCAGGAATTATTTAAACTTCTTCTGGGAAAAAATTATGATGTTAGTATTTGTGATGAGGAAATTGGTTTTTTTTCGGCAGTAGAGAGAATAAAAATCGATTTGGTGTTGATGGATATTTCACTACGTGGTAAAAAGAATGGAATTGAGTTGATCAGCTATTTAAGACAAACCAGCCGGCAGCATAAAAACACGCCAATTGTCTGTTACTCTGCCCACGTGTTTAGCCAGGATAAAATTAACGCGCTTAATGCCGGAGCCAATATTTTTTTAGCGAAACCTGTAAGCAACGAAATTTTGGTTGAAACAATAGAGTCAGCTCTACACGATGCCGATAGAACCGGGGAGCTCAACTGACAAAAAATAAATCAGCCGGACAAAAATCTTTCCCAATAAATTTTTCTGCTAATAATTCTCATCGTAAATAAACTTTAAAAAAACCTCCTAAAAGATGTAGCTCCTTTTTCATCCCTTTGCCCGATTGAACAATTCTACATTCCTTCTTATCATTTTGTGAAAATTAAAAAAAATAGCACAATAAAGGTTCGTCAATCAATTATTCATAAAAAAAGATTAAACGGTAATAGATTTTTTAATTATGCCTCAATTTGACGTCTTTCAATAAAAGCGATCAGTTTGTGTAATTATAAGGAAAAATTAAATGAAAATTGTTTACGTTTTTGTTTTCTTTGTTTTGTTTTCAACTTTAAATCAAGCGCAGTTTAAACCTCTATTTGATAAAAAGACATTACTAAACCAAAACACTTGGTCAAGCAAGCAGATGCCAAGCAATGAGATTCATCACTCTTCCGATTTGGTTTCTAACTCTTATAGATCATCCTTCCCAAACAATATTAATACAACGCTAACAGATACAATGAAGTACAACAAGTATGGTGGTTTGTTGAATGATAATCCGTTGTATTACAAAAAATCTTCATTGGCGATGGTTGCTTTTAGAGTTACCTTATCCAATGTTTCCACCTTTTTAATTGATAGATATATCTTTAACTATGAGTTTTCAAGGGTGGGATTTAATTCATGGAAAAATAACATGCAAAAGGGATGGGAATGGGATCAAGACAGATTCGGTATGAATTATTTTTTTCATCCTTATTCAGGAGCAATGTTTTTTAATAGTGCACGTGTAAACGGTTATTCTTTCTTTGAGTCCTTGCCTTTTGCTTATTTAGGCAGTTTAGAGTGGGAGTATTTCGGAGAAAATACCCGCCCCTCGTATAACGACATCATCAATACTCCAATTACCGGCGCTTTCTTAGGAGAAATATTTTACCGAATGGGCTCCAATATTCTTGATGATCAAACAACCGGGGCAGATAGATTTTTTCGAGAAATGGCAGTCGCCATTATGACACCTACAAGGTTTTTTAACAGGCTTTTACACGGAGAACTTACCAGGTCTACGTCGGACGATATATATCAGAAAGAGCCGTTAAACATAACAATGGCTGTTGGATATCATAAGATTAATAAAGGAACACCTGTCACACTTTCGATGAGCAGCCTTAATTTCAATTTCCATTTTGATTATGGAAACCCGTTTGAAAAAAGGTCCCGAAAACCTTTTGATTTTTTCAAAATCCGAACTAATTTCAATTTCGGAGTGGGGAGAAAAATTATTGAAAATGCAACCGGAAATGGAATTTTATTTGGTAGTAACGTTCAAGTTGGTAATTTTGAAATGTTAACCGGATTATTTCAAAACATGGACTATTATGATAATAAAACTTTTGAATTAGGTGCTATGGCTTTTGGACCCGGAGTAATTTCTAAACTGAAACTAAGCAAGAGTTCAAGTCTTAATACCAGTCTTCATATTGATATAATGCCTTTCGGTGCACTTAGTAACAAATTTGGACCTGATACTACACAGGTTAGAGATTATGATTATGCCGGTGGAGCGGAAGCAAAGCTTGAAAGCGATTACAATTTTGGATGGGCAAGCATTGCCCTTACAGCTTATTACTGGTGGTTTCATACCTTTGTTGGAGTTGCAGAAAACAGTTACATTGCATTAATTAAACCGAGTATTACTTTCAAACTTTATAACAATGTAAACATTGGATTTGAACATTTGATTCACTACACGGATAGATACCCGAAAGATTTTGCAAGTATCCATTCTGTAAGAACCGAAGAGAAAATTTTCTTTCAAATATTTTTTGAAGAGTTCAAATTTAAAAGAAAATAAGATGATCTATTCTGAATTATTAATAACAGGAAATAAACTATGTCCATACTATCGAAGAAATTATATTTATCACTTCTCCTAATCATCTTATGTGAATCTTCTCTCTTCGGACAGTTAAAATATACTTTTTCTCAGTTCGGAAGTGAGACCGCTAGTATTCTCAAGCAACCGGCTAAATGGGAGGGAAGCGATTATCTCAAATTTGGTTTGATAGGAGCCTCATCATTCTTACTTATGCAAACTGCTGATGAACCAGTTCGCAGCGCAGTTTTGAGGGATCAAAATAGATATTTCAAAAGCGTTCCGATTGAATTCGGCAGAATGTGGGGAGAACTATATGCGCCCGTTGTATTCTTTAGCGGTTTTGCTATCCATTCATTAATAGCGGATGATATTGGAACCAGGAAAATTGCTTATGAGATAGGGCAGGCTTCGCTCTACGCCGGCGCACTCACTTATTTCTTCAAGGTAGCATTTGGCAGAGCCCGGCCTTATACGAATGAAGGTCATTCTTCATTTCACCCATTTTCTTTTAGCGATGATTTTCACTCATCTCCCGGCGGGCATAATGCCGCTGCATTTACCATATCTACCGTTCTTTCAAGAAATGTTAAACCAACCTGGTTAAAAGTATTAGTTTACTTGCCGGCTACGCTTACTTTTGTCTCCAGAGTTTATCAAGATAAACATTGGACATCTGATGATTTTTCCGGCGCTGCGCTCGGTTATATTGTTGCAACCTGGGTTGTTGATCTTCATGAGAATAATAAATCTCCGGTAGAAATGTCTTCGATATACCCTTTATCCATTAGGATTGCACTCTGAGCTAATTTAAAGAAAGCCCCCATGATAAATGATTTCAATTATTAAATCGGAGATTAATCCGGTGAGCAAAAGCGATAATAAATTTTTAGCCATGGCGATACTTTTTATACTTCGGCAGCGTAACGCGGATGGATTGCAGAATAAATGAAAGATGAAACTGAAAACGGTTGGATAAACGGCAACTACCGGATGTAGTTCATTATTATAGTTGGTCTCGTTCTTGGTGTCGCATTCGGTTAACTGCTCTTTTAAAAAAGGTAAAATCATGACAAAGAATTCAAATAATCGATTCATTCTTTTTAAGTTCATCATCATTTCATTTGCTGTTATCAGTCTTGTGAAACCGATTTATCCTCAATCATCTGCAAATGATTCTTCGTTTCATCCTTACCATGTTAATTACTGGATAACGGGTGGTATCATAATCGGAGGACTGACGTTAGAAAAAATCGGAATCGGTTGGATATCGAACAAATCGCCCATATCAATTGGAGAATTACAGAATTTGAATAGGGATGATATTTCTCCAATTGATAGTTGGGCTTTGAAATTTGATCCATCGAAAATGAACTATTACAAAAAACTTTCAAGTAATTTGCTTACGGCTGTAGTCTTTGTTCCGTTTCTCACCATGCTGGATCACAATATCAGGCAAGACTGGTTGGACATACTGCTGATGTATATGCAGACTCAAACTGTTACAAATAATTTTTACCTTTATAGCCCGTTTGGTGCAACTTTTCAAAATAGATTACGCCCGGTTGTTTATTACGAAGCACTGGACATAGGAGAAAGATCAGCATCCAATAACCGGAATTCACTTTATAGCGGACATGTTGCAGCTACTACAGTTTCTACTTTCTTTGCCGCAAAAATATTTTGTGATTACCATCCGGAATTGGGATGGAATAAATATCTTATCTATGGGGCGGCCTCTATACCACCTCTAATCATGTCATATTTTAGATTGAAAGCACTCTCTCATTTTCCAACAGATCTATTAACCGGCTTTGGAGTAGGAGCGCTATGCGGTATATTAATCCCGGAATTTCATCGTTTACAGGACAAGAACATTTTATTGGGGATGTATTCTTCAGCCGAGGCAACGGGAATAGCTATAAAATGGCAGCCGGATTTTTTAAAATAGGCATACGTGAATCATAGAATTTATTTACAAAGAAAATACATGTAGATTCCTTCTTTACTGAAGTAACTTCACCTACACAAATCCTAAAATCATACGTTTGAATCTTTTTTAGTATTAAGAACATCCAACTGTACAAACCA
>Ga0209417_1006959_pt1 | contig 11237 bp, 9 predicted proteins | sample RifGroF2_FD_184002 | JGI IMG/M metagenome (GOLD analysis project Ga0209417, IMG submission 184002) | Groundwater microbial communities from Rifle, Colorado, USA - Groundwater F2 (SPAdes) (version 2) | ecosystem: Environmental > Aquatic > Deep subsurface > Groundwater | place: Rifle, Colorado... | reverse complement strand
TGAGCAAGCAGAAAATGATTATCCTCTTTGAAGGGCGTGATGCAGCGGGAAAAGGTGGTACGATACGCAGGGTTACAAGATATATGGATGAAAAACACTACCGTATTGTAGCCCTTGGGAAACCGACGGAAGAGCAAAAAACGCAGTGGTTTTATCAAAAATATATCCAACATTTTCCAAGAGCTGGAGAAATAGTTCTTTTTGATAGAAGCTGGTATAACAGAGCGATGGTTGAGCATGTTTTTCATTTTTGTACAGAAAAAGAGTATAGAGATTTTATGAATGGGGTACAAAATTTTGAAAATGAATTGACGCAACAGGGTATCATCCTTATCAAACTTTATTTTAGTGTTACCAAAGATGAACAGGCGAGAAGGTTTGAACGCCGTAAAACTGATCCGCTAAGACAGTGGAAACTCAGTGAGATCGATTTACAGGCGCAAGAGCGATGGGATGACTTTACAAATACAAAATACAATATGATTAAACACACCCATTCGCACAGTGCACCGTGGAAAATCATCCGCTCAAATGACAAACACAAAGCAAGACTTGAAGCGATGAAAGTCATCTTAAACGCAGTGAATTATGATTTTAGAGATGCCTATCTCAACTATGCGCTTGATGCACAGGTTGTTATCTCAGGTTCAAGAGAGATAGAAATCATGGATGCGCAAATAGCACGTAGCGGCAAATTCATCAACTGATACAAAAGGAGACTACATGAGCGAAGCAGAAAAAGAGAAACAAACCAATAAACATCGTAATGAAGTCAAAGTTTGGGTAAAAAAAGAGACTTTGGAGTATGAAAAAGAGTTGGCTAAACTCCAAGTGGAGCTTTTAAAATTTCAAAATCATGTGAAAGATCAGGGCTTAAAAATACTGATGATATTTGAAGGACGTGATGCGGCTGGAAAAGGCGGTACTATCAAACGTATCACAGAACATCTCAATCCAAGGGGTGCAAGGGTTGTCGCACTTGAAAAACCAAGCGATATAGAGAAAACGCAGTGGTATTTTCAAAGATATGTAGAACATCTGCCTGCAGCAGGTGAGATAGTTTTTTTTGATAGAAGCTGGTACAACCGTGCGATGGTTGAGCCTGTTATGGGCTTTTGCACCGAGAGACAACATCATAAGTTTCTCAAAGACGCTCCGAAGTTTGAGGTGATGATAGCGGATGAAGATATCAAAATTTTTAAGTTTTATTTTTCGGTAACCAAAAAAGAACAAGCCAAACGCTTTAAAGAAAGAGAAACAGACCCGCTCAAGCAGTATAAACTCTCTCCTGTGGATAAAGAGTCACAAAAACTTTGGGATGAATATACGCTTGCAAAGTTTATGATGCTCAGTGCGACGCATACAGAAGTGGCTCCGTGGACTATCGTCAAAAGTAATGACAAGAAAAAAGCGCGTATCAATGTATTTAAGCATATCCTCAACTATGTAGAGTATCCCGATAAAATCGATGCCAAAGAGATAGTAGTGGATAAAGATGTTATCGTTTTTGGTCGTGATGAAGCCATAGAAATGGAGAAAAACTTCACCTTCACTACAAAAGAGGGGTAACTTGTTTGTAATCCTTTTGTAACATTTAAGATTTATACTTTCGCCATCTTAAAACTACACAAGGACTTTACAATGTTCAAAAAACTTGCATCTCTCGCACTTGTTGCAGCTGTAACTGTTACTGCATCAATGGCAGCCGATAAACTCAACGTCGCTGGAGCAACTTTCCCTGCACCACTCTACTACGACTGGGCTTTTAACTATCAAAAAGATACAAAAAACAAAGTGAACTATCAATCAATCGGTTCAGGCGGCGGTGTGAAACAGATCATGAGCAGAACGGTTGACTTTGGTGCTTCTGATGAGCCAGTAAAACAAAAAGAGCTTCAAGAATCAAAACTCTTTCAATTTCCTGCGGCTATCGGTTCTATTGTTATAGCGCATAATATTGCTGGTATAGCGGATGAGGCTTTGTCCAGCAAAAATGAGGTTGTTGCTGAGATTTTTGCTGGAAAAATCAAAAAATGGAATGATCCAAAAATAGCAAGTGACAATCCTACACTCAAGCTTCCAGATGCAGAAATCGTGGTTGTACATCGTGCTGATGGAAGTGGTACAACATATAACTTTACTTATTTCCTCACAGCTGCTTCAACAATGTGGAAAGAGAGTATTGGTACAGGAAAAGCGGTAAGTTGGCCAATTGGCATCGGTGGAAAAGGTAACGAAGGTGTTACAAGTCTTGTAAAACAGACACCAAACTCTGTAGGATATATTGAAAATGCTTATAAAGAAAAAAATAACCTCAGTGCTGCAACACTACAAACAGCAAACGGCAAATGGGTAGCTGCTACTGAAGAGAACTTTAAAGCCGCTGCTAAATATGCAAACTGGACGAAAGAAAATAGTTTTTATGCCGTTTTAGCATTGCAACAGGGTGACAACTCCTATCCGATTGTAGCGGCTACTTTTATTCTATTACCACAAGAGAAACTTGAAGATAATAAGAAAGTGATTACATTTTTTGATTACGCATTTACTAAAGGTGATGCAGCTGCAAAAAAACTGGGATATATCCCACTTCCGATAGAGACAAAAAATATGATTAGAGAGTATTGGGCAGCCAATATTAAGTAATCTTTCTCTCTAAAATTTACAATTCATTTTTTCAAGCCCTTGTACACTTTTGGTGTGCAGGGGCTTTTTTTCGTTAAGCTCTCTTGCAAAACTTTGTAACAAAACTGTAATCAATATGTAACCAAGCTGTCATATACTTTTCTCAACAAAAAACAAAAGTTTGATACACAAAGGAAAACGCTATGAAAAAAATCGTTTTATCAGCTCTAGCTGCTTTAACATTAGGAACAGTTCACGCATCTGCAAGTGATGTAAAGTTATATTCTGACGCAAATGGTCAAGTATTTACAACTCCAGGTGAAGGGCGTACTGCTTTAGAGAGCAAAGAGACTCCTGTATTTATGAAAGGGGTAAAGTTAGAGTTTAGCGGTACACACTATTTTGGTTATACAGTTGCTAATCCAGAAACAACGCATGCTGATGCAGATGCAAGTGATACTGTGAGCCCGACAGTTGCCATTGGAGATGATACTGCTGCTTATGCAGGAAGATCTACTGGTTTTGAAGCGCGTCGTAACTATGTGCAAGTAAAAGCATTTTTTAATGATAAAGATTATTTTCGTGTGACAATGGATACAACAAAAGAGCTTGCATCAAAAACATCTTACGCAAATATTTATGCGAAATACGCATATCTTTACCTAGATGAAGTGCTTCCGTTTACGGGAGTCGAAGTTGGTATTGTTCACCGTCCTTGGATTGATTATGAAGAGCATAATGCATGGCATTACCGTTCATTCAACAAAGTAATGATTGAAGAAAAAGGAACTGTAACGGAAGCGGGTGTAGACCTTCTAAATTCAGCAGACCTTGGATTTAACTTTAAAACAAAAACAGAGTTTTTTACTTCTGAAGTCGGTATGTTTAATGGTGAAGGTTATCACGCTGACAAAGCCGCAGCAAACCAAGAAAACAGCGGAGATTTATCTTTAGAGTGGCGTTTAACAGGTCACATTCTTGGCGATGGCAAAAAAGTCGGTAAAAATGACCGTACAAAAGCTACGTATGCGCATATCTCAACGTATGGTTTAGTGTCTAAAAATCATAAAGATGATGCAGTTGCTATTGACGACAATAATGAATACGACCGTACATTTTATGGTCTTCATGCCGTGTACAACCAACCTCTGTTTTTGTTAGCAGCACAGTATGTTAGCGCTGAAGATAAAGCACAAAACGCAGCACTTGGTAAGGGAAAAGAGTATGATGTTTGGTCAATTAACGGTGAAATCCGCCCGATAAAAGATTGGACAGTTGTTGGACGTTACGATAATTATAAAATTGATGAAGTAGCAGCAGTCACTGGTAATACTTCTGTTAAAGCAGATGGAGATAAAATCATCGCCGCTTTAGCATACAAATACAGTAAGAATGTAAGTTTCATTGGCTCAGGAAAATTTATCAATGAAGAGAATGCTCTTGGTGGTGACACTGGACAATCCAAAGATGTTTACATGCTAACTACAGAAGTTAAGTGTTTGTTATTCTACAGCTATGCTCTGTCCTCAAACGAGCATAGCAACTCAAATAACAAACACACATCCACATTCATTTCTCTCACTTAAAATTTTATGGTAGAAGATATCCTACACCGCGAATGGTGCGTATATACTCTTTAGTTCTTGTCGGGTCTATCTTCTCTTTGAGTCTTTTGATGGCGACATTCACTGTTTTTTCGTGGATATTGTCTGGATCTTTCCATATCTTTTTTAATAAAAAATCCCTATCGAGAACCTTACCTCTATGATGTATCATCACTTCCAAAAGAGAAGTTTCAAGTTTTGTGAGATCTACACTTATATCGCCTATATTTACCGCATGAAGATTTAAGTCTAAACGCATATCTTTGTACTCTAATATATCAAGTACCTCTTTTGTATGCTGGTTATAGCGTTTGAGTACGGCTTTGATACGAAGTAGCAGCTCTTCGATATCGAAAGGTTTAGTGATGTAGTCGTCCGCACCTTTAAGAAATCCTTCTTTAATGTCATTGAGACTATTTTTGGCTGATAAAAAGATGACGGGAGTATTGATGTTTTTACTTCTAAGCATTTCAATAAAAAGAGTTCCTTCAATATCTGGAAGAGATCTGTCCATGATAATAAGGTCGATTTTTTCTTCGCTTAAAACCTGTCTTACATTTTTTGTATTTAAAAACCCAATGGTATCATAGCCCGCAGCTATAAGGTTGTACTCGAGAAGTTCTAGGATGTCACTGTTATCTTCTACAACAAGTATATGTTCTTTCATAGAGTCTCCCTCTAAGTTATGTTTGCAAGTATTGTAAGGTGTTTGTATTTCATTGTGGTTACAGCCAAGCCCCAAAGGGCTTGATTTTGTAACTATTTTGTAGCTTAAAAAAATGCCCTCGAATCAGGCGAAATCAAGGGAGTAAGATTGGATATATTTAGAATATATAACTTCCAGAAAGACTATATGTAATACTTTCTTTGTATTCATTTGTTATATTATCACCTTGTGTCCATACAGTTTTTTCATTGAGAATATTGCCTATCTTAGCTCTTATAGAAAAAGAATCTCCAAACTTTTCTATCCAAACAAAGTCTAAAAGTGAAGGCGGTGTTTCATAGTAATCAGGAAATTTGATACCATCATCAATCATTCCTAATTTTCTAATTCGTTCACCCATTTTATTGTAAGCAAGAACTAGAGATCGTCCATCATTATCATATCCGAGAGCAAGATTTATTACAGTTTTTGACAAGCCTTGAAGTTGGCGTTTGTCGGTACTATAAATTGCAAGCTGTTCTTCTTTAAGTGTAACTTCTGCATCAGTGTATGAAAAATTTCCTGCAAGATAAAAATCTTCCAAATCTTCTATAAGAAAATCGAAATTTTTTCTTCCATCAACTTCAAAACCTTGCAAAACAGCATTATCTGAGTTGTCAAATGAATAAATTGGCAATGAACTTGATGGAATCATGACATCCTCTATAGGTTTATCAAGGTACTTATAAAAAATACCAAATGAGATATTCTCTGTATTTGAAAAGTAGTGGCTATATTTCAAATCATAATTCGTAATGTTTGTATTGACAAGATTAGGGTTGCCTACAATAGTCGCTACTTCATAAGGGTGAAAATATTCGCCACTTGTAAATTCTCTTAAATCTGGAACAATATATGTTTTTGAATAGGCTAAATCTACATGATTACTTTCATCAAGTTTGTATTTTATACTCATGCTTGGGTATAAATCGTCTATGCTTAACTCTTCTGCAAAACGTTGAATTAATCTTCTTTGAGTCATGTCTGGATTGGAGCTATCCGTAGCATACTGATAAACAGTTTGTTTAAAATCAACTTTTCTTGTACCTATTAAAAATTCAAGATTTTCAAGTGGTTTAAGAAAAAGATTTGCATACATTGCAGATTCATCTACTTCTGCGTCAAAATGGTCTGCTGCTTTAAAGAGAGAACTGACAAGAAATGCTCTATCGTCGTAATTAATATCTGCTCGCACATATTCATCATAAATATTTTCTATAGGACCTACAAGAAGCGTATCATCAACAATAGAGCTTCCTCCTATTTTTCTCAAATAGTATTTGCTTTGTCTTGATTCTCTTGTTTTTGAGTTTTGTGAATACCCTATATCCAAATATTCCTCTTCATTTATTAGATCAAAATTAAACTTATTTTTGATGTAAAATGCATTGAGATCATCATTTGACTCTAATCTTTTAGAGAGATTATTGGTGATACTGTTATTCAAAAAAGGCTCACCCTCATTGAGATAGGTATATTCATAATTATTTGGCTGATAAAGCTTTGCTACAGCTTGTTCAGCTCCAAAAGAGAGATCAGATCTCTGACCCATTAAAGGATAGTGCACTACACCGTTAATCTGATCTACATCGAGTGTTCTTTCTTCCCAATCTAAATAATATTTTGTCATGTACTCATCATTTGAACCCATAACTCCATCTACAACCCTTGTTGTTTTGTCAGCATTATGCGTATAAAGTTTTGTATATTTAATGTTAAAGCTATCTTCATAATCATAGGCAATATTAAAGATTCCTGAGTGTGTATATTGGTTGCTTGTTCTATAAATATCTCCATATTGTTTTGGGTCGCTATAGAGTTTTTCAGTAACCGTATTCATCTCGTAGCTATTATATTTTTCTTCTCTGTATTTATGATCTTGGTCATAACTATAGTTTGCAAACACCGAAATTTCTTGTTCATCGTCTATTTCTATAGTTTTACCACCCTCAAGTGTCATTTTAGCACCCACTGGAAGACTTTCTTGCGTGACTGAGTAATCTCTACCGCTAGCCATCTGTTGCGTAAAAGACGAAAGTTCTTCTTTTGTAAAATAGTCAGTGGTAAATGACTTTGGTCTCTCTCCAACAATAATTTGCGAATTTGCAAGAATAGTTGCAGGAATCTCTCTGTATCCATCATCAAAACCTAAATAATCGCTCTGTGAACCTTCATAAGTATTTACTTCCTTACCTGTTTGGTCATTCGCTTTGAGTTCGATGGTGACTTTAAACATATCTTCATCTGATTTACTTTTAGTTCTTATATCAACATATCCACCGCCAAAACTACTTGGTACATCGGCTGTTGCGCTCTTTTGAACTTTCATCGATTCAATAACACTCGATGGAAAGATATCTAAAGGTACAACTCTTTTAAGTGGATTTGGTGATGGAATCGGCATCGAGTTTAATTCTATATTTGAATATCTATCTCCTAAACCTCTTACATAAATACTTTTTCCTCCAACTAAAGTAACACCAGTAACTCTTTGTAGTGCAGCAGCAGCGTTGGAATCACCTTGTTTGCTCATCTGCTCACTTCCAACAAAACTAGCAATCGAATTAGAATTTTTTTCCTCTGCCATGACAGAAGCGACACTTCCCTCAACTTGAGGTGCAAGCACGATAAACTCATCAAGCTCCATAGAAGCAGGGCTAAGTTCTACAAATTTTGTACTGGCACCTTTTGCATCAACGATAACTTTTATACTTTGAGAGCTAAATTCACTGTGAATGATGGAGAGCGTTTGTTCACCTACAGGGAGGTGAAGCAGAACATTTCCTTTTGCATCTGTTGCGGCATCAACACTCAAGCCTTTGACAAAAATTCTTGCATCAGCAATCGGTTTTTGTGTCTCTGTAGAGACTAGTGATAGTTGTATATCCCCTTTTTCCTGCGTCGCTGCAACTGTTGTCGCTGCCACTCCCGCTACTGCGGCTGGAGACTCTCTATCATCAAAAGAGAGTTCATTGTTTTTTTTGAGAGAGATGATGATTTGAGACTCTTTATTTTCTTCTATAACAAAATGTTTTTTGACAAAAGCTTCTATTTTGCCGCTATCTTGTGTGAGAACCTGCACTTGATACGAACCTGCAGGTAAAGGTGCAGAGAGGCTTCCATCCGCATCTGTTACAAACTCTGCATGTTTGCTAAACGCAGCGTTTGCGCTCAAAGAAACATCTTGCTTGTAGAGGATAAGTTTCTGTTTTGCAAGTGGTTTGCCTTCTTTAAGAATAAACAAAGAGAGCTCACCCGTGGACGCGGCGAACAAAGAGATAGTCAGAGCAATGAATAATAAAACTTTTTTCATAATTCACACTCCCAATGGTTAGCGATACATTTTTGCATATTCTTTCTTATCTCCGTTGCTTTTTGAAATAAATCTGCTTTACTCAATCTTTTGAGTTCGTTCTCACTTGAGTCAAAATCACCCGCTTTATAATAGGCATACGCCAAAGCGTAACGAATGTTTTCATCTTCGATAAGACCAGATCTATAGAGAGCTTTTTGACTAGCGATGACTCTTTCATAATCTTCAAACTCAAGATAGATTGCGATACGCTGTTTGAGTTTTTCTTTGGTCTCAAGAAGTTGAGAGTTTTTGTAAAGTGCGTTACTAAACTCTTTGGCTCTTCGCATCATCTCTGCAGCTTCTTGTGTGTATTTTGCATCTTCTATCGAGGCTTGATCAAAAAGATTTGCTGCAGCTTGTATCATCCCTTTGTCCAGATAGAGGTGTGCGAGTAAAACAGTGATGTTTGCACTCTCTTCAAACTGCAAATTTGCTTTTTCTGCAAGGATGATTGCTTTATCGACTTCACCGCTTTTTCTAAGTGTCGCTATAAATGCAAGAGATGTTTTTTCATTTGGAGTTGCATTTTTAAGATACACCTCTGCATCCTTAAGCGCACTTTGGTAGAGTTTTTCTGTGACAAAATAGTTAAAACGCTGCTTATAGCACTCATACGCATCAGGAAATTTTTTCAGAGCAGTTTGAAGAATGGCAAGTGCTTCATCTTTATTTCCAAGTCTGTAGTTTGCTTCTGCTTTGAGTGCGTAGATAGAAGCTTTTGTTTCTGCGATAACTCCTGCGTTTTGGATAGCTGTAAGTGTCTCTTCATAGCGTTCGAGTTTGAAGCTGTTTTGCGCCATATAGAGATAAAGAGATTTGTCATTTTGTCCTGCGTTTAGAGCTTCTTGAAATGCTTTATTTGCCTCTTCATGTGCGCTTTGGTTTGTTAGTATCAAACCTTTGAGTGTATAATATTTTACAAAATCAACTTTTTTATCTGTAAGATTGACCTGTTTGAGCTCTTCATTTGCACGGTCACTATGCCCGTCTTTGAGGAGGATAGTTGCCAGAGCGATATGGTCTATCTCATCAGCGCTATTTTTCTTCTCTCCTGCATAAAGATTCAGCGATAAAAGAAGTACGAGTATAAATATATTTTTCATCCTGTTTCCTTATTGAAGATTAAAACTGATTTTTTGTTTTGCCCAAACTTTTACTGCTTGACCTTTGTACTGAGCGGGTTTAAACTTCCACTCTTTGACACCTGCTACAGCAACCGCATCAAAAACACCTGCAGGTTCTGATTCTAAAACTTTTACATTGGCTACGCTGCCGTCTTGGTTGACAAGCAGGTTTACGAGTACATAACCCGTGATACCTGATTTTCTTGCTTTACCAGGGTATTCCATTGCGGCTCTGTGTGTCGGTTTTGGCGCTTCATCTACAGAATCTTCGCTCATGATCACATCTTTGCTCACGTCTCCCAGAAGAGACTCTTCCATCTTCATATCGCTGCTCATAAAAGCATCAAGTCCTGTGTCTATACCACTCAAAGATGAGGAGAGACTCGGTGCGATATCACTTTTTTTCGCTTTGGTTTGTTCGTTTTTCGGCTTTGGTTTTGGTTTTGGTTCAGGCTTTGGTTTGTTGACCTTGGCTATCTCAAAACTTGTACTCTCTTTTTTCTTCTCTTGGTCATGTGGCGTGCTTTCGCTGTTCATAAGCACAACGATATAGAAGACAAAAAAGAGACCAAAAAGCATCCAGAGAAATGCTTTGAGATGGTTTTGTAACTTTTTCACATCAACCTACTTCTTTTTCAGTTGCTACTGCCACGTCTTGAGCGCCGCTTAAGCGACACTGATCAACAACATCGATGAGTTTTTCAACAGCGATAGTCTCGTCCGCAACAACTAAGACCGATTTTTCAGTAGAGGCGCGAAGCATATCTCTGAGTTTGCCCTGAATCGCCCAGGTCTTTACACTTTGTCCATCAATATAAGTCTCACCCGCATTATCTATATAAACACGGATAACTTTACTAGATGCTTTTTGAGCAGAAGAAGCTCCAGGACGGTTAAGATCTAATTTCATATCTTTAACAAATGTAGAACTCACCATAAAAAATATCAATAGGATAAAAACAATATCGATAAGTGGTGACATGTCCACGCCACTCTCTTGCGATTTTTTTGGTCTAAAACGCATCTAAACTCCCTCTGAACATAAAATATCTTTGATTTGTTCAAGCTCAAGTTCCATTGTGCTAGCTTTTTTATCGAGTATCTTTCCGATAATAAGACCAGGAACGGCAACAACGAGCCCAAATTGTGTCGTAAAAAGTGCTTGCGATACACCACCTGCTATACCTCCGCTTTGTGAAAACAAAGAGGCACTTGCAAGAGAGTCAAAAGTTTCTATCATCCCTATAACCGTACCAAGCAAACCGATAAGTGGTGCCGCAGCTACGATCGTTCTGATGATAGTCTCAAACTGTGTAATCTCACGCTTGTATTTATTAAAAGCATCATCGAGGTACTTTCTACTTGATGAAACGCGGCCATGGATAGCTACGATAGCAAGTGCTTCAACGATGGCACCATCTATCATCCCTTTTGGCAGAGTCTTTTTCCCGCTTTCAAACTTACGCACGATATTTCTTACATTGGCGTTTGAGCCACGTTTGAGTGTGTGAAAACGAAAACCAATGGCATACCAAAGCACTAGCACTAAAAGTGCAAGCGGCCACATGACATAACCACCGTTTTGCATATACTCCGTAAAATGTGTGAATGCTTCCATCTTTTACTTCTGTTTGTTGTACTCGTTGATAAGGTGAAGAGCAGAGTGTTCCATACTATCTTTGACTCTCTCAGCCCAACCGCCAAGTATATTTCCTATCATAAGGATAGGAATAGCTACGATAAGCCCAAGTTCCGTTGTAACAAGCGCTATAGCGATACCGCCTGAAAGTAGTTTCGGATCACCCGTTCCAAACTCTGTGATG